>Ga0207708_10002444_pt1 | contig 13660 bp, 14 predicted proteins | sample KBSK5101metaG_FD_184340 | JGI IMG/M metagenome (GOLD analysis project Ga0207708, IMG submission 184340) | Corn, switchgrass and miscanthus rhizosphere microbial communities from Kellogg Biological Station, Michigan, USA - KBS K5-10-1 metaG... | ecosystem: Host-associated > Plants > Roots >...
TTCGTCGCAAGCGGCACCGACCAAGGTCGGACCGTGGGGCCAAGTTCGGACCGTGGGGAAGGTGAGCCGGTCCGGAGCACGGGCGCTCCGGACCGGCTCACGGGGAAGTCACCCGGTGAACCCGACGTTCTCCATCCGGAGCTCGAGCGTCGGGTTGATCGTCGAGCCGACGACCTCCTTGCGCATGAGGTAGTTCAGGGTCTCGTAGTGGGCGAAGATCAGCGGGACGTCGTCGAAGACGATCTGCCGGAGCTGCTGGTAGAGCGTCTTTCGGGTCGCCTCGTCGGTCTCGCGCGCCGCCTGGTCGATCATCTTGTCGAACTCCGGGTTGGCGTACTGCGTCGCGTTGATCGGCGCGCCCGTCTTGAGCACGAGCGAGTAGAAGTTGTCGGGGTCGATCGTCCGCTCCTGGTACGCCGACGTGATGTCGTACGTGCCCTTGCTGAAGTGGTCGAACCAGACCGAGACGTCGACCTGCTTGATCTGCATGTTGATGCCGATCTGCTTCAGCTGCTGCTGGACGACCTCGCCGGTCTTGAGCAGCTCGGGGTACTGCGGCAGGCCGAGGTACTCGACGGTGATGCCGTTCGCGAGCCCGGCCTCCTGCATCTTGGCCTTGGCCTTGTCGAGATCGGGCCCGTTCGCGTACGGGTCCTGGCCGTCGTACCACTTCGAGCCGGTCGGCACCTCCTCCGAGCCGGTCTCGCCGGCGCCGAAGTAGGCGACGTTCCTGATCTCGTCGCGGTCGAGCGCCCAGGCCACCGCCTGGCGCAGCGCCTTGTTGTCGAACGGCGGCTTCGAGACGTTCATCGCCAGGTAATCGGGGATGCCGGCGAGCGCGGACGTCACGTAGTGGAAGCGCGGGTCGGTCTTGAGGGTGGCGAGCTGCTGCAGCGGGATCGCGTCCGACCAGTCGAGCTCTCCTGACGCCAGGGCGTCGACGCGGCCCTGGTCGACCGGCAGGAACCGGAACTCGATCCCGTCCAGGAACGGCCGGTCCTTCTGGAAGTAACCGGGGAAGGCCTTCAGGGTCACATGGTCGCCCTGGGCCCACTCGACGAACTGGAACGGCCCGGTGCCGACCGGGTTTCGGGCCGGGTCCTTGCCGCTCTCGATCGCCTTCTGGTTCACGATCTCGCCGTTGTTGGCGAGGTTGGTCAGGAACGGGCCGAACGGGCTCTTCAGGTGGAAGATCGCCTGGGTCGGGCTCGCCACCTCGACCGCGTCGATCACGGTGTAGAGCGGCGCGTAGCCGCTTGCGGTCTTCGGGTCGAGCAGCCGCTCGAACGTGTACTTGACGTCGTTTGCGGTGAACTTCTCGCCGTTGTGGAACGTCGCGTTCGGGACCAGGTCGAACGTCCAGGTGGTGTCGTCGGTCTGCGTCCACTTGGTCGCAAGGACGCCGTAGAACTGCTGGTCGGAGCCGATGTCGATCAGCTTGCTGAAGATGTTGTCGTAGACCTGGGCGCCGGTGTAGATCTGCGAGACGTTCGGGTCCAGGCTGTCGGGCTCGCCCGTCAGGGCCGCCTTCAGCGTGCCGCCCGCCTTCTGCGCGGTGCCGCCGGTGGCCGTCGTCGTCCCGCCGGAGCCCTTGCCGCCGCAGGCGGCCAGGACGCCGCCCAGCGCCGACATGGCAACCGCGCCCGCGCTCAGCTTGCCGGCTCGGGCGAAGAGCTGCCGGCGGCTGATCGCGCCTGCGAGGAAGCTCGAGGCGAGCTCCTCCGCGGCGCGGCGCTCCCCGTCGAACGGTGTGTGCACGTCTCCTCCTTGGATTGGGCCCCGCGCGCGGGGCATCAGCGGCTGCTCCAGAACTCGAGCAGCGCCTGGTTGAACTCGGCCGGGTGCTCCCAGCAGCAGGCGTGCCCGCCGCGGGTGGTCTTCCAGGTGGCCCCGGGGATGAGCGAGTGGAGCTCCTTCGAGAGGCTGACCGGGATCAGGATGTCCTCCTCGCCCGCCAGCACCATGGTCGGCGCGGCGATGCTGCCGACCCGGTCGCGCGTGTCGTGCGTCTGGATCGAGCTCAGCTGGGCGAGGTACGTGTCGACGGCCATGGGCATCTGGGCCATCTCCCCCTCGAACTCGCGCAGCTCGTCCTCGCGCTCGTTGAAGAACGGGACGGTGAATGCCCACAGGGTGACGTCGCGCATGATGAACGGGACGCCGTTCACCGGCGCCATGTCCTCCCACATCGAGAACATGCGCGAGCAGAACGGGCCCGGGGCGGCGTACGTGCACGCCAGCGTCACCGAGCGGAGGCCGTCGGGATACGCCAGCGCGTACTCCTGGGCGATCATGCCGCCCATCGAGATGCCCATCATGTGGAAGTCGGTGATCCCGAGCTCCTGGATCAGCGCGTGGGCGTCGTCGGCGAAGAGCCTGGTCGTGTAGGGGCCGGGCGGCGCCGAGCTCGAGCCGACGCCGCGGTTGTCGAAGCGAAGGACCCGGTAGCCGGCCGCCAGCAGGTCGTCCATCTGCAGCACCCACGTCTCGAGGTCGTCGGCGAGGCCGTTCACGAGCACGGCCGTCTTGTCGCCGTCGCCCTCCAGCTTGTAGTTCATGTCGATGCCGTTCACCGATGCGGTCGGCATTCACGCTCCTCTCGTTCGAAGTTCCGCGGCCGTCACGTGACAGCTCGCGACGTGGCCCGGCCCGAACTCCGTCATGGCCGGCGCGTCGCTCCGGCAGACGTCGATCGCACGCGGGCAGCGGGGATGGAAGTGGCAGCCCGCGGGCGGTTCGAGCGGGCTCGGGATCTCGCCGCGGACGGCGGCCGCCTCGAGCCGGCGGCGGGGATCGGGCTGGGGGATCGCGTCGATCAGGGTGCGGGTGTAGGGGTGCTTCGGCCGGGTCAGCACCTCGTCGGCCGGCCCGGCCTCGACGATCCGGCCGAGGTACATGACGGCGACCCGGTCGGCGATGTGCTCGACCACCGCCAGGTCGTGGGTGATGAAGACGAGCGCCACGCCCAGGTCGCGCTGGAGCTCGCAGATCAGGTTCAGGATCTGGGCCTGCACCAGCACGTCGAGTGCCGACACCGGCTCGTCGGCCACGATCAGGTCGGGCCCGAGCGCGAGCGCGGCGGCGATCGCCACCCGCTGGCGCTGGCCGCCGGAGAGCTCGTACGGGCGGGAGTCGGCGTGCCGCTGGGAGAGCCCGACGCTCTCGAGCAGCTCGCCCACGCGCGTGTCGCGCTCGGGGCGCGTGCCGACCCCGAAGGCGTCGAGCGGCTCGCGGACGGTGCGGGCCACCGGCCAGCGCGGGTCGAGCGAGCTGTAGGGGTTCTGGAAGATCGGCTGGACGCGGCGGCGGAAGCTCGTCCGCGCCCGCCCGGCCGTCCCGACCTCCTCGCCGTCGAAGCGCACCGTGCCGGCGGTCGGCCGCGTGAGCCCGAGCAGGCAGCGCCCGAGCGTCGTCTTCCCGGACCCCGACTCGCCGACGATGGTCAGCACCTCGCCGGCCCGCACGTCGAGGTCGACGCCGTCCACCGCGCGCAGCGTGGCCGACCGGCCGAGGAGCCCGCCGCCTATGCGGAAGTCGCGCGTGACGCCGCGGGCCTCGAGCAGGGCGGGAGCGGCGCTCATGCGGCGGCCTCCGCCTCGACGTGCCAGCAGGCGGTCACGTGGCCGGCCTCGCGGCTCGTGAGCGCCGGCACCCGCTCGCAGGCGTCCATCCGCACGGGGCAGCGAGGGGCGAACCGGCAACCGGGCGGCGGGTCGGCCAGGTCGGGCACGCGCCCGCCGGCGACCGGTAGCGAGCCGCGGCCGTGGGTGCGGGTCGGGAGCGCCGCCAGGAGCGCCTTCGTGTAGGGATGCTCCGGCGCGTCGAAGATCCGCTCGACCGCCGCGACCTCGACCAGCTGCCCGGCGTAGAGCACGCCGGCCCGGTCGCACAGCTGCGCGACCACGCCCAGGTCGTGCGCGATCAGGATCACGGTCGTCCGGTGCCGGTCGCGCAGGTCGCGGATGAGCGCCAGGATCTGGGCCTGGATCGTGACGTCGAGCGCCGTCGTCGGCTCGTCGGCCACGAGCAGGGCCGGTTCGTTGGCGAGCGCGGTCGCGATCACGACGCGCTGCTGCATGCCGCCGCTCAGGCGGTGTGGCGGGTCGCCGTAGCGCCGCTCCGCGGCCGGGATTCCGACCTCGGTCAGAAGTTGAGTGGCGCGCCGGCGGGCCTCGCGGCCGCTGACCGGGCGGTGGGCGCGGATCGTCTCGGCCACCTGCTCGCCGACGGCGAAGGCCGGGTCGAGCGCCGCCTCCGGGTCCTGGAAGACCATGCTGATGCGGTCGCCGCGAAGCCGGCGCCGGGCCGCCTCCGGGAGCGCCAGCACGTCCTCGCCCTGGAAGTCGATCCCGCCCTGCACCTGCGCCGACCGCGGCAGGAGGCCCATGACCGCGAGCGCCAGGGTCGTCTTGCCGCAGCCGGACTCGCCGACGAGCCCGAAGATCTCGCCCTCGCTGACCTCGAGCGACACGTCGCGCACGGCGGAGACCGGGCCGTAGTCGACCGACACGTCCCGGAGGGCGAGGAGCGCGCTCACCTGCTCACCCCGCGCGGGTCGAAGTGGTCGCGCAAGCCGTCGCCGATCAGCGTGAACGCCAGCACGGTGATCGCGATGGCGAGCCCAGGGTAGATGTCGGCCCACGGCGCCTGCTGGAGCACCTGGTAGCCGTCGGCCAGCATCAGGCCGAGCGACGGCGTCGGCGGCTGCGCGCCGAGGCCGAGGAACGAGAGCGCCGCCTCGATCTGGATGGCGAAGCCCATGAGCACGCTGGCCTGCACGACGGCCGGACCGAGCGAGTTGGGAAGGACGTGGCGCAGCATGCAGCCCGTCCGCGAGACGCCGCGGGCGCGGGCGCCGATCACGTAGGCCTCGCCCTTCACACCCAGCACCGAGCCGCGCACGACCCGGGCCAGGATCGGCAGGTAGATGACGGCGATCGCGAAGAGGGCGACGCCGCTTCCCGGCCCGATGATCGCGATCAGCGAGAGCGCGAGCAGGAGGGCGGGAAGCGCCAGCAGCAGGTCGACGGGGCGCATGAGGAGCGAGTCGACCCAGCCGCCGTGGTAGCCGGCCAGAAGGCCGAGCGGGATGCCGACGGCCATCGCCACGAGCACCGAGCCGACCGCCACCCCGAGCGACACGCGGTAGGCGAAGAGGACGCGGGAGAGCACGTCGCGGCCGAGCGCATCCGACCCGAACGGGTGCGAGGCGTCGGGGCCGGCGAGCACGCGGGACGGGTCGATCGCGTTGGGGTCGTGCGGCGCCAGGACCGGCGCGAGCAGCGCGACCAGCACGAGGATGACCAGGATGGCCGCGCCGACGGCGGCCCGGCCGCGCAGGCGCCGGCGCGTGCGAAGGGCGACGGCGACCGCGCTCACCGCTCGGCTCCCGCGTCGATCCTCGGATCGAGCCAGCCGTAGAGCAGGTCGGTCACGAGGTTCACGATGATGAAGAGCGTGGCGATCACCAGCACCGCGCCCTGCACGACCGTGTAGTTGCGCTGGTTGATCGCCGTCACCGTGAGCCGGCCGACGCCGGGCAGGCCGAAGAGCGTCTCGATCACGATCGCGCCGCCCAGGAGCACCCCGAACTGGATCCCGGCGACCGTCACGATCGGCACCGACGCGTTTCGCAGCGCGTGCCGGAAGACGATCGACCGCTCCGCCAGGCCCTTCGCGCGCAGGAACGTCACGAACGGCGCGCCCAGGGCCTGGTCCATCGCGCCCCGGGTGGTGCGGGCGATGTAGGCCGCCTCCCCGATCGCGAGCGTCAGGACCGGGAGCGCCATGTAGCGCAGGTTCCCGACCGGATCGGCGGTGAACGGCGTGTACCCGGACGGCGGCAGCCAGACGAGCGTCGCGGCGAAGAGCAGGACGAGCAGCGTGCCGAGCCAGAAGTCCGGGATGCTCACGCCGAGGATCACGAAGCCGTCCGTCAGCCGGCGGGCAGTGCCCGGGCGGGCGGCGGCCATGACGCCCATGGGCACGCCGATTACGAGCGCGAGGCCCATCGAGAGGAACGTCAGCTCGAGCGTCACCGGAAGCGCGTTTCCGAGCAGCTCCGAGAGCGGTGCGTGGCTCACGTAGTCGCGGCCCAGGTCGCCGTGCACGAGCCCCTTCATCCAGTCGATGTACTGGGTGAGCAGCGGCTCGTCGAGGTGCAGCTGATGGCGGATCGTCGCGACGTTCTGCGGCGTCGCCCGGAAGCCGAGCATGGTCTGCACCGGGTCGCCGGGCACGAGCCGGATGAGCAGGAAGACGAAGACCGTCATGGCGAGCAGGGTCGGGATCGCCAGCAGGACGCGCTCGGCGATGTAGCGGGTGCGGGTGCTCATCTCCGCACCCGCCCGAGCAGCTTGCGGATGGCGTCCTCGGTGAGCGAGAAGTGGATCGCGGCCAGCCGGGCGGCCTCCTCGGGCCGCCGCTCGATGACCGCCTGCACGAGCAGGGCGTGCTGCTCGATCGCGAGCTGGCGGATCGCGGCGCTGTACGGCTCGGCCTCGAAGCCCAGGCTGATCTGCGCCCGGAGCTGGCGGGACAGGTTCCCGAGGAGCGGGTTCTTGGTCGCCCGGGCGATGGCGGCGTGCAGCTCGCGGTCGGCGACGCGGGAGGCCTCGCGGTCGGTGCCGGCGTCGCGGTAGCGGTCGCGGGCGGCCTCGATGTCGGCGACGTGCTCCTTCTCGAGCCGCTCGGCGGCGGTGCGCGCGATCTGCTGCTCGATCAGCCGGCGCAGGTCGAAGAGCAGCTCGAAGTACTCCCAGTTCGGCGCCAGCGTGCGCTCGACCATCTCGGCCGTGGCCGGCCCCCAGTCCGCCTGCACGACCGCGCCGCCGTTCCGGCCGCGGTGGATCTTCACGTAGCCGGTCGCGACCAGCCGCTGGAGCGCCTCGCGCACCGTGCTCCTGCTCACCTCGAGCATGCCGGCCAGCTCGCGCTCGGCCGGCAGGCGCTGGCCGGGCACGAACTCGCCCAGCGCGATCGCGGTCACCAGCCGCTCCGCGATCTGCTCGGAGGCGTTCTGGAGCCTGAGCGGGCTGAGCGGCACGCCGCTGTCGCCGATGCCGTCGATCACGCGCCGTGCTCCCAGGAGTGAAGGAACCGGGCGAGCGTGCGGGCGCCGGCCACGATGCTCTGAAGCTCGACGCGCTCGTCGGCCGCGTGCATGTTCTCAACGCGGGGCCCGTAGCAGAGCGCCGGGATGCCGAGCTGGTTTCGGTAGAAACGGGCGTCGGTCGTCCCGGCGGTGGTGACCACCGCGGGCGTTCGGCCGTGCGCGGCCCTGTGCGCGGCGCCCACAGCGGCGACCAGCGGGTCGTCGGCCGGGAGCTCGTAGCCCTCCGCGCGGAAGCCGTTGAAGTGGACGCGCGGCGCGGCGCAGGCCGGCTCGCCGCCCGCGGCTCGCTCGACCGCGACGCGGACCCGCCGCATCGCCTCGTCCACCGCCATCCCGCGCGGGAAGCCGAGCCGGCAGCCGATCCGGGCGGCGCCCGGGATGCTCGACTGCCACTCGCCGGCGGTGAAGGTGCCGATGTTGAGCGCGTGGCGCTCGCGGCCGCCGAGCATGTTGAGCTCCGACTCCACCCGGCGCAGCTCCTCGATCACGTGCAGCGCGACGGTGAGCGCGCCCATCGCCGGCCCGGCGCCGAGGGCGTGGCCGGCCTCGGCGAAGACCTCGACCTCGAACCAGAGGACGCCGATCCCGGCCACGAGGAGGCGCAGGTCGGTCGGCTCGAGCAGGACCGCGGCGTCGCCGACCACGCCGGCCCGGATCGAGGCCAGCGTGCCGTTCCCGCTCTGCTCCTCCTCGACCGCGCCGACGAGGGTCACCGGCGGCTCGCGGCCGGGTGCCGCCGCCAGGAGCGCCTCGACGGCGAGGGTCGCCATCGCGAGGCCGGACTTCATGTCGCCGGCGCCGCGCCCGGTCATCCAGCCGTCGCGGACGTGGGGCGCGAAGGGCGGCGACGACCACAGCCGCTCGTCCCCGGCCGGCACCACGTCGAGGTGGCCGTTCAGGAGCAGGCGGCGGCCGCCGTCGCGGCCCAGCCGGCCGACGACGATGGTGCGCCCGGCGTAGGCGCCGGGGCCGACGCCCGCGCACGGATCGAGCTCGATCCCGTCCGGGAAGGGGATGCGGTCGACCGCCATCCCGATCCGGTCGAGCTCGGCGGCCAGGACGTCCTCGGCACCCTGCTCGGCCCCCGGCACGCTGGGCTCCCGAACGAGCTCCTCGAGGAACGCGAACGCACGCTCCGCGCGCTCGTCGACGGCTCGGTCGATGGCCTCCTCGACCGAATGGTGTTTAGGCTGGGCCATTTTGCCGAATCTACCATGACGCCGCGGACGGATGTGATTCGGCGAGCTCCGGGTGTCGCGCTAGGAGAGCGGCGCGATCCGCAGGCTGTTCAGCACGGCCTCCGCGCGGGCGCGCACCTCGCGGGAGGGGTGGGCGCCGAAGACCGCCCACGCATAGAGCAGCCGGCCGGAGTCACGGAACCGCAGGAGGCGGGACCGCGCGGCGTCGCAGCCCTCGAACACCTGAAGCCGCGCCAGCGTCCCGATCCGGAAGGATCCCGGCCGTGGTGGGTAGTCACCGCGCGCCGGCGCCTGGTTGCCCAGCGGGCCGGGCAGCACCTCGTCCAGGGAGAGGACGACCTCGCCGTTGGGGACCGCGCTGCAGACGAGGCCGCGACCGCGCTCGGCTGTGCGGTACGACGCGGCTTCGAAGATCCCCCGCGGGTCGGCGCAGGCGCGGCACGGTCGCCAGCGGACGGACCACCCGGCCGGGAAGGTGGCCTTCACGCCCAGGTGCGGGTCACGGGGTGGCTGTGCCGAGCCGCCGACGCACCCGGCGCACATCAGGCCCACGAGAAGCAGTCCGCGGATCCGCACGGAGCAGGTACGGCGGCCAGCCCGGTCAACGTCCCCTGCGGAGTCCGCGCTAGCGGGAGACGGGCTGCTGGGAGCCGCGCACGCGCACGCCGCCCGAGAAGGTGCCCGCGTACCAGCCGCGGTCGATCCGGTCGATCGAGACGACCCGGCCGGTCTCCGGCGCGTGCACGAATCGGTCGCCGCCCAGGTAGAGGCCGACGTGGCCGAGCCCGAAGAAGACGATGTCGCCGGGGAGCAGATCGCGGCGGTGGACGTGGCGGCCGAGGCCCCAATCCGCGTAGCTCGAGTGCGGCAGCGTGATCCCGGCGCCGAGGTAGGCGTAGCGCACGAGCCCCGAGCAGTCGAAGCCGGCCGGCGTGGAGCCGCCCCAGACGTAGGGGACGCCACGCATGCCGAGCGCGCGCTCGAGCGAGACCTCGGCGACGGACGGGCCCAGGGTGGCGCTTGCCCCCTCCGGCCCGAGCCCCGATCCGACCGCGTAGGCGGCGGGGGCGGGCGCGACGAGGAGCAGCGCAGACGATGCGATCAGCAAGCGGCGCAACACGAAGCGGCGAACGCTACTCGAGCTGCCGGAAACTCGCCGCCACTCGGGCGTCGCAATCGCCACGAACGCCGGCGGGGACTAAGCTCGGCACCTGGAGAGCGACCACAGGGAAGGGGCGGTGATGAGCACGACCGAGACCAGCATCCGCGACTGCCTGCACTTCATCGGCGGCGAGTGGGTCGAGCCCGGAGACGGCGGGCGGTTCGACGACACCGACCCCTTCACGGGCGACGTCGTCGCCCACGTTGCGGCCGGAACACGCGACGACGCCCGCGCCGCCGTCGAGGCCGCCGCCGCGGCCTTCCCCGAGTGGTCGCGGACGCCGCCCGCCGTCCGGCAGGCGATCTTCCTGAAGGCCGCCGACGTCCTCGAGAGCCGCCGCGACGAGGTCGTCGAGTGGCTGGCCCGCGAGACCGGCTGCACGTTCGGGTTCGGGATGTTCCAGATGATGTTCGTGCCGGGGCTCTTCCGGCAGGCCGCCGGCGCGGCGTACGCGCCCACCGGCACCGTCGTCCCCTCCGACCTGCCGGGCGCCTTCGCGATGGGCGTTCGCCGCCCGGTCGGCGTGGTGGGGGCGATCTCGCCCTGGAATGCCGCGCTCATCCTGTCGGCCCGGGCCATCGCATCCCCGCTCGTCTTCGGCAACACGGTGGTGCTGAAGCCGTCCGAGGAGTCGCCGTACGTCGGCGGGCTCCTGTGGGGCGAGGTCTTCGCCGAGGCCGGCCTGCCCGCCGGGGTGCTGAACATCGTGACGCACGGCCGTGGCCAGGCGGGGCCGATCGCCGACGAGATGGTCGAGAGCCCGCACGTGCGCCGCATCAACTTCACCGGCTCGACGGCCACCGGGCGCAAGCTGGCCGAGGCGGCGGGCCGCAACCTGAAGCGGATCGTGCTCGAGCTCGGCGGCCAGAACCCGCTGATCGTGCTCGCCGACGCCGACCTCGACTACGCCGTCTCGGCGTCCGCGTTCGGCGCCTACCTCCACCAGGGCCAGATCTGCATGTCGGCCAGGAAGATCATCGTCGAGCGTCCGATCGCCGAGGAGTTCACGGGCCGGCTGGCGGAGAAGACCGCCGGCCTCAGCCTCGGCGACCCGAAGGAGCACGCCACCATCATCGGCCCGCTCATCACCGAGCAGGCGCTCGAGACCGTGAAGGGCCGCGTCGACGACGCCGTCCAGCAGGGTGCGCGGGTGCTCGCGGGCGGCGAGGCCGTCGGCCCGTGCTTCCAGGCCACGCTCCTGGCCGACGTCCCGGCCGACTCCGAGCTGGCCCGCGTCGAGACGTTCGGGCCGGTGGCGTCGATCGAGGTGGTCGACAGCCCCGAGGAGGCCGTCGCCCGCGCGAACGCCACCACCTACGGGCTCGCCGCCGGGATCCTGACGAGTGACCCCGACCGCGGCCTGGCGCTGGCGGAGCAGCTCCAGGCGGGCATCGTCCACGTGAACGACCAGCCGGTGCACGACGAGCCGCAGATGCCGTTCGGCGGCGTCAAGGACAGCGGCTGGGGCCGGTTCGGCGGGACGTTCGCGATGGACGAGTTCACCGAGCTGCGCTGGATCACCGTCCAGAGCGGCACGAGGCCGTTCCCGTTCTGAGGAGGCGGGTGCATGGCTGAGGTCGTCACGCTGACGGAGGCGGTGCGCGAGCTCGTCCACGACGGCGACACCGTCGCGTTCGAGGGCTTCACGCACCTGATCCCGCATGCCGCCGGGCACGAGGTGATCCGCCAGGGCCGGCACGACCTCACGCTGGTGCGTCTCACGCCCGACGTGATCTACGACCAGCTGATCGGGATGGGGTGCGCGTCGCGGCTCATCTTCTCGTGGGGCGGGAACCCCGGCGTCGGGTCGCTGCACCGGCTCCGCGACGCGGTCGAGCACGGCTGGCCGGTGCCCCTCGAGATCGAGGAGCACTCGCACGCCGGGATGGCGGCCGCCTACTCGGCCGGCGCCGCCAACCTGCCCTTCGGGGTGCTGCGGGGCTACGCCGGCACCGACCTGCCGGCGCACACCCCGACGGCGTCGTGGATCGACTGCCCGTTCACCGGCGAGCGGCTCGCCGCGGTGCGGGCGCTGCGGCCCGACGTCGGCATCGTCCACGCGCAGCGCGCCGACCCGGCCGGGAACGTGCAGCTCTGGGGGATCAGCGGCGTGCAGAAGGAGACCGTGCTCGCGTCGGCGCGCGCGCTGGTGACCGTCGAGGAGATCGTGCCGGAGCTAACGCCGCGGCCGGGGGCCACGATCCTCCCCGGCTGGGTCGTGACCGCGGTCGCCGCGGCCCCCGGCGGCGCCCATCCGTCCTACGCCCACGGCTACTACGACCGCGACAACGACTTCTACCGGCGCTGGGACGCCATCAGCCGCGACCGCGACCGCTTCCAGGAGTGGATGCGCCGGCACGTGCTCGAGACCCGCGACGTCGGCGAGTACCGCTCGAGCCTGGCCGAGGCGGCCACGGCGTGAGCGAGAACGGCTACACGGCGGCCGAGATGATGGCGGTGGCCGCCGCCCGCCGGCTCGAGGACGGGACGGTCTGCTTCGTCGGGATCGGCCTCCCCAGCCGGGCCGCCAACCTGGCCCGGGCGACGCACGCGCCCGGATGCGTCCTCATCTACGAGAGCGGGACGATCGGGGCCAAGCCGAGCCACCTGCCGCTCTCCATCGGCGACGGCGAGCTCGCCGAGACGGCCGACGCCGTGGTGTCGGTCCCCGAGATCTTCGGGTACTGGCTCCAGGGCGGCAGGATCGACGTCGGCTTTCTGAGCGCCGCCCAGATCGACCGCTTCGGCAACCTGAACAGCACGGTGATCGGCGACTACGAGCATCCGAAGGTGCGGCTTCCGGGAGGCGGCGGCGCGCCCGAGATCGCGGCCTCGTGCCGCGAGACGCTCGTCATGCTCGAGCACACGCCGCGCGCCTTCGTCGATCGGCTCGACTTCGTGACGACCGTTGGGTACGGCGACGGCCCCGGCGCCCGCGAGCGCTACGGCCTCACCGGCCGCGGGGTGACGGCGGTGATCACCGACCTCGGCGTGCTGGAGCCCGATCCGGCCACGTTCGAGCTCACCCTCACCGCGCTCCACCCGGGCGTCACGGTCGACCGCGTGCGCGAGGCGACCGGCTGGCCGCTGCGGGTCGCCGAGCGGGTCGAGGTGGGGGCGGCGCCGACCGACCGCGAGCTCGAGGCGCTGAGGTCGCTGAGGACGGTCGAGGAGAGGAGCGGCGGATGAACGCCCACCGCCTCGTGCGGGTCGAGGACTCCGACCGCGGCGGCCGCGAGCCGCTGTACCTCCACCCCGACTACCGCTCGAGCGTGAAGCGCGCCCCGACGGCCCCGCTCGTCCTGCTCCCGGAGGCGCTGGCCGACCGCACCGGGCCGGCGTTCGGGGACGGCGACGTGACGGCGGCCGACGCCGACCTGACGACCCAGCAGGACGGCGAGCCGCTGGGTGAGCGGATCGTCGTGAGCGGCCGCGTCCTCGGCTCGGACGGCCGGCCTGTGCCGGGGACGCTGATCGAGATCTGGCAGGCGAACGCGGCCGGGCGCTACCGCCACGCGAACGACCAGCACCCGGCGCCGCTCGACCCCAACTTCACCGGCGCCGGGCGCTGCCTCACCGACTCCGAGGGCCGCTACCGGTTCGTGAGCGTGAAGCCGGGCGCCTACCCGTGGCGCAACCACCCCAACGCCTGGCGGCCCGCGCACATCCACCTCTCGGTGTTCGGGCGCGCGTTCACCGACCGGCTCGTCACGCAGATGTACTTCCCGGGCGACCCGCTCTTCGAGTTCGACCCCATCTCCCAGTCCGTGCGCGACCCCGCCGCGCGGCGGCGGATGGTGAGCGCGTTCGACTGGGAGACGACGACGCCGGAGTGGGCGCTCGGCTACACGTTCGACATCGTCCTCGGCACCACGCCGATGGAGGACTGACGGTGGCCCATCCGACGCCGTCGCAGACGGTCGGGCCGTTCTTCTCGATCGGCATGTGCACGCGGCCGCAGCACGAGCTCGTCCCCGCCGGCGGCGACGGGGCCGTGGCGATCTCGGGGCGGGTGACCGACGGCGACGGCGAGCCGGTGCCAGACGCCGTGGTGGAGGCGTGGGACCGCTCCGGCGGCGGCTGGGGCCGCTGCGGCACCGACGCCGAGGGCGCGTACCTGCTCGTCTCGGCCCGGCCGGCCCCGGCCGCCGGCGAGGCGCCGCACCTCGCGATCCTGGTCTTCGC
>Ga0207708_10002447_pt1 | contig 13650 bp, 10 predicted proteins | sample KBSK5101metaG_FD_184340 | JGI IMG/M metagenome (GOLD analysis project Ga0207708, IMG submission 184340) | Corn, switchgrass and miscanthus rhizosphere microbial communities from Kellogg Biological Station, Michigan, USA - KBS K5-10-1 metaG... | ecosystem: Host-associated > Plants > Roots >...
CCAAGGAGCGCTTCCTCGCCCCGGACATCGACCTCGAGATCTACTTCGACGACATCGTCGACGCCCACGAGCGGATCTGGGACATGCTCGAGAACTACAAGGAGGTCATCGAGGGTCTCGAGGACACGAACGAGTCGGTGCTCAACCATCGCGTCAACGAGATCCTCCGGGTCCTGACCGCGATCAGCGTCATCGTTCTCCCGCTGACCCTGATCGCGAGCATCTGGGGCATGAACGTGGGCGTTCCCGGCGAGGGGAACTCGGTCGACTTCTGGGTCGTGATCGCGGCGATGGCGGCGATCCTCGTCGGGATGCTCAGCTACTTCCGGCGCCGCGGCTGGCTGTGAGCGGGCCGGCCCAGGTCGATTCGGTCAACGTCGGCCGCCCGAAGCTGCTGCTCATCAACGGACAGCCGAACAAGACCGGGATCGACAAGCAGCCGATCGACGGCCCGGTCGAGCTTCGCGACGATGCGGTCGCCGGCGACGCCGTCGTCGACCGCGAGTACCACGGCGGCTACGACAAGGCGGTCTACGCGTACGCGTCCGAGGACTACGCGTGGTGGAGCGGCGAGCTCGGCCGCGAGCTCGGCCCGGGCGCCTTCGGCGAGAACCTGACCACGTCCGGGATCGCGATCGCGGAGGCACGGATCGGGGAGCGCTGGCGCGTCGGCAGCGCCCTCCTCGAGGTCTCGGAGCCGCGCCAGCCGTGCAGCACGCTCGGCGCGAAGATGGGCGACCAGCGTTTCGTCAGGCGCTTCGCGAAGGCGCTCCGCCTCGGTACCTACATGCGGATCATCGAGCCCGGCGTCGTCGCCGCCGGCGACGCGATCGACGTCGTCGACCGGCCCGATCACGAGGTCACCGTCGGCCTGCTCGGGCGGGTCCTGTTCGAGGACAGCTCGCTCGGCCCGCAGGTCCTCGCCGCCGGCGCTCTCACCGACGCCTGGCGGGCGCACGGCGAGCGGCTCGCCGCGAAGCAGCGTCAATAGGATCAGCCGCCGAATGGCCAACCAGAGGATCTGGGCGCCCTGGCGCCTCCGTTACGTGAAGAACGCCAAGACATCCACCGAGTGCGTGTTCTGCGCCAAGCCGGGCGCGGGCGACGATCGCGAGAACCTGATCGTCCACCGCGGCGAGCGGGCCTTCGTGATCCTCAACCTGTTCCCGTACACGAACGGGCACCTGATGGTTGCCCCGTTCGAGCACGTCGGCCGCCTTCAGGACGTCGATCCCGACGTCGTCGCAGAGATGATGGACCTCGCCAAGCAGGCGATGAGCCGGCTCGAGGCCGTCTACGACCCAGAGGGCTTCAACATCGGGGTCAACCAGGGCCGCGTCGCCGGCGCCGGCGTCGAGGGCCACATCCACCTCCACGTCGTCCCACGCTGGGCCGGGGACAACAACTACATGCCCGTCCTCGCCGACACGCGGGTGATGCCACAGTCCCTGGAGGAGAGCTACGACGCCCTCGAAGGAGGCTTCGCTTGAGCGACGCGACTGAAACGGGCGACGCCCGCGACGGCGGGCCGGGATCGGTCCAGCCGCAGATCTTCAAGGCCTACGACGTCCGCGGCCTCTACGGCGATGAGATGGACGGCGACACCGCCTACCTGCTCGGCCGTGCCTTCGCCCGCGTTCTCGCCGACCTCCGCGGCAAGCCGGTCGCCGACCTGCGGGTGGGCATCGGCCGCGACATGCGCCTGCAGGCGCCGGAGATGGCCGGCCGGGTCCGCGACGGGCTGATCGACGAGGGCGTGCACGTCCTCGACGCCGGGATGGTCGGCACCGAGATGCTCTATTTCATGGTCGGTGCCCGCGAGCTCGACGGCGGAGCGATGGTCACCGCCTCCCACAATCCGAAGGCCTACACCGGGGTGAAGCTGGTTCGCGAGGGAGCGCTGGCACTCTCCGGGGAGACCGGGATCACCGCGATCCGCGACCTGATCCTCGCCGGCCTCGGCGAAGCCCCCGGCGGCGGCTCGGCCGAGGAGGTCGACATCTCCGCCGAGTTCCGCGAGCGGGCGCTCTCGTTCATCGACGTCGGGGCGCTGAAGCCGCTCAAGGTGGTCGTCGACGGCGGCAACGGCATGGCGGGCGAGATGGTCGGGCCGCTGCTCGATGACTTCCCGATCGAGCTGATCGCGACCTACTGGACGCCCGACGGCGAGTTCCCCGACCACGAGCCGAACCCGCTCCTGCCCGAGAACCGGCGCTTCATCGTCGAACGTGTGCGGGCCGAGGAAGCCGATCTCGGAATCGCCTGGGACGGCGACGCCGACCGCTGCTTCTTCATCGACGATGCCGGCGAGTTCGTCGACGGCGACTTCCTCACCGCGCTGCTCGCCGAGCAGGTCCTCGAGAAGGTCACCGGAGCCGCCATCCTCTACGACGTCCGCGCGAGCCGCGCGGTGCCCGACACCGTCGGCGCCCACGGCGGCACCGCCCACATCAACCGGGTCGGGCACGCGTTCATGAAGCGGGCGATGAAGGAGATCGGCGGCGAGTTCGCCGGCGAGGTCTCCGGCCACTACTACTTCCGCCAGTTCTACAACGCCGATTCCGGCACGGTGCCGGCGCTGCTCGTCCTCGAGCTGATCTCGAAGTCGGGACGGCCGCTGTCGGAGCTCGTCGGCGAGCTCCGCTCCAAGTACTTCATCAGCGGCGAGATCAACTCCGAGGTCGCCGACCCGGAGGCGAAGATGGACGAGATCGCCGACCGCCATCCCGATGCCGAGATCAGCCGCCTCGACGGCGTCTCGATCGACTACCCGGACTGGCACTTCAACGTCCGGCCCTCGAACACCGAGCCGCTCCTTAGGCTCAACCTCGAGTCGCTGGTCTCACGCGCGGACATGGAGGCGAAGCGGGACGAGGTCCTCGCTTTGATCCGCTCCTGAGCGCCCGGACCGAGATCGCGACGTTCGAACCGGCCGCCGGGGAGCGACCGACGAAGCGGCGGATGCTGATCATCGTCAACCCCTACGCGACGACCGTCTCCGACCGGCTCAAGAGCCTCGTCGTCTATGCGCTCCAGGGCCGCTACGAGGTCGAGGCGGTGACGACCGAGGCGCAGAACCATGCGACCGAGATCGGCCGCGAGGCGATCGACGGCGGCTACGACATCGTCGTCGCCTTCGGGGGCGACGGGACGCTGAACGAGGTCGTCAACGGGCTCCACGGGACCGACATCCCGGTCTCGGTGCTGCCAGGCGGCTCGACCAACGTCGTCGCCCGCTCGCTCGGCATCCCCAACGACGTCGTCGACGCGACCGAGCACCTGCTGAGCTGCGCCGACGACTTCCAGCCGCGGGCGATCGACCTCGGGATCGCCAACGGCCGCCGCTTCGTGTTCTCCTGCGGCGCCGGGCTCGACGCCACCGCGGCGAGCCAGGTCGACTCCCACCCGCGGATGAAGCAGCGATTCGGCCCCTGGTACTACACGTGGGCCGCGGTCCGCGGCTTCTACGCCGACTACCTCCGCAATCCGGTCCGGATGCAGGTGACGACGGCGCTCGGCGACACGGAGGGGGTCACGGCGATCGCCCAGAACACCGATCCGTTCACCTACTTCCGCGGCCGCGCGATCCGGATCTCGAAGGAGGTCAGGATCGACGACGGGAGGATCTCGCTCGCGGTGCTCCACCGCGCGACCCAGCGCGACGTGCCGTTCATCGCCCGCCGCGCGCTCGGTCGCAACGCCACCGTCGGGAGCCACCGGCGAGTCGACGTCTTCGACGGGATCACCGAGGCGCGCATCGAGTCCGCCTCGCGGGACGAGGCCGGCGGCTGGCGGCAGTTCCCTGTCCAGCTCGACGGCGACCCGATCGGCCTCCACGGCGAGCTCGACCTCGCCGTCGATCCGGCGGCGATCCGCTTCGTCTCCTAGGGATAGATGGCCGCTCCGACCGCCGACCCCGACTGCGCCTTCTGCGCGGTGGCCGCCGGCGACGGCGACGCCGCGATCGTCGATGCCGGCGAGCACACCGTCGCCTTCCTCGACCACCGGCCGCTCTTCCCCGGCCACGTCCTCCTGATCCCCCGCGAGCACCACGAGACGATCGAGGACCTCCCTCCCGCCCTCGTCGAGCCACTCTTCGCCGAGGCGCGGCGGATCGCCGGCGCCGTCCGCCGGGCGATGGGCTCGGAGGGCACCTTCGTGGCCCTCAACAACCGGGTCAGCCAGAGCGTCCCCCACCTCCACGTCCACATCGTCCCCCGCAACCGCAAGGACGGCCTCCGCGGCTTCTTCTGGCCCCGCAATCCCTACGAGGACGAGGCCCACGTGGCCGCGACCGCCGAGGCGATCCGCACCGAGCTGGGGTAGCGCCGGCGGGACTCGGCTGAGAGGGGGTTGATCCGAATGGCGACCTGACGAGGCTGAGGGCCGCCGGATCAAGGAAGAGGGGAGCGACGCGGCCTTGGGCCGCGAGCCCGCCGATGACGCCGAGCCGCCGCCCCTCAGTCCGTCAGGGTGTTATTCGATAGGCGTCGAAGACCTGATCGATCTGGCGCAGGCGGGAGATCGCCGTCTTCAGCTGATCGGCGTCGCCGACCTCGACGACGAAGCGGTTCTGGACCATCGGGTACTTGGTGTTGCAGCGAGCCTCGATGATGTTCACGCCCGTCTCGGAGAAGGTCCGCGAGAGGTCTTCGAGCAGGCGGGTCCGGTCATAGGCATCGATCGCGATCTCGACCCGGTAGGAGGTGCTGTTGTCGCCCGCCCAGCTCACCGGCGTGAAGCGATCGGGCGACTTCATCAGCGCCGAGACGTTCTTGCAGTCCTCGCGATGGATCGTGATCCCGCGGCCGAGCGAGACGTAGCCGACGATCCGGTCGCCGGGGACCGGGCGGCAGCACTTGGCGAGCCGGACCATCACGTCGTCGACGCCTTCGACCTCGATGCCGTAGTCGGTCGCCTCCTGATGGTGGCGCTCGCGGGCGTCGCGGCCCTGCAGGACGCCGTCGCTGCGGGGGGCGTCGTCCTCGGCGACGCCCTGGCCCTGCTTGAGCCGCTGCATGACCTTGTTGACGACCGTCTTCGTGTTGATCTTGCCCTGGCCGAGCGCGACGTAGAAGTCGTCGGCCTTGCGGAACCCGACCTCGCGGATCACGTCGACGAGCAGCGGTGAGCCCCCGAGCTTCTGCGGCGGCAGCCCGCGCTTGCGGAGCGCCTCGGAGAGCTGCTCGCGGCCCTTCCGCTCGGCGTCCTCGCGCCGCTCCGACTTCAGGAAGGCGCGGATCTTGTTGCGGGCGCGGCTCGTCCGGACGAGACCGAGCCAGTCGCGTGACGGTCCCCGCTCGCGCTTGGCGGTGAGGATCTCGACGATGTCGCCGCTCCGCAGCGTGTAGTGGAGGGGCACGATCTTGCCGTTGACCTTGGCGCCGACGCAGCGGTGACCGACGTCGGTGTGGACGGCGTAGGCGAAGTCGAGCGGCGTCGAGCCCGCCGAGAGGTTCTTGATCTCGCCCTTCGGCGTGAACACGAAGACCTCGTCCTCGAACAGGTCGACCTTGAGCGCCTTCAGGAACTCCTCGGGGTCGCCCTCACCCTCGGCATCGAGCAGGTGCCGCAGCCAGGTCATCTTGTCCCGCTCCGGGTCCTTGCCGCCCGGCCCCTCCTTGTAGATGACGTGCGCGGCGACGCCGTACTCGGCGAGCTCGTGCATCTCCGCCGTCCGCACCTGGATCTCCAGCGGCTGGCCCTGCGGCCCGATCACCGTCGTGTGCAGCGTCTGGTACAGGTTCATCTTCGGGGTCGCGATGAAGTCCTTGAAGCGGCCCGGCAGCGGCTTCCAGAGCGCGTGGATCACCCCGATCGCGCCGTAGCAGTCCTTGACCGAGTCGACGATGACCCGCATCGCGGTCAGGTCGTAGATCTCGTTGAACTCGCGACCCTTCTTGGTCATCTTCGTGTAGATCGAGTAGAAGTGCTTGGCGCGGCCCGAGATCTCTGCGTCGATCCCGACCGTCGCCAGCTCCTTGCTCAGGAACTCGCCCGCCTCGGCCACGTAACGGCCCCGCTCGTCGCGCTGCTGGCCGACCAGCTGCTTGATCTCGTCGTACTTGCGCGGGTGCAGGACCTGGAACGCGAGGTCCTCGAGCTCCCACTTGATCGCGTGGATCCCGAGGCGGTGCGCGAGCGGCGCGTAGATCTCGAGCGTCTCGCGCGCCTTCGCGAGCTGCTTCTGCTTCGGCATCGCGCCGAGCGTCCGCATGTTGTGGAGGCGGTCGGCGAGCTTGATCAGGATGACCCGCACGTCGGCGGCCATCGCGACCATCATCTTCCGGTAATTCTCCGCCTGGCTCTCGTCGCGGCTCGCGAAGGTGATCCCGGTCAGCTTCGTGACCCCGTCGACGAGGTGGGCGACCTGCTGGCCGAAGCCGTTGGCGACCTCGGTCAGGCTGGCGCTGGTGTCCTCGACGGTGTCGTGGAGGAGCGCGGCACAGAGCGTCTCGGTGTCGAGCCGCAGGCCGGCGCAGATCTTCGCGACCTCGACCGGGTGGTTGATGAAGTCCTCGCCGGAGCGGCGCCGCTGGTCGGCGTGGCGCTCGCACGCGAACACGAACGCACGCTCGACCTCGTGCCGGTCGACGGCGGCCCCGTTGCCGGGATCGTGCTCGCCGATCACCGCCAGCAGATCGCCGAGCAGCTCACGCTCGAAATCGGTCAGATCGCGGGTGATCGCGTCGACCGGAGCGGGCGCGGCCGGGCCCTCTTCGACCCCGACCCGGATCCGGCCGGGCTCGTCAACGGCAGGGGCGGCTGCGACGCCTTCGGCGTCGGCTCCAGTGCCCGTCAGGGCTCCGCTCTTCGGCTCTGCAGGTATCTCAGGCCCTCCTGATGGATCTCCGAATACGCCCGGAAGGCGGCGGAAAGCTCCAATTTCGTCTTCTCCGAGGATACGACCCGTAACGAGCGGGCATCGCCGTCATCGCAGCCGCTGACGATCCCGAGCTCACGGAGGACCCGGACCGAACGCGCCGCCGCTTCCGCGGAGCGGCCGTAGCGGGCGGTGCCGACGAGCGCCCTGCGGAGCGGCTCGTCGCTGAGCTCGGCGGCGAGCAGCGACCGGTAGACGTCGGCGAGCGGGCCGCGGAGGTCCCACTCGGCGTCCCAGCACATCTCCGCGAGCTCGGCGCTCGACCCCCAGCAGCGGTGCGCGAAGCCTGCCCCGCTCGAGCGCAGCGCCGCCCGCTCCCACTCGGCGCCGCTCGGCGGGTCGACAAGGACGAGGTGCTGAAAGCCGGCGGCCGCGAACGGCGCCGCCGCCAGCGACTGCCAGTCGGTCACGATCAGGTTGCAGTCCTCGACGGCGGCGAGGCGGGTCAGCTCGCCTTCCGGGCAGCGCAGGCAGGTGCAGGCGGGACCGGCCGCGCCGGCGACGGCCCCGGGCTCCGCCAGCGCCGAACGCCGCCCGCCGTCGGCGGTGACGACGACCACCCGCTCGCCGCTCGACACCAGCTCGGCGATCCGCGCCACCGCGGACGCGCCGCGGGCGTCGAGGACGCGGCGTTCCTCGCCCTCGCGGGAGCCGTTCGCCGCGGCGGCCGCCGGCTCGCGCTCGAGCTCGGCCGCGAACCGTCCCCACCAGAGCTCGTCGGGCGCTGCCGCGCAACGGTGGCCGTGGCTCTCGCCGCCATCGGGCGACGGCTCGCGGGCGAACGCGTCGGCGAGGACCGCCCGCGGCTCGACTGCGCCGTTCCAGTGGTTGACCTCGAGCCGGACGGCGATGTCGTGCGGCTCGCGCTCGGCGGCGGCCAGCTTGCCGTTGGCATTGAACGCGACCCCTCGCGCCGAGAGGGTGCCGGTCCGGAGGTTGAAGCGGGCGTGCTTGCCCTCCTCTCCCATCGGCCGCACGTCCCCGACCCGGGCGCCGGGGACGAGCAGCTTGATGCCCGGGTTGCCCTGCCCGAACGGGGCCAGGGTCGCGAGCTGCTCGGCGATGTCGAGGTCGAGGGACTCGGCGCCGACGAATGCGTCGACGAGCTCGGCCTCGCGCGGCTCGGTCGAAGGTTCGACCGAGCCGGCATGAGCGACGAACGCGTCGCGGAAGGCGTCGATCCCGCTTGCCTGCAGCTCGACTCCGGCGGCGGCGCGATGACCGCCGTAGCGGTCCAGATGGGCGGCGCAGGCGTCGAGTGCCGCGAGCAGGTCGAAGCCCTCGATGCTGCGTCCCGAGCCCTTCGCCCGCCCGCCCGGCTCGACCGCGAGGACGATCGCCGGCTTGCCGTGCCGCTCGACGAGCCGCGAGGCGACGATCCCGACGACCCCCGGATGCCAGCCCTCGCCGGCGACGACGATCGCCGCTCCATCACGGAGCTCCTCGGAGAGTTCGCGAAGCGCCGCCTCGGCAGCGGCCGCGACCTGGCGCTCGGTCTCCCGCCGCTCGTGGTTGGCGGCGTCGAGCTCGGAAGCGATCGCCCCGGCCCGCGCCGCGTCGTCGGTCAGCATCAGCTCGACGCCGGCATCGGCGCGGTAGAGGCGCCCCGCGGCGTTGAGCCGCGGCCCGAGCCGGAAGGCGATGTCGCCCTCGTCGATCAGCTCCGCCTCGACGCGGGCGGCCTCCATCAGCGCCGCGATGCCCGGTCGCGGCGAGCGCCGGATCTGCTCGAGTCCGCGGCGGACGAGCGAGCGGTTCTCACCGACCAGCGGCACGAGGTCGGCGACGGTCGCCAGCGCGACGAGGTCGAGGTCGCGGATCGGCGCCTCCGGCTCGCCGGCCGAGCGCTCGAGCGCCTGGGCGAGCTTGGCGGCGACCCCGGCCCCGCAGAGCATCTCGAACGGGTAGCCGCTGACCTGCGGGTGGACGATCGGGCAATCGGGCAGCGCCTCGCCGGGTTGGTGGTGGTCGGTGACGACGACCGCGATCCCGGCCGCCTCGATGGCTGCGACCTCGGCGGGCGAGGCGATTCCGCAGTCGACAGTCACCAGCAGACCGCTCCGGCGCTCCTCGAGCGCCTCCATCGAGGCCGGGCCGAGTCCGTAGCCGTCGGCGAGACGATCCGGGATCAGCCAGTCGCACTCGGCGCCGGCGCGCCGCAGCGCTGCGACCATGATCGCGGTCGAGCAGATCCCGTCGACGTCGTAGTCGCCGTGGACGGTGATCCGCTGTCCGGCCTCGATCGCCGCGAGGATCCGCCGGACCGCCGCGTCGATCCCGTCGAACAGCTCCGGCTCATGGCTCTCGGCAGCCGCGAGGAACTCCCGCGCCCCCGCGACCGTCCGGTGGCCGCGTCGGACGAGCGCGATCGCGACCGGGTCGGCGAGCCCGAGCTCGTCGGCGATCAGGCGCGCCTCCGCGTAGTCGTAGGGGCGGGCGCTGAATCGGGTTGGGACGGGACTCGCGCTCACGCCCGTGAGGCTCGCAGCGCCCGAGGACGGAACCAGGTCGCAAAGCCCCTCTTTACGGGGTGGTTCTAGGCATCTCCATAGTGAACCGGGTGGCGACTGGGGTCCCGGGCGCCGATCGCGTAGGTGATCGCGAGCGCGATCAGACAGCCCGGGACCGCGGCCAGGAAGGTCGCCACGTCGGTCTCGCCGAGGCTCTTGTCCTGCGCGATCTGCAGCAGCGCGCCGCTGACCAGCGCGCCGGCGATCGCGGCGAGGAACGCGCCGATGATCCCGCCGACGAACTTGTCGGGAATGAAGACGGTGAAGTGCCAGAGGGCGACGCCGAGGGTGATCCAGACGAGCAGGGCCATCAGCGATTCCTTCCGTGCTTGCGCTTCTGCGATGCCTGGCGCCGGCGCCGCGCCGCCATCCGGCGCTCGCGCTCGGTCATCTCCGCCTCGGAGGCGTCCGGCTCGGCGCCGTTGCCTTCGCCGGCCGGAGCGGTGGCGACCGGCGCTCGCGGCCGTTCCTCCTCCACGGCGGCGCCGCCATCGCCACCGTCGCCGCCATCGCCGACGGCGGCGGAGCCCTTCGCGGGCTCGCGCTCGGGCTCGCCGCCGACGAGCGCGACCTCGTTGTCCTCGGGGAACGGCGGCACGTAACCCATCTGCTCGGCGATCCGCGCCGCCCGGGCCTGGTACGCGGGCTCGCGCTCCTTCCAGGCGATCAGCACCGGCGATGCGATGAAGATCGACGAGTAGGTCCCGGACAGCACGCCGATCATCATCGCGAAGGCGAAGTCGCGCAGGGTCTCGCCGCCGAAGATCAGGATCACGCCGATCAGGAAGACGGTCGAAAGGCCCGTGATCAGCGATCGCGTCAGGACCTCGCTGAGCGAGCGGTTGGCGATCTGCGAGAACGTCGCGCGGGGCAACCGCGGCACGTTCTCTCGCACCCTGTCGAAGACGATGATCGTGTCGTAGAGCGAGTACCCGAGAATCGTCAGGAAGGCGGCGACGGTGCCGCTCGTTACCTCCCTTCCGACGATCGAGTAGACGCCCGCGGTGATCAGGATGTCGTGGATCACGGCGATCATCACCGGGATCGCGTACTTCGGCTCGAACCGGAACGCGACGTAGGCGGCGATCAGAAGCAGCGAGAAGGCGATCGCGTAGCCGGCGCTGCGGGCGATCTGCTGGCCGAACGTCGGCCCGACCGACTGACTCTCGAAGCCGCCGTCGCGGCCGCCCTCGAAGCCGAACGAGCTGTCGAGCTGGCGCTGGACGGCGCCGATCTCGTCGGGCGGGATCGTGCCCTGGATCTGGAAGACGTTCTGGCCGAAGTCGGGGTTCTCGACGGACTGGACCTTGACCGCCTCGACGTCGGCCACGCCGGCGTCGCTGAGGGCGTTGCGGACGTCGTCGACGCTGGCGTCCTGCGCCAGCGCCGTCTGGATCTTCGTCCCCGACTCGAAGTCGATCCCGAAGTTGAGCTGGTTGGTCGCGAACGAGAGCGCCCCGATGACGAGGATGACGCCGGAGATCGAGAAGAACCAGCGGCTGGCGCCGGCGAAGTTGAAGTGCCAGCGGACCCGCTGCTCGCCGGCGCCGAGGAAGGCGGGCGAGCGGAGGATCTTGCTGCGCCCGAGCAGTCCGAGCACCGCCCGCGTGAAGACGACCGCGGTCAGCAGCGAGACGATCGTCCCGACCCCGAGCGTGAAGGCGAAGCCCTTGACGCCGGCCGTCGCGAGCCCGAAGAGGATGAACGCGGTCAGCAGCGTGATCACGTTCGCGTCGATGATCGTCCCGATCCCGCGCTTGTAGCCCGTCGTGATCGACGAGATCATCGAGTGGCCCTTGCGGGCCTCCTCCTTTATTCGCTCGAATATGACGACGTTCGAGTCCGCCGCGACGCCGATCGTCAGGATCAGCCCGGCGATGCCCGGCAGCGTCAGCGTGATCGGGATCAGCTTCATGATCGCCAGGAAGAAGATCGCGTAGACGACGAGGCCGAGGATCGCGATCGCGCCGAGGAAGCGGTAGTAGGCGAGGAAGAAGATCGAGACGAGCAGGAGGCCGATCAGGCCCGCCTTGAGGCCCTCGTCGAGCGCCTGCTGGCCGAGCGTCGCGGTCACCGTGCTCTGGCTGACCAGCTTCAGGTTGACCGGCAGCGCGCCGATCTTCAGGAACGTCGCGAGATCCTGGGCCTGCTGGATCGTGAAGCCGCCGGAGATCTGGGCGCCGGTGCGACCGTCGATCCCGTCCGGATTCTCCTGGTAGTCGATGACCGGCCGCGAGACGATCTTCTGGTCGAGGACGATCGCGAACGAGTACGGCGGCCCGAGCGACTCCTGGCCGCGCTGGGCGATCCGCCGGGTGATGTTCTGGAACGCGACCCGGCCCTGGTCGGTGAAGTCGAAGGTGACGTTCGGCTGGTTGTTCTGGTCGAAGTTCTGCTCGGGGTTGGTGATGTCGTCGCCGCTGAGCTGCGGCTTGTCCTTGAGGACGAAGTAGCGCGGAGTGGCGTTCGGGTCGTCCTGCTGGTCCTGGACGACGATCGTCCCCTGCGGGACCGAGAAGGTCTTCCGGTTGTCCTTCGGCACCGCCTTGGCGGCGTCGATCGAGAACAGGTCGCGCTCGCTCGTCTCCGGCCCGGCGACGTACTGGCGGCTCTTCTTCTCGAACAGGTAGAGCTCGGGCCCGGTCGTCGTGCAGACGTCGTTGCACTTCGTGTTCTGCTCGGAGCCGAGCTTGACCGCGTCGTAGAGGCTCGTCGTCGCCTGCTGGTTGAGGTTGGTCGGCGTCACCTCCTCGGTCTTCGGGTCGAGCGGGACGACGTTCGGCTCGAGGTCGTAGAAGTAGAGCTTCGCGGTGTCGCCGACCTGGTCGATGGCGCGTTGCGTGTCCTGGACGTTCGGGAGGCTGATCTGGATCTGGTCGGTCCCCAGTGGCGCGATCTCGGGCTCGGAGACGCCGAGGGCGTCGACGCGGTCGCGGATGATCTCGATCGCCCGGTCGATGTCCTCCTGGTCGACGGTCGGGTTCTCGGCGCTTGGCTCGCCCTGGTAGATGAGCTGGGTGCCGCCGCTGAGGTCGAGGCCGAGCTTCGTCGGCTTCGTCACGATCACGAGGATCGAGCCGGCCAGCAGCAGCAGGATCAGCGCGATGATCGTGATGTTCGTGCGGCGAGAGCCCATGCGTTGGCGCAGCGTACTCAGGACGGGGGCTGTTGCCCGCCGCTACTCCGGCGTGAGGACGAGCAGCATCCCGCCGTCGTCATCGTAGGCGGGAAAGACGTCCGCGACCGCCTTCGCCGGCAGGTCGCCCTCGGCGTGCACCGCGACCCGCTTGCCGAGCGAGCGGACCCCCCACTCGAGCGTCGTCTCGATCGGATCGGCGACTCCGTTGTTGTCGCTGTCGGCCTCCTCGCCGCCGTCGCCGGCATCGATCCACTCGAGGCCGAGCACGTCCTTGACCGGACGCCCGATCACGGCCTCGTCCTTGAGCCCGGTCAGCTCGAATCCGCCCCGGCCGACGTCGAGCACGCGGCCCTTGCCGTCGCAGGTGAAGAAAGCCGCATCGGGCGCCGGGTAGTAGTCGTCGAGCAGCTCGAACAGGAACCCGAACCCGCACTTCGGACAGCCCTTCGGCCGGCTCGACAATCCGGCTGTCCGCTCGCCGCTCTGGACGCGGTTGCCGCAGTTGGGGCAGATGAAGAAGGGCACGCTCGGAAGGCTATTGAATCGGTGTGTTCGACTTGGCGGGGGCGGGGGCGGGCCGGCAAGCGCCCGTCGGGCGCCCCGCCGCTTCGCGGCGGGGTTCGGGTGGAGCGCCCGCCGTGCGCTTCCCGGCCCGCCTTCAGCAGTCGCCGCCGCTCCCCCGTTCAATGCCTTCTTCGCCCCGGGCAGAGGTACCGATCGGGATTGGGGGTCCTATGCGAACCGAATCCCGATCAGTGGCCGCCGGCCTCGCCCGCGTGGCCCGCTCAGAACAGGCTCGGGAGACCCTCTGGGACCGGCAGGCCGAGGTGGCCGTAGCCGCGCTCGGTGACGACGCGGCCGCGCGGGGTCCGCTTGATCAGCCCCTGCTGGAGCAGGTAGGGCTCGTAGACGTCCTCGATCGTGTCCGGCTCCTCGTCGACCGCCGCGGCCAGGGTCGAGAGCCCGACCGGGCCGCCGGAGAACTTGCCGGTGATCGTCTCGAGGATCACCCGGTCGTGGCGGTCGAGGCCGCCCTCGTCGACCTCGAGCATCGCCAGCCCCGAGGCGGCGATCTCGGCGCTGATCACGCCGTTGCCGTGCACCTCAGCGTAGTCGCG
>Ga0207708_10002449_pt1 | contig 13647 bp, 10 predicted proteins | sample KBSK5101metaG_FD_184340 | JGI IMG/M metagenome (GOLD analysis project Ga0207708, IMG submission 184340) | Corn, switchgrass and miscanthus rhizosphere microbial communities from Kellogg Biological Station, Michigan, USA - KBS K5-10-1 metaG... | ecosystem: Host-associated > Plants > Roots >...
AGAGCGACGGACTGTTAATCCGTTGGTCGCTGGTTCGAGTCCGGCCCGGGGAGCCAATTCTTCCTCCGCCAACTTCCGCTCCTCCGAGTCTTGCGCAAGAAACCTAAGTTCTCCGCGATTTAGCTTTCCGCAAACGCCCGCGTATTTCCGCCAACTTCCGGACCATTGTTGGGTACCACGTTGAGTACCTACGATCTGTTGGGTACATGATCACCAAGCTGTCCGACCAGAAGGTGGAGGCTCTGAAGCCTCAGACCAAACCCTACCGGGTCAATGACGACAACGGTCTGTCATGTTTGGTCGCGCCCAGCGGAAAAAAGTTTTGGGCCTTCGCTACATGCGGCTCGGGCGCGAAAAGATGCTGTCAATGGGCGAGTACCCGCACACCTCGTTGGAGCTGGCTCGTCGGAAGACGCTCGACGCTCGTGACCTTCTCGCTCAGAACATCGACCCGAGCGTTGATCGTGTCAAGCGAGCGGCCGAAGCCAAGGTCGCCGACGCCAACGTTTGAGGCCGTGGCCAAGGTTTGGTTCGGCAAGCAGACGATGGCGCTGGGGCGACGATTGTCTTGATCCGCACGGTTGCTCAGAATGGTTCCGGCGTCACTGACGCGGGGGCAATGCGCATGCGCAAAGTCTTAATCGCGATAGCGGTTCTGATCGTGCTGGTTTGGTTGATTCCGTGGGACCCACAGCCCGAGGGTGAGATACAAGTTCCTCCGCCCGTCTCGCCTGTCGTAGCTACGCCCGAAAGTCGCTCAACAATACGGGCGAATGATGCGCGGGCGATTGTCGCTCCCGAGTCAGTTCCGGAGGTTGCTGAGCCATCTGCGCCAAGTCCTCAAGCGCCGGCCACGACGACGGCCATGGCGCTACGGATGTGGGATGAACGCGGAACTGCCCGGCCGCAATTTCAGCAGAGGGAGAATGCCTTCGTTGCGGAGCCGGTCGATCCACTCTGGTCGCGCAGCAGAGAAGCCGAGATTCTTGGCCAGCTTGCGCAGATCAACGGGCTCCGACTGATTAGCATCGAAGTCGAGTGCAGAACGAGCACGTGCCGATTGCAATGGACGCAAAAGCCGGTGTTTGTCGAAGGCGAAGTAAAGGGCTTGCCCACTGAAGTTTACGAAGACCTACTTGCAAGATTGGGCTACACGGAAGACATCGCGATGGGGACCGCTTTCGTTGGGGAAAAGGGCGAGGGTGGGATTACTTCTCTCATGTATCTTCCGAGGCAGCCGCGTAGATTCGGTCGATAACGGATTGCTTTAGCTTCGCCACGCTTGTCGCACCACTTTCATCTCCCATCGCGGGGGTTATAGATCGAAGTTGGCCTTCAGGTAGTCGGTGATCGCTGTCCTTACGTTGCGGCGAACAGGCCGAGGTCCACGGCGTCGGAGAGGACGAGCACTCCGGGCCTTTCGCGGTGACTAGCGAGGGCCGTGTCCTACTCGGCCGCATCCTTGAGATACGGCGCCGACCGCTGAACGTGCTTGTGTTTCCCAATCTCGGAGCCTGATTGGGGTTCCGGCGTCATTGACGCGGAGGCGATGCGGCATGCGCAAAGTCTTAACAGCGATAGTGGTTCTAATCGTGGTGGTCTGGTTGATTCCGTGGGACCCACTGCCCGATGGTGAGATACAAGTTCCTCTGCCCGTCGCGCCTGTCGTAGCTACGCCCGCAGCCACCCCAACAGAGCACGCCGATAGTGGACGGGCGCATCTCGCACCCGAGTCGACACCGGACGTTGCTGAGCCACCTGCGCCAAAGCCTCAAGGGCCGGCCACGACCCCAGCGGTAGTGCTACAGATGGTGGATGAACGCGGACTGAGGGTGCTTCCGATTGTTCGGGAGAACGAAAAGGCTTTCATGATTGAGGCGCTTGATCCTCTTTGGTCGCGCAGCAGGGAGGCCGAGATACTTGGCCAGCTAGCGCAGGTGAGCGGAGCGCGGCTGAGCACCGTTGAAGTCGAGTGCAGAACGAGCATGTGCCGACTGCAATTCACGCAGAACGTTGCGAACGGCAGTGACGAACATCGAGGTGTTCCGAGTCCATTCTACGCAGAGCTGCTTGCGAGATTGGGTTACGAGCAAATGATCCGGCCAGTAATGGCAAGAGATAACGCGGGTACGGTTGCGTCACTCGCATATCTTCCGAGGCAGCAGCAGTAAGAAAGGCCACGTAGATTCGGATCGCTCCCGCTTAGAGAGCGCCGCATTCGCAATGAGGCGGTCATGAACCCTGGGAGTACGAGGGGATTTGGAAGGCGGCTTAGGTCGGCGAAACGATTGCACCTAGTTCCGCATCCTGGAGAGTAATGCTGCCACACTGCCGGATGTCGATCACCGAAGCCACCTTGCGAGACCTGCGCCACAGGTACAACGCGGCTTACACCGCCTATCAAAGCTGCGTACAAGCGTTGACCGAAGTCACCATGAGCGGCAAACGCCCATCGCCCGAGCTGCTGGCGAATGAGGCCAAGGCCCTCCACGAACTGACGGAGGCACGTGGGAAGCTGCTCGCCGCACTTCCCGAGGCACAGCAAAACGATGGAGCCGTGTCTGTGGCGCGGCCCTGGCGCGCAACGAAGGCACCGTCCCACGAGCTGATCGAGATCGAGAGCCAGTTCAGCGACCTTACCGATCAGGACCGCGAGCACATAGTGAGGCTGATCGATCTCGCAGCGGAAGCTCCGCCAACCGTTCAGGTCGAGGTCCGCCAGCGACTCACGGCGCCACCTAAGCCAGTGACTCAGGCGGAACTCCGTGGCCGGGTCGAAGCGGCAATCGCCTACGTTGTGGCGAACCGCTTGACCGGCACCGACCGGACAGACTGAAAGCTGCACGGGGCGCCCGTTTCTGATCGAGACGAAGAAATACAGTACTAGCCACCAGCGCACTACTGGATGGACGCTGCGTACTGCGCTCGGCACACTCGATCCATGTCGAGTGAGCTACCAAGATACGGGCCTAACGACATTCAGCCCGGCGACTGGATCAAGTATCGCAGCGAGTACTACGGCGGCGGGCGGCTGGCCGAGGTCCACGGCCTCAGCGAGGACCTGCATTCAGGACCGTTCGCGGTGACAACCGAGGGCCGTGTCCTCCTCGGCCGAATCCTCGAAGTGCGACGACGACCGCTCAACGTGTTGGTGTTCCCTGAGCTTGGCATCAAGAGTTGATCCACGCGGCAGCGCAGGCTACGGCGTCGACGATCCGGCGAGTGATCCGGGCTCGTTGTCGCACGTAAGTATATTTATAATCAAAGCGTTATACAGACCACTTCAGATAACTTCTAGGCACCAGTTTCGCTGTGCAATAGACCGTGGCGCTGCGTGACGATCGCGATCGCTTCGGAGCCGATCTCGTTCGTGACCCACAGATGCTCGAGCCGCGGCTTGAGGTCGCTCTCCGCGCACGCGTGCAACCGACACAAGAAGCGCGTCGCTTGCTGATCGAGCGGGAAACGCCAGCCGCGCAAGAACGGGCGCGCGTAGAGTTTGACCTCGCCTCCAGCCAACGGCACTTTGACGAGCGACACGGCGTGCTCCGCAAGCGCTGCTTCGATCGTCGCGAACGATTGAGCGCACACCGCGTTGATCGACGCCAAGACCGCGTTCTCGTCCAAGCCGTGAACGCGGCACAGCGCGCTCAGAAAGCGCCGAGACTCATCGAGGCCCGCGTCGTCGAGATACACGTAGTAAGTTTCGCCCTCGACGGCGTCGATGACGATCTCGCGCTCGAGTAGCTTGGCCCCAAGATGCCGCTCGAGCCGCGCATGGTCGCCGCCGTGCTCCGGATCGTCGCCGGAGTACTGGCGCGTGATCCCGTCGCGGGTGATCTTGTGCGCGAAGCGCTCGCTCGAGTCGAGCACGTAGAGCTTGATGTCCCCGCTCGTGAGGTCGAGCGATACATTGAATAGACGCGACCGGTCGACGTAGTCGGGGACATCGCCGAAGCCGCATTCATCGAAGATGAAGCGCAAGTCGTACATGTAGCCGAGGCCGGTAGCTCGCCACGAAGCTTGCCACGAAAGCCGCGAGGCAACATCCTCTGTCGCCATGGCCTTGAGCCCGCCAACGCTGATCTTCGAGGAGCACTGCACCGTGCTTGCGGAATGGCGGAGGCGCGATATACGCGGCAAGACGCTCGTGTACTTGGATGCGCACCTCGATTTGCAGCGAGTCAATCAGACGCGCATGCAGCGCCTGCGATCCGCGCCCTCTCCCGAGGCGTTCGCGGCGCTCGAGAAGCCCGATCACTTGCTGCCGGACCGAGACTACGTCTACGGGCTCGAAAACTTTCTGTACCCCGCGAATCAGCTCGGAATCGTCTCGCGGCTCGTGTGGGTGCGGCCGCCGCACGTGCGCGTGGAGCACTCGCGGCAAGTGCTGAGCTACGCGCAGCAGATGGACGGCGTCACGTTCGACGAGCTCTGCGCATTCCGCAAGTCCGCCGCGGGCTGCTACGAGGGCACCCTGCTCGGTTTGCCGTTGACGATCTGCACGTTCGAGCAATTGCCGCTGCTCGAGATCCCGCCGGGAAGCCTGCTCGACATCGACACGGACTACTTCTTGGCGTTGCCCGAGGACCGCATCTGGATCCAGCCCCCGGCCGTCGTCGCCGTGCTCAGGCGAAGCGTCGTCGATCCGGTGTGCGCGAGCATCGCGCGGTCCGTCGGAAGCGGGTTCTTGCCGCTGCGTTATCGCTACATCGCGGACTGGATCGGCGCGCTGTGGACCGACGACGCCGCGAGCGCGACTCATTTCGCGAACGTGTTTCGCGCTGACGGCGCGCTGCGTTCCGGCGCGCCGGCGGATGCGGCGCGCGCTCTCCAAGCGGAGCTCTCGACGTTTCCCAATTGCCCGGCGACACATTATCTGCTCGCGCTGACGGGCACGGACGCCGCGGGAGGCATGAACACCACGCAGGCCGCGGCGCTCGATGCCGGCTACCGGCACGACCCGGCGCGGCTCGCGAGCGAGACGGCGAATCGCCATCTCGCGACGCCGCTCGACGCACTGGAAACGCTATGGGCCGAATTGACGCAGCTCGGAGCATCCGCGCCGCGCAACGCTTTCGTCGCGCTCGGCCTCGCCTACGCCGAACGAGGCGACGCGCAGCGTGCGCTCGAGTGCTATCGCCGCTACGAAGGCGCGCATCCCGCGCTCGCACTGGCCGTCGCTGCGCTGCTCTCCGAGCCGGAGCAGCGCGCCTTGCGCAAGTTCCTCCTCGGCGTTGCGGTCGCCGAGGACGCCTCCGCGACCTCGGCTCACATGCAGCTCGCCGAGATCGCCATCGAGGATGCCGATTATCGCGCGGCACGGACCCACTTCGAGTTCGCGCGGCGCAACGCGCCGGCCTGGCTCGAGCCGCTCGATGCGCTGAGCCGCCTGCACGGCTTGTCCGGCAGGGACGGCGTCAACCGCTATGCGCTCGAGCTCGAGGACAGGATTCGCAAGTTGAGCCGCGTGATGTCGGAGCAGAGCTAGGCCGAGGTCTCGACGGCTTCACTGTGGAAAGACCAAGCGGCAGCGCAAGCCGGCTGGAATCTTCCCTTCGGGGTTCGGCAGCTCGAGCCGAAGCCCGAACGTTCCGCTCGACGCATCGATGACGCGCTCGACGAGCGACACCTTCGCCGTCAACTGGCCGCCGATCGGCTCCTCTGGGTGGACCTGCAACACCATGCCCTCGTGAATCGCGCCCAATCGTTCGACGGGCGCGATCGCTTCGACATACAGCGGATCGATGCGCGCGATCTGCATGATCGGCTGGTCTTCGACGGTCTCGGAGGCGGAGCTGTGAACGCGGACCACTACGCCCGATATCGGGCTTCTGATCGTGCGCAGCTCCAGGTTGGCTTTCGCGCGCTCGAGCTCGAGCGCCGCGATGCGCTTGTCTTCGTGCGCTTGATCGAGCGCGAGCTGCTCGATGACGAGGTCGGTTTCGGCCTCGTCCACGAGGCGTGCGGCGACGGACTGCGTGCTCGCAAGCTCGCGGACGCGCTGTAGCTCCTTGCGTGCGAGCTCGACGCGAGCTTCGTGCGCCCCAATCGACGTCGTGGACTCGGCTTGCGCGCGCGCGAGCGCCACGCTCGCCTGCTCGACGCTCGCTTCGAGCTGTGCGACCACCTGCCCTTGCTTCACCACGTCGCCGCGATCGACGAGGACCTTCTCCATGATGCCGTTCAACACCGAGCTGCTGACATCCGCGATCTCGCTCGCCTCGATGACGCAGTCCAAATCGTTTTGACCAAGCGCGCCGAACGGAGCCAGGAGGCAGCCCATCGACATCGCCGCCAGGCGCGTTCGCATCGTTACAGCCACTATTCGAGCCTCCCTGTGAAGGCGAGCACGTTGCCTAAGTACTCGTCCATCTTTTGCATCTGCACGCGCATCCGCGCCCCACGCGCCTGCGCCTTTCGTTGAGCCAAGGTCACGAGCGCGAGCGCCAAGCGCCTGCCGGCGCCGCGCGTCGATGCGAGCCACCGCGCCGGCGGCCGCAGCCAGTCCGGCAAGTAGATCGCGACGAGCTGGTCCTCGAGCGACACGATCTCCTCGAAGCTGCCGGGATCACCTTGCCGCGCGCAGCGCCCGAAGAGCTGCCGGTCGATGCGCCGCGCCTCGTGCCTCTCGGTCGCAATCACGTGCAAGCCGCCGAGCTCCGCAACGCCGGGCCCGAGCTTGATGTCGGTGCCGCGGCCCGCCATGTTCGTGGCCACCGTGATTTTGCCGCGGCCGCCGGCTTCCGCGACGATCTCCGCTTCGTCGCGATCGCGCCGGGCGTTCAGCACGCGGTGCGGAAGCCCTTCACGCCGCAGCAATTCGCTCAGATGCTCCGAGGCGGAGACCGCCCGCGTGCCGACGAGCACGGGACGGCCTTGCGCGTGCACCGCGGCGATCCGCTCGACCACGCGCCGCCATTTCTCCTCGCTGCCGACCGTGATGCGCGGCGCTTCGACGCGCCGCCGCTTCTTGACGTTCGTTCGGATGCGCGCGACGTCGAGGCCGTAGACGTCACGCATCTCGCCGCCGACCTCGTGCACGGTGCCCGACATTCCCGCGAGCATGAGATAGCGCCGGAAGAAACGCTGATAGCTGATGCGGCCGATCGTCTCCATCTGGCCGGTGATCTCGCAGTCTTCCTTGACCTCGATGAGCTGGTGGAGGCCTTGCTCCCAGGACCGACCGTCGAGCACGCGTCCCGTGAACTCGTCGATGATCTTCACCTTGCCTTCGTCGACGAGATAATGCTGATCGCGCTCGAAGAGATGCAGCGCGCGCAGCGCCTGGACGATGAGCTCGTGCCGATAACGCGTGTTGCGCCACAAACCCACGCGGTGCTCGGCCCAAGAATCGAGATGCTCCTCGCCGGCCGCGGTCAACGTCAAGCGGCGCTCGCTCTTGTTGAGCTGATAGTGCACGCCGAGCTCGAGCGCGCCGGCAGCCTCGAGCGCCGCCACGAGCATGTCTTTCTCGAACAGCGGCTTGCCGCGCCGCGAGATGATGAGCGGCGTCACGGCCTCGTCGACGAGCACGCTGTCGGCTTCGTCCACGAGGGCGAAGAAGAGCCCGCGCAGCAACAGGCCGCTTCGATCGTCGAGGAAATGCAGGCTCATCTGGCTGCTCTTGCCGCGCAACCGGATGCGGTCGCGCAGATGGTCGAAGGCGACCTGCTTGTTGGTCGTATAAGTGATGTCGCACTCGTAGGCGGCTTTGCGCTCGGCTTCGCTCATCGACGCGAGCGCCACTCCGACCGTGAGCCCGAGCGCCTCGTAGATCGGCCGCATCGTCTCGGCGTCGCGCTCGGCGAGGTAGTCGTTGACGGTGATCACGTGCACGGGAATGCCCGCGAGCGCGGCGGTGGACGCCGGCAGGGTCGCCGTCAGCGTCTTGCCCTCGCCCGTTTCCATCTCGGCGACCATGCCGTTCAGCATCGCCCACCCGCCCACGAGCTGAACGTCGAAATGGCGGAATCCGAGCATCCGCTCGGCGACTTCGCTGATCAGCGCGAACGTCTCGCCGACCACGGGCCTTGCCAGCCGGCTCGTCTTCAAGCGATAGCTCAAATCCGCCGCCGCCCGCTGCAGCGCATCCAAGGCCAAGCCGGAGAAGCGGCCGTCGTGGCGGTGAACGTCGCGCAGGATCCGCGACAGCGACCGCCAGGACCGCTGGCCCGACTTGAGCCGAGCCGTGAGCCGCGCGGCAACGCGGTCGAGCGCGCCGAGCGAGGCGTCGGTGCGCAACGCATAGGCGGCGGCGCTCGAGCCGGCTTGCAGCGCTGCGTGCTTGCGAGTGGCCGTCACCGTCACGCGAGCTAGACTCCGAATCGTCCGAGGAAGACCTGCCGCGCGCTCCGATACCACTGAACCGCAAGCGGCGAGGAGCCATGTCCGAAGCGCACGTAGACTCTCGTGCCTGCGGGCGATCGATCGAGCTGCGCCGGCAGCTCGAGGTCGTACTCGAATATCCTGACGAACGTGGCGCGGTGCTGCGGATCGCGGGGATCGACGTCGATGGCGCCTCCGCCCTGCTTGCCGAGCACGGCGCTCGGCAGCACGTTGCTGCCCCCCGGAACCTCGCGCATCACGCGCGCCTCGACGTCCGTGTCGAGCTTGTCCGCGAGCCGCACGTGCACGTCCTCGATACGCTCGCGCAGCAGCCCGACGTCACTCTCGCGGACGGCGACGCGCACGCGCATCGGAGCTTGGTCGATCACGTAGCCCAGCACTTGGCCGCGAGAGACGAACCGATCGACGAGATCCGACGAGCGCGGAACGACGAATTGCCCGTCGAGCGGGCTGTCGATGCCGAGCGCTGCGATGCGCGAGCGCATGTCGAGCAGGTCCGCCTCCACCGCCGCGATCTCCTCTTGCGTGATGCCGGCAGCCACGCGGTCGTCGCGACGCTGCTCCGCGAAGAGCGCTTCTAGCTCGCGCAGGCGCGCTTCCAGCGCGGCGGCGCGCGCGTTCAGCAACGGGTCCTCGCAGCGCAGCAGCGGCTGCTTCGCCGCGACGAAACTATCGGGCGGCGCCTCGAACGCACGCACGAAGCAGTCGGTGCCCGCGCGCACGTAAGCTTGCTCGGCAAGCCAGACGACGCCTTCCGCCCGCGTCCTGTTCGGCGCAGGCACGACACCCAAGAAAACGACCAAACCGACCACCAACCCGCCCGCGACGAGCCACGCACGCGGCCGCTCGTCGGCGAGCCGCGGGCTCGTCGCGAGGTACTTGAACGACTTGTAGACCGGCAAGAACACCATCGTCACGGCGGCCCAGATGGCGAGCACGATGCCGATGAAAAAGAACTTCGCCGAGACGAACCAGATGATCGTCGCCGCAATCAGGATGCGGTAGACGAACGACGCGGCGCCGTAGACGAAGAGCCATTTGCGTTCGCTCTCGCTCGTGGCGGGCGACACGACCGAGGCGGATTTGAACGCATAACGCTGCACGAGGTAGCCGACATACTCGCCCGACCGCTTGCCCAGATTCGGTATCTCGAGGAGATCGGTGAAGACGTAGTAGCCGTCGAAGCGCAGCAGCGGATTGCCGTTGAAGAACAGCGTCGACACGCCGCCGATCAGCATGATGTTGAAGCAGATGGCGCGCACGACGCCGTACTCGGCATTCGTCCACACGATCAGCGCAAGCGCCGCGAGCATTAGCTCCACCATGATGCCGATGGCGCCGACGACCATGCGCCGGTGCTTCTCGCGGAACGCCGAGGCCGCCGACGCGTCCACGTAGGGCACGGGCATGAACACGAGCAGCATCACGCCGATCTCGTGAACCTCGCCGCCCCACACTTTCGTCGCGTAGGCGTGGCCGAGCTCGTGGAAGACTTTGATGAGGGGATAGGTGAGCCAGAGCAACACCAGGTTCTGCGGTGCGAGCACGCGATCGGCGACGTCGCTCGTGAGCTCGGACCAGTGCATGCCGGCCAGCACGACGCCGGCCGCGACGACGCCGAGCCACACGAGGAGCCCGACGACGCCGAACAGCGGCCGCACGAACGGCAGAGTCCTGGTCAGAAAGCGCTCGGGGTCGAACAGCTTGAAGCGCAGCGCGAGCGGGCTCCAGATCTTTTGCTGGATCAGCGCGCGCTCCTGCCGCCGATACCGGCCGAACAGCTCGGCACTGTCGGGGGAGACCTCGCTCTGAAGCACGTCCACGGAGTGCAGCTGCGCGAGCAGCCGAATCATCTCCTCCTGCGTCGGAGCGTCGTCGCCGAGCTCCTCGGTCGCGAGTTGCCAGATCCGGTCGACGGTGCGCTCGCCGTCCATGAGACCAATGATCCGGTTCGCCCCTTCCGAGAACCGATGAAAGGTGCCCGAGAGGTGGTCCTGCAACACGTACCAGACTTCATCGCGGTAGCTGTGGCGGTGGATCTCGGCATGGCTGCGCAGGCGCGGCTTCAATTCCGCGACGCGATACCAGGATGGGCTGAACAGGGAGTCGGCCATGCGCCTTGGATTCAGCTCACGGCCACCAGGACCACAGCTTCAGGCGCAGCCACTGCACGAGCTCGTGCGTCCAGATCCAGCCGAGCCGGCGCTCGCCGATCTCGATGCGCGCCGCGCCCTGCATGCCGGGGCGCAAGAAGTCGGGCGTCGCGCCGAGCGTGGCTTCGAGGCGGAAGGTGTTGCGCCCGCTGACGACTTCGGACACGGGCGTTATCGACGTCAACTCGATCGGCAGCGTCTCGTTGGGGTTCGCCGCGAGCACGAGCTGCCCGCGCTGGCCGACCTGCACTTGGCTCACGTCGGTTTCCGCGACACGCAGAGCGACTCGATACTGATCGAGCGGCGCCAGCGTGAACAAGACTTGGCCGCGCTCCACGGGCGCTCCGAGCTGATCGCTCAAGTCCCCCGACACGACGACGCCGTCGAAGGGAGCGGTGCCGCGCGTGCGCGCGATTTGCTCCGAGATCAACGTGAGCTGTGAGTCCGCCTGGTCGAGCTGGGCGCGCAGGATGTTCACCTCGGATCGCTCGCCCTGCGCGAACGCGTCGCGCTGTTGACGCTCGACCTGCGCCTTCTGGCTCGACCAGCGCAGGAACTCGAGGCGCAGATCGCGATCGTCGATGCGGAACAGCGGATCGCCTTCGGCGACGATGTCGCCCGGCCGCACGTTCGCCTCGATGATGTAACCGGCGATCGGTGCGACGGCCACGCGCTCGATCGCGCCCTCGAGCGTCGCTTCCGCCTGCACCCGGTACGTGTCCTTCGCGACGCCGAAGAAAACGGCGGCGGCGGCCGCGACCCCGACGACGATCTTCCGACCCACGTAGCGCGGGCCGACGAAGCGCGCGGCCTGCTCGCGCGCCGCGTCGTACACCTTGCGTCCTATCCACCGATCCTCGCGGTGCTTGGCCGCGAGCACGGGCCCCAGGAACGTCGCGATCCTCTGTACGGCGACGAGCCGCTCGTCTGCCAGCAAGCCCTCCGTCGCGGACTCGAGCGTCAGCGCGCCGAAGGAGGCGCCGCGATCCGCGAGCGGAATCGTGCAGATGTAGCCGTCGCCGCTCTGCGCCGCGAGCGCCGCATGCGCGCGATCGACCTTGACCTCGCTCTGCTCGGACTGCGGAAACACGAGCGACGCGTACTGATCGATGGCCTCGTCCATGGCAAGGCCGACGGCGTGGACGAGGTTACTGCTCTTGCCGAGCTGCGCGCTGTGCGAGATCGCGACGACCCTCGTGTGCTTGCCGTGGCGCACGCCGAGGCTGACGCGCTCGCACCCGAGCCGCGTCGCCAGCTCGGTGACGACGGAGGTCGCGGCGTCGTGGAAGTGCTCGGCCTCGAGCACGAGCGCGGCGAGCTCGACGGCGAGCGCCGCGTCGTTGCCGCTGCCCGCCACGGAGCGCTGCGCCGGCTTGCGCAGGTTCGCCTCGATCCAGCCGCAACCCCATTGGAGCTGGCGCATGATCCTGCGCAGCTCGGCTTCGGCGACGCTGCCGAGATCCACCGCGGCGACGCCGTGTAGCTGCCCGTCGAGTTGAATCGGATAGGCGGCGCAGGCGCCCTCTTCGGATTTGTTGACGACGCCCTTGCGCGCTTGCAAGGCCGCCTCGGCCGCCGCGGTCAGAGCGCGGGACGTGTCCGCGTCGTCGGGCCAGCTCGCGGCAGGGGCATAGGGCCCGCGGTCGGGCGGTCCCAGCACGACGACGCCCGCGCGGATCCCGGGCAGCATCGAGCATTGGAGAGCCAGCCAAGCCCCGGCGAATTCTTCGGTGTTGGCGGCCGTGTGAAAGCGCTTCCAGAGGGCCTGATCGAGATAGGCCAGCTCGGCGACCGCCGGCGCTGCATCGCCCGCGGCCGAGCTATTGGCTTCCCTCTGGGACGTCGTCACTGTCGTCCGCGCGCCTCCAGGCGCTGTTCTCGTTGTTCCGCGAGGTGGCGATCGTCGCGCTTCTACCTCCCGCGCCCGCGCAGTGGCCGCGCAAGCGAGCGTAGTGTAGCCAGGAATCCCGGGAGGAATCCAGCACTTATGTTCGATTCTTGAGACCGGGCCCAATCGATGCCGGCGCCGGCTCTGGCGCCCGCATGGTGCTCGGCCGCTGCCGCTTGGCCGCCCTGGCGCACGATCCAGTCGTCGCCGTCGAGGCTGTCCTCGTCCACCTCGTCGACGGTGAGCGCGTCCGAGAGCGGCGCACCGAGCGACTGCCGAGCGATTTCCGTCGCGAGCTCGCCGGTCTCGTCGTCGAAATAGAGCGTCCGGGCCAGTGCGGCACGCAGATCGACGTGGACCGCCGTTGCGCCCGCGAAGCGTACCGACTCGGGGCGCGGTTCGACGTAGAACGCCTGTGCGGCGGCGCCTGCGGCCAACCGGTGCATCGCGGCGGCGCCGACCGCCGTCTCCAGGTCGCCCGGGCTCGCGGCGAAAGCCGCGTCCAAAGCGTCGGCGCCCTTCCCCGCGGCCGCGGCGTCGGCCGCCGCGACCACGACAACGTCGAGCGCCGCGCTGCGGCCGACCTCGACGACGCCGATCTCCATGCGCCGGCCTTGCAGCAGCGACGACGCCGTCACGCCCTGGCCGTCGTGCTCGAAACCGAGCGCATGGCCGAGCTCGTGGCGAATGACCGAGAGCAGGTCGATCGAGCTCGCGGCGCGGCCACTCTTGGCGAGCAAGCCCTCCGCCGAGAGCGTGAACTCCGCGTCGTCGCCCGGCGTCCCGTCGACGAACCAGCCGTAGCCGGCCGCGTCCGTGTCGAGGTACAGCGTGTTGTCCTCGAAACGGCCGAGCACGAGACCCGGCAGGTCGCGAATCACGACGTTGATCGAGCCGAGATCGCCGAGCGCGCCCGCCGCGCGCCAGTCGCCGATCGCCGTCTCGAGCACCGCGTTGACCTGCGACATGTTCAACGGCAGCCGTGTCTTCGCGAGGTCGCCGTCCGCGCTCGCGAGCAGGTTCTGGCCCGCGCCCGGCAACAGCGCCGGGTCGTTCGTCGCAATCGCGAAGCGCGTGAACGACGTGATGGCGCCTTTCGCGAACAAGCCGAACTCACCGTCGCCCGCTACCGCGTTGTAGACCATGCTGAGCGCGGATTGGCCGTTGACGGTGAAGCTGACGGTGTTGCCCTTGACCAGCACGCCGAGGTCGTACTTCGTGCCGGCCGTGATGCCCATCGCTTTCACGGCGTCGATG
>Ga0207708_10002450_pt1 | contig 13647 bp, 6 predicted proteins | sample KBSK5101metaG_FD_184340 | JGI IMG/M metagenome (GOLD analysis project Ga0207708, IMG submission 184340) | Corn, switchgrass and miscanthus rhizosphere microbial communities from Kellogg Biological Station, Michigan, USA - KBS K5-10-1 metaG... | ecosystem: Host-associated > Plants > Roots >...
TGAAAGCATGTTGACTTTCGGGATGGATGAAGACGGTCAGCTGCAACCCGATAAATTCTTCGCGGCTGTACGCGTGCATCTTGCATGCCGTAGGATTCGCCTCGACAACGAGGCCCGTTTCCAGATCGCGCGGACCGATCGAGCGGATGTCGAAGCCGCGGATCGTGTATTCGCCGCCCAGGTAGAGCGTTTCGGTAATCGGCAACACCGTCGTCGTCGAGTAGGGACGAACGTATTCGATCTGGCCGCGGAAGCCGATCGCCATGCGGCGGGTCAGCGGCTTGAACTGCGCGTATTCGCCGCGCGGCTTGATGAAGTTGGTATTGCCGCCGATGCCGGCGAAGTCCACGGAGCCGGTCAGCCGCTTGCCGTTGTTCGGGAAGATCGGATTGTCGACCGTGTTGTGCACGAAGCTCGGCGTAATCTTGCTGATCGTCCGGCGCCCGCCTTCACCAAGGAGCAACGAGTCGCGCAGGTAGGGATTGCGCTGCACGAGCTCCGGCGCGTAGTAGATCGGGTTCAGGTCCGACACCCTGACCGCTTCGTAGCTGTAGGTCGCGAACATGCGCGAGAAGCCGGCGAGCGGGAACCCGGTCGTGACGTTGCCGCCGGTGGCCTCCTGCGTGAACTGATCGATGTACTTCAGCGTGCGCTTGTAGACATCGATGCCGCCGGTGATGTTGCGATCGAACAGGAACGGCTCGGTGAACGCGAGCTGGTAGTTTTCCGATCGCGAACCGACCTGCAGCGACACGGTCAGCGCTTCGCCGCGGCCAAGGAAGTTCGAGGTCTGGAACGACAGCTGTCCGAAGAAGCCTTCGAACTGCGACACGCCGGCGCCGAACGTGAGCTGGTTGCGGTTCTGCTCTTCCAGCTTCAGCGTGACGTCGACCTGGTTCTTCTCGCCCGGCGTCTTCTGGACGTCGATGCCCTGGCCCTCTTCGAGCGGCTTGAAGTAGCCCAGCTGATTGAGGCGCTTGACGCTGTACTTCAGCGCTTCGGTGTTGAACGGCGCGCCTTCGAGCAGGCGCACCTCGCGGCGAATCACGTTGTCGCGCGTCGTGGTGTTGCCGGCGAAGGTCAGGCGATTCACGAAGTACTGCTCGCCTTCCGTCATGCGCATCATCACGTCGACGGTGGGCGTGGCCGGCCCGGCAATCGGGCCCTCGGCGGCATCGACCGGCTTGAGATCCGGGAAGCCCGTGAACTCGAAGTAGCCGAGGCTGCCGTAGCCCTCGCGCGCCTTCACGAGGCCCTGGCGGATCGGCTTGTCGGAATACCAGTCGCCGCTCTTCAGCTTGAAGAACGGCGCCAGGAATTCGGTCTTGATGATCTTGTTGCCCTCGAAGTCGAACTTGCCGACGCGGTAGCGCGCGCCCTCGTCGACGGGGATATTGAGCTGCACCCAGCGCGTTTCCTTGTCCTCGCTGTCCTCGAGGACCTTGATCTCGGGCTGGCCGACGCGCGCGGTGATGTAGCCCTTGTTGCGGTAGTACTCGATCACCTTCTCGGCGTCTTCGTCGAACTTGTTTTCGTTGTAGGTGTTCTTGCCGGTAATCCACGTGAACATGCCGGAGGCCTTCGTGGATTTCATCTGCTTCTTCAGGGCGCCGTCGCTCACCTCGACGTTCCCGGTGAAGTCGATGCTGCGGACCTTGACCTTCGGTCCTTCCTTGACGTCGAACACCACCTTGACCAGCTTCGGGCCGGCGGGCAGCGGCTCGACGCTCGAGGTGACCTCGGCGAACTCGTAGCCCTTCTCCGCCATGAACGACTTCACGAGCCCCTGCACGCGCCGCACCACCGACTGATCGAGGAACGAGTCGAGGCGCAGCGCGATGCCGAGCTCCTTCATCTTCTCGTCGATCTTGGTGCGCTCGACCTTCGTCGACCCGGTGTAGTCGACGATCTTGACGCGCGGCCGCTCTTCCATGTGGTAGATGACCCGCTTGCCCTGCACACCGTTCGCGAAGCTGCCGTCGAGCGTTTCAATCCACAGGTTGTCGAGGAAGTTCGTCGCCCACAGCCGCTTGAAGTCTTCCATCAGCGACTGCTCGATCTGCTCGTTGTACGGGATCCAGGTGCCGTCCGTCGGGCGGCTCAAGGGGGTCTGGATGTAATAGAGATAGGTCTGCGCCTCGATGATCGATTCGTTGATCGGGTGGAAGCGGAGCTCGGTCGTGCAGATCACCGTGCCGCTGCCCGGGGCCGGCGGCCGGCTGGCGGCCGGACAATTGTTGACCGCGGCTTGAGGTGCCTGGGGTGCCGTAGGTGCCTGAGGCGCCTGGAGTGCAGGTGCCTCCGGCGCCGAGGGTGCCTGGGCCGATGCGACGGCCGGCAGGCCAACAATGGCAAAAATGGCAAAAATTCGTGAAATCACGTGGTACAAGCTCGTAGGGCGCTGGCTAAACAACCCTTAATGCTACCTCTAGAGGGGCTTCGCCTCAAATCGGCAAAGCCAACAGACATCTAGACGTTCGATGTGAGGCGGCGGCCTGCCACCACCGGCTGGCCGGCCGGACGGTAAGCAAGCTGCCCGCCTTCCAGGTACACCTCGATTTCCCCGCCTTGCAGGTGCCCGCGAATGAGCTCCTCGGCGAGGGGGTCCTCGATGTAACGCTGGATGGCCCGGCGCAACGGGCGTGCGCCATACGAGCGATCCTTGCAGGTGATGTCGATAATCCAGTCTGCGACGTCGGGCGCAACAATGACCTTCATGCGCCGATCGAGCAGGTTGATGTTCAGCTGATCGACCAGCAGCGCCAGGATCTTGCGCAATTCATCGTCATTGAGCGCATCGAACACGATCAGCTCGTCGACGCGGTTGATGAACTCGGGATTGAAAGTCCGCTTCACTTCGCCGAGCACCATTTCCTGGACGCCCTTCACATCGTTGGCTTCGCTCGTCTGGAAGCCGAGCGACGCCTTCTTCTGGATGAAGCGGGCGCCGATGTTCGACGTCATGATCAGGATCGCGTTCTTGAAGTTGACGCGATTGCCAAGGCCGTCGGTGAGGTGGCCGTCTTCGAACACCTGCAGCAGGATGTTGAAGATGTCGGGGTGCGCCTTCTCGATTTCGTCGAGCAGCACCACCGAGTACGGATTGCGCTTCACCTTCTCGGTGAGTTGTCCGCCTTCTTCGTGGCCGACGTATCCCGGCGGCGAGCCAATCAGCTTCGACACCGAGTGCTTCTCCATGTATTCCGACATGTCGAAGCGAATCAGCGCGCCTTCGCTGCCGAACAGGAACTGCGCCAGCGCGCGGGCGAGCTCGGTCTTGCCGACGCCCGTCGGCCCGAGGAACATGAAGCTGCCGACCGGGCGGTTCGGGCTCTTGAGCCCGGCGCGCGAGCGGCGAATCGCGCGCGACACGGCGGAAATGGCGCGCTCCTGGCTGATGACCCGCTTGTGGAGGTCGGCCTCCATGCGAATCAGCTTGTCGCTTTCGTCCTGGTTGATCGAGGCGAGCGGCACGCCGGTCCACTTCGACACGACCTCGTCGATCTCCGCGCGCGACACCACCACCTTGCGGGCGCTAGAGCGCACGTCGAACTTCTCGCGCACGAACTGCAGGTTCTCGCGCGCCACCTGTTCCTGCTCGCGATAGAACTGCGCCTTGTCGAAGTCCTTGGCCGAGACGGCGCTCTCCATCTGCTCGACGGCGACGCGGATGGACTTGTTGATCTCGCCGAATTCCTCGCTGTAGCCGGCCTCGCGCAGCTTGGCGCGCGCGCCCGCTTCGTCGACCAGGTCGATGGCCTTGTCGGGCAGGAACCGATCGGTGATGTAGCGGCTCGACTGGTAGACCGCGGCTTCGACCGCCTCGCGCGTGTACTCGACGTGATGGAACTGCTCGTAGCGATCCTTCACGCCCATCAAGATCGAAATCGTCTCGCTCTCCGACGGCGGATCGACCTTGATGGCCTGGAAGCGGCGCTCGAGCGAGCGATCCTTCTCGATGTATTTGCGGTATTCAGCGGGAGTCGTCGCGCCGATGCAGCGGATTTCGCCGCGCGACAGCGCCGGCTTCAGGATGTTCGCCGCGTCGAGCGAGCCTTCCGCCGATCCCGCGCCGACCAGCGTGTGCAGCTCGTCGATGAACACGATGATGTTCGGGTTGTCGACCAGCTCTTTCATGATCGCCTTGAGGCGCTCTTCGAACTGGCCGCGATACTTCGTGCCCGCGACGATCAACGAAATGTCGAGGGCGAGCAGGCGCTTGTCGGCGAGGAAGTGCGGCACGTCGCCGTAGACGATCTTCTGCGCGAGGCCTTCGACAATCGCCGTCTTGCCCACGCCGGGCTCGCCGATCAGCACCGCGTTGTTCTTGGTGCGGCGGCAGAGCACCTGTTGCACGCGCTCGAGCTCGTAATCGCGGCCCACCAGCGGATCGAGCTGGTTTTTCATCGCCGCTTCTGTGAGGTCGCGGCTGAACTCCGCGAGCAGCGGCGTTTCCTTGACGCGCGTCAGCGAGGTCTTCTCGTTCAGCAGCTGGACGATGTCCTCGCGCACTTGATGGAGACGCATCCCTTTTTCCATCAGGATGGTCGCCGCCACGGAACGCTCCTCGCGCAAGATGCCGAGCAGGAGGTGTTCGGTGCCGATGTAGTTGTGAAGCAGCCGATCCGCTTCCTCCGCGGCGTACTGCAGTACGCGCTTGGTCTCGGCGCTGAACGGAATTTCGACCGACGTCGAGACTTTCTCGCGGAAGACCGTGCGGCCTTCGATGTCTTTGCGAATGTTCTCGAGAGACAGATGGGATCGGGCAAAGATCCGGCTCGTGAGGCCCTTGCCTTCACGAATCAGACCCAACAGCAAGTGCTCGGTCTCGATCGAGATGCTTCCGAGCTGGCTCGCTTCATAGCGGGCAAAGAAAAGAACCCGCCTGGCTCGTTCGGTATAACGCTCGAACATTCGCCGTCGCTGCCCCCTTTGAGGACATTATACGGCCAAAAAACCCTTTTTACACGTTGGCAATCCCGCTAAGTCGCGGAAAGACAGTGACTTCGGAGTTTTGGATTGCGGCCCGCCTTCTGCTACGATCAACCTCGTGCAGGACGCTCCTGATCCAAATCAACCTGTGCAGATTCCACGATGGGAAACCTTCGTTTGGCCGCGGTGGCTGCCGGTACGGGCGCGCCTGCCGCTGATCGCGCAGGTCACCGGCGCGGTCGCCCTGACGGCTCTCATCGTCGGACCGTGGTGGGCCAAGGTGCCCGATCAAGTGGCGGCCGCGCCAGGCGCATCGGCCACGCCGATGCCTGAAGCGACGACCCCCGCGGAAACGCCCGCGACGCCGGCGAACCCGGCCTCAGCGGTGCCCGCTGCAACAGCACCAGCTCCGGCGCGCCCCGCGCACTTGAACCTCGACGTGCGTCACAGCTTCAAGACGGTCGACTTTTCTGTCTCGGTCGACGGGAAGTCTATGGTCGACACCCAGCTCGAAGGCAGCGGCAAGCGCTTCAAGGTCTTTGGCAAACGGTCCGAACGTGGTTATACCAAGACGTTGGAGCTCACGCCCGGCGTTCGACTTGTGAAAGTGCGCGTGCGTTCGATCGAGGACAAGTTCGATCAGACACGGGTCGAGCGCTTCGACCTGGCATCGGCATCGGTCGCCGCGTTACGAGTCGCGGCTGATAAGTCCGGCCTCCAACTCGTCGCGGAACGGCCGGCCGCGCCGGCGCCGGCAATCGCCGCAACGTCCGCGCCGGCGCCAGCGCCGGTCACCGCGGCACCGGCGCCACCGCCGCCGGCTCCTGCCGCGGCTGCCGCACCCGCCGTGGTCACGCAGCAGGCCGCGGTTCCAGCCGAACAATCGAGCCCGGCCACTGCGACCGTGATCGAATTCCTGCAGTCGCTGCGATCGATGCTCATCGGCATCGCCGGATTCGTCGCCTCCACCGCCACCGCCTTCGTCGTCCAGGAATGGCTGCGATCGCGCAGGAGGCTGCTGGCGTTCATGGATGAAGAAAAGAACGGACCGCGCCAGCGCCGGCGCCGCGTTCAAGGGGCGATCACCGAGTAGCCCAAGCCGTGTTAGCCTCCGCGGATGGCGCACTTCACCCGCGGATTGTTCCTCTCAATCGCTCTCGTCGCGGCGCTGACCCAGCCGGCCTGGGCGGATGTCACACGCGTCACCATCGCCTCCCGCACCGTGGTCGCCAACGGCCAGTGGTTCGGCGCAGCGGGGCCCTACGAGAAGATCGCCGGCACCGTATTCTTCGAGCTCGATCCGGCTGATCCGCATAACCGGGCGATCGCGGACATCGATCTTGCGCCGCGCAACGCGCGCGGCCGCGTCGAGTTCTCCGCCGATCTCTTCATCCTCGCGCCCCAGGATCCGGCGCGCGCCTCGGGCAGCGTGCTGTTCGAGATCTCGAATCGCGGCGGCAAGGGAATGCTCGGCACGTTCAATCGCGCCACAGCGTCGACCGATCCGATGCAGCCCGAACATTTCGGCGACGGCCTGTTGATGCGCAACGGCTTCACGCTCGTCTGGGTGGGTTGGGAATTCGATGTGCCCGGCTTGAGCATCAAGCCGCCGATCGCGACGAACCACGGAGCGCCGCTCATCGAAACGATCGCGGCGCTCACGGTGGTCGATGCGCGCGCGACCGAGGTCAGCTTCAGCGACGTGCCGCTCTATCCGCCCTTCGATCCGAACGACGAAACCGCCACGCTGACCGTGCGCGATTCGATCTGGGCCGCACCACGGGCGCTGCCGCGCCGCAGCTGGCAGTTCGCCGCGCCCGATCCAAACGCCGCGGGACGCTGCCGCGACATGAAGTGCCCGCGCATTTCGATGCCGTCGGGGTTCGAACCGGGACGCATCTACGAGGTGAAATACCGGGCCTCGAATCCACCCGTGTCGGGCGTTGGCCTGGCCGCGATTCGCGACGTCGCATCGGCGATTAAGTACGCAAACCCGGCGATGGCTCCCGCGCTTGTCCTTCGTAGCCTTGGCGAAGGAGGGCGCGGCCGCTATCTCCACGTTTATGGCGCATCGCAAAGCGGACGTTTCCTTCGCACGTTCCTCTACGACGGCTTCAATAGCGATGAAAAGGGCCGCAAGGTATTCGACGGCGTGATGCCGCACATCGCCGGCGCTGCGCGCAGCGACTTCAACACGCGATTCTCGCAGGCGGTGGGACTCGATCAGTTCGCCGCGCTGAAGTTTCCCTTCACCGATGCGCCGGAGCGAGACGAGGCCACCAACCGCACGGATGGCGTCCTTGCCAAGTACTCCGCCGATCAGCAACCGAAGATCATCTACACCAATTCGTCGGTCGAGTATTGGGGCACCGGCCGCGCCGCGGCGCTGATCCACACCTCGATTGACGGCAAGGCGGATCTCACGCTCCCGGCCAACGTGCGCGTATATCACTTTGCCGGCACGCAACACGGACCGGCCGCGCATCCGCCTCAGAATGCCGCGAGCGGGCGCGGCACCGGTCAGCAGCTTGGCAATCCGACACCGCACACCATCGGCTTGCGCGCGCTCTTGATGGCGCTCGATCGCTGGGTTCGCGACGGCGCCGAACCGCCTGCAAGCAAGTATCCGCGCCTGTCCGACGGCACGCTCACGACGGTTGATGCGCTGAAGTGGCCGGCGCTGACCGGTGTGCCCTCGCCGAAAGCGATCCCCGAGCCGCGGTGCGCAAGGGCCGATGGCTCGTCCGGGGCCTGGCCGTTCCTCGTACCTCAGGTTGATGAGGACGGCAACGAACTCGCGGGCATTCGGCTTCCCGATCAGGCGGTGCCGATCGGCACGCTCACCGGGTGGAATTTCCGCACGCCATCGAGCGGCAATCCCACGGCCATCGTGCCGCTGCTCGGCAGCCTGATTCCATTTGCGAAGACGGCGGCCGATCGGGCCGGCGATCCCCGCAAAGCGCTCGACGAGCGCTACAAAGGCAAGGCGGATTATCTGGGACGGGTCACCGAAGCCGGGCTCGAGCTCGTGAAGCAGGGGTATGTGCTGCGCGAGGACCTGCCGTTCCTGCTGGAACGTGCTGCCGCCGGCTGGGACTGGGGGTCCCACCGGCCGGCGGCAACATCGGCGCAGCGTTAGCTGGCGCCGGACACTAATGTATGCCCAGCTGAACCATTTTGTTTCATGGTCGGTCTATGATTCCGCGCATGCCACCAACTGTTGGATTCATCGGCCTGGGCCTGATGGGTAAGCCAATGGCCCGAAACCTCCTGAAAAAGGGGTTTTCGGTCATTGCACACAGCCGCAGCCGCGGGCCCGTCGGGGAGCTCGTCAAGGAAGGGGCCACCTCTGCCGGGTCGCCCACCGAAGTTGCGCGGGCCGCGAAAATCATCATCACCATGCTGCCGGACGGACCGGACGTCGAGAAGGTGCTCGAGGGCGATCACGGCGTGTTCGAGGCCATGGCCAAGGGCACGGTGATCGTCGACTCGAGCACGATCGCCCCGGCGATCGCGCGCCGGCTCGCATCACGGGCCAAGGAGCTCGGCTCGTCGATGCTCGACGCGCCGGTGAGCGGCGGTGAGATCGGCGCCATCGAGGGCACCCTCACATTCATGGTCGGCGGCGACGCCGCCGCGCTCGAATCGGTGCGCGACATCCTCGGCGCGATGGGCAAACCCGAAAAGATCGTTCACGTCGGCGAGTCCGGCGCCGGCCAGATCTGCAAGGCGTGCAATCAAATCGTGCTGGGCGGAACGATGTCGGTGGTCGCCGAGGCGATTGCGTTGTCACGCAAGGCCGGCGTCGATCCCATGAAGGTGCGCGCGGCGCTGATGGGCGGCTTCGCGCAGAGCCGCGTGCTCGAAGTGCACGGCGAGCGCATGATCACCGGCAACTGGAAGCCGGGCTTCAAGGCGAAGTTGTTCAAGAAGGATCTTGGGATCGCGATGAACACCCTCGCCGAGAACGGCGTGCCCGCGATCACGAGCTCGGTCGTGCAGCAGCTCGTGAATGCGCAGATCGCCGCCGGCGAGGGCGAAGAGGATTACTCGGGGATCGCCAAGACGATTTTCAAACTGGCCTCGCTCGGCTAGTTCGAATACGACCGGGCGCGGACGAGCTCGGGCCGCTGGCTGTCCGCGTTTTTGGCGATCGTCACGACCTGCTTGTAGTACTTCGCGGCAAGTGCGCGGTTGCCGGCCGCTTCGGCGGCCCTGGCCGCGCCGTAAGCGCCGCGGAAGCGATTCGGCTCCTTCTTCATCGTCGCCTCGAAGGCCACGAGCGCTTCCTTTCCATTACCGGCTTCGAGGAGCATCTCGCCCAGCAGCTCGCGCGCCGGCGCAATCGGTCCCGGGCTGATCGCCGCCTTGTCGGTGGCGTCCTCGGCGTCCGCGGCGGCGCGCATCAGTTGCAGGCCTTCGTCCTTGCGGCCCGATGCAAACGCAATCCACGCGGTCGCGATTTGCCGCTCGATCTCAACCTGTCCGGCCCAGTACGCATCAGACTTCAGCGCGTCACGAAGGGCGGCGAGCTTGTCGACGTCGGCGCCCGCATCGGCCGGCCTGCCGGATCGCGCCAACCCGATGGCGCGCGCGAAATGCAGGATCGCATCGGCGTTTGCGAACGGTGACGCGATCGGCTGCAGCCTGGCCGCCTCGTCCCACGCGCCACGCTCGAGGGCGTAGCGCGCGGCGACTGCGTTACGCGCGTAGGGTCCCGCCACCGGCGGCGCGGCGCCCTGCACGACATTCGGGCTGTTCAGCTTCGCGGCCGCGTCCCTCACCCGGTCGAGCAGCGCTCTCGTCTTCTGGTCCTGGGCCATCTGCAGGTACGCATACGCCTGGTAGTCCATCGCGTGCAGCGCTTCGCCGATCACGCCCTGGCTGATCGAGACTTGTTCCGATTTGATGTTGGCATCCACCGACTGCTGCCACGACCCGACGCGCGTAAACGTGTGCGATGGCATGTGCAACGCGTGCGGCGATGCGGGCGCGATTTCCGCGTAACGACGCGCTGCGTTCAGCGCCTTCGGGGCCAGCACCGGCACGTCGAACGTGTGAATGATGTAGTGCGCGAGTCCCGGATGATCCGGATACTTCTTCCAGAGCGGCTCGAGGATCTCCGCGGCCTGCAGCTGCAGGGCGTAGGTCTTGTCGGTCGGCAACGCCGCTTGATCCAGCGCGAGTGCATAGAAAATCCGCGCTTCGATGTCGTCGCGATACTCGCGCTGCACGGCGTCCATCGCCTTCGCGTAGGCGAGCGTGCGATCGCGGTGCGAGATCGTCGTCGCATTGGCGTAGAGCTGATTGACGGCATCGAGATACGCCTTTTCGCGAGGCGTCGGTTTGCCCGTCGCCAGCCCCTTCTGTGCCGCCGCGAGGCCGCGATCGAGCAGCGGCCCGGTCTTGATGCCGCCGAACGGATTGCTCCAGTGGCTCAGCGCGATGCCCCAGTACGCAATCGCGCAATTGGGATCGGCGCCGAGCACCTTGTTGAACATGTCGATCGCGGGACCGAACTCGAACGAGTGCAGCAGCGCCATGCCGCGACTGAAATCGGCGCGCGTCGCCGGCTGGCACGAGGTCTCGAAATTTACCGTGCCGAGCTTTTCGCCGCCGGGATGTTCGTGTTGGGCGAGCGCGGCGGCCGGGGCGAACAGCACGACAGCGAGTGCAAGACCGAACAGCTTCATTGGCGCCTCCAAGGGGAGGTCAGTTTAACCGAAAGCGCGAGGGCGCGAATAGCCCGATGGGGTGACGGGTCGATCCATCGACGGCCAAATCGGCGAGCACCTCGCCGATCACGCTCGCGAATTTGTAGCCGTGTCCTGAACACGGCGAGGCGATCACGACGCTCGGATTATCGGGATGATGGCCGATCACGAAATGATGATCCGGCGTAAGGGTGTATTTGCAGTTCACGGTCTCGCGCAGGGTGCCGCCCGATAAGCCCGGGATACAGGGCGCAAGCGCCGCACGTATCGCGTCTTCGCCTGTCACCTTGGATCTGAAGAACGCCACCTTCACGCGCCCGTCTTCGTCTGCGGGAAACCCGTAGAACTGGATGCCGTTGCCGAGGTCCCAGATGTAGATCGGGAATCGATCCGGTTGAAACGGCGCGGGACCGCCGCGCGGATCGAACCAGTGCAATTGTTGCGGCTCGACTTCGAGCGGCAACCAGTCGATCTTGAAGAGATCCGGCGCCCACGCCCCGGGCGCGAGGATCAATCGATCGGCTTCGTATCGTCCGCGAGACGTCCGCAACTCGATGCGTCCCGAGCTGGCGACGGTCCACTCCTCAACTCGCTCGTCGAAATGCAGGTGCGCGCCGCTGTCGGCGGCGACATCGAGATGCGCGCGGATCGCTTCCTCGGGAAAGACGATGCCCGCCTCCGTTTCGAAGAGCGCGACGTCGCCGGCCGACGGCGTCAGGGCGGGAAACCGCTTTCGGATCTGCGCCGCATCCAGCATCTCGTGATCGAGGTGATGCTCCTGCGCGCTTCGCAGGCTGCCGCTGACGACTTCGCTCTCCGGCGTGCCGATCATCAGGCCGCCGGTGATCTGCAGCAGCCGGCGCCCGGTGCGAGTTTCGAGCTGACGCCACAGTTCGTACGCGCGCCGCAGCAGCGGCACGTAGGCAGGATGCTCGAAATACGCGAGCCTGATCACGCGCGAGCGGCCGTGACTCGATCCCTGATCGTGCGCCGGCTGGAATTGCTCGATGCCGAGCACGCGCTGGCCCCGCGATGCCGCATGGGCCGCCGCCGCGCTGCCCATGCCGCCGAGGCCGACGACCATCACGTCGAAGCGAAACACAGTAGGATTCTAGCGATGGCTCGGCTTCTCGTCCTCTTTTTCGCCAGTGGCTGCGCGGCACTCATTTACGAAACCGTCTGGTTCTACCTGGTCCAACTCGTCGTCGGCGCGTCATCGCTCTCGGTCGCGGTGCTGCTCTGCGCGTTCATGGGCGGGATGGCAATCGGCAGCTGGCTCCTGCCGAAGCTAACGCCAAAAGGCACCCATCCATTCAAGGTCGTCGCGCTACTCGAAGCCGGCATCGCGTTCTTCGGCATCGCGATCCCGATCGCGCTTCCCTACATCCAACAGGCCTACTTGTCGCTCGCCGAGCCCGGTGCAGGCGCCATCACGCTGCGCGCGGTGGTGTGCTTCGTGGTGCTGACTCCGCCAACGATGTTGATGGGCGCGACGTTGCCGGCAATTGCAAGGGCGCGCGGCGCGGAATCGGTCGGCTTGCTCTACATGGCGAATCTCGCCGGTGGCGCAACCGGCACGGTGCTCGCCGGCTTCTACCTGCTGCGCGTCTACGACACCGTGATCGCAACGACGGTCGCGGTCGCCATCAACGTGTTCATCGCAGCCGCCTTCTCTTGGATGGCGAACGAAGCAACTGAAGCACCTCAGGCACCAGATGCACCCCTGGCCCCTCAGGCACCTCAGGCACCTCAGGCACCCCAGGCACCCCAGGCACCTGAGACACCCCAGGCACCTATCCTGGTTGCCGCGGCGCTATCCGGCTTTACCGCGCTTGGCGCCGAGGTCGTGTGGACCCGGCAACTCTCGCTGCTCTTCGGCGCGAGCGTCTATACCTTCTCGCTGATCCTCGCGGTGTTCCTCGCCGGCCTTGGCGTTGGTGGATTGGTGGGCACGAGCCTCGCTCGACGGACGCGGCCCGCCGCTGCCGCTGCGCTCGGCTTGATGCAGGCCCTCCTGGCGGGCGCGATCGGCTTCGGCGCGTATGCGATCGTGAATGTATTGCCGCACTGGCAGCCGACCAGGCTGTTTCTCCCACAAGTACATTCCACGCCGTGGATGATGTTCACGTACGACGCCTTACGATGCGGCTTCGCGTTGCTGCCGGCCACGATCCTGTGGGGCGCGAGCTTCCCGCTGACGCTTGCGGCCGGCCGCGGCGCCGATTTCGGCGGCCACGTCGCGCGCATCAACGCGATCAATACCGCCGGCGCGCTCGCCGGCGCGATCGCATTCACCTTGATTGGCATCCCGGTGCTCGGGTCGCACGACGCGCAACAGGCGCTCGTGATCGGCGCGACGATCAGCAGCCTGCTGTTGCTGCTCGCCATTGCCGACGGCGCCAAGGCAACGCGCCTTGGCGTGATCGTCGTCGTCACGGCGCTGGCCTTGTGGATCGTGCCGCCGGTGCCCGGGAAGTTGATCGCCTACGGGCGTTCCGTGAACTCGTGGGATTCAATCACGCGGTTCCTGTTTCTCGGCGAAGGCGCGACGGCCTCGATCGCGGTCACCGAGGGCAAAGGCGGCGCCAAGCAGTTCCACATCGCGGGCAAGGTCGAGGCCTCGGACATGGATATCGACATGCGCCTCGAGCGGATGCTCGGCCACGTCCCGGCGCTGCTCCATCCCCATCCCAAGTCGGTGCTCATCGTCGGCGTCGGCGCCGGCGTCACGGCCGGCGCCTTGTCGATTCATCCGGAGATCGAGCGCATCGTGATCTGCGACATCGAGCCGCTCGTCCCGATCAGCGCGCGCGCCTTCTTCGGCAACGAGAACCATCACGTCTTCGACAACCCCAAGGTGCAGCTGGTGTTCGACGATGCCCGGCACTTCCTGCAGACCACCGACGAAAAATTCGACATCATCACGTCGGATCCGATCCATCCGTGGGTGCGAGGCGCGCCGAAGTTGTATTCGGAGGAATACCTCACGCTGTCGAAGAAT
>Ga0207708_10002456_pt1 | contig 13625 bp, 11 predicted proteins | sample KBSK5101metaG_FD_184340 | JGI IMG/M metagenome (GOLD analysis project Ga0207708, IMG submission 184340) | Corn, switchgrass and miscanthus rhizosphere microbial communities from Kellogg Biological Station, Michigan, USA - KBS K5-10-1 metaG... | ecosystem: Host-associated > Plants > Roots >...
CAGCTCTCTTTTGATATGCGCAGCCAGTTCGTCGGGCGCACTGCCGATTGCGCGCGCGCCGACGCCGGCGATGCGCTCCTTGACGTCGGGCGATGCCAGCGCCTTGACGATCTCCTGATGCAGGCGGCCGATGACAGCCGCCGGCGTACCGGCCGGCACCACCACGCCCTGCCATTCGTACACTTCGTAACCGGGCACGCCTGCTTCGTCTATGGTGGGCACATCGGGCAGCGTCGGATCGCGCTTGAGCGTGCTGACGCCGAGGGGAACGAGCCGGCCGGATTTGAATTGCTCGATCACGGACGGCAGCGTTGCCACCATCACCGCGGTTTCGCCGCCGAGAATAGACACCACCGCGGCACCCGCCGACTTGTACGGGACATGCGTGAGGTTGACGCCGGCCAGGTATTTGAATTGCTCGGTGGCGAGTGAATTGGCGCTCGCGTTGCCCGCGGAAGCGTAGTTCAGCGCGCCGGGCCGGCTTTTCGCGAACGCGATGAACGCCTTGACCGAACGCGACGGTATCGACGGGTGCACCGTCAGCACCAGCGGCACCAGCGTGACGAGACTTACCGGCGCCAGGTCTTTTTCGGTGTTGTACGGAAGCTTGGTGAGAACGTAAGGATTCGCGACATAGGCCAGCGTGGCGACACCGAGCGTGTAGCCGTCGGGCGGGGATTTCGCCACCAGGCCGATGCCTATGCTGCCGGCAGCGCCGGGGCGGTTGTCGATCACGACCTGCTGGCCGAGAGAGTCGGCCAGTCGCGGCCCGAGTATGCGGAACACCGCATCAGTGGAACCACCAGTGCCGAAAGGCACGACGATGCGCACCGGTTTGGCCGGATAATTCTGCGCGGCGGCAGTGCCCGCGTGGAGCGCGAGACCGCCCGCCAATACCACCGCGCAATAACGAAACGCTGCAACCAGCATGCATCCTCCTCCGGGAATTGGCCAGACCGCAAACCGCGGTCGAATGCTGCGGATTCCGCCAGGAACCGGCTTATTCAGCCTTGATGCCCGCGTCCTTGATGACCTTCGCGTACTTCGCGAACTCGCTGCGCACGAAGGCAGTCAGTTGTTCGGGCGTGCCGCCGCCGCCATCGAGCCCGAGTTGCCTGAACCGCTCCTGCATGTCGGGCTGTTTCATCGTGCGCAAAATTTCCGCGTTGAGCCTGGCGATGATCGCGGGCGGCGTGCCGGCGGGTGCGTGCATTGAATACCAACCGTTGGCTTCATAGGCGGGCAAACCCGCTTCGGCGAAGGTCGGAATCTCGGGTGCTTCGGGCATGCGCGTCTTGCGGGCAACGGCCAGCGCGCGCACGCGGCCGGACCGCACCAGCGGCAGCAGCGCCGCAGTCGTGTCGATGACGAGATCGACTTCGCTCCCCACGAGTGCAATGTAAGCGGGGCCTGCACCCTTATACGGCACATGCAGCATCTCGACACCGGCAACCTGGCTGAACACCATCGCCGAAGTGTGCATGACGGAACCCGTGCCGCCGGAACCATATTTGAAGGTGCCGGGTTTCGTTTTGGCGAGCGTAATGAACTCCGGCACGGATTTGGCCGGCACTGCCAGGTTGACGCCCATCACGACCGGTGCGATGCCTAATAACGCGATCGGCGCGAAATCCTTCAGCGGATCGTAGCCGGGATCACGATAAAGATGCGGGCTCACCGCGTGCGTCGCGATCGAAGAAATCAACAGCGTGTAGCCATCCGCCGCGGCGCGCGCAACCAGCGCGGTGGCGAGCGTGCCGCCGGCGCCCGGGCGGTTCTCGACGATCACCGATTGTCCCCATGCGTCGGTGAACTTCTGGCCGAAGACGCGCCCCAGCGTATCGTTGCCGCCGCCGGTCGAAAACGGCACCAGCAAGCGGATCGGTTTCTGCGGATAGTCTTGCGCACAAACGGCGGAGACCGCGACACTCGCGAGGACGAGCGCCGTTGACGCCGGGTTGGCGTGTAACAAATTCATGCTGCTTCCCTTTACATAGATAAAATCGCGGCCGGCGGGATGCTGGCATGCAGATAGTCGAGCAAAGCGCGTGCCTCGCATCATAACGCGACCGGATGCGAGCATAGGAACGCGGTCAACTTGAGTTACACTTTTGACATGGGAACTCCAGCGGCGACCACCGGGGCGGGCGATGACATTGCATTTGCGCCGATGCATGCGCTCGCTACGCGATTAAAAGCCGGCGAGCTGTCAGCATCGACGCTCGTCGACTGCTATTTGCAGCGCATCGGCCGCCACGACGATAAATATCATGCGTTCGTCGAAGTGTATGCGGATGAAGCGCGCGCAGCCGCGGAAGCGGCCGACCGCGCGCGCAAAGCGGGCCAGGCAAGCGGCGCCCTGCACGGCATTCCGCTCGCGCTGAAGGACCTGATCGACGTCGCCGGCAAGCGCACGACGGGCGGCTCGCTGCATTGGCGCGAACGCGTATCCCCCGTCACCGCGACGGTTGCCCGGCGGCTTTCGGATGCGGGCATGATTACGCTCGGCAAAACACACATGGTCGAATTTGCGTTCGGCGCATGGGGCACCAACCAGACCATGGGCACGCCATGGAACCCGTGGGATCTCGAAACGCCGCGCACGCCCGGCGGCTCGAGCAGCGGCTCCGGCGTCGCGGTTGCCGCGGCGCTCGCCCCTGCCGCCATCGGCAGCGATACCGGCGGCTCGGTGCGCATACCCGCGAGCCTGTGCGGCATCGTGGGCCTCAAAACGACCGTGGGCCGCGTAAGCAACTATGGCACTTTGCGCCTCTCGGAAACGCTGGACACGCTCGGACCGATGACGCGCGACGTCGAAGATGCCGCGCTGCTGTTCAATGCAATGCACGGATTCGACCCGCAGGATGCCGGGACGCTACCCCACGCGCAGGTCGACGCATTGCGGGATCTCAAGACAGGCGTCTCCGGCATGCGCTTCGCCGTATTGCCCGACGCCGAGCTCGGCGAACTCGATCCCGCGGTTGCGCGTGCGTTTGCTGCGGCGCTCGACGTCATGCGGGGCTTGGGTGCGCGCATCGAAACATTGGCGCTGCCGCTCGCGTACAAGCGCCTCGCCGAAATTGTCGGCAAGATCATCGCCGCGGAAGGCTATGCGCTGCATCGCGAGTGGATAGACCGCGACGACTTGCCGTTCGACCGCGACGTGCGCGACCGCATCCGCTGGGCCAAGGGATTGTCTGCCGCCGACTATATCCAGGTCATGGCCGAGCGCCGGCACCTGCAGCGAGAGGTCGATGCATTTCTGCGCGATTACGACGCGCTACTGATGCCGACGACGCCGCTGCCCGCGATTCCGCTGTCGGCGGTCGACCAGGGCAAGGCGCCGATGAGCCTGTTGACGCGGCCGATCAACCTGCTCGACATGTGCGCGCTCGCGCTGCCGTGCGGATTCACCGCCGGGGGCTTGCCGGTTTCCCTGCAGATTGCCGGGCGCAGCTATGAGGAGGCGCGCATATTGCGCATCGGCTGGGCTTTCGAAAACGCGACCGAGTGGCACCGCAGGCGGCCGCCCGCGCCCTGAACGACCGCAGCCGAAGCGGGTTAATACGTTAAAATCGCCCGCTCACCCACGCTTTAATCCCAGTCCGGATCATGAATCGTCTCGAGCAAGACGTGCCGTACGCGAGCCTGCCCGCGCTCGTCGACGGCGCGGCGGAGCGCTTCGGCCAGCAGCCGCTGTGGGCGTCCGTCGACGACGGCGCGCGGATTTCATTTCGCGAATTCGCCCGCGCGACGCTGCAGTGCGCGAACGCGTTAAACGCGCTGGGCGTCGGTCCCGGTACGCATGTGGCGGTCATGCTGCCCAATGTGCCCGCGTATGTCGTCACGTGGATGGCGCTCGCGCGCCTCGGCGCCGTCATGGTGCCGGTCAATACCCAGTACAAACCGCGTGAGCTGGAATACGTGCTGCAGGACAGCGACACGACATTTCTCGTGATCGATGCGGGTTGTCTCCCCGTGTTCGATGCGTTGGAGAAACGCGATGCGCTGGTGCCGCGGTCGCAGCTGATAGTCCACGGCACGGTCGACGTCAACCGTGCGCACGACTGGCAGAGCATCGTCGACGCGGCGCCCGACGCGGCGCCGCGGGTGCCGCCGCCGACGGGCGCCTCGCTGATGAGCATCCAGTTCACTTCCGGTAGCACCGGTTTTCCCAAGGGCTGCATGCTCACCCAGGATTACTGGCTGGTGCTCGGCTGGGTGCGCTCGCATCAGGGTCCTGCGCCCAAGCGCATGCTGATCGACAAGCCGCTTTCTTATATGGGCGGCAAATGGCGCTTTCTGATCTGCCTCTTCATGGGCTCCACCGCATTCGTAGCGCGGCAATTCAGCCTGACCGGATTGCAGCAGCGGCTGGTCGATCACGACATCGATTTCTTTTCCGTGACCGACGCAGTGGCGAAGCTGCCCGAACTGCCCGCCGTCGCGAAGCTGAACATCTCGTGGATTTCCACCGGCGGGCTCAGCAAAGGCCTGCACGAATCGCTGGAGAAGAAATTCAACGCGCCCGTGCGCGAGCTCTACGGCATGACCGAAACCGGCTCCACGCTCTACATGCCGATCGAAGACGGCGCCATGACCGGGACGGGCTCATGCGGCCTGCCCGCGCCGTATCGCCAGTGCCGCATCGTCGGCCCCGACGGCAACGACGTCGCACCCGGCACGGTCGGCGAGCTGTGGGTCAGCGGCCGCGGGATCCTGAAGGCGTATTACAACAAGCCCGCCGCTACGAAGAGCGCGTTCGCCGGCGAGTGGTTTCGCACCGGAGACTTGTTCCGCCAGGACGCGCACGGCTACTTTTACATCGAAGGCCGCATCAAAGACTCCATCCGCCGCAGCGGCGAAAACATCTCCGCGCGCGAAATCGAATCGGTCGCGGCAGGCATCTCCGGCGTGCTCGAAACCGCCGCGGTTGGCGTGCCGGACGACAAGCGTGGTGAAGAAGTAAAGCTCTACGTGGTGCTGCAACCGGGTTTTTCGAGCGATCAGATTACGCCTTCTCAGGTCATCGACTATTGCAGGGACAAGCTGGCCGCGTTCAAGCTGCCGCGCTATATCGAGTACATGGACGAGTTCCCGCATACGAGTTCCGGCAAAATCGCCAAGCAGGAACTCGACAGCGCAGCGTCCCGCCGTCCGCGCCGGATCTTCGACCGCAGCGTCGACGCATGGCGCTGACCCTGCTTTAGGTAAATAAATGCTATCGAACGACATCGGCATCATCGGCTACGGCAGCGCGCCTTACGACAAGAAACCGCGCCGCACGATCTTCGGCTATCTAGGCGAGGCCGCGAGCAATGCGCTCAAAAGCGCCGGCATCCGCAAGGACGAACTAAACGGGCTCTCGGTCGACGCGACCAACCTGGGCTCGGACACCGCGGTGACCACCGCCGAATATTTCGGCCTGAGCGTGTCGTGGGCGTATAAATCGACAGCCGCCGGCGCAGGCCCGCTGATGTCCGTCGCCAACGCCGTGCGCGCGGTCGAAGCGGGGCTCGCGGATTACGTGCTGTGCTTCGGCGGCGGCGCGCAGGACGTCGCGATATTCAAGCAGCGCATCGCGCAATTTACTTCCGCGGTGACCGACTACCTGCTGCCGCACGGCCATGGCGGGCCGCCGGGACTGCACGGCATCATCCAGCGCAAGCATATGGAGCTCTACGGCACCACGCGCGAGCAGCTGGGCCGCATCGCCGTCGACGAGCGCGCCAATGCACGGCTCAACGATGCTGCGCTATTGCGCGGGCCCATGACGCTCGACGATTATCTGAATGCTAAGCTGGTCGCCGACCCGCTGCGGCTTTACGACTGCGTGATGCCCTGCTCCGGCGCCGAAGCTTTGATCATCGGCCCGCTCGACCGCGTGCCGCGTGGCAAGGGCGTGCGCCTGCTAAGCGCGCTCGAACGGCACAACCACCCGGTCGGCGAGTTAGCACCCGTGCGCGGCGGCTGGGAAGTGTTTCGCGACGCGCTGTTCAACGAAGCCGGCTACGCGCACGCGGACATGAATTTCATGAACTGCTACGACGATTTTCCGATCATGGCGGCGATCCAGATCGAGGACCTGGGCTTCTGTAAAAAAGGCGAAGTCGGCCGCTTTCTCGATGCGAACCGCCTGACGCATGACGGCAGCTTTCCGTTCAACACGGGCGGCGGGCAATTGTCGACCGGCCAGGCCGGCGGCTCGGCTGGATTGCTGGGTCTCGTCGAAGCTACGCGTCAATTGCGCGGCGAAGGCGGCGCGCGTCAGGTCGCGAATGCGCAACGCGGCATCATTTCCGGCTTCGGCATGATCTCCTATGGCCACGGCCTCGCCGCGGCCGCCATCATCGTCGAACAGGCCTAAATGCGTATGACGGAATCCGCCTATCCCCAACCCACGCTGACGTCGACCAACGCGCCGCTGATCGAAGGCTGGCGCCGCGGCGAGCTCATGCTGCAGCATTGCACGCAGTGCCGCGCGGTGATTTTCTTTCCGCGCCATATGTGCCCGCAGTGCTGGTCGATAGAGATCGAGTGGAAGCGCAGCAGCGGCCGCGGCAAGATCGTCTCGTACAGCCATGTCTACAGCCAGGTCGCGGCACCGTTTGCCGCGGAAGCACCCACCCTGCTTGCCGAGATCGCGCTCGACGACGGCGGCGCCATGCTGGCGCGCGTGATCAGCAGCGACCCGGCCGCAATTAAGAGCGGCATGCGCGTCGAACTGCTTCCGATGCCGGAAGCGGCGCGATATCCATTGCCGACGTTTCAGCCCGCCGAGTAACTATCCAGCCAGGGGATCAGCATGCTGCGTCAGTTGAATTGTTTTTTCGCGTTGGCGCTGACACTGGTCGGCGCAGCAATACCGTTGCAGGCAATCGCCGAGGATCTCACCGTTGGACTGAGCTCCCCGATTACATCGCTCGATCCGCACTTCGCCAACAACTCGCCCAACAAAGCCGTCTCGCGCCATTTCTTTCAGGCGCTGCTGCAGTTCGACGAAAAACTCGAGGTGGCGCCCGCGCTGGCGACTGCATGGAAGCGCACCGGCGATACGACGTGGGAATTCCAGCTGCGTCCAGGCGTGCAGTTCTCGGACGGCACGCCATTCACCGCCGGCGATGTGGTCGCCTCGTTCGAGCGCGCGCCCAACGTGCCGAACTCGCCGGCCTCCCTCGCGCTCTTCACGCGTTCGATCAAGCAGGTGACGGCGGTCGATCCGCTCAGAGTCCGGATCGAAACCAAGTACCCGGACCCGCTGCTGCCGATGATGATGCCGGAAATCCTGATCGTTCCCGCCGCGAACCGCAACGCGACCACCAACGATTTCAACACCGGCAAAACCATGGTCGGTACGGGTCCGTTCATATTCGGCGCCTACCTGCCCGGCGACCGCATCATCATGAAGCGCAGTGACCGTTATTGGGGCAAGCCCGCCGACTGGGAAAAGGTCACCCTGCGTTTCATCGGCAACGAAGGTGCGCGCGTGGCCGCTTTGCTGTCGGGCGACGTCGACCTGATCGAAAACGTGCCGCCTGACCTGATTCCGAAAGTGAAGCAAAGCGGCGCGTTTCACGTCGTGCAAAGCCGGCCCGCGCTGCCGGTCTATCTCGGCCTCGACATGGGACGCGACGTCACGCCGTTCGTCACCGGCAACAATCCGGCTCAGGGTGCGAAGGCCAATCCACTGCTCGATAAGAGGGTACGGCAGGCGCTGTCGTACGCGATCGACCGCAAAGCGCTGAGCGAACGCATCATGTCCGGCACCACTGCGCCTGCGGGCCAGATGCTGGTCACCGGGCTCTTCGGCACTTCGAGCAAAGTGTCCCCGATGCCGTACGATCCGAAAAAAGCCAAAGCGCTGCTGACCGAAGCGGGCTTCCCGAACGGCCTCACTCTCACGCTGCACGGCCCCAACGACCGCCTCGCCAACGACAGCCGCATCATCCAGGCGATCGCGCAAATGTGGACGCGCGCGGGCATCATCACCAAGGTAGACGTGATGCCGTGGAACATCTATTTCTCGAAGACGACCAAGCGCGATTTCAGTATCTGGATGATGAGCTCAGGCGCAGTGTCGGAAATGGCTACTGCGCTTAACTCCGTCGCCGTGACCCACGATCTGGCCGCCGGCAAGGGCGTCAACAACCGCGGCCGCTATTCGAACCCGCAGGTCGACGATCTCGTGAATACGGCATTCCTTACGCTCGACGACGCCAAGCGCCGCGACCTGCTCGCGCGTGCCAGCGAAATCGCGATGGATGACGTGGCGGTGATGCCGCTTTATTTTTATTCGTTCTCGATCGCCTCGGGGAAGAACATCAGCTACGCGCCGCGGCTCGACCAGTTCACGCTCGCTTATAACGCGCGCCGGACGAAGTAGTACCGCACCGTCGATTGCCATGCGCACTGCTCCGTTTGCCGCCTTGCTCCTCGCGTCATTGCCTGCGTTCGCGGCCACCGCGTATCCGGACAAGCCGATTCGCCTGATCGTGCCGGTCGCACCCGGCGGCGGCGCCGACATCACCGCACGCGCGGTAGCGCAAAAGCTCGCCGCCGCCTGGGGCCAGCAGATCATCATCGACAACCGCGCCGGCGCGGGCGGCACCGTCGGCATGGAAATCGGCGCGCGTGCGACACCCGACGGCTATACGTTGATCGAAGGCTCGATGGGCCCGCTCACCGTCGATATGAGTCTGTACTCGAAATTGCCGTATGACTCCGTGCGCGATTTCACGCCGATCGCGCGCGGGGTGACCGCCCTCAACATGCTGGTCGTGCATCCGTCGCTGCCGGTCAACTCGGTCAAAGAGCTGATCGCCTATGCGAAATCAAATCCAGCGCGGCTCAACTTCGGCTCGTCGGGCGCGGGCCGCGCCGATCACCTCGCCGGAGAAATGTTCAACACGCTCGCCGGCGTGAAGATGCAGCACGTGCCGTACAAGGGCGGTGCGCCGGCGATGGTCGATCTCGTCGGCGGTAATATCCAGTTGATATTCGCAACCGTGTCGACCGCCGTCACGTCGGTCAAATCCGGCCGCATCCGGCCGCTCGCGATGACGACCGCCAGCCGAGTCGATTTGTTTCCCGATTTGCCGACCGTCGCCGAAGCCGGCGTGCCGGGATTTGCCGTCGACAACTGGTACGGCTTCGTCGGCCCGCGCGGCCTCCCACGGGACATCGTCGTCAAGGTGCACGGCGAAATCAATCGCGCACTGGTCGCTCCAGATGTCAAAACCCGCCTCGAAGGCCTGGGCATATTGCCATTCACCTTGCCGACACCCGAGGCGTTCGGCGATTACATCAAGTCCGAGATCGCGAAATACGCGAAGGTGGTAAAAGATTCGGGCGCGCGCGCCGAATAGATACCTAATCGAAACGGAGAAACGAATGCGGCATTGGATCCTTACGAACCGATTGCGCTGGTCAATCGGCCTGCTCGCGGCGGCACTGGCGCCGGCCGCGTGGGCGGCGCCGTGCGTCGAACCGGCCGCGACTTGCACCGAGTGGATCGCAATGGCGGAATCGATGCGCGCGCTGGTTTACCGCTCGCAGCCGCTCACGACGCGCAACGACAAAATCACGCGCGCGGTCGTGATCGTTCACGGCGGCTCGCGTGACGCAAATGTCAATTTCACGAACGTGCTCGCGGCGGCATTTCTGGCGGGCGCGCTCGACGATACGGTGATCGTGTCGCCGCGATTCGCCTCCAACGAGGAAAATATTCCGCGCGACGCGAGCGGCGGAAATTCAGTCGCGGCCGCGCGCGCGGCAGCACGCGACGCGCTCGCGCCGAACGAATTGAACTGGATCAGCCAGTTTGGCGGGCGGCATTGGAACGCGGGCGGCGTCGCCGTGAACGCGAAAGTCACCTCGTATGAAGTCATCGACGAAATTCTGCGCAAGCTCGCCGGCAAAGACGCGTTTCCCAATCTGAAATCCATCGTGGTCGCCGGTCACTCGTCGGGCGGGCAATTCGTCGGGCGCTACCAGATGGTCAACCGCGTTCACGATGCGCTGGGCGTAAAGGTTTCCTATCTCGTATCCAATCCCGGCGCTTATACCTATCTCGACAACTTGCGCCCGACCGCCAGCGCGATTCCGCCGAACGTTTCGTCCGCCGTGTCGGGCTTCATCCCCCTGAGCAACGCCAAGCCGCCGCCCCCGTACGTGCCGTACACGGACGCGCGCAACTGCACGACGTACGATGCATGGCCGTATGGGCTGAACAACCGGGTGGGCTACAGCGCATCGGCGACCGACGATCAGCTTAAAAAACAGATCGTCGGCCGCCCGGCGACTTTTCTGCTCGGCGAGCTCGACATTCTGCCGCTGGTCAATTTCGACATCTCGTGCGCCGCGATGGCGCAGGGCTCATCGCGTCTCGCGCGCGGCCTGGCTTTCGGCAAGTACGTAAGAGAAAACTACGGCGCTCAACACAAGACTGTGGTGGTCGAAGGCTGCGGCCATCACACGCGCTGCATGCTGACCGCGGACGCCGCGCTGCCGCTGCTGTTTCCACGCGACTAGCGCCGGTCACCGCCATCGGCTTGCATTACACTATCAAAGCATTCTCAACCAAAGGACAACCATGAAGATCAAGCGCATCGAGCATGTCGGCGTAGTCGTGAAGAACGTCGAAGCGAGCCGGCGGCTGTGGGAGGACTGTTTCGGCATTCCGCTCGGCAGCGTCGAACAGTTTGCCGAGCGGCCGGTCAAGCTCGCGCTGTATCCGGTCGGCGAGTCGATGGTTGAGTTAATCGCCGGCACGACGCCCGACAGCAAGCACGCGAAAATGGTCGCCGAAGGCAAGGGCGGCCTGAATCACATCTGCTTCGAGGTCGAGGACATCGACGAAGCGCTCGCCGAGCTCAAAGCCAAGGGCATACCGCTGCTCGACCAGGTGCCGCGCTTCGGCCACGCCGGGTGCCGCATCGCGTTCATCGACCCGTCCGCGACCGAAAATTGCCTGATCGAACTCGCGCAACTGCCCGCCGACCACGCGTAACCGTCATTTGAAGCGTCTCGTCAGCATCGGAGCCGTCGCCCGCCGCGGCGGATGCACGCTGTGCCTGGCACTCGGCGGCCTGCTGTCGGCGCCCAGTCCCGCCGCGGCGCAAACCGCTTACCCGGTCAAGCCGATACGCTTGATCGTCGCGCAAAGCGCCGGCGGCAACGCGGATTTCGTCGCCCGCTATTACGCGCAGCGCATGACCGAGCAATTCGGACAGCAGATCGTGATCGATAACCGCGCGGGCGGCTCCGGCGTCGTCGGCACCGAGCTGGTGGCGCACGCCCCGCCCGATGGTTACACGCTGCTGCTGGCGCCGACTTCGCACGCGATCAATCCCAATTTCGTGGCCAAGCTTCCTTACGACGCGCGCCGCGACTTCACCTCGATCTCGCTGCTGGGCGCCGGCTATAACCTGCTGGTGGTCAGCCAGGCCAACGCTGCCCGCTCGGTACGCGACGTAATCACGGCCGCGCGCGCGCAACCGGGCCAACTGCGCTACGCGTCGTCGGGCGTCGCGAGCGCGACTCAATTGACGACCGAACTGTTCCGGCTGATGGCCGGCATCGAAATGCTGCACGTTCCATACAAAGGCGCGCCGGCGGCGCTCACCGCGGTCGTCGGCGGCGAATGCGACCTGAGCTTCGGCAGCATGGCGAGCGCGCTGCCGCTGGTGCGCGGCGGCAGGCTACGCGCACTCGCGATCACATCGCGCGACCGCTCACCCGCATTGCCGGAAATTCCCACGGTCGCCGAGGCCGGCGTGCCCGGCTACGAAAGCTCGAGCTGGCAGGCGCTGCTCGGCCCCGCGAAAATGCCGCCCGCGATCGTCGATCGGCTTTACCGTGCGATAGCGCAAAGTGCGAAGAATCCGGAGCTGGTGAAACGCTTCAATGCCGAAGGCATGGTGCCCCTGGGCAGCACACCGCGCGAACTCGACGAGCATATCGCGCGCGAACTCGAAAAATGGGCGAAAGTGACACGCGCGGCCGGGCTCAGCGTGAATTGACACGAGCGGGTTACAGTTACTGATTCTTGCCCGCGCTGTCCTTGATCAGCTTCGCCATGCGCTCGCGCTCGCGGCGCATGAACTCGGCGGTTTCCGCCGGCGTCGTGCCCATCGGATCCGCGCCCTGACCGGCAAGTTTTTCCTTGATGTCGGGGGTAAACAGGATGCGGTGGGTCTCCGCCTGCAGCCTAGCCACGATCTCGGGCGGCGTTTTGCCGGGCGCCAGGATGCCCTGCCACGAACCGGTGACGAAATCGGGCACGCCGGATTCCGCGAATGTCGGCGCGTCGGGCAAAGCTGCATTGCGTTTCGCGCTGGTGATCGCGATCAATTTCAGCTTGCCGCTCTTCACGTACGGCAGCGTCGCCAGCATGCCGTTGAACAGCACATCGGCCTGGCCGGACGCGACGTCGAGCACGGCCTGCGCCCCGCCCTTGCCCGGTATGTAAGTCCAGTCGATCCCATACCGCGACGCGAGCAGAATGCCCGCCCAGTGCGGCGCGGTGGTCTGGCCGGCGGTCGCGAAATTCAGTTTGCCCGGCTGCGCTTTGGCGAGCGCTATCACAGCCTTTACGTTGTTCGCCGGCACGCTCGGGTGCACACAAAACAGATGCGGCGAATACGAAACGATGGTCACCGGCGCGTAATCGCGCTGCAAGTCGATCGCGGCTTTGCCGTGCATGAGCACGGTCGTGGTCGTGCTGCCGAAATCCGCCATCAGCAGCGTATAGCCGTCGGGCGGCGCTTTGACGAGCAGTTCGTTGCCGATCAGCCCGCTGGCGCCGGGACGATTGTCGACGATGATCTGCTGGCCCCAGCTTTCGGTGAGTTTCGCGCCAATCACGCGCGCTAGGATGTCGGACGTGCCGCCCGCGACGTTGGCGATGATCATGCGGATCGGCTTGACGGGATAAGCCGGGTCCGCCGCGTCTGCCGGTCCCGCGCAGATCGCCGCCAGGATCGCCAGCGCAGCGCCCCGCGCGGGGAATTTCGGCATCAGGCGCTGGGTTTGTTCGCCGATTGGTCCGCGTATTTTCCGGTCAATTGCGGCGTCGTTCCTTCGAGGCCCTTCTGCTCGCGCTCAAGCCGCGTTTCACGCGCCCAGGTACGTTTGAGCTCGTCGCGCACCTTGACTGTCAACTTGCCGAGGCCCTCGGTTTCGAGTTCGATCGTGTCGCCGTCCATGAATGCCGACAGTCCGCGATGGTTGGTACCGGTCGCCAGTATGTCGCCAGGCTCGAGGTCGTGAATCGCGGTGATCCACTCGATGCAGCGCGGGATCTTGTGCGCCATGTCGCTCGTGTTGTAGTTCTGCTTCAATTGCCCGTTGACCCACAGCTTGACCTGCAGCTTCAGCGGGTCCTTGATTTCATCCGCGGTCACGAGGTACGGTCCGATCGGCGCGAATGTGGCGCGCGACTTCATCTGGTAGAAAGTGTTGCCGGGCGGCACGACGCCGCGCGCGGAACCGTCGATGAAATTGACGTAGCCGAAAATATATTCCATCGCCTTCGCGGCGGGCACGTTGCTCGCGCGCTTGCCGATCACCAGCGCGAGTTCCGCCTCGCCCTCGAAGATCGTCGCGGCCAGATCCGGCAGCACCAT
>Ga0207708_10002457_pt1 | contig 13625 bp, 14 predicted proteins | sample KBSK5101metaG_FD_184340 | JGI IMG/M metagenome (GOLD analysis project Ga0207708, IMG submission 184340) | Corn, switchgrass and miscanthus rhizosphere microbial communities from Kellogg Biological Station, Michigan, USA - KBS K5-10-1 metaG... | ecosystem: Host-associated > Plants > Roots >...
CAGGGATCGTCTTCGGGTCGGTGATCATGAAGAAGAGGAACACGAGGATCTCGGGCGACGACACGAGCAGCCACCAGAAGTCGAATCCCGCAATGGGCCCCACGTGCCAGGCGGCCGTCATCTCGTGCCCGCTCGCGGCGAGCACGCCGATACCCGCCGCGAACGAAACCCAGAAGCCGACGGCGATGCCGACGAGGTGCAGCCTCCGGAGGATGAGGAAGCCCCCCACCACGATCAGCACGAGGGCGGTGACGAGAGCGGGCGAGAGTGGGCCCCACCACAGCGCGAGCGGGTCCGCGCGTTCAGCACCGAGGAGCAGGAAGCAGAGGACGAGGCCGAAGTTCGACGGGTTGAAGATGTGATTGCCCCGGACCCGGATCACGTACTTCGAGAGCAGGGCGACGGCGGACGTCCCCGCGAAGATGTACCAGCCCTTCATGCTCCACCAGTCGCCGTGCTCCGTGCCCGGCACACGCAGGACGAAGGCGACGCCGTTACCCGTCAGTAGCGCGCTCGCGGGCCACATGAGCACGCGCCGGCGCCCGAGCGTGAGGCCGAACTCGAGCACGCCGGCGGTGACGAGCGAGACGAGGATCTGCGCGATCGACAGCCGGAAGTCGAACGCGACCTGGCCGAGGATCTGCAGCGTGATGATGATCGCCGCGAGGTGGAGCCGCGGATCGCGGATCGTCGGCAGGAGCACCGGGTAGTCGGTGCGTCCGATACGAAGCGTCGGCCTGTCGACGCCGACGGCGGCAGGCGCGCTCATGGCGCGCTCATGGTACTCCCGGCTCGGCCAGGCCGAAATGCGTCAAGATCGCGTCGTGAGACTCGAGCAGGCAATGGCTGCGACGCAGTACGTCGTCGACAACGCGCCCGCACCGCTGTCGGTGTTCGTCGCCGACGCTCACGGCGAGGTCGTGTCGGCCGCGACGATGGACGGCGCCGCCCCCGACACGCGCCTCAACGCCCAGCGGAAGGCGTACACGGCGGCGCGCAGCGACGCCACCTCGACGGCTGCACTTGCCGCGAAAGCGCGCGGGGACGCGGCCGAGCGAGCGAGCTTCGACCCGTACTTCACGTTCTTCCAGGGCGGAGTCGCGGCCTTCGAGAACGGCCGCCGCGTCGGGGCGATCGGCGTCAGCGGCCTCCCCGGGCCGGACGACGACGCGCTCGCGAGACGGGCACTGGAGGCGGCAGGTCTCTCGACCCAGGGCTGACCACCACGGCTACGCTCTGGGGCCAACGAGGACGAGGGAGGACCATGAGGAGACTCGTCGTAGTGCTGTTAGCTATCGCCGCCGTCGTCGCGCTTCCGGCGGGAGCGGCGACGCCGAAGCTGCTCGGCACCGTCGGGCCGGGCTTCACGATCACGCTGACGAAGAAGCCGACGAAGGCCGGGAAGTACGCGCTCGTCGTGAGCGACAAGTCGAGCATTCACAACTTCCACCTCACGGGGCCGGGTGTGAACGTGAAGACGTCCGTCGCAGCCACAGGTTCGAAGACGTTCAGGATCACGCTGAAGAAGGGCAAGTACTCGTTCGTGTGCGACCCGCACGCGTCGACGATGCACGGCACCTTCCGGATCAGGTAGTCAGGCGCGCAACTCCAGCGGCTCGAACGAGCCGCTGGAGATCCGCCACCCCGCGAGCTCGTCGGTCCGGACCGTGTAGATGAGATACGGCCGGCCGACCCACAGGCCCACGTTCTCGACGTCGGTCCGCGACGGGCGCGGGGGCGACGAGAGGTGGGAGTGGAACATCGCGAGCTCGAAGCCCTCGTCCTCGAGGAACCACGTGTCGGGCGGGACGTCGAGCTCGAACCGGTAGGGGGACTCGGCTGCGTTGCGGCCGGCGACGTAGCGCTCGGCGACTCCGTCCTTGAGGACGACGAGGCCGCACGCCTCGTTCGGCGACTCGTCCCGTGCGTGCTCGGCCATCGCCTCCCGCACGGGGGCGGGTATCACCACCAGACGGATCGCCCCATCGCCGTGTCCACGTCGGTCGCGTCCCAGAAGTCCGCGGACAGGTACTTCCAGCCGCCGTCCGCGAGGACGCAGACGATCACGCCGTCGTCGAGCTCGTCGGCGAGCCGCAGCGCGGCGTGGACGACGGCGCCGGAGGAGACGCCTCCGAAGACGCCTTCCCGATCGAGGAGGAGCCGCAGACCCGACACCGCCTCGGCGTTCGACACGAGGAGCTTCCGATCGAGCTTCGACACGTCGAGGATCGGAGGAACGTAACCGTCGTCGAGCGACCGCAGGCCCATTACCTCGTCCCCCGGCAGCGGCTCGGCGGCGGCGACGAGGACGTCGGGGAACGACTCGCGGAGGCGCTCGCCCGCACCCATGAGCGTCCCGCCCGTCCCGAGCCCGGCGACGAGGACGTCGACCCGGTCGAGGGCAGCGGCGATCTCGGCGCCGGTCCCCTCGTAGTGAGCGCGCGGGTTCGCCTCGTTCGCGTACTGGAACGGCATGAAGAACGACGGCTCGTGCTCGGCGAGCTCGATAGCGAGCCGAACCGCGCCGTTCGAGCCCTCGGCACCCGGCGACTCGACGATCTCGGCGCCGTACAGCTCGAGCAGCCGGCGGCGCTCGGAGGTCACGTTCGCAGGAAGGACACAGGTGAGCGGGTAGCCGCGCAGACGGGCGGCCAGGGCGAGCGCGATCCCGGTGTTCCCACTCGTCGGCTCGAGCAGACGGCGTCCGGGCTGCAGCTCGCCAGACGCCTCTGCGGCATCGAGCATCGCCTTCGCGATGCGGTCCTTGATCGACCCGCTCGGGTTCTGGCCCTCGAGCTTCGCGTACAGGCGGACGGACGGCTTCGGGGAGAGACGCGGCAACTCGACGAGCGGAGTGGACCCGACGAGGTCGAGGAGCGAGGTCGGAAGCGCTGTCGCTCTAGCTTCCACCGGCCATCGCCGGCAGAAGGATGAGCTGATCGCCGTTGCGAACCTCGGTGTCGAGCCCGTCGCGCGTCCGGACGTCCTCGCCACCGACGTACACGTTCACGAACGGCGCGAGCTCGCCGTCCTGCAGCAGCTGCCCTGCGAGCGGCGGGTAGCGCTCGATGAGGTCTTCGATCACCTCGGCGACGGTCGAGCCTTCGGCCTCGAGCTCGCGTGCGCCGCCGACATCGGCACGGAGCGTGGGGGGAATGCGAACCGCGGGCATCAGAGATGCACCGGCGCGTTGCAGAACTCGACGTAGTCGATGTACTCGGTGATCGTCGGCGAATCGCCGCAGACCGGACAGTCGGGATTCCGACGGACGACCACTTCGTCGAGCGTCGTCCCGAGCGCGTCGAAGAGAAGGAGCCGTCCGGCGAGCGAGTCGCCGCGATGGAGGATGTGCTTCAGCGTCTCGTTCGCCTGGATCGAGCCGATGATTCCGGGCAGGACGCCGAGTACCCCACCCTCGGCGCAGCTCGGCGCGAGCTCGGGTGGTGGCGGCTGGGGGAAGAGGCAGCGATAGCACGGGCCGACACCCGGATGGAAGAGCGTGACCTGACCCTCGAAGCGGAAGATCGAGCCGTGGACGACGGGGATTCCGTGCCAGACGGACGCGTCGTTCACGAGGTAGCGAGTCGGGAAGTTGTCGGCCCCGTCGACGATCGCGTCCCAGCCTTCCGAGAGGATGCGGTCGACGTTCTCGGATGTCAGCCGCTCCTGGTACGGCACGACGCTGACATCGGGATTGAGCGCCTCGAGCGTCCGCTTCGCCGATTCGACCTTGGGCTCTCCGAGCCGATCGGTCGAGTGCACGACCTGGCGTTGGAGGTTCGACTCGTCGACGACGTCCGCATCGACGATGCCGAGTGTTCCCACCCCTGCCGCGGCGAGGTACAGGGAAGCGGGCGAGCCCAGGCCGCCGGCACCGACGAGCAGGACGCGCGCGTCGAGAAGGCGCTGCTGCCCTTCCTCGCCCACCTCGGGGATGAGGAGATGTCGGCTGTACCGAGCGCGCTGCTCGGGCGAGAGGACGCGTGGCATCGTGACCTCGAAGCCGTTCCGCTTCCAGTCCGAGAAACCCCCTGCGAGATTCACGACGTTGGAGTAGCCGAGCTCCTCGAGCACCTTCGCAGAGAAGGCCGAGCGGCTCCCGGCGGAGCAGTACACGACGAGCGGGCGGGCCTTGTCGGGGACGAGCCCCTCGATCCGCTGCTCCAGACGTCCGCGGCCCGTGTAGATCGCGCCGGGGATGTGACCCTCGTCCCACTCGTCCGACTCGCGGACGTCGACGAAGATCGAGCCGTCCGAGGACTCGAGGCGCTCGTGCGCCTCGATGCTCGAGATCTCGTCGATCTCGGTCTTCACCTGTGCCAGGAGCTCACGGTAGGTCGCCATTACTTTGGGAACTATAGCTTTGAGGTGCTGGCTATCGTCCAGCGGTGTCCGCGCAGCGTCGTGTCGCGCTTCTCGTCGGCGCCGTCGCAGCTGCTGCGGTCGCGGTCGTGGCGATCGCAGTCGTCTCCTCGGACGGGGGTTCGGCGGGCACGGCGCAGACCACGACGACCGAGATGCGGGAGGGGCGCCCGCCGCTCTCCTTCGCCCTCGGCTTTCGGACGGACGCGGAGGCGCGGGACCTGACACACGGCCAGGCCCTGTACGCGCGCGGCGAGCTGTCGCCTGCCGCCACGCTGTTCGCGAAGCACGACTCGCTCGAGGCGAAGGTCGGGAGCGCACTGGCGCGCTGGCCCGACGGATCGCTCGACCGGCTCGAGCAGCTCGCGAAGCTCTATCCCGACGCCGCCGTCGTCCAGCTCCACCTCGGCCTCGCCCGCCTGTGGGCGAACAGCGGCGACCCGGTCGAGGCCTGGCGGGCTGCGCTCGACTCCGAACCGGACACGCCGTACGCCATCGTCGCCGGCAACCTGCTCCACCCCGACCTCCCGCGCGGACTCCCGGCGTTCATCCCGTCGTTCAGCGCTCCCGCCGAGATCACGAAGCTCCCCCCGGCGCGACAGCTCGAGGCACTTCGCACCGCGGCGGCTCGTGGCGGGGTCCGCGAGCAGCTCCTCTACGGCGTGGGTTTGCAGCGGGTCGGCCGGCCGGTCTCGGCTGCACGGGTGTTCGACCGCGCGGCACGGCGCTATCCGAACGACATCGAGGCTCAGGTGGCCGGTGCGGTCGGGCGGTTCGACAAGGACGCGCCTGCGCAGGCGTTCGGACGTCTCGGCCCGCTCTCTGGCACGCATCCGAACGAGCCGACGGTGCGCTTCCACCTGGGCGTCCTCCTCCTGTGGACGGGGCGAGTCGCGCAGGCGGAGCGTCAGTTCCGCCTCGCGGCGAGGACGCAGCCCGGCTCGCCGCTCGCCCGAGAGGCCGCCCGCTACCTCGAGACCATCCGGCGCGCGCGCGGCTGAGGCAGTTTTGACGACCGCCGCACCTGTAACTACCGTGTGACAGCCGACGAGGAATGGGGGGCGGTCTGGCCGCAGACAACACGCAGGGCGCTACCACTCGCACGCCGATCGAGGAGGTCCTCGGGAGCGACGAGGGCCAGCGGCTGCTCGAGAGCGGCTACCGCACCGGGCAGGTCGACGCGGACGAGCTCGCGCTCGCCCTCGACGAGCTCGATCTCGAGCCGGCGCAGCTGGACGAGTTCTACGCCGCGCTCGAGGAGGCGCAGATCGCCGTCGTCCACGCCGGCGAGGCGGAGCCCGAAGTGGAGGCCGAGCCCGAGCCGGAGATCACGACCGACTCACTCCAGCTCTTCCTCAAGGACATCGGCAAGGTCCCGCTCCTGACCGCGGCGCAGGAGGTCGAGCTCGCGAAGCGCATCGAGCGGGGCGAGCACGCTGCCAAGCAGGCGATGGTGGAGGCCAATCTTCGCCTCGTCGTCTCGATCGCGAAGCGGTACCGCAATCAGGGGCTCCCGTTCCTCGACCTGATCCAGGAGGGGACGATCGGCCTCGTCCGCGCCGCCGAGAAGTTCGACTATCGCAAGGGGTTCAAGTTCTCGACGTACGCGACGTGGTGGATCAGGCAGGCGGTCGCCCGCGCGATCGCCGACAAGGGCAGGACGATCCGGATGCCCGTCCACGTCGTCGAGAAGCTCAACCGGATCATGCGCTCGGAGCGAAAGCTCCGCGCCGAGCTCGGCCGTGAGCCCTCGACCGACGAGATCGCCCGCGACGTCGAAATGACGCCGGACGAGGTCGAGCAGATCCGGCGCAGTGCGCAGGTCCCGGTTTCGCTGGAGAAGCCGGTCGGCGACGACGACGAATCGGAGTTCGGCCATTTCCTCGCCGACGAGTCCGCGCCGCTTCCCGACGAGCTCGCGGAGACGACGTTGCAGCGTGAGGCGCTGCGCTCGATCCTCGGCGCGCTCTCCGAGCGCGAGCGGATGGTGCTCGAGCTCCGCTACGGGCTCGACGGGCAGCAGCCACGGACACTCGACGAGGTCGGCCGTGCGTTCAATGTGACGCGCGAGCGCATCCGCCAGATCGAGCACCAGGGACTCAAGAAGCTTCGCGCACTCGCCGACGCTCAGCGCGTCCGCGACGTCGCGTAGCGGCTCGCCGCTCTCAGGTCTCTATCTAGACTCAGCGGCCGTGACGCCGTCCGCGCTGCGCGATCAGCTCGCCGATTTCATCTCCATTCCGTCCGTGAGCGCGGATGCCGGGCATGCCGCCGACATCGTGGGCGCTGCCGAGTGGGTGGCGAGTCACATTCGCAGCACGGGCGGGAGCGCCGAGCTCGTGCCGTGGGGCTCGCGGCCGCTCGTGATCGGCGAGGTTCCGGCGTCGCAGCGGTCGGAATCGGCGCCGACGATCCTCTGCTACGCGCACTTCGACGTGCAGCCCCCCGACCCGCTCGACCTCTGGGAGTCGCCGCCGTTCGAGCTGACGGAGAGGGACGGGCGGCTGTGGGCACGCGGTGTCGCCGACGACAAGGGGAACATGTTCGTCCTCGTCGAGGCGGTGCGGCAGCTGGCCGAGGAGGGCGCGCTCCCGGTCAACGTCCGGTTCGCCTTCGACGGCGAGGAGGAGGTCGGCGGCGACTCGATCGTCGACTGGGTCGACGCGGACGAGCGTGCCGCCGATGCGGCCCTGATCCTCGACGGCGGGATGATCCGTCGCGGCCAGCCGGCGTTCACGATCGGGGTGCGCGGCATGGTCTACCTGCACCTTCGCGTGCGCACCGGCGCGACCGACATGCACTCCGGGATGTTCGGCACCGCCGCGCTGAACGCGACCCACGCGCTCCTGGCCGCACTCGGCCCCGTGCTGCCGCGGGAGGACGGGCGGCTCCGGGACGAACTGCGTGTCGGGGTCGTCACGCCCGCTGCGGAGGAGCTCGAGGCGTGGTCGCAGCTTCCATCGGGCGCCGAGCAACTCGAGTCACAGGGTGCGTCGCCGATCGCGCCCGGCGCCGCCGAGGACTTCTACCTGCGCACGTTCGCCGATACCTCGCTCGACGTGAACGGGATCGCGAGCGGCTCGCCGGATCTCGTGAAGACGGTGCTCCCGATCGAGGCACGCGCGAACGTCTCGATGCGACTCGCGCCGGAGCAGGATCCAGAGACGATCCGGGCGACCTTCGAGCGCCTGGCCCGCGACGCGCTGCCGGCTGGCGCCGAGCTCGAGATCACGCTGCGCAACAGCGCCCGCCCGGCCCTCACACCGGCGGGCTCCGATGCGCTCCGGCTCGCGGGTGACGCCTTCGAGAGCGTCGTCGGCACTCGGCCGTTCCTCGTGCGCTCGGGCGGCACGCTCCCCATCTACGCGAGCCTGGTCGATCGCGGCCTGCCGACCCTCGCGACGGGATTCGGCATCGAGAGCGAGTGCAACGTCCACGCGCCGAACGAGAACGTGCCCGAGAACACGATCGAGCTCGGGGTCGCGACCATGCGCGAGGTCTTTACGCGGCTCGGAGAGCTTGGCTCGTAGAGCGCCTTTCTCGAGCCCGCTGGCCGACGAGCTCGCGGGCGACGTCCTCGAGCGCTTCCTGCGCTACGTCCGGGTCGACACGCAGGGCGCGTACCGCGTCGCCGCGCGACCGAGCACGGAGAAGCAGCTCGACCTCTCGCGTCAGCTCGTGGAGGAGCTCCGCGAGATCGGCCTCACCGACGCCGAGCTGAACGCCGGGCACTCGGTGTTCGCGACCCTCCCGGGAACGGCGGACGCCCCTGTCGTCGGGCTCATCGCACACGTCGACACGACACCGGACGTGACGGGTGCGGGCGTGTCGCCGATCGTGCACGGGGCGTGGGCGGGTGAGCCGATCGTCCTACCAGGCGACCCGCGCCAGGTTCTCGATCCTGCGGCCCTGCCGGCGTTGGCGGCCCGCGTCGGCCACGACGTCGTGACGAGCGATGGGACGACACTCCTCGGCGCCGACGACAAGGCCGGGATCGCCGAGATCATGGCCGCGGTGGCGTACCTCGCCCGTACGTCGGACGGCCCGCGCGCGACGATTCGCGTCGCGTTCACGGTCGACGAGGAGGTCGGGCGCGGCGCCGAGGACTTCGATCTCGAAGCGTTCGGTGCCGACGTCGCGTACACGCTCGACGGCTCGGATCTCGGCGAGCTCGAGGTCGAGACGTTCTCCGCTGCATCGATGCGCGTCACGATCCACGGCTCGTCCGTCCACCCGGGCGCGGCGAAGGGCAAACTCGTCAACGCCGTCAAGCTCGCATCGGAGCTCGTCCTCTCGGTTCCGAGCGGCCGCCTGTCTCCCGAGACGACGGAGGGCCGCGAGGGCTACGTGCATCCGCACCGCATCTCCGGCAACGCAGAGGAGGCGATCGTGGATTTCATCGCCCGCGATCACGACGACGCGCTCCTCGAGCAGCACCTCGACCTCCTGCGCGATCTCGCGGGCCGCGTCGAGGCTCGCGAGCCGCGCGCGAAGGTCGACATCGAGGTGCGACACTCGTATCGAAACATGCGTCCGTTCATCGAGGAGAACCCGCTCGTCGTGGAGGCTGCGCTGGAGGCGATTCGCCGCGCCGGCGTCGAGCCCCGCCTCGCGATCACACGGGGCGGCACGGACGGCGCGGTGCTGTCGGCCCAGGGGCTGCCGACCCCGAACCTGTTCACGGGCGGCCAGGAGTACCACTCGGTCCGCGAATGGGCCAGCGTCCAGGACATGGCGGCCGCGGCCGCGACGATCGTGCACCTGGCCGGCGTGTGGGCCGAGTCGACCGGCTAGCTCCATGGCGAGGCTCGTCGGGATCAATCATGTCGCCGTGCAGGTCGGCGACATCGGCGAGATGCTCGAGTTCCTGGGCGAACTCGTGGATCGAGTCGAGCTGCGCGGGCGCGGCGGGCACATGGCGTTCGTCGACCTCGGCGACCAGTTCATCGCGCTCGAGCAGACACCCGAACCCGTCGCGGCGGGTCACTACGGGCTCGTCGTCGACGACCAGGACGAGGTCGTTCGTCGCGCGCGCGATGCGGGCGCACGCATGACCGGCGGCCACGACTTCCTCGATCCGTGGGGCAACCACTGGCAGGTCGTCGGCTACCGCGACGTGCAGTTCACGAAGACCGAGCGGGTGCTCGCCGGAATGGACCTCGCCGGCCTCGAGAAGTCGGAGCGCGCGCTACGAGAACTGCGCGACAAGGGTCTCGCCGACTAGCGCGAATCGACCGCGCGAGCGCGGTACAGTCGGCCGATGAAGGCCGTCCTGATCGAGCGCCCACACGAGGTGTCGTGGGTCGAGCTCGAGACGCCGAGCGCGGGACCGGGCGAGGTGATCGTGCGCAGCCACGTAGCCGGCGTGTGCCGGACGGACCTCGAGATCCTGCACGGGGGCCTCACCGACCCGCGCTGGGTTCGCTTCCCCGTCGTACCCGGGCACGAGTGGAGCGGGACCGTCTCGGAGCTCGGGGACGGCGTCTCCGACCTGGAGGTCGGAGACCGCGTCGTCTGCGAGGGGATGATCCCCTGCAACCGCTGCAAACGCTGCAAGGAAGGGTCGACGCAGCTCTGCCTCAACTACGACCAGGTGGGCTTCACGCGGGGGGGCGGGTACGGGGAGTACGTGCGCGTCCCGCGTCACGTCGTGCATCGACTTCCCGCGGATGTCTCATTCGCGGCCGGTGTCCTCGTCGAGCCTGCGTCGTGCGTGCAGCGCGCGCTCGAACGTGCCCGGCCACGGCCGGGCGACACGATCGGCGTCATCGGGGTGGGGACGCTCGGGTCGCTCGCCGTGACCCTCGCCGGTCTCTACTCACCGGGAGCGCTCGTCGCATACGGAGTACGTGAGGAGGAGCTCGAGTTCGCCCGGCGCCTCGGCGCGACGGCCACGGTGCACGTGGCGGAGCAGGACGCCGTCGCCACGACCCATGCGGATCTGGGCGGCGGGCTCGACGTCGTGATCGAGACGGCCGGCGCAGTTGCCGCGGTCGATCTCGCGACCCAGCTCGTACGTCCCGGCGGGCGCGTCGTGCTCCTCGGGATCGCCGGGGCGGGTCAGATGCTGGAGATCCCTGCCGACCGGATCATGTTCACCGATATCGACGTCATCGGAAGCTGCTCCTATCCGACGTCCGCCTGGGCCAGCGTCGTCCGCCTGCTCGACCGAGGACTCGTCGACTTCGAGCCGATCGTGACCCACCGGTTCCCGGCCGCCCGCTTCGAGGAGGCATTCGCCCTTCTCGACGAGCGGAAAGGCACGGTGGCGAAGGTCTTGCTCGAGCACGTTCCCCCCGTGGGCTAACCACCCGAGCGCATCCGTCTCGCTCGTTGGAGAGCGTGATTTCGTCATTCAGTCATACGATATTTCAATAACTGGACATCTCAGAAAGACGCTGTTAGTGTCGCCGCGTTTCGTCGTACCGCGCCCAAAGGAGGTTGTTCGTGGACTCAGACGATCTCGGCGCTCAGCAGCCGCCGAGCATGGACGACGACGAGCGTCAAGAGCTCGTCATCGACCGGCGTCAGATGCTCAAGAGGGCGGGCCTCGGGGCGGCCGCGCTCTCGGTGCCTGCGGCGGTCATGGCAACTCCGGCGATGGGCGCGGTGACAGACGCGCTCGCGGCCGAGAGCTTCATCAAGTCGCACCCGAAGTGGAAGTTCGTGTTCGTCAATCACGTCACGACGAACCCGTTCTTCGTCCCGACGATCTACGGCGCTCAGGACGCGTGCTCGCTCCTGGGCTGCTCCTACCAGTGGACGGGATCGCAGACGTCCGACATCAGCCAGATGGTCAATGCGATGAACGCGGGGATCACGGCCAAGGCCGATGGGATCGCCGTGTGTCTCGTCTCGCTCACGGCCTTCAACGGCCCGACAGACCGCGCGTTGGGCAAGGGGATTCCTGTTCTCAGCTACAACGCCGACGCCCCCAACAAGCGGCTTGCCTACATCGGCCAGGATCTCTACCTGTCCGGATACAACATGGGCCAGCGGATCGTCGACCTCGTCGGGAGCGGTGACGTGGCACTCTTCATCGCCACGCCGGGACAGCTCAACATCCAGCCACGGATCGACGGCGCGATCGCTGCGATCAAGAAGTTCGGGAAGGGCAAGATCAAGACCACGACGACAGCCACCGGTCCGCTACTCCCCGACGAGCTCGCGAAGATCGAGGCGTACTACCTCGGGCACAAGAACCTCAAGGGGATGTTCGCGGTCGACTACGGCTCGACCCAGGGCATTGGCCAGGTCATGCAGAAGTACGGTCTTGCGAAGAAGGGCGTCAAGGCCGGAGGGTACGACCTCGGGCCTCCGGTCCTGAAGGCGGTCCAGGCAGGGCACCTGGACTTCACGATCGACCAGCAGCCGTACCTCCAGGGCTGGATCCCCCTGCTGCAGTTCTTCTTCTACAAGTACTCGTCGGGGCTCGTCGCTCCGTCGGATACGAACACGGGGATCCTCTTCGTGACGAAGTCCAACGTGAAGCCGTATCTCACGACGAAGACTCGCTACGAGGGCAGCTCCAGCAAGCAGAAGTATCCGGTCACCCAGAAGGGCTAAGTGGCACAGGCGGCCACGAACGCCCAGGCCCCCATCGAGCAACGCGCCGGCCTCGGCCGGCGCGTTGCTGCTGCGCTCGTCCGCCGGCGAGAGGCGAGCATCCTCGTCGTCCTCATCGGCCTCGTCGCGTACTTCTCGATCCGAAGCGAGGCGTTCTTCGGGACGGACAACGCCCAGGTCATCGCCGAGTTCTCCGCGCCGATCGCGATCATCGCCGCAGGCGAGGTGATGCTCCTCATCTGCGGTGAGATCGACCTCTCGGCCGGGATGGTGTTCGCGTTCTCGACGTGGATCTTCTACTTCGCGAACACGGACTGGAGCCTGCCGATCTGGCTCGCGGTGATCGTCGGACTGCTGTCGGGCGCCGCGGTCGGACTGGTCAACGGCCTGATCACCGTCCTTCTCCACGTCCCCTCGTTCATCACCACTCTCGGGATGGCGTACCTCCTGAACGGCCTCACGCTCAACATCTCCGGCGCCTTCCCCGTCGAGACGCCGGGCGGTCACACGTTCTTCCGCATCTTCGGTGCGTCCCCGTACGTCACGGTGTACTGGGCGCTCGGCGTGATCGTCGTGATGACCGTCCTCCTCACCCGCACGCGTTGGGGACTACACACGGTTGCGACGGGCGGCAACCTGCTCGGAGCGAGCGAGAGCGGCGTGAACGTCCGCTCCGTCAAGGTCGGAAACTTCGTCATCTGCAGCACCCTCGCGGCGCTCGCAGGCATCCTCGAGTCGGTCCGGATCGACACGATCCAGGCCCTTCAGGGCGGCTTTCCGCTCATGTTCTATGCGGTCGCGGCGGCAGTGATCGGGGGCACGTCGCTCTTCGGCGGGTCCGGCACGATCGTCGGAGCGGCTCTCGGCGTCCTCGTGCTCGCAGTCCTGAATCTCGGCTTCACGATCCAGGGGATCAGCGCCTACTGGTTCGACTTCATCCTCGGCGTCGCGATCATCGTCTCGATGGCACTGAACGTGAGTCTCGAGCGGATCCGGCAGTCGGGGCGCCTCGGAGGCACGGCGTGAGCGAGGCGGCGGCGGCCCGTCCGGACGCGCCCGATGCCATCCGCGTCGAGAACGTGAGCAAGAGCTTCGGCGTCGTGCGAGCGCTCGAGGACGTCTCGCTCCGCGTCCGCCCGGGAGAGGTCCTCGGGCTCATCGGCGACAACGGTGCCGGCAAATCGACGCTCGTGAAGATCCTGACCGGGTTCCACAAGCCGGATTCCGGGAGCATCTTCGTCTTTGGAGACGAGGTGCAGCTGAAGTCGGTCACCCACGCGCGCTCGCTCGGGATCGACACCGTCTTCCAGGATCTCGCGCTCGTTCCCGGGATGAGCGTGTACCACAACATGTTTTTGAACCGCGAGCTCACACGCGGGATCGGGCCGCTCCGCTTCCTCAACAACCGGGAGATGAAGAAGCGCGCGCGCGAGTATCTCGACGACATCGGCGTACGCGTGCCGTCCATCGGCGCAGAGGTCGCCCGCATGTCGGGAGGGCAGCGTCAGGCGATCGCGATCGCCCGCTCGACCCACTCGGATGCGCGGATCATCCTTCTCGACGAGCCGCTCGCCGCGATGGGCGCTCGCGAGGGGGCGCTGATCATCGAGCTCATCGCGGAGCTCGGTCGGCGCAGCGACGTGTCGATGATCGTGATCGCCCACAACTACGTGCACGTGCTCGAGATGTGCGATCGA
>Ga0207708_10002458_pt1 | contig 13624 bp, 13 predicted proteins | sample KBSK5101metaG_FD_184340 | JGI IMG/M metagenome (GOLD analysis project Ga0207708, IMG submission 184340) | Corn, switchgrass and miscanthus rhizosphere microbial communities from Kellogg Biological Station, Michigan, USA - KBS K5-10-1 metaG... | ecosystem: Host-associated > Plants > Roots >...
CCAGCTCGCAGATGCGATCGCGTGCCGGCGAGAGGCCGGTCGTCTCCAGGTCGAAGACGACGAACTCCGCCTCCTCGAGCGACGGATCGTCGCGCCCGCCCGCGAGCCCGACGTTGCCGCCGATGCAGGCCACCCGGCTGTCGCCCTCCGTCAGCTCGCCGAGCAGCGAGCTCGCCAGTCCTGCCGAGATCGACGGCGTGGCGAAGAGCGACCGGGCCGCCTCCACGGCCGTCAACGGGCCGCGTTCCTCGAGCGTGTCGACCAGTCGGTCGAGCGAGTCGAGCGCGAGTTGCACCCCTCAAATCAAAGCGAACATACGTTCGCTTTGCAAGCTAATCCGGCAGGAGCGGCATCGCCTGCCGCTCGCGGCCGAGCAGCACGGCCCGCGTGACCGCGGCGGAGCCGAAGCGCAGCCGCACCTCGTCCAGCGCGGCGTCCAGCGAGTCGGTGTCCTGCTCGAACGGCAGCATCGGCTGGAACGACCGGCCTTCGCCGAGGTTCCCAACGGCCACGCCGACCATCGTGATCCCGCGGCGCTCGATCAGCGGGGACGCGAGCGCGAGGAGGCCGCGCGCCGCCTCGAGGATCGTCCTCGTGCTCGCGGTCGGATAGGCGAGCGTGTGCGAGCGTGTGGCCCGCGAGAAGTCGTCGAACCGCAGCCGCAGCACGACGGTGCGTCCGGTGCGGCCGGCGACCCGCATCCGCCGCGCGACCCGGTCGACGAGCCCGGCGAGCGATGCGTCGACCTCTGCAAGCGACGTCGGCGAGCGGCCGAGCGCCCGCTGCGCGCCGATCGACGCCCGGCGCCGGCGCGGCCGCACGGTTCGCGGATCGCGGTTGCGCGCGAGCGCGTAGAGCTGCCGCCCGGCAGCCCGGCCGAGCAGCCGGACGAGCACCTCCTCCCCGAGCTCCGCCACCTGGCCGACCGTCGTGATCCCGAGCGCGTGCAGCCGCCTCGCCGTCACCGGGCCGACGCCCCAGAGCCGCTCGACCTCGAGCGGGTGCAGGAACGCGAGCTCGCGCTCGGGCGGCACGACGAGCAGGCCATCGGGCTTTGCGACCCCGCTCGCAACCTTGGCGAGGAACTTTGTGCGCGCGACGCCGACGGTGATCGGCAGCCCGACCCGCTCGCGCACCTCGCGACGCAGCAGAGCGGCGACCGTAGGCGGAGGGCCGGTCAGGCGGCGGACACCGCGCGCGTCGAGGAACGCCTCGTCGATCGAGAGCCCCTCGACCCGGGGCGTCGTGTCCTCGAAGACGCGGTAGACCTCCTTGCTCGCCTCGGTGTAGGCCGCCATCCGCGGCTCGACCACGATCGCGGCCGGGCAGAGCCGGCGGGCCCGGCCGACGCTCATCGCCGTGCGGACGCCGTGCGCCTTCGCCTCGTAGCTGGCCGCGAGCACCACCCACGACCCGACGATCACCGGGCGGCCGCGCAGGCGCGGGTCGTCGCGCTGCTCGACGGCCGCGAAGAAGGCGTCGAGGTCCGCGTGCAGGATCGTGGCCTCGCTCGACACGAACACATGTTCGCCGGGAATGCCCGCTCGCGCAACGCGTTCGGTCTGTCGATGGCGCGCACCTGGTCAGCGGACCTCGAGCTCAAGGGCGCCGGCGGCGAGCCGGTCGACCTCCTGCGGACGATCACCTCGCATGGCGTCGCCGACCTGCCGCCGAACGACATCGACCCCGAGGCGGTGACGCTGACAACGACCCTGGCGCTGCCGACTGGGGCGGCGACCGTCCGGATCTCCGGCGGGCGCAGAGGCTTCGTCCGGGTCGACGGCACAGGCCCCAAGGCAGGCGTGGTCGAGGCAGTCCGGCACATGTTGCGGCTCGACGCCGATCTCTCGGCCTTCTACGCCGTGGCCGCGGCCGACGCGGAGCTCACCTGGGCGGCCACCGGCGCGGGACGGCTACTGCGCAGCCCCACCGTCTTCGAGGACGTGGTCAAGACGATCTGCACGACGAACTGCGCCTGGTCGGCCACGGTGCGGATGACGACCGCCCTCGTCGACCACCTCGGTCCGGAGGCGCCCGACGGCCGCCGCGCCTTCCCCACTCCGGCGGCGATGGGCGCGGCCGGCGAGGCCTTCTACCGCGACGTCGTCCGCGCGGGGTACCGCGGTGCCTACCTGCGCTCGCTGGCACAGAGCGTTGTCGCGGGGCGGCTCGACCTCGAGGCGCTCGATGACCCGGAGCTGAGCGACGACGAGGTCGCGGAGCGGCTGCTCGCACTCCCAGGCTGCGGCCCGTACGCGACGGCGCACATGATGATGCTGCTCGGCCGCTACTCGCGGCTCGTGCTGGACTCCTGGACGCGCCCGACCTACGCGCGCCTGCGTGGCCGGAAGGCCGCCGACCGCACGATCGAGCGACGCTTCCGCCGCTACCGCGACTACGCGGGCCTCGCCTTCTGGCTGTACCTGACGCGAGACTGGGTCGAGAGCTAGATCTTCCCGCTCGTGTCGCAGCTGGCGGGCTTGCCGCTCCGGTAGCCGACGGTGAACCAGTGCTGCCGCTGGGCGGCAGAGCCGTGCGTCCAGCTGTCGGGGTTGACCCGACCCTGCGTCTCTTGCTGGATCCGGTCGTCGCCGACGGCAGCAGCCGCGTTGAGCCCGTCGGCGATGTCGGCCTGGGTCAGAGCGGTCAGATAGCCCGTCTGGGCGGCGTGGTTCGCCCAGACGCCGGCGAGGCAGTCGGCCTGCAGCTCGGTGCGCACCGAACGGCCGGTGGCGCCCGCTCCGCCCGAGCCCCCGCCGAGAGCGCCGAGCTGATCCTGGACGTGATGGCCGTATTCGTGCGCGAGCACGTAGGCCTGCGCGAACGGGCCGCCGGTCGCGCCGAAGCGCGTCCGCAACTCGTCGAAGAAGCCGAGGTCGATGTAGACGTGCTTGTCGACCGGGCAGTAGAACGGGCCGACGTCAGAGGTGGCCGTACCGCAGCCGGTCGGCGTCGAGCCGTCGAAGAAGACCGTCCTGCTGATCTCGTAGGTGCGACCGTTCGCGCGGAACTGTCCGGTCCAGTACGCCTGGATGCTGTTCACGTAGCCGACGATCCGGCAGTCCTCGCGGGTGTTCGCGGCGCGGGCGGTCGTGCAGCCCGCGGCCGGCTGGGCGCCGACCGAGCGGTCGTTGAGGTTCTGCAGCGGTGCGGAGAGCCCGCCGCTGCTATTGGCGAGCACGGTGATCAGCAGGTAGATCGCGAGCCCGACGATCCCGAGCCCGCCGCCGCCCACGGCGAGGCCACCCCCGGGCAGGGACATGCCGCCGGCGCCGCGGCGATCCTCGACCTGCGAGGGGTCGAGCCTTGCTCCCTTGCGAAAGCGCACCTAGGTGTTCTGCCGCGCTGCGCGCGCTTGCTAAACGTCGAGGATGGAGCCGACGGGGCTCGAACCCGTGACCTTTTGGCTGCCAGCCAAACGCTCTCCCAGCTGAGCTACGGCCCCTTTCCGCGCCGGATTGTAGCTACGCGGTTGCCGAAACGAGCTCGACGCTGGGGACGTCGCCCCAGAGCTCCTCGAGCCGGTAGTACTCGCGCGACTCCGGCGTGAAGACGTGCAAGACCACGTCGAGGTAGTCCGCGAGGATCCACTGGCCCTCGCGCTCGCCTGCGACCGAGCGCGGCAGCGCATCCTCGTCGTGCTTCAGGCGCTCGTGCACCTCGTTCCAGATCGCCTTGGTCTGGCGCGCGTTCTGGCCGGTGGCGAGCACGAAGAAGTCCGTGTAGCTGCACACGGGTCGCATATCGAGGATGAGGACGTCCTGCGCCAGCTTGTCCTGGGCGAGGCCGGCGATTCGGCGGGCGTGTTCGAGTGGCGTCAGGGTCTCGTCAAGTCCTCTTGCGGTCGTCGTCAGTGTAGCCGCGGTAGAGGCCGTGCTCCTCGATCGCGCGTGCGACGGCCGGCGGGACGAGCCCGTCCAGCGGCTCGCCGCGTGCGATCCGCTCGCGCACCTTGGTCGAGGAGACGGGCGGCGAGGCGAGCTCGAAGGACAGGACGCGGTCGCCGTAATGGTCGAGGTCGGCCGGCGGATGGCCGGAACGTGTGCCGACTGCGAGGCGCACGTGGCGCAACACTTCGTCGGGGTCCTTCCAGGTCGGGAAGGCCGCGCCCTCGTCGCCGCCGACGATGAAGATCGCGTCCCCGAAGCGGCCGTCGCGGACGGTGTCGACCGTGAACGCGTGCTCGTCGAGGGCGACCTCGTCGGCGAAGTCGAACGCGAGCCGCGCGAGGCGCAGGCGCTCCTCGGCCGGCGCGACGACCTGACGATGGCCGGGCGCCGCGGAGACGAGCACCAGCAGCCGGTCGATCGGCAGCTGCTCGAGCGCGGCCTTTCCGAGCGCGACGTGGCCGACCTGCGGCGGGTCGAAGCGGCCGCCGAAGATCCCGGTCGTCACTGGAACTCGAGCACCTCGCCCTCGACCTCGACCTCGTCGCCGACCTTCGCGCCGGCCTCGCGCAGCGCTCGCTCCAGCTCCTCCTCCGAGCCGGGGGTGCCGTGGATGCGAAAGCCGCGGTCGGTGCGGAGGATGCGGAAGCGCCGGCGCTGATCGGGTTTCGGCCGGTAGACGAGGAAGCGTGGCAGCCCGCCCTCGTCGAGCTGCGGCGCCTCGGCCGGCGGGCAGAGCTCGAAGAGGCTGCGGCGGAAGATGTCCACGCCCTCGCCGGTGGCAGCCGAGAGCGCGAAGACGCGCACGACGCGCGGGTCGTCCGGCTCGAAGTCCGGCGGCTCGGGGAGCAGGTCGAGCTTGTTCAGGACGACCACCTGGGGCCGCTCGGCGAGGCCGGCGCCGTACTCCTCGAGCTCGTGGTTGATCGCCGCGAACGCCTCGGCCGGGTCGCCGGCGGCCGCATCGATCAGGTGGACGAGCAGCCGTGCGCGCTCGAGGTGAGCGAGGAACTCGTGGCCGAGCCCGACGCCCTCGCTCGCGCCTTCGATCAGGCCCGGGACGTCTGCGACCACGAGCTGCCGCTCGTCGGAGTCGACCGTGCCGAGCACCGGCTGCAGGGTCGTGAACGGGTACTCGGCGACCTTCGGCTTCGCGTTCGAGATCCGTGCGAGCAGCGACGACTTGCCCGCGTTCGGCAGCCCGACAAGCGCCGCGTCGGCCAGCAGCTTCAGCCGCAGCTCGAACTCGGCCTCGTCGCCCGGCATCCCGGTCTCGGCGAAGCGCGGCGCCTGCCGCGTCGGCGTGGCGAAGCGCTTGTTGCCGCGGCCGCCCTCGCCGCCGCTTGCGAGCACGACGCGCGCGCCCGGCGCGGCCAGGTCGGCCACGAGCTGCTCGTCGGCATCCAGCACCTGCGTCCCGACCGGCACGCGCAGCTCAATCCCCTCGCCCGAGGCGCCATGCTTACCGCTGCCGCCGCCCCCGCCGCCCTTGCCGGCCCTGAACCACTGCCGCGTGCGGAAGCTCGAGAGGTCGCGCAGGTCGGGGTCGGCCACGAGCACGACGTCGCCGCCGGGGCCGCCGTCGCCGCCGTCCGGGCCGCCTTTGGGCACGTGCTTCTCGCGCCGGAAGCTGAGCGCCCCGTCGCCGCCCCGCCCGGCCTGCACGTGGATGCGGGCCCGGTCGTGGAACATGGCGCTACTCCGTTACGTGGATAAAACGGCGTTCGCCGGTCGTCTTGAAGACCACCGTGCCGTCACGCTTGGCGAAGATCGTGTCGTCGCGCCCGATGCCCGCGCCGGTGCCTGGGCGGAAGCGCGTGCCGCGCTGCCGCACGATGATCGTCCCCGCGGTGACGTCCTGGCCGTCGAAGACCTTGACGCCGAGCATCTTCGGCTTCGAGTCGCGCCCGTTCCGCGACGAGCCGAGTCCCTTTTTATGAGCCATCCAGGTGTTCCTTCCTCGCTTCGAGCGCCGCCAGCGCTCCCTTGCGCTTCGCGTGCGCGCGCTCGTACTCGAGCGCGGCCTCGACCTGCTCGCCCGTCCAGTGAGCGGATCGCTCCTTGATGTCCGCGACCGTCAGGTCGGCGTAGTCCTGCACCACCTTCGCCGGCGCCTCGTCCCGCTTGGCGGCGGGCTCGGCCTTCTTCGCGGCGGCCGGCTCGGCCTTCTTGGCCGGAGCGGCCTTCTTTGCCGCTCCGCCGATCGACTCGATCTCGATCTGCGAGAGCTTGGCGCGGAAGCCGGTGTGCCGGCGGTAGCCCGACTTGGGCCGGTACTTGCCGATGCGGATCTTCTCGCCGAGCGGCGAGCCGACCACGCGGGCGGTCACCTGCGTCTTCGGAGCGAGCTCGAAAGCGCCATCGCCGCCGAGCATCAGCACCTCCGGATGGAAGGTCTTGCCCTCCTCCGTCGGCAAGCGGTCGACGAGCAGGCGCTCGCCTTCCTGGACGCGGTATTGCTTCCCGCCGAGTGAGATGATCGCGTAGGTCATGGCGTCAAAACGCGGGCTGGCCGCCCGCGGAAGCGCCCAGTCTAGCGGAGAAACGGGTTATTCGGACGGAGCGGAGCCGCCCTGGGCAGCGGCGGGCTTGCGGCGCCTGCGGCCTCCGCGTGAGCCGCGGCGGGTCTTCTTCTTCGGCTTCGGCTGCTCGCCCTCGCCCTCGCCGTTCTGGGACGGGGTCTCCGCCGCCTCGGGCTCCTCCTCGCGGCCGAGCGTGGGATCGGGCAGATGGATCTTCGGGCCCTCGCCGTTCTCGGCGCTCGGCTGCTCGGGAGGAGCGTCGCCGTTCGCCTGGCCCGCGGTCGCCGGCTTCTTCTTGCGCCGGCGGCCACCACGCGAGCCGCGGCGGGTCTTCTTCTTCGGCGGCTGGTCGGCGGGGGTCTCGTCCTCCTCGGCGACCGGCTCGACCTCGCCGGTCTCGGCCGCTTCCTCGGGAGCCTCTGCCTCCTCGGGCTCCTCTTCCTCGACTGGCTCGACTGCCTCGTCCTGGGCCTGCTTCTTCGCAGGCGGCTTGCGCGTTGGCTTCTCGGCCGCGCTCTCGGCCGTGATCGGCTCCTCGGGCGCCTTCTTGCCGCCGACGAGCGACGCGTAGGCGACGCCGTCGAGCACGCGCTCGATCCGAACCTTGGCCTTCTTGCCGACCATCCCCGCCGCGTTGCCGACGATGACCGTCAAGCCGTCGTCGAGCTTGCCCACGCCGGCGTTGACGTCGTGGCGGCCGACCTCGCCGAGCTTCAGCTCGACCTGCTTGCCCTCCTGCTCGGCGCGCGCGTCCTGGCCGACCAGGCTCTCGAGCGTCCCCTTGCCGAGCACCTCGAAGTGGTTGACCGGAACGTCCTCGCGGAAGACCAGCAGGAAGCGGCGCCGCGTCTCGTCCTCGATCGTCATCAGCCTGGAGGCCCCAGGGCCGACGAGCATCGAGGCCACCTTGGCGTTCAGCTCGACCTTGAAGGCCTTCGTGCGCGGCGCGCTCGCGGCGAGTGCGCGGAGATGCCGCTCAACGTCGACCGCGGCCGAGGCCTCGGAGAGCACGACGCCGTCGCCGCCGCAGACCGTGCACTTGCGCGTCAGGATCTCGCGCGGGCCGTCGGTCACGTTCTGGCGCGTCATCTCGACGAGCCCGAGCGGCGAGATCTCGACCACGTAGGTCTTCGTCCGGTCGCGCTCCAGCTCGGTCTTGAGCGCCTCCTCGACGGTGGCCCGGTTCTTCGGGTTCGCCATGTCGATGAAGTCGATGACGATGATCCCGCCGATGTCGCGCAGCCGCAGCTGGCGCACGACCTCCTTGACCGCCTCGAGGTTGTTCTTCGTGATCGTGTCCTCGAGCCGTCCGCCGGACGACTTGCCCCGGCCGCCGACGAAGCGGCCGGTGTTGACGTCGATCACCGTGAAGGCCTCGGCGTAGTCGAAGACGAGGTAGCCGCCGGAAGGCAGGTCGACCCGGCGCGAGAGCGTCGAGCGGATCTCGGCGTCGACGCCGGAGCTCTCCATCAGCGGCGTCTTCTCGCGATAGCGGATGACGCGGTCGGCCATGTGCGGCGAGGTCTTCTTCAAGTAGCCGACGACGCGCTTGTAGGTCCGCTCGTGGTCGACCAGCGCGCGCTCGAAGTCCTCCGTGAAGAGGTCGCGGATCACGCGCAGCGGCAGCTCGGCCTCCTGGTAGACGAGCGACGGCGCCTTGGCTGCCTTCGCCTGCGTCTCGATCGTCTTCCAGAGGCGCTGCAGGAAGACCAGGTCGCGCTCGATGTCCTCGGCGGACGCGCCCTCGGCGGCGGTGCGGATGATCACGCCGCCCTTCTTCACGTCGAGGCGCTTGAGGATGTCGCGCAGGCGAACCCGCTCGTCGTCCTCCAGCCGGCGCGAGACGCCGAGCCCTTCGCCGTGCGGGACGAAGACGACGAAGCGGCCGGGCAGCGAGATCTCGGTGGTGAGCCTCGCGCCCTTCGACTTCATCGGGTCCTTGACCGCCTGGACCATCACTTCCTGGCCGCGGCTGAGCAGGTCCTGGATCTTGCGCCCGCGAGACTTGCCTTCGAGCTCGGGCGCGATCACCTCGTCGACGTAGAGGAAGCCGTTCTTCTCGAGGCCGATCTCGATGAAGGCGGCCTCCATCCCGGGCAGGACGTTGTCGACGGTGCCCTTGTAGATGTTCCCCGCGATCGACCGGCGCTCGGGCCGTTCGATGTAGGCCTCGGCGACCTTGTCGTCCTCGAGCACGGCGACGCGCTGCTCGCTGACGTCCACCGAGATCAGCAGCTCGCGCTTGGCGGGCGGCAGGGGCGCTCGGCGCGGAGGCGTGCGGCGACGTGTCGTGCTGCGCTGCTTGCGCTGAGCCGGACGGCGCTCGGGGCGCGACTCGTCCTTCTTGGCGGCAGGCTTCGCCTCGCCCGTCTCGGTCTTGCCCTCGGTCGCCGCGCCGGCAGCGGTTGCGGGACGCTTTCGACCGCGCCCTCCGCGGCTGCCGCGGCGGCGCTTCTTCTTCGTCGGATCGGTTGGCGCGCCCGCTTCGGCGGGCGGCGGGATTACGGTGTCAGTAGGTGCAGGTGTAGGCGCGTCCTCGGTGCGGGCGCGCTCGTCAGTAGGCGGCTTCGGCCGCCTGAACCATCGACGCAAGTCAATTCTCCTTGTTGGGCGCGCGCGCTTCCATGGCCCGGATTCGGGCGGAGCGCGCGCTGCAGTGTGGTCAAACTCGTCGGCATAGCCGTCACCGCAGGGTAGCAGTGCGGTTGGTCGCCGCCGTTTACGCGGCTTCTGTGGCCGGACGGAGCTTCGCGCGCTTGGTGCGGACGGCACGCAGCCGCTGGCTCAATCGGGCCCACGCCCACGGCTCGACCTCGCGGTAGCGCGGCTCGGTCTGACCCCGCGTCGCCTCGAGATACTCGAACCAGGCGTCGGCCTCCTCGATCAGCAGCAGCTCCTCGGCTTCACGTGTGGGGGCCATGGCGGGATGGTAGGTCCACCAGCGGACGGACCCTTCACGGGGGAAACTCCGAGGGCGATCGCAGCTGACTTGCTCTAGCGGTAGGCCTTGGGCCTGGCGGCGCCGCGGATGTGGATCGCTTCCAGGACGCCGATCGCCAGCAGGTTCGCGATCAGCGCCGAGCCGCCGACCGACACGAACGGCAGCGGGATGCCCGTCACCGGCGCAGTGCCGATGTTCATGCCGACGTTGATGAAGACCTGGAACAGGAAGGCGAACACGATTCCGCCCGCGACGATCGCCGAGAACGCGTCACGCGCGATCGCGATCACCTTCAGGCCGCGCCAGACGACGAGCAGGTAGAGCAGGAGCAGCACCGAGACGCCGACGAAGCCGCGCTGCTCGGCCAGCGAGGCGAACGCGAAGTCGGTCGCGTGCTCCGGCAGGAAGTTCAGCTTCGTCTGGGTGGCGCCCGCGACACCCCGGCCCTCGACACCGCCCGCGCCGACCGCGTTTCGTGCCTGCGCCACGTTGTAGGTCGCACCCGCCGGATCGGAGTCCGGGTGCGTGAAGCCTGTGAGGCGCTTCGCCTGGTAGTCCTTGAGCACGTGCACGCCGCCGGCGGGCAGCAGCCAGAGCACGGCAAGGATCACGACGAGCGTGCCGATGCCGAGCGCGGCCAGGTGCACCCAGCGCACGCCCGCCACGAAGAGCACCGCCGCGAGCGCCGCCGTGTAGACCATCGCGGTGCCGATGTCGGGCTGGACGAACACCAGCAGGATCGGGACCAGGCCGAGGCCGATCGTCTCGAGCACCGTCCGGCTCTCGCCGATCCGCTTGGCCCGGTCGGCCAGGAACGCGGCGAGGAAGAGGACGAACAGCAGCTTCCCGAACTCGGACGGCTGAAAGCGGAAGAAGCCGATGTCGAGCCAGCGCTTCGAGTGCCGCGAGACCGTGCCGGCGAGCAGGACGAGCAGCATTACGCCCGTCGTACCGATGTAGATCGCCCACATGTGGCGGCGGTAGAACTGCGGGTCGACGAACAGCAGGACGAGCGCGCCGGCGACGCCGACGGCCGCGTAGATCGCCTGGCGTGTGAAGAAGTAGTCCGGGTTCCCGGTGACGTCGTGCGCGGTGATCCCGTGGATCGCCCAGAGGCCAAAGGCGAGCAGTCCCGCGACGGCGCCGAGCAGCCACCAGTCGAGCCGGCGGATCGCCGAGGTGGCCTCGAGCGCCTCGGGGCGCTGCGAGCGCAACCCGCGCGCGCGGGTGCCGACGGCCTCGATCATCTCGCCACCTGGCCCGAGCCGAGCTGATTCTTGAAGTACTCCTTGAAGACCTGCAGCGCGGCAGGCGCGGCCGCGTCGGCGCCGAAGCCGCCGTTCTGGATCAGCGCGCAGACGACGAGCTCCGGCGGCGTGGTGCTCTCCGCGGGCCCGTAGCCGCACCACCACGACTGGTCGAGCTGGTCGGTGTTCGGGTTCTTCTGCGCGGTGCCGGTCTTGCCGGCGATCGGGATCGGGAAGTTGCCGAAGACGCTCGTCGACGTTCCGTCCCCGGAGTGCGTGGCCTGCCAGAGGCCGTCCTGCACGGCTGCGAGGTACGTCGGATTGAGCCCGACCGACTGCGGCGCCGGGGCCGGGAAGGTGTGCACCACGCGCGGCGGCGAGTGCGGGGTGCCGCCGCCCTCCTCGACCTGCAGCGCCAGGTGCGGCCGCACGAGCTTGCCGCCGTTGGCGATGAGAGCGTAGAAGCGGGCCATCTGCAGCGGCGTGACGAGCAGGTCCTTCTGCCCGATCGCCAGCTGGATCGAGTCGCCGGGCTTCCACTGGTTGTCGATCCGCCAGTTGCGGGGATCGGTCTTGGCGGTGAAGGCCCGCTTACGCCACTCGGGCGTGGGCAGCAGACCGGCCGACTCGGGCCCGACGTCGACGCCGGTCTTGCGGCCGAAGCCGAACTTCGCCGCCCAGGCCTGAAGCGGGTGCCCCTCGCTTGCGGGCGCTTTGTAGAACTCGTAGCCGAGCTGGTAGAACCACGTGTCGCACGAGGCCGCCAGCGCCGTCGGCAGCGTCATCGGCTCGTTGATGTACGGGTCGACGTTGTGGAAGACCTCGGAGACGCTCCCGTCGAACTCGCTGTAGACCGTGTACGAGCCCGTGCAGTCGAGCTGCGTCGAGGGCAGGAGCTTGCCGGTCTCCATTGCGGCCAGCGCCGTAACCGGCTTGAACGTCGAGCCGGCCGGATAGACGCCGTTCGAGGCGCGGTCGAGCGACGGGAAGTTCTTCTGCTCGGCCGTCGAAGGCGTCAGACCCTCCGCCGCGAGCCGCTTCGTCGTCACGTGGCCGGTGTAGATGCCCGGGTTGTAGGTCGGATAGGAGGCCATCGCGCGGATCGAGCCGTCGCGCGGGTCGAGCGCGACGATCGCGCCGCCATCGGCCTGGTAGTGCTTGTTCGCGTACGCGCGGGTGATCCCGTAGAGGATCGCCTGCTGCGCGGCGCTCTGGAGCTTGTCGTCGATCGTCAGCTTGATCGACTCGCCCGAGACCGGCGGCCGCTTGGTCACGAGCTGGCTGCGCGGGCGTCCGAGCGAGTCCACGCGCAACTGTGCGAGCCCGGCGTGGCCGCGTAGGTACGAGTCGTAGCTCCCCTCGACGCCGGCCTCGCCGATCTTGTCGCCGGCGGCGTACCCCTTCCGCTGCAGCTGCTTGAGCTGCGCGGCGGAGATCTCGTTCACGTAGCCGAGGACGTGGGCAGCGAGGCTCCCGTGCGGGTAGTAGCGCAGGTAGGTGTTGGTCACGCTGACGCCCGGGAACTCCTCGGCGTGCTCGTAGAGGTAGTTGATCGGCGCCGTGCGCTTGACGTCCTCGCGCACCACGACCGGCGTCACCGGGTCGTTGCCGCGCGCCTTGATCCCGCGCAGCATCTCGTTGACCGGGACATGCACGATCTTCGAGAGCCGCCGCAGCTCGTGCAGCCGCGCCGCCCAGGTCATCGGCAGGTCTGCCGGGTGCAGCTCGACCGCGGTGCCGGGCACGTTGATCACGAGCGGGTTGCCGTTCACGTCGAGGATCTGGCCGCGCGGCGCCTCGACGCGGATCGAGCGGATCTGGTTGTCGAGCGCCGCCTGCAGGTACTGGGGCCCGGAGAGCACCTGCAGCGCCCAGAGCCGGAAGAAGAGCACGCCGAACGCCAGCAGCGCGACGGCGCCGAGGATCCCGATCCTCAGCGCGAGCTGCGGTGTGAAGCGATAGGGGCTCTCGACTCGCGGGTCCGGCGGCAGGAAGCGATCGGAGCCCGAGCGGCGACCACGTGTGCCGGTGCTAGCCAAGGAGGCGCACCTCCGTCGCTGTCTCGACCGGGCGCGCCACCGCCAGCAGCCGCCGCGTGAGCGCGTACACCGGGAGCGTCAAGAGCAGGTTCAGGGCCACCTTCGGCGGCAGCGTCTCGAGCAGCACGGTCTTCGCCGAGACGGTGTCGCCGAGCAGGTAGTGCAGGATCAGCGCGCCGAACTGGACGAGGATCGTCGCGACGGCGACCGAGACGTACGGCGCGTGCCCGCGGTCGCGACCGGTCGTCTCGCCGTAGCGGCCGATCCAGTAGCCGGCGATCGTCAGCAGCAGCGAGGTGACGCCGAGCGTGGCGAGGTTGGCCGTGTCGACGATCAGCCCGGCGAAGAAGCCGGCGGCCGCGCCGTAGATCGACCCGCGTAGCAGCGCGACCGCGACCAACGTCAGCAGCACCACGTCGGGGTAGCCCCCGAGGATGTCGAGCTGCGAGAAGATCGTCACCTGCAGGATCGCCGCGACGAACATCAGCACCGCGACCTTGAACGGCTCGACCAGGTTCAGCCTCACGGCTGGTTCCTTCGGTTCGGGACCAGGACGATCACCGAGTGCAGGGAGTCGAAGTGGACGAACGGCCGCACCTGCGCGTTCCAGTAGAGGTCGACCTCGCTGTTCGTCGCGCCGCTGACCGTGCCGATCGGAATGCCGTACGGGTAGATGGAGGTCAGCGGCCCGACCTTGAAGCCCTGGGTCACGACCGTCTGACCCTCGCGCAGCACCTGCGACTTCAGGACGCGGTCGAGGGTCAACGTGGACGGGCCCTCGCCGTGACTGACCAACCCCGCGGCCTGGGACTCGACATCGATCGCCGCCACGTCGAGGTTCGGATCGGTGAGCAGCGTCACCTGTGCGGTGTGGCCGGCGACCTTGCTGATCTTCCCGACGAGCCCGTCGGGCGTCACGACCGGGTCGTTCACGCGAATGCCGCTGCTCGAGCCGGCGGCGATCCCGAGCTGCTGCTGGAACTCGGTC
>Ga0207708_10002459_pt1 | contig 13618 bp, 10 predicted proteins | sample KBSK5101metaG_FD_184340 | JGI IMG/M metagenome (GOLD analysis project Ga0207708, IMG submission 184340) | Corn, switchgrass and miscanthus rhizosphere microbial communities from Kellogg Biological Station, Michigan, USA - KBS K5-10-1 metaG... | ecosystem: Host-associated > Plants > Roots >...
GCCCATCTTCAGTACGAACTGGACGAGGTCGGTGACGAGCACGCCCCACAGCCCGGCGAGCGTCGTGTAGAAGGCGGTGAACGCGAGCATCGCCACCAGCACCCACAGCGCGCGCCCGACGTCGAGGCCGAGCGTCACCTGCAGGATCTTCAGCATCGCGAGGTTCACCCAGCCGATGACGATGCAGTTGATGGGCACGCCGAGATACAGCGCCCGGAAGCCACGCAGGAACGCGGCCGGCGTGCCGGCATAGCGCAGCTCGGCGAACTCGACGTCGGTCATGACGCCGGCGCGTCGCCACAGCCGCGCGTAGACGAACACCGTCAGCATGCCGCTGGCCGCCATGTTCCACCACAACCAGTTGCCGGCGATGCCGTAGCGCGCGACCATGCCGGTGACCACGAGCGGCGTGTCGGCCGAGAAGGTCGTGGCGACCATCGAGGTTCCTGCCAGCCACCACGGCACGTTGCGCCCGGACAGGAAGAACTCGGTGGTGCTGCCCCGCGCGCGCCGTGCGTAGTACAACCCGATCGCGAGATTCAGCGCGAAATAGGCGCCGATGACGATCCAATCGACGACGGTCAGCGTCATAGGATCTGACCCGCAGGAGAAGCGGAGATTAGACCTCGCTCAGCGCGTCGTGGAATGCTCGCCGCACCGTGCGCATCTGGTCGAGCGTGCCGGCGCCACAGGCTCGGTTGGTGAGCAGCACGTAGTACCGATCGCGGGCCGGATCGATCCACAGCGAGGTGCCGGTGAACCCGACGTGGCCGAACGCCGTTGCCGACATGCGTGTGCCGCACGACGAAGTCGGCAGCATCGTATCCCACCCCAGGGCGCGCGAGCTGCCGCTCACGCTGGTGCGTTTGGTGAACTCGGACACCAGTCCCGGCGCGAACGGCGGGGGTGCGTCGCTGGCGCCGCGGGCCGCCCGGAGCAGGGCGCGCGCGAAGCTGCCGACGGCGGGGGCGGTGCCGAAAAGTCCGGCGTGGCCGGCCGCGCCGCCGAGGGCGGCCGCGTAGTTGTCGTGGACTTCACCGGCCAGCACGCGCCCGCGCCGCGCGTCCTCGTCCATCGGCATCGTCCGCGCGGTGAGCTCGCGCTGCGCGGGCGGAACCTCGAACGCCAGCAGGTCGCCGCCCAACCGCAGCCGCGATGCGAACCGATCGAACTGCCCAGCCAGTGGCCGCCTGCCGCGATCGGCAATCAGGAATCCGAGCAGGATGAAGCCGAGATCGCTGTAGATCGACGCCGACCGCGGCGGATACTCCAGCGCGATGACACCGATGTCGTGCTCGAACTCGCGCCGCGTGCCGGGCGGCGCGTCGACGAGGCGCGCGGGCAGCCCCGAGGCGTGCTCGAGCAGATCGCGGACCGTGACCGCTTCACGATCGGCGCCTCGCCAGTCGTCGAAGAACGACCTGACCGGCTCGTCGAGGCGAAGCGCGCCGGCCTGCACGAGCTCCATCGCCAGGGTGGCCGTCGCCATCGGCTTGGTCAGCGAGGCGAGATCGAACGGCGTGTCGATGCTGGCCGGCCGCGCGTCCGGCTCGAAGCTCAACCTGCCGAGACCATCGCTCCATCCCGGGCCGCGGCTGTCGCCGACCTCTATTGCCGCCGCCGGAAAGATCCGCGACGCAATCGCGTCCTCGACGATCTTCAACGCGGCGTCGTAGCCGCTCATCCGCGCGCACCGTGTCGCACGCCGGCAGCGTGTGCGCCGAAGGCGACGATCGCGGTGATCGAGGCGCCGATGAAGATGTACCAGGTGAATGCGATCGGGGTCCAGCCCCAGACGATGGTCATCACCGCGAGGCCGGCGATCATGCCGATGAAGGTTTCGGCCTCCGTGATCGTCGAGGCGAGCGTGCCGAGGAGAAACGCGCCGAGTACGGGGCCCGACGCATAGGAGAGCACCGCCAGCCCGGCATCGAGCACCGAACGCTGCATCAGCTGCGCGCCCAGGGCCACGCCGATCTGCACCACCCCCCACACGATCGTCCACAACCGCGAGACGCGCATCAGTGTCTGCTCGTCGGCGTCGGGCCGGTGGTACTTCAGATAGAAGTCGTTGACGGTCGTCGCCGCCATCGAGTTGAGCGACGGCGACAGCGCCGCGGCGACGATGGCGGCAACGATGAACCCGGCGGCGCCGTGGGTCAGCGCGGTGACGATGAAGCCGGGCAGGAGCTCGTCGCTGCGGCCGAGCGTCCGCGGCATCGGCACGTGCTGGTAATAGGTGAACAGCATGACGCCGATGACGAGGAAGAGCACGAACTGCGCGAAGACGAGGAAGCCGCTGAGGATCAACCCGCGCGACGCCTCCCGCTGCGAACGCGCCGACAGCAGCCGCTGGACGAGGAACTGATCGGTGCCGTGCGTCGAGAGCGTCAGCGCGACGCCGCCGATGACGCCGGCCCAGAACGTGTACGGCCGCGTCAGGATCAGCGAGAAGTCGAGCACGCGGAACTTGCCGGCAGCGGTGCCGGCGCGGACGACTTCGCTCCATCCGCCGGGAATGAGCGCGAGCAGCGAAAAGAAAACCACCGCGGCGCCGGCGATGTAGACGAACAGCTGCACGACGTCGGTCCAGATCACGGCGGATGCGCCGCCGCGCACGGTGTAGACGATCATCGCCGCGCCGATCACCAGAACGGCAACGGGCACCGGCACGTGGGTCACCACCGAGATCACCAGCGCGGTGGCGAACAACCGGATTCCGTCGGCGAGCGAGCGGGTGATCAGGAAGATGATCGCCGACAGGTTCTTCACGCGCGGGCCGAAGCGGCGCTGCAGCAGCTCGTACGACGTCATCAGCTCGCCGCGGAAATAGGCAGGGATGAACAGCAGGCTGACGATGACGCGGCCGATGATGTAGCCGAAGACCAGCTGCAGGAAGGTCATGTCGCTGCCGTAGGCGGTCGCCGGCACGCTGATGAAGGTGAGCGTGCTGGTCTCGGTGGCGACGATGGTGAAGCAGATCGCCCACCACGGAACCGACTGGCCGGTGAGGAAGTAGTCGCGGGTCGTCTTCTGGAAGCGCGCGAAGTAGGAGCCGAACGCGGTGATCGCCAGGAGGTACCCGCCAATCACCAGGTAGTCGACCCAGGTCAGGACCATGCGCGGTGCGCGGCGGCGGCGATCCCGGGGTCCACTACTGGCTGCCGGTGAACGCGGCGCGTCCGACCTGCGACAGATAGCCTGGGCCGCGTGCCGGGTCGGCGAGGCTGTCGTAGGAGAAGAGGATGACGCCGCCGGCGCCAATCCGCCGCGCGGCGTGGACGTTTTCGGCGATCTGCGCCGGCGACAGCCGGTAGGCGCCGATGCCCGCCCAGAGCGGCCGCCCGCCGGCGATCTCGTGCGCGCTGGCAATCTGCGCCGCGAACGCCGCCGGATCGGTCGTGTAGGCCATCGGGCAGACGACGTCGATCAGGCCGGCGTCGGCCCAGCCGCGCCAATCCTGGAGCCGCCGGTCCGCCGCTTCATTGGCGTCCGGCACGACCGCGGCGCTGACGATGGCCGCTGGCCGAACGAGTTTGACCGCCTGTCGGATGGCCGTCAGCAGCGCCGTCAGCCGCTCGATGCGGAAGGCGCGCCATCGCTGCGGGTAGGCCAGCGTGTAGATCGTCGGCTCGGCGCCGGCCGCGCGGGCATCGTAGCGGCCGCGATCGGCGGCGTTCAACTCGTCGACGAGCGACGCGCGGAACGCGGCGAGCGCGCCGGCGCTGTAGTCGAAGTCTTCGCGCGGGTAGCGGATGTAATCGAGGTGAACGCCGTCGAGGTCGTAGCGTTCGACGATGTCGCGGATGATGCCGGTAGTGTAGGCGGCCGCGGCCGGGGTGACCGGCGACAGGTATAGCCCTTCGAGCTCGTTGGACTGACCACGAACGAAGCGCGCCAGGCGGCCGAGATATCCCGGGCTTCTCGGATCGACGCTCACGAGCTCGCCGGCCAGCGCCCGCGGCACCATCAACCACTCGGGGTGACGGAAGACCACGTGGCCGCGCGCCGACGGCAATTCGCCGGTGTTGGCGACGAGATTGACGTTGATCCAGGCGTGCACCTGCAATCCCGCGTCGTGGGCGTGCGCGATCGTCGCCGCCAGCGGATCGAAGTCCGGCTGCGCGTCGAGCGAGGGAGGTTTCGGCTCGAGGCCTTTCTGAAAGTACGCGTCGCCGCGGCCCCGCACCTGGACCAGGAGGGTGTTGAAGCCGCCGGCCTTTGCCGACGACACCATCGTCGCGATTGCCGCCGGCGAGGTGAGCGTCGTGCGCACGACCCACAGCGCGCGCACTTCAGAGCCGGCCCTGAGCTCCGTTGAAGGCCTTGTCCTGACCTGCGTCGAAGGGCTTGGCCCGAGCGCAGTCGAAGGGGTGGGCTCGGCGCCGAGCGGCCACGAGAGAACCAGCGCCGCGGCAATCGCGGCGAGCGCGTGGGAAGGGGACGCCTGACGCATCGAACCGCCGCACAGCATAACGTACGACCGCGTCCGCTCCTCGCGGCTCGAACGCTGCCCGCGCGTGCGCGGCTCGTCGTGCAGGCGTGTCGCGATACTATCGTTGCCGACATGCACGTCATCGGCATCGACGCCGGAGGGACCAAGACCGTCTGCCTGCTCGCGGACGAGCGCGGCATGATCCTCTCCGAGGGCCGCGGGCCCGGCGCCAACCTGCACGCGGCCGGGGAGCACGCCGTCGAGCAGGTGCTTCGCGAGGTGATGACGGCCGCGATCGGCAGCCGCGCCACCGTGCCGGCGGCAATCTGCCTCGGCATCGCCGGCGTCGATCGCGAAGACGAGATGCGCACGATCCGGATGCTGATGGAGCGCATCGGCCACAAATCGCGCGTCCTGGTGGTCAACGACGCGCTCATCGCGCTGGCCGCCGGGGCCAGGGACGCGCCGGCGATCGTCATCATCTCGGGCACCGGCTCGATCGTCTACGGCCGCAACGGCCAGGGCGAGGCGGCCCGCGCCGGCGGCTGGGGACACATGATCGGCGACGAGGGCAGCGGTTACTGGATCGGACGCGAGGCGCTGTCGGCGGTGATGCGCGCAGCCGACGGCCGCGGCCCGGCGACGCGGCTGACGACGGCCATCCTGGGTCACCTCAACCTCAATGACGAGTCGCGGCTGCCACGGATCGTCTACGACCGCGAAACGCCGCGGATGACGGTGGCGGCGATGGGCCCCATCGTCCAGGAAGCGGCGGAGCAGGGCGACGCGGTGGCGCGGCGCATCCTCGAGCGGGCGGTCGACGAGCTGGTGCTGGGCGCGCAGTCGGTGGCGTCGAGGCTCGAGATGCGCGGCGACGAGTTCACCTTCTTCCTCTCCGGCGGCGCGTTTCGGGTGGTGCCGTGGCTGGTCGGCGAGTTGTCGCGGCGGCTGGTGGAGGTGGCGCCGCGCTGCCAGGTGGAGATGCTGAACGAAGAGCCGGCGGTCGGCGCCGTCTGGCTGGCGCTGGCCGAGGCGCAGGGCAAGGCGAACGTGCCGCACTATGCGCGTCCGCGTCTTTGAGTCGGCGCCGGCGCTGGCGCGCGCGCTCGCGGCGTCGATCGCGCGGACGCTGAAGGCCAATCCGCGCAGCGTGCTCGGGCTGCCGACCGGCCGCACGCCCATTCCGTTGTATCGCGAGCTGGCGCGGCTGCACGCTGCCGGCAAGGTCGACTTCAGCCGCGCCGTGACCTTCAATCTCGACGAGTTCCTCGGCCTCACCGCCGCCGATCCGCGCAGCTACCGCACCTTCATGCAGCGGCACCTGTTCGATCACGTGAACCTGCCGCCCCGGCGCATCCACTTTCTCGACGGCAGCGCGACGTCGCGCGCGGCGGTCGAGCGCGAGTGCGCGCGCTACGAGCGCGCGATCGAGCGCGCCGGCGGAATCGACCTGCAGCTTCTCGGGCTCGGCACCAACGGCCATATCGGCTTCAACGAGCCGGCGCGCGCGCTGGCGGCGAGGACCCACTGCTCGCGGCTGACGCCGGCGACGCGGCGCGCCAACGCGCCCCTGTTCGGCAACCGGATCTCAGCGGTGCCGCGCGAGGCGTTGTCGATGGGGATGGCAACGATCCTTCATGCCCGGCGGATCGTCCTGGTGGCCACCGGCGCCACCAAGGCGCGGTGCGTGGAGCGGATGATTCACGGGCCGTTAAACCCTCGGCTGCCCGCTTCGTTCTTACAATTGCACCGGCAGGTGGAAGTCTGGCTGGACCGCGCCGCAGCGGAGCACGTGTCGGCGTCAGCCGACCTTGAGTAATTCCTTCAGGCGCTCTTCCACGTCCTCGCCGATGGCGTCGCGGACGAAGTCGTGCGACTTGCGCAGGCGGGCGAGCGCTTGAACGTAGGTGAGGCCGCTCTTCTGCATCACGATCGCCGCCTTGACGTTCCAGTGCGACCGGCGGAGCAGTTTGTCGGCGTCGTCGTACTCGAGGCCGGTGACGATGATGATGATCCGGCGCGCGCGATCCTTGAGCTTCTCCGATCCCATCTGCACGTCGACCATCAGGTTGCCGTAGGTCTTGCCGATCCGGACCATCGACGCGGTGGTCAGCATGTTGAGGACCATCTTGGTCGCGGTGCCCGCCTTCAGCCGCGTCGAGCCGGCGATGACTTCGGGCCCGACCGCCGGGGCGATGGTGAGATCGACGAAGGTCTGAAGCTCGGTGCGCGGATCGCAGGTGACGAAGATGATCTTCGAGCCGGCGCGGCGCGCGCGGGTCAGCGCGCCGCGGACGAACTGCGTCATGCCGCTGGCCGAGACGCCGATGACCACGTCCTTCTTGGTCGGCCGCAGGCGGTTGATCGAGCGCGCGCCTTCCTCGTAGTTATCCTCGACGCCTTCGCGCGCGCGCAGGATCGCGCCCTGGCCGCCGGCCATGATCGCCTGTACCAGGTCGGGATCGGTGCCGAAGGTGGGCGGCATCTCGGCCGATTCGAGCACGCCGAGGCGGCCGCTGGTACCCGCGCCGACGAAGACGATGCGTCCGTTCTTGCGCAACGCCTGGGTGATGATCTCGACGCCGACGGCGATGCGCTCCTTCTCGCGCTGCACCGCGGCCAGCATCTTGCGATCCTCGCTGAGCATCCCTTCGACGATGTCGGCTGCGGAGAGCTTGTCGATGTTGAGCGTGGCCGGGTTGATTTGCTCGGTGGGAAGCGACTGCCACTTGGACCGGACAGGCATGCGATCACTACCTTTGCGCCAAGCCGCGAATACTATCATAGTCGTTCGACATGGGACGGCGTCCGTTGACCGCCGCGATCGACGCGTACCTCGACCATCTGCGCGTCGAGCGGCGGCTGGCCGATCACACGCTCGAGAGCTACGCGCGCGACCTGACCGCGCTGGCGCAGTTCGCCGCCGGGCGCGGCGCCCACATCGAATCGCTGGATCGGCAGGCGCTCGAACTGTTCGTCCGCGAACAGGTGACGCGCGGCCTCTCACCGCGCTCGGTGGCGCGGATGGTGGCGGCGGTGCGCGGCTGCTACCGCTTTCTCGTCGTCGACCGGCGGCTCGACCGCAACCCGGCCGACGACCTGCGCCCGCCGCGCGCCTGGCCGGCGTTGCCGAAGTTCCTGTCGCTCGATGAAGTCGACGCGCTGATCGCGCAGCCCGACGTCACCACCACGCTCGGCGTGCGCGACCGCGCGATGATCGAGCTGCTCTACGCCACCGGGCTGCGCGTCACCGAGCTGGTTGCCGTGCGGCAATCGGATCTCCATCTCGAGGAGCGCTACCTGACTTGCGTCGGCAAGGGCAGCAAGGAGCGGTTGGTGCCGATCGGCGACGAAGCGGCGCGCTGGATTCGCGAGTACCAGGCGGGGGCGCGCCGCGAGCTGCTCAAGGGGCGCAGCTCACCGCGGCTGTTCGTCAATGCCCGCGGCGGCTCGCTCAGCCGTGTCGGCTTCTGGAAGATCCTGAAGCAGCACGGACGGCGCGCGCGGCTGCCGCCGACGCTGAGCCCGCACGTCGTGCGTCACTCGTTCGCGACCCATCTGCTCGAGCGCGGCGCCGACCTGCGCGCGATTCAGCTGATGCTCGGCCATGCCGATCTCTCGACCACCCAGATCTACACGCACGTGCTCGAGACGCGGCTGCGCAAGGTCTACGACCGGTTCCACCCGCGGGCGTGAATTCTGATAGACTTAACCGTTTCCCGGCACGTCTTTTCCTGGAACATCTACCCGTTTCCATGTGTGGAAGGAGCGCGGCATGAGCCGTAAGGGCAGGCACCTCTTTACGTCTGAATCGGTCACCGAAGGACACCCCGACAAGATTGCCGATCAGATATCGGACGCGATTCTCGACGCCATCCTCGCCAAGGACCCCGTGAGCCGCGTCGCCTGCGAGACGCTGGTCACCACCGGGCTCGCGGTCGTGGCCGGCGAGATCACGACCAGTGCCTACGTCGACTTCCAGGACGTGGTCCGCGCCACCATCAACGAGATCGGTTACAACCGCGGCAAGTACGGCTTCGACGGCGAGACCTGCGCCGTCCTGTCTTCGATTCACAGCCAGTCGCCCGACATCGCGATGGGCGTCGACACCGGCGGCGCCGGCGATCAGGGCTTGATGTTCGGCTTCGCCTGCACCGAAACCGAAGAGCTGATGCCGTTGCCGATCATGCTCGCGCACAAGCTGGCCAAGGGGCTGTCGTGCGCGCGGCGTGACGGCGTCCTCGAGTACCTGCGGCCGGACGGCAAGTCGCAGGTCACGATCGAATACGACGGCACCCGGCCGGTGCGCGTCGACGCCGTCGTCGTTTCCAGCCAGCACAGCCCGCTCGTCACCCAGCAGACCATGAAAGAAGACGTCGTCGAGAAGATCATCCACCGGGTGATTCCGGAGGAGCTGATCGACGAGAAGACGAAGTTCTACGTCAATCCGACCGGCCGCTTCGTCGTCGGCGGGCCGCACGGCGACGCCGGCGTCACCGGGCGCAAGATCATCGTCGATACCTACGGCGGCGCCGCGCCGCACGGCGGCGGCGCGTTCTCGGGCAAGGATCCGACGAAGGTCGATCGCTCGGCGTGCTACATGGCGCGCTACATCGCGAAGAACGTCGTCGCCGCCGGAATTGCGGAGCGCGCGCTGGTGCAGCTGGCGTATGCCATTGGCGTCGCCGACCCGGTGTCGGTGATGGTGCACACCGAGGGCACCGGCCGGATTCCGGAGGAGAGGATCACCGATCTCGTCCGCGAGCATTTCAAGCTCACGCCGCGCGGGATCATGGAAGAGCTCGACCTGCGCCGCCCCATCTACAAGAAGACGGCCGCCTTCGGCCACTTCGGTCGAACCGAACCGGAGTTCACCTGGGAGCGCACCGACAAATCAGCGGCGCTCAAATCGAGGGCCGGACTCTAGCGCGCCGACAGCAATCAGCCGCCGCTTCCGGCGGACCATGAACGGCTCGTGAAAAAATTCCTCATCGTGACGGCGGCCCTCGTGGCCGCCGTTGCTGCATTAGTCGCCTTCAGCATCCAGCCTCGCCGCCTCACGCTGCCGGCGGCCGACGATGGCAGTGTGGCCGGGGCGTTCCACGTCCACACCAATCGCTCCGACGGGCTGAGCAGCCCCGACGAGATCGCGGCCGCCGCGGCTCGCGCCGGATTGAAGTTCGTCGTCTTCACCGATCACGGCGACGGCACGCGTCGGCCCGACCCACCCACGTACCGGTCGGGCGTCCTCTGCCTCGACGGCGTCGAAATCAGCACCAACGGCGGCCATTACATCGCCCTCGACATGCCGCCGGCGCCGTACCCGCTCGGCGGCGACGCGCGCGACGTGGTGGAGGATGTGAAGCGCATCGGCGGCTTCGGCATCGGCGCGCATCCCGATTCCGGCAAGGCGGAGCTGCGGTGGCGCGAATGGACGGCGCCGTTCGACGCGCTCGAGATGGTGAGCCTCGACACCGGCTGGCGGCTGTGGATGGAGCAGGCGCGAGGCACGGCGGGGAAGTGGCCGGCGCGGCGCCATGTCGCAGCGGCGCTGCTCGACTATCCCTTCCGCCCGTCAGAGACGATTGCCGGCCTGATTCGCTCCGGTGAGGGGCTGGCGTATCAATGGGCGGCGGTCGCCGCGCGCCGGCCGGTGGTGGCGATCGGCGGCGTCGACGCGCACGCGCGCCTCGATCTTCGCAACGATCCAGTGGACACGCGCTTCACCCTGCCGGTGCCGGGCTACGAGTCGTCGTTCCGGGTGCTGTCGATTCGCATCCGCCCCGACCGCGCGTTGACCGGCGATGCCGCGGCGGACGGCGGCGTCGTCATGCGCGCGATCCGCGGAGGCCATCTCTACACGTCGGTCGACGCCATCGCGACGCCGCCATCGTTCGAGTTCACCGCCACCGGCCCGCAGGGCTCGGCACGCGAAGGCGAGCAGCTGGCCGCGGGCGGGGCAGTGACCCTGTCGATCAAGAGCAACGCGCCGCCGCAGTTCACGACGACCGTCTGGGACGGCGCGCGCATGATTGGCTCGGAGCACCGCGAGCAGGCGTTCACGGTGCCGCTGCCGGCGGGCAGCCTCGGCGTTTACTGGGTCGAGATCCGCGCGCCAGGACGCCCGCGCGGTGCGTGGGGCGGGCAGACGTCGGTCGCCTCGCTGCCCTGGATCCGAAGCAATCCCATCTACATCCGGAGCGCGGAGCCGCCGGGCAGCTTACCGGCGCGGCCGCCTGCGACCACGCGCGCGGCGATGTTCAACGGCCGCACGATCGACGGCTGGCGCGCCGAGCACGACCCAGTGTCGCAATCGGCGGTCGATCTGGCGCCGACGGTCGGCGGCGGGGAGGTTCGGCTGCGTTACGGGCTCGCCGGCGGCGTCGCGCCCGGCCGCGTCGCGGCGCTCGCCTACGACACGCCGCGCGGCATTGCCGCCTACGATCGCCTTGCCTTGACGATCCGCGCGGAGCATCCGATGCGGATCTCAATCCAGCTGCGCATCGGCGACGCGCAGGGAGAAGCGTCGGGCGAGCGCTGGCAGCGAACAATCTACGTCGCGCCCGAGGGCGAGGATCGGACCGTCTTCTTCGATGACTTCCTGCCGCTCGGCAGCACCCATTCCTTCCGGCCGCCGCTCGGCGACATCCGCAGCATCCTGTTCGTCATCGACGCGACCAACGCCAAGGCAGGGGACTCGGGAAGGGTTTGGATCAAACGGGCAGAGCTGCAGCGGTAGAGCAACTTCCTAATTTCACGTTCTCACCGTCAAGAGCATGAACCCCGCGGCGGCGGCGAACAGGATGTTCGGGGCCCAGGCGGCCAGGGCCGGCGCCATCCAGCCGCCGGCGCCCAGAGCGCCGAAGATGCTCAGCGCCGTCCAGTAGATCAGCGACAGCACCAGGCCGACGCCGATGCCATAGAACGCGCCGCTGCGGCCCGTGGTGACCGCGAAGGGGACCGCGAGCAGCGTCATCACCAGCGTGACGAAGGGGAACGCCACTTTCCGCTGCAGCTGTACCAGGTAGGGGACGACGTGGTAGCCGCTGGCGCGGAGCTGGGCGATGTAGGCCTTCAGCTCCTGATACGTCATCCGGTCCGCCTGCACCTCTTCGGTCTTGAAGTACGACGGCGGCTCGAGCGAGATCGTGCGCTCGTCGAACGCGGAGTACTTGACCGCCGGCCGCTCCCCGTTGCGATGTCTCGCCGTGCCGAACTGCCGAATCCAGCCGTTGCGCGCCACCCACATCAGCACCGGCTGGTCGTCCGCGCCGCTGCGCTTCAGCAGCGCCGCGTGCGTCGCGTAGGTCAGCGTGTCCAGCTTCCACGCCCGCTCGTCGAGACGGAACATCGACAGCTGGTTGAACTGGTTGATGCGCGGGTCGAAGTGCTCGTAGCGATAGATGTCGCCGCTGCGGCCGACGATCCATTGCCGGTTGAGGACGCCGAACTGCTCCACGGGATAGCCGCGAATCAGCGCGTTGAGCCGCGTTGCTTCACGGTTGGTCGTGGCGAGCACGCGCTCCTGCAGCTCGAACAGCGTCAGGCTGGCGAGGGCGGCGAACAGCAGCAACGGCACGGACGAGCGGTAGAGGCTGATGCCGCACGCGCGCATGACGATCAGCTCGCTGTTCTTGGTGAGGACGCCAATCGTCACCAGCGTCGCGACCAGCGCCGACATCGGGATGATGTAGTAGACGTACTGCGGCGTGGCGAAATAGAAGTAGCGCAGCAGCATGCGCGGCGTGGCGCGGCCGCCGAACAGCTTGTCGGCGAGATCGATGAACGTCGAGATGTAGAAGATGCCGACCAGCGCGACGAACGCCAGCCCGAAGACCGACAGGTACTGGCGCGAGATGTAGACGTCGAGCAGCGACGGCCGCGGCCAGTTGATGTCGGGGAGCTTGAAGACGACGACCGCGCGGCGGCGCGGCGGCTCCGTCGCCGTCTCCGCGCGGGCCGCCGGCTCCGGCGCGCGTTTCTCGCGGCGCCAGAAGGTCGGCACGCTGATCCGGATCGGCTGGTCGGCGGAGCGCGCGCGCCAGAGCAGCAGGAAGATGCCGGCGCCGCCGAGGATCAGGTTGACCAGCCAGGGCGCGAAGCTGGGCGGCAGCCGGCCACCGAGCGCTGCGGCACGCGAGGAGTAGAGCAGCACGTAGTAGGCGAACACCACGCCGGTGCCGAAGGCGAAGCTCGCGAGCTTGCCGTCCTTGCGGTTGCTGGCGCCGAGCGCCAGGCCGATCAGCGCCAGCACGAAGCAGGCCGCAGGCAGCGAGAACTTCTGCTGGATGGTATAGAGCTGGCTGTAGTTGATGCCGCCGTTCTTGACGTTTTCCGCCGCGGTCTTCCGCAGCTCGGCGATCGTCTTCTCGTTGTCCCCCTTGATGATCTGCGTCCGCGGGAAGACGGTATCCGCGTCCATGTCCAGCACGCTGCGCTCGAAGGTAGCGCCGTCGTAGGCCTCCGGCTGCGTGGGGTAGGTCGTGTGCACCGTGCCGCTCTCGAGCACGAGCTCGACCTTGCGCTTGACGCGATCGATCGCCAGCCGCCCCTGCCGCGCGACGTAGACCGTCGTCCGATCCGGCTGGCTCGCGTCGGCGAGGAAGACGTCGCGCCAGCCGCGGCCCGGCTCGACGTCGCGGACGTAGAGCACCTTGTTGGGGAAGTTGTTGTAGAAGACGCGCGGCTTGATGTCGGTTTCCGCGCCCGCGGCGACGGCGTTGAAGGTGATCTCGCGGAAGGTCTGGTTCGCGTCAGGCAGCGCGACGATGGTCTCGTAGGCGGTCGCGGCGGTGGCGACGATCGCGAGCATCGCCAGCGGCCGCATCATCCGGAAGATGCTGACGCCGCACGCCTGCAGCGCGACGAACTCGCGATCGGCGGAGAGGCGGCCGAGGCCGAAGAGGATGCCGTAGAGCAGCGCCATCGGGATGGTGACGCTCAGCGCCTGGGGCGTCAGCGTCAGCAGCGCCCGGACAATGATCGACCAGCCGACCCCTTTCGCGATCAGCTGCTCGGCGCTCTGCAGAATCGGCGGCAGCATCAGCACGAAGGTCAGCCCCGCCAGCGCCAGCAGCAGCGGCGGCACGATCTCGCGCACCAGATACCGGTCCAGAATCTTGAGCATCTAACCTGGATCTAGACTACGAGTATGACTCACGTCGCCCTGCTGTGGCACATGCA
>Ga0207708_10002460_pt1 | contig 13617 bp, 10 predicted proteins | sample KBSK5101metaG_FD_184340 | JGI IMG/M metagenome (GOLD analysis project Ga0207708, IMG submission 184340) | Corn, switchgrass and miscanthus rhizosphere microbial communities from Kellogg Biological Station, Michigan, USA - KBS K5-10-1 metaG... | ecosystem: Host-associated > Plants > Roots >...
GAAGTTGACGTTGTCGGTGAGCGCCTTCCAGACGCCTGCGACCGCCGGCACCTCCGCCTGGCCGCCCAGCTTGCCCTCGGTGCCGACCTCCTTCGCGACGCGCGTGACCTCGCTGGCGAAGCTGTTCAGCTGATCGACCATCGTGTTGATGGTGACCTTCAGTTCGAGGATCTCGCCCTTGACGTCGACGGTGATCTTCTTCGAGAGGTCGCCGTTCGCGACCGCCGTCGTGACCAGCGCGATGTTGCGCACCTGCGAGGTCAGGTTCGACGCCATCGAGTTGACGTTGTCGGTCAGGTCCTTCCAGACGCCGCTGACGCCCTTCACCTCGGCCTGGCCGCCCAGCTTTCCTTCCGTACCGACTTCCTTCGCGACGCGCGTGACCTCGCCCGCGAACGAACGCAGCTGATCGACCATCGTGTTGATGGTGTTCTTCAGCTCGAGGATCTCGCCCCGGACGTCGACGGTGATCTTCTGCGAGAGGTCGCCGTTGGCGACCGCCGTCGTGACCTTGGCGATGTTGCGCACCTGGTCGGTCAGGTTGCCGGCCAGCAGGTTGACGTTGTCGGTGAGGTCCTTCCAGGTGCCGCTGACGCCCGGCACCTGCGCCTGGCCGCCCAGCTTGCCCTCGGTGCCGACCTCGCGCGCGACGCGCGTGACCTCGCTGGCGAACGCGCGCAGCTGATCGACCATCGTGTTGATGGTGTTCTTCAGCTCCAGCACCTCGCCCTTCACCGACACGGTGATCTTCTGCGACAGGTCGCCGTTGGCGACGGCCGTCGTGACCTTGGCGATGTTGCGGACCTGGTCGGTCAGGTTACCGGCCAGCACGTTGACGTTGTCGGTGAGGTCCTTCCAGGTGCCGCTGACGCCCTTGACGTCGGCCTGGCCGCCCAGCTTGCCCTCGGTGCCGACCTCCTTCGCGACGCGCGTGACCTCGCCCGCGAACGCGCGCAGCTGATCGACCATCGTGTTGATGGTGATCTTCAGCTCGAGGATCTCGCCCTTGACGTCGACGGTGATCTTCTTCGACAGGTCGCCGGTCGCGACCGCGGTCGTGACCTCGGCGATGTTGCGGACCTGCGCGGTCAGGTTGTTCGCGAGCAGGTTGACGTTGTCGGTCAGGTCCTTCCACGTTCCCGCGACGCCCGGCACCTCGGCCTGGGCGCCCAACTTGCCCTCGACGCCGACGGTGCGGGCCACCGACGTGACCTGCTCGGCGAAGATGCCCAGCGTCTTGGTCATGCTGTTCAGCGTGTCGGCCAGCGCGGCGATCTCGCCCTTCGCTTCGACGCCGATCAGCTTCTGGGTCAGGTCGCCGTTCGCGACGGCGGTGACGACCTTGACGATGCCGCGCACCTGCGCGGTCAGGTTCGAGGCCATGAAGTTGACGTTGTCGGTCAGGTCCTTCCAGGTGCCGCTGACGCCTTTCACGTCGGCCTGGCCACCCAGCTTGCCCTCGGTGCCGACCTCCTTCGCGACGCGCGTGACCTCGGCGGCGAACGAGTTCAGCTGATCGACCATCGTGTTGACGGTGTTCTTGACCTCCAGCACCTCGCCCTTCGCGTCGACGGTGATCTTCTTCGACAGGTCGCCGCGCGCGACGGCGGTCGTCACCTCGGCGATGTTGCGGACCTGCGCGGTCAGGTTGTTGGCCAGCAGGTTGACGTTGTCGGTCAGATCGCGCCAGATGCCGGCCGCTTCCGGCACGTCGGCCTGGCCACCGAGCTTCCCGTCGGTGCCGACCTCCTTCGCGACGCGCGTGACTTCGGCTGCAAACGAAGACAGCTGATCGACCATCCCATTGACGGTCGTCCCGATGCGCAGGAACTCGCCCTTGACGGGTTGACCCTCGATCTCGAGGGCCATCTTCTGCGTGAAATCGCCCTCGGCGACGGCGCTGATGACGCGCGCAACTTCCGTCGTCGGCTGCACCAGGTCGCCGATCAGCGCGTTGATTGAACCGACGCTGGCTGCCCAGCCGCCGTTCATCTCGCGCAAGCCCGCGCGTTCGGTCATGCGGCCCTCGCGGCCGACGACGCGCTCCACCCGGACCATCTCGCTGGCGAGCGTCTCGTTGAGCGCGACCATCGCGTTGAATTCGTCCGCGATCGCCCGCATCACCTCCGGGGCGACGCCATGCCCGTTCCCGTTCGTGTGGCCGTTCTTGTCGTGGCCGTTGTTGCCGTTCTTGCCGTTCGTCGACGCGTCGAAACGCAAGCGGACAGAGAAGTCCCCTTGCCGCGCGGCACGCAGCGCATCCAGCAGCTGGCCGAGCGCACCGCCTCCCGATTTCCCGTCACGCGCCGGCCGCCTGGGAGGGCGGAGGCGCGATTGATCGTCCGGTGGTCGGGTCTTCGAAGGCGGTGTTTTCGGTTGCCGTTGAGCTTTGTTCTCCCGCGCAGGATCCAAAGCTACTCCTCCGTGTAGACCGCCGTGGCGCCTCCGTGCCCGCCGTTCAGGCTCTGGGAGCGCTGAATGGCCAGGCGGTCGACGTCGGAACGCCGGAAAAGCCGTCGCCCACTGACCGTCCGCATCGAAGGGAGGCGGCCATTGTCAGACAGCACGCGGACGGAGTCCGCCGAAAGTCCGAGGACGCGGGCGGCGTCGCTCGGGGTGAGCAGGTCGTCTGGATGGTGGTTCATGGTGGATGTCCTCGTTCCAGGAAGCGGTTTGTTGGAACAGCAAGGACGAGACGTAACCACTTCTACGAAGCCCGCCAGAGGAACCTGGAAAAAATAGTGGCTAGCCCCGATGCGCCGGGACAATAGAGCCAGGCGCGGCGCGGCAATGGATTCGAGCCTCCTGCCCTGGGGGAGAACACCCAAAGAAAGTCCCCATTTCGCGCGGTCGAGCTGGGACGCCGCACGCGAAGGCGCAGAAGTCCCGGATAAATTTCGGAGAATCGTGATAGAAGTCGTTGTTTCTTCACCGCCCCTAGCAGGGGACCGTTCCCCCCGGTCCTTTTGAAAGTTTCGAGAGGCAAGCACCGCATGAGGCACTCCGTCCACGCGCTGTTTCGCGTCACCGCGCTCGCCGCCCTGCTGTTGGCTCCCCTGCGCGCCGGGGCCGAGGCGGCCCCCGATCCGGACGAAGCGGTCGACCAGATAACGCAGATGAACCGGGACGCGGTCACCGCGTTCCAGGCGAAGAAGTTCGAGGACGCGCGCAAGATCCTGAAGCAGGCTCTGGACCTGGCGTCGTCCGCGGGTCTGGACAAGCACCCGATCAAGGCGCGCACGCACATCCACTTCGGCATCGTCGCCATCGCCGGCTTCAAGCAGCGGGACGTCGGCATCAAGCAGTTCAAGAAGGCGATCGAGATCCAGAGCGACATCGGCCTGACGAAGGCGCTGGTCACGCCGGAGCTGACCGACGCGTTCAACGAGGCGAAGGGTGGGGCGACGCCGCCGCCGCCACCGTCCACGCCGCCGCCCGAGCCGCCGAAACCGCCGGCGACGCCGCCGCCGTCGACCGAACCGGACGTCTCCGCGGGCGGCCTGGTTCACGAGCCCGTGTCCGAGGGCAAGCAGGGCAGCGCCATCTCGGTCACCGTCGGCGTGAACAAGGATCTCGAGTTCGAGAAGATGATCCTCGCGTACCGCCCCGAGGGGGCGACCGAGTTCCTCGGGCGCGAGATGAAGGAAGTCGCGGACGGCCGTTACGGCGCCGAGATCCCGACCAACGCGACGTCGGGCGGGACGGTCGCCTACTACATCGAGGCCGAGGACGCCGACGGCGCGCCGATCGCGGCCAAGGGCTCCGTCGACAACCCGCTGGTCATTCACCTCCTGGGCGTTGGCGTCAGCCACCGCGACGAGGACGAGGACGAGGACGAGGACGAGGACAACGAGGCGCCCGATCGCCGGATCTTCGTCGGCCTGATGGCCGGTTCGGGCATCGGCTGGGCGTCAGGCAACGGCGACACGAACGCTGACATCCCGATCGAGCCGGCCGGTCTGGCGACGGCCGGTGTCGGGCAGTTCGCGCCCGAGGTCGGGTACTGGCTGAACTCGGGCTTGATGCTGTCGGTGCAGATTCGCTACGAGTACATCACCGGGACGACGGACATCTACGAGACGACGCCCATGAAGTGCCCGAACGGCATCTGCAAGACGGCGAACTACGCGTTCGCGGGGTTCGGCAAGGCGACCTGGAAGTTCATGGAGGGCAAGTTCCACCCGTTCTTCTCGCTGGCCGCGGGCCTGGGCACCATCCGGCACGTCGTGAGCTACAGCCGCCGCGTGCTCCCCAACTGCGGTCCGATGCGGAACGCGACCTGCGTCGACACGATCGGCGCCGGGTGGGCGTTGCTCGGTCCGGGCGGCGGCGCGATGTACGACATCACCGACCGCGCCTCGATCGTGCTGCAGGCGAACTCGGTGCTCGCGTTCCCCGACTTCACGTTCCACGTCGACGGCAACGTGGGCGTCGCGTTCGCGTTCTGACGGGCGGCGCCGGCTCGATCAGCGGGCCGCCTGAGGCAGGGCCGTCACGGGCGCTGTGTACCGGATGCACGTCGCCGTGATCGCCTTGACGGCCCAGTTGCTGTCCAGGAACGATTTTGCGTCCGAGCCGACGCGCTTGATGAAGATCGCGTCGCAGCCGTGGCGCGCGGCCTGCCGGCGGACTTCGGCGAGCATCTCTTTCGTCCCGTCGACGCTCATCTCGCTCTCTTGTTCCGCTTCCAGCAGACCGACATCTTGATGCGGGCGCGTCGGAGGCTCGCTGAGGTAGATGTCGACAGACTCGGGGGGCCGTGAGGAAACGGTGTACGCGTTCCCCAGCAGCGGGGTGTACGTGACGACTGTGCCGCAACCGCTAACGAGGGTGGCAATCGTGATCAGCGCCGCGCGCGTTGGTGACATGGGCGCGGACCGCAGCAATTCAGGGGCCAAGGTAGCGGCGGAGCTTCTTGAACCAGACGAGCTTGTGCGCGAAGCCGGGGAACGTCGCGTTGAGGCCGCTCGGGTTGGGCACGACGAAAACGCGCGCGCCGGAGATCGTGTCGGGCTTCGCGCCGGGGCCGTGCGCGGGCCGGGCGAAGTACATCGTATACAGGCTGACGCCGACGAAGGTGACGACCGCGGGTCGCCAGCGCGCGATCTTCGCCGCCAGCACGGCGCGTCCGCGCTCGATCTCGGCGCGCGTCAGCTCCGCGGCCGTTCGCGTCGTGCGCGGACACAGGTTGGTGAGCGCGATGCCGAACTCCGCCAGCCGGTGATCGTTGCTGAAGTCGAGCAGCACCGGTGTCAGGCGCGACGCGTGAAGCAGCCGCCAGAACGGGTTGCCGCGGCCCGCGAAATGATGGCCGAGCGCGCCGGACCGCAGGCCGGGATTGATGCCGACCAGCAGCACCCGCGGCCGGTCGACGACGACGTCCTGTAGCTTCACAACCCGGTGTGCTCGATGATCGACGACACCGGGATGCTGATGGTCTCGGCGCAACGATCCAGCTCGCCGCGCAGCTCGTGGAACGCCTTCTGCAGAACCTGCGCGTCGAGGATCACCGCGATGTCGTCTACCGCCGGCAGGAACGGTGCGCCGGTCGCGACCGCGAGGTACGAGCGGAGGAACGCGCCCGACACCCAGCGGTACCAGGCGTCGGCCCACGGCGCCGCGAGCGACCGATCCTCGCTGCGCACCACTGCGGTCTCCAGCAGCGCCGTGAACGCGGCGTAGTGGAACGATCGAACCATGCCCGCGACGTCGCGCAGGCAGTTGTGCTTGCGGCGCCGGTCGGCCAGCGGCTCGGTGGGCGGCCCGTCGAAGTCGATGATGACGAAGTCCTTGCCGGTGTAGAGCAGCTGCTCCAGGTGGTAGTCGCCGTGCGTCCGGATCTGCAACCCGGTGAGGCGCTGGCCGAGGTACGGTTCGAACACCTTCAGCACCTGTTCCTGGCCCCCGACCAGGCGGCGCGCGTCGTCGACGATGCCGTTGGGGATCCGACCCAGGCTGTCGCGCAGCCGCCGCAGCGTCTTTCCCACCAGGTTGCGCACCGTCTGGTAGTTCGAACGGCGGTCCAGCGTCGAATACGGCACCGGCGTGAAGCTGGCGTCGTCGATGTTCGATGCGAGCGCGAGGTGCATTTCCGCGGTGCGCCGGCCCAGCAACGTCGCGAGATCGAGGTAGGCGCCGATGACGTCACGGGCGGTGGTGGGCGGCTCCGCCGCTGACAGCTGGGCCAGCCGGCGCGGCGTCGGGTCGGGCGTCGGGTCCTCGCGATGGCGCGTCAGCACCCGCTCGAAGTAGCGGCGGAGCTCCCCGCGCGCGTGCTCCCAGGCGGTGCCCTCGTTGGGGACGTACGCCTGCAGCACGGCCAGGGTGCTGGGTTCGGCACGATGGCGGCCGTATTCGATCGCGCCGACGACGGCCGGCGTGAGGCCGGGGGCGCGCGTGTTCATGAACCGTCCCAGCTCCAGCTCCGGGCTCTCACCTTCTTCCAGGCGTCGGAACATCTTCAGTAGATAGCGGTCGCCGTAACGGATCGCCGCCGCCGCGTGCTGCGCGCTGATGTTGGCGGGCTCGCCCTCGGGAATTTCCAGCTCGGTGAACGGCATGGCGTCGATGGCGCCGCCGAAGCCGGAGACGCGTGTGCGGCCGACGATCGCTGCCAGCACGGCGCGCGCCGACGTGCCGTCCTCCATCGCGTCGACCAGCGTCGTATCCTGACCAGGCGTCGCCAGATGCGCGACGACGGCGTGCGGCGCGATGTAACGCGTCTCGGTCACCGTCGCCAGCGGCAACACGTAGCGCTCGGCTTCGTGGTCCGCATACTCGACGCGCACGACCAGCACGAACACGTCGCCCAGCGGGACGGCCTCGTCGATCCGCACCGACGTCAGCCGGAATCCGCGCCCACCGAACCAGCGACGGGTCGCCAGGAAATCGCCCAGCGCGTCCTCCAGCGTCGGTCGCTCGTCGCCGACCAGCAGGTTCCGCGCGTTCTTGCACGCGAGCGCCGGCGGCACGTAGGCCGCGGCCTCCTCCTCGCCGCCGCCCGACGGCGGCGGCTCCAGCGAGAACCAGTAGAACGCATAGCCGGGCAGCGTGAGCAGGTAAGGCAGCTCGCCGATCGCGGGGAACTCGGTGTGACCGAAGAGCTCCAGCGGGCGCATCCCGCGCCACTTCGACAGGTCCATCTCGACGTATTGCGGGAAACGCGACAGGTTGGCGACGACCAGCACCGTCTCCGTGGCGTGATCGTGCACGTCGCGCGGCCCCTGCGCGTCGCGCAGCTCGCGGGCATCGCGCAGCTCACGGACGAAGGCGAGCACGCGGTAGTTGGACGGCGTGAGGAACTCCAGCGTGCCGCGCCCGAACGCGTGGAACTGCTTGCGCAGCGCGATCAGGCGCTTCGTCCACCACAGCAGCGAGTTCGGGTTGTTCTGCTGCGCCTCGACGTTGATCGCCTCGTAGTGGTACTCGGGATCGATGATGATGGGCAGGATCAGACGCTGCGGGTTGGTGCGTGAGAACCCCGCGTTGCGATCGGAGCTCCATTGCATCGGCGTGCGTACGCCGTTGCGATCGCCCAGGAACACGTTGTCGCCCATCCCGATCTCGTCGCCGTAGTACAGGACCGGCGTGCCGGGCAGCGAGAACAGCAGCCCGTGCAGCAGCTCCATCTTGCGGCGGTCGTTGCCGACCAGCGGCGCCAGGCGCCGGCGGATGCCCAGGTTGATGCGCATCTCGCTGTCGTGCGCGTACGCCCGGTACATGTAGTCGCGCTCTTCGTCGGTCACCATTTCTAATGTGAGCTCGTCGTGGTTGCGCAAAAACAGCGCCCACTGACTGCTGGCCGGGATCTGCGGCGTCTGCGCCAGGATGTCGAGGATCGGGAAGCGATCCTCCATGTGAATCGCCATGAACATCCGCGGCATGATCGGGAAGTGGAAGTTCATGTGGCATTCGTCGCCGGTGCCGAAGTACGCCGCCGCGTCCTCGGGCCACTGGTTCGCCTCGGCCAGCAGCATGCGATCCGAGAACCGCGCGTCGACGTGCGCCCGCAGGCGCTTCAGGAAGGCGTGGGTCTGCGGGAGGTTCTCGCAGTTGGTCCCTTCCGCCTCGTACAGGTAAGGAACGGCGTCCAGGCGCAGGCCGTCGACGCCCTTGCCGAACCAGAAATCGACGACGCCGAACAGCGCCTCGTGCACGGCCGGGTTCTCGAAGTTGAGATCCGGCTGGTGCGCGTAGAAGCGATGCCAGAAGTATGCGCGCGCGACCGGATCCCACGCCCAGTTCGACGGCTCGAAGTCCTTGAAGATGATGCGCGCCTCGCGGTAGCGCTCGGGCGTGTCGCTCCAGACGTAGAAGTCGCGTTCGATCGATCCGGGCGGGGCGCGGCGGGCGCGCTTGAACCAGGGGTGCTGGTCGGACGTGTGGTTCAAGACCAGCTCGGTGATCACGCGGAGGCCGCGCGCGTGCGCTTGCTCCAGGAAAAATTCGAAATCGGAGAGCGCGCCCACCTCCGGATGAACGTCGGTGTAGTCGGCGATGTCGTAGCCGTCGTCGCGCATCGGCGACGGATAGAACGGCAGCAGCCACAGCGCCGTCACGCCCAGGTCCTGCAGGTAATCCAGCTTGGACGCCAGGCCCCGGAAGTCGCCGTACCCGTCCCCGTTGCTGTCGAAGAACGAGCGCACGCGCGCTTCGTAGATGATCGCGTCCTTGTACCACTGGGGGTTGGCGCCGATCGGCGCCGGCCGGCGCGCCGGCGTGATCAGATGGCGCTTCACGCGGCCGCCCTCACGCGGTCGTAGGTCGCGCACAGCGCCCGCAGGCGCTCGGCCACCGCCGGCGTCAGCGCTCCGGCGGCGACGCGGAATGCCCAGTTGCCCTGGCCGGTGCCGGGCCGGTTCATGCGCGATTCTGATCCCAGGCCCAGCAGGTCCTGCGCCGGCACGATGGCGACGTTGGCGACCGACATCAGGATCGTCCGGATCATCTGCCAGTGGATGTCGCGCCCGGCCACCTCGGTCGGTGCCGTCGCGTCGTGGCCGAGATAGGTCAGCGCGACCCGCCGTTCTTTTTCGGTCTGCTCGGCGCTGCGCGTGCCGCTGCCCGGATCGTGGAACCAGCCGGCGGTGGTGTCGTTGTCGTGCGTGCCTGTGTAGACGACGGCGTTACGCGGATAGTTGTGGGGCAGAAAATCGGGCGCGTTCGGATCCGTCCCGAACGCGAACTGCAGGATCTTGATGCCGGGCAGCTCGAAGTCATCGCGCAGCGCCTTCACCTCGGGCGTGACCACGCCCAGGTCCTCCGCGATCAGCGGCAGGCGGTCCTCGCGCAGCGCGCGCCGCACCGTCTTGAAGAAATGCGCGCCCGGACCGCGGCGCCAGCGTCCGTTGACCGCCGTTGGTTCGTGCCCCGGGATCGCCCAGTAGCGCACAAACCCGATGAAGTGATCGAGCCGAACGGCGTCGAAGGCGGCGAGGGTGGCGCGGAAACGCTGGATCCACCAAGCATATCCCGTCTGGCGCATGCGGTCCCAGCGGTACAGGGGGTTGCCCCAGCGCTGGCCGGTCTCGCTGAAGTAGTCGGGCGGCACGCCGGCGATCAACGCCGCCTCGCCCGATCGGTCCAGGTGGTAGAGGTCGCGCTTCTTCCACACGTCGGCGCTGTCGTGGGCCATGAAGATCGGGATGTCGCCGATCAGCCCGATGCCGCGCGCGTGCGCGTATTCCCGCAGCGCGCGCCAGTCACGCGCGAAGCGCCACTGCACGAAATGGACGAAGGCGATCTCGTCCGCGAACGTCTTGCGGGCGCCGGCCAGCGCGCGGGCGTTGCGATCGCGCAGCGGCGCGGGCCACAGCGTCCATTGCGTCTCGCCGTGCGCCCGCTTGATGGCGCGGTAAAGCGCGAAATCGTCCAGCCAGGGCGCGGCCTCGGTCGTGAACGCCTTGAAGTCGCGGTCGCCGCCGCCATGCCGGAAGGCCGCGAACGCCGCGCGCAGGGCGTCACCCTGGCGCTTGCCCCGATCGGCGGCGGTCAGCAGGCCGTCGTCGATCAGGCGGTCGACGGCGACGAGCGCGGGGTTCCCGGCGAACGCCGACTGCGCGCTGTAGGGGGAGTTGGCATACCCGGTCGGTCCGACGGGCAGCATCTGCCACCAGCTCTGGCCGGCGGCGGCGAGGAAGTCCACGAATCCGCGGGCTTCACCGTCCAGTTGGCCGCCCTCGGGGTCGCCGGGCAGGCTGGTCGGGTGCAAGAGCACCCCGCTCGTGCGGTCGGACAGCTTCGGCAAGCGTGCGACGGGCATCGGGGCGCGTCGCGATGAGCTTAACGTTGTGGTGGGCGATCACAAGCGGGTACCCGAAACTCCGGCGCGTACTTGCGGCGAGCAAGCTCACCGGCCCCCCACGCGCTATATTGGGACCATGCGGCTGGTTCTCGGACTTCTGAAGGGTGGCGTGGTCGGGGGAGCGCTGGGGTTTGCGGCGTTCAAGCTGGGCGTGGCCGGCGGAGCGCCGGCGTTCGTCACCTACGCGATCATCGGCGCCCTGGTAGGCATGATCTGCGGGAAACCCCCGTGGAAGCAGGACACGTTCTGGACGTCCGCCCTCAAGGGAATCTTTGGCCTGGTTGTCGGCACGTTGCTCTATTGGGGCGGCAGCAAGTTGCTCGGGGGCGTGCACGTTCCGCTGCCCGCCGGTCTGGGCGCCCAGCCCGATCGCTCGTTCGCGGAGCTTCCGATCCTGCTCGGACCGCTGGTGGGCGCGCTGTGGGGCGCGTTCGTAGAGGTCGACGACGGCGGCTCCGCGGCTGCCGACAAGGCGAAGTCGAAGCCGGCCGCGTAAAGCGCCGATCCGCGAAGGCCCGGGGCGGCTAGGCTTCTTCGGTCGCGTCGTCGAAGGCGCCCAGCTCGCGCAGCACTTCCTCGTCGCGCGGCAGAGCATCGGCCGAAGCCGCGGCGGCGGCCTGTTCCTTCTTCTCCTGGCGGATCTCGACGAAGCGGCGCCGCAGGTGCAGCACGGTCTCGGCCAGGCCGAGCGCGATGTAGACCGTCATGAGCACCAGGAAGATCAGCGCCTTCGACACGCCGTTCATCACGACGATGATCCATGAGCCCGCGATGATCACGGCAAGCTCGACGGTGCGTTTGGTCAGGCGCAGATCCTTGAACGAGCGGAAGCGGATGCGCGACACCATCAGGTACGAAAGCGCCAGCACGACGCCCGCGACGACACTTTCGCTGACCAGCTTGTAGGGACCGGCGTGGTGCGCGACCAGAACCATGAACACCAGCACGCTGGCCGCCGCGGGTATCGCCAGGCCCAGCGTGTACTTGCCGGGGCTCTTGTGGCCGGATGCTTCCTCACGGCGTGAAAGCACGTTGAAACGGGCCAGCCGCATCGCGCCGGCGCACATGAACAGGCCGGCGATGAAGATGCCCAGACGGCCGAAGCTCGTCAGGCCCCATTTGTAGACCAGCAACGCGGGCGCGGCGCCGAACGTGATCACGTCAGCGAGCGAATCCAGGTCGCGCCCCAGATCGGTCTGGGTCTTGGTCAGGCGCGCAACACGACCGTCCGCGGCGTCGAAGAAGAACCCGAAGCAGATCGCCAGCGCCGCTTGATAAAGGTCGCTGCCCCCTTGTCCCGACGCGGACAGGGAGATCGAGATGAACCCGCAGAAAACGCTCGAAAGCGTGAAGAGGTTCGGAAGAATGTAATAGGTCTTCCGGAAGTCCACGCTGCAAGAATACCATGCCAGGGCAACGTGATTCGCGCCCTCCTGTCGACCATATCGTTCGTCGCCGCGACGATTGCCGGATCCATCGGCGCGCTCGTGCTGGGCGCTGTCGACAAGAGCGGCGATCTCGTGCTGGCGCTCGCGCGGCTGTGGTCGCGCGTCATCCTCGGTGTGCCGGGCGTAAAGCTCGAGGTCAAGATGCGCGCTCCGCTGGAGCCTGGGCGTCCTTACGTGTTCATGCCCAACCACGCGTCGATGGTCGACATCTGGGCCGTGTTTGTCGCAATTCCGGCATCGTTTCGTTTCATCGCGAAGAAGCAGCTCGCCAGCATTCCGCTTTTCGGCTGGGCGATGTCCGCCGGTCGCTTCATCTTCATCGACCGGCAGAACGCGGCTTCCGCGCGGCGCACGATGGACGAGGCGTCGCGGCGGATCAGAGCAGGCCAGTCCGTCGTCATCTTTCCGGAAGGGACGCGCACGCGGGACGGGCGGCTGATGCCATTCAAGAAGGGCGGCTTCCATCTGGCCATCGATTCGGGGGCAGCCGTCGTCCCGGTCGCCATCAAGGGATCGCGTGAGGTCATGCCCCGCGGCGCGGCGCTGATTCGCGCGGGGACGGTCACGCTCGAGGTGGACGCGCCCATCCCGACGACGGGCCTGACCACCAGCGATCGCGACGCGCTGATCGAGAAGGTGCGCGGCCGCGTCGCCGCCATGCTCGGCGAGCCGCCCGAGCCGCCTCAGTAGATAACGCGAAGGAGGGTGAGGCCGCCGGGCGGCGCGGTCATGCCGCCGGCGCTGCGATCGCCCGTCGCCAGCATGCGCGCGGGGGCGTCGTCGGGGATGCGGCCGCGGCCGACGTCGACCAGCGTGCCGACGATGATGCGGACCATGTTCTTGAGGAACGCCGTCGCCTCGATGTCGAACGTCAGCACCGGACCCTGCCGGTCGATATCCAGGCGGCGCACGATCCTGTTCGTGGTCTTGCGGTCGCAGTCCGAAGCGCGAAACGCCCGGAAGTCGTGCTCGCCGACCAGCGAGACGGCGGCGCGCCGGATCGCGTCCATGTCGACGGGCGTGCGCACGTGCCAGGCGGTGCGCGCGAGCCGCGGCGACCGGACGAAATGGTTCCAGACCGTGTAGCGGTAGATCTTGCCGCGCGCCGAGAAGCGGGCGTCGAAATCGGGGGCGGCCTCGGCGACGTCGACGATCGCGACGTCGGCGGGCAGGATCGAGTTCAGCCCGCGCAGGAGGCCGTGGGGCGGGATGTTGGCGGCGAGATCGAAGCTGGCCACCTGGCCGTCGGCGTGCACGCCCGCGTCGGTTCGGCCGGCGGCGCGGACGAACAGCGTCTCGCCGGTCATGTCGCGGATGGCGTCTTCGAGCGTTGCCTGAACGGTTCGGAGATCGCTCCCATCGTTGGCGATCTGCCGCTGCCAGCCGTGGAAGTCGGTGCCGTCGTACTCGACGACGATGCGGAAGCGCCGGCTCAAAACTGAAACATCAGCCCGAGCGACCAGTTGGTGTCGCCGAGGTGCATGCGATTCGACATCCCGAGCCCGGAGATGTCCGCGTGCGTGAGCTGAAAGACCAGCGAGGTGTGGTTGACGCCGAGGTCCGAGTCGAAGTCGCGGGCCGCGTCCGGATCGAAGAAATCCAGCGCGAGCGACAACCCGGCGGCCGCGTGCCAGCCGGGCGTCCCGCCGCGCCCGCGCCCGCCGCGCCCATCGGTCGCGATCTCATCGTTGCCGTCGGTGATCTGCCAGTACGCCCAGTCGAGGCCTACCTTGCCGAAGGGCACCAGCGGAAAGCCGCGCGTCTCCAGGAAGTAGTCGAAGCGATAGATGGCGGAGACGCTGAGCGGGAAGATCTTGAACGTGGACTGATCACCGCTGGGCTGTCCGCTGCCGTTCGCAACCGGCG
>Ga0207708_10002461_pt1 | contig 13610 bp, 8 predicted proteins | sample KBSK5101metaG_FD_184340 | JGI IMG/M metagenome (GOLD analysis project Ga0207708, IMG submission 184340) | Corn, switchgrass and miscanthus rhizosphere microbial communities from Kellogg Biological Station, Michigan, USA - KBS K5-10-1 metaG... | ecosystem: Host-associated > Plants > Roots >...
GTAGAAGCTCGATGGCCCGCGCACCAGCGCCATCCCCATCGAGACGAGCCCCCAGCTGACCATGATCCGTGCGATCCATCGTCGCGCGCCGACGCGCTCGAGCACCAGGTTGCTCGGGATCTCGAACAGGCAGTAGCCGAGAAAGAAGATGCCCGCGCCCCAACCGTAGGCCGCGTCGCTCAAGCCGAGGTCGCGCTGCAGCTGCGTGGCGGCGAACCCGATGTTGACGCGATCCAGGTAGGCGACGACGTAGCACAGGAAGAGGAACGGCATCAGCCGCCACAGGACGCGGTTGACCGTGTCGCGCGCGAGCGCGTCGGAGGCGACGGGCGTTTGTTGAACGCTCATCGGACGCGATACCCTACCACACGCCACATGAACGTCTATGCCGTCCCTCCGTTGCCGCGGCGGCACGACGCCCGCCGCACCATCGACTTCACCGCCGCCGACGCCATCGCCAACCACATCGCCGCGGGTGGGGTGACCCGGTACATTTACGGCGGCAACGCGTTTCTCTATCACCTCACGCTCGAGGAATACGGATCGCTGGTCGAATGGCTCTCGGCCTTTCCGTCGGACCGATGGGCGATTCCCAGCGTCGGCCCGTCCTTCGGCCGCGCGATGGATCAGGCGCCGCTGGTGCGCCGGCGCGCGTTTCCCTGCGTCATGGTGCTGCCGTGTGCGGACCCGCGCGATGCGCGCGGGCTCGAGGCCGGCTTGCGTGAGATGGCGTCTGCCTGCGGCGTGCCGCTGATGCTGTACCTCAAGTCGGACGACGCCTTCGGCAGCGACCGCGACCGCGGCCTCGACGTCGTCGGTCGCCTCGTGAACGACGGGATCTGCACCAGTATCAAATACGCGGTGGTCCGCGGCGATCCGGCCGACGATCCATACCTGACGGCGCTGCTCGATCGTGTCGATGCAGGCACGGTGATCAGCGGCATCGGCGAGCGTCCCGCCATCGTCCACCTGCGCGACTTCGGGTTGTCAGGGTTCACGACGGGCTCGGGATGCATCGCGCCGCGCCGCAGCCGCGCGTTGTTCGAGGCGGCGGCATCGCGTGACTGGGCGCGTGCGCAGTCGGCGCGCCACGGCTTCATGCCCCTCGAGGATCTCCGCGACCGATGGGGGCCGGCGCGCGTGCTGCATCACGCGACGGAACTGGCCGGCGTCGCGCCGACCGGGCCGATCCCGCCCTACGTGTCGGCGCTGGACGCGGAGCAGATCGACGCGGTCCGTCCCATCGCGCGCGAACTGCTGGAGGCCAACACGTGACGCGCCAACGCAGGACCGCGACCGAGCTGCGCAGCCATCGCTGGTTCGGCCGGGACGACCTGCGCTCGTTCGGGCATCGCTCGCGCGCGAAGCAGTCCGGATTCAGCGAGGAAGACCTGGCGGGGAAGCCGGTGATCGCGATTCTCAACACCTGGAGCGACGCCAATCCCTGCCACGCGCACTTCCGGCTGCGCGCGGAAGAAGTGAAGCGCGGGATCTGGCAGGCCGGCGGGTTCCCCATGGAGATCCCGCTGCTGACGCTCGGCGAGACGCTGATGAAGCCGACGACGATGCTCTATCGGAACCTGCTGGCGATGGAGGCGGAGGAAGCGCTGCGATCCTACCCGGCCGACGGCGCCGTGCTCCTCGGTGGCTGCGACAAGACGGTTCCGGCGCTGCTCATGGGCGCGACGAGCGCGAACCTTCCGGCGATCTTCGTTCCCGCGGGACCGATGCTGCGCGGGAACTGGCGCGGGAGGACGCTGGCGTCGGGCAGCGACGTCTGGAAGTACTGGACCGAACGCCGCGCCGGCACGCTCGACGACTGCTCGATCCGCGAGATCGAAGACGGCATCGCACGCTCGTTCGGGACGTGCATGACGATGGGGACGGCCTCGACGATGGCGGCGGCGGCCGAGGCGCTCGGCATGACCCTTCCCGGCGCGTCGTCGATTCCCGCCGCGGACTCCAGCCACGCCCGGATGGCGTCGGCCGCGGGGCGGCGGATCGTCGACATGGTGTGGGAGGATCTGACGCCGCGCGAGGTGATGACCACCGGCGCATTCGAAAACGCCGTGACCGCGGCGATGGCGCTCGGCGGCTCCACCAACGCGATCATCCACCTGATCGCGATGGCCGGCCGCGCCGGCGCGGCGCTGGATCTCGATCGCTTCGACGAGCTGTCACGGCGCACCCCGTTTCTCGCCAACATCCGCCCGTCCGGTCAGTACCTGATGGAGGACTTCTTCTATGCGGGCGGCCTTCGCGGCGTGCTCGCGCGCATCCGCGATCTGCTGCGCACCGACGCGCTCACCGTGACGGGGCGGACGATCGGGGACGCGATCGACGGCGCCGAGGTGTGCAACGACCAGGTGATTGCCAGGCGCGAGGAACCGATCGGTCCGGAAGGCGGCGTGGCGGTGCTGCGCGGGAACCTGGCGCCCGACGGCGCGGTCATCAAGCACACGGCTGCCGAGCGGCGGCTGCTCCGGCACGCGGGGCCCGCGGTCGTCTTTCGCGATTACAACGATCTCGACGCGCGGATCGACGACCCGGCGCTGCCGGTCACCGCCGATTCGGTGCTCGTCCTTCAGAACGCGGGTCCGCTCGGAGGGCCCGGCATGCCCGAGTGGGGGATGCTGCCGATCCCGAAGAAGCTGCTGGCCGCGGGCGTGCGCGACATGGTGCGCGTCTCGGACGCGCGGATGAGCGGGACCGCGTATGGCGCGTGTGTGCTGCACGTGGCGCCCGAGTCGTTCATCGGCGGGCCGCTGGCGCTGGTGCGCGACGGCGATACGATCGAGCTGGACGTGCCCGCGCGCCGGCTGACGCTTGGCGTGGCCGACGACGAGCTCGCGCGCCGGCGCGAGGCCTGGCGCCCGGCCGAAGTCGGGTACCCGCGCGGCTTCGGCTACCTGTACGCGCGTCACGTCACGCAGGCCAACCGCGGCTGCGACTTCGATTTCCTCGAGGGGACGGCGCCGATCGGGGAGCCGGAGATTCACTGATGACCGACGAGGAGCTCGTCGCGTACTTCGAGGCGGGCACGGATCCGCCCGGCGGGTTTCACCACGCCGAGCACGTCCGCGTGGCGTGGTGGTACGCGCGCCGTCATCCGTGGGTGGCCGCGCTCGCGCGTTTCCAGGCGGCGCTGCGCCGCTTCGCCGAGGCGCGGGGCAAGCCGGAGCGTTATCACGAAACGATCACGACCGCCTTCATGGCGCTGGTGGCCGAACGGCTCGACGCCAGCGGCGCAGACCTCGACTGGGACGGGTTCGCGGCGCGCAACGCCGACCTGCTGGTGTGGAGCCCGTCCATTCTCGATCGCTACTACCAGCCTGAGACACTCGCGTCCGATCGCGCCCGGCGCGTGTTCGTGCTGCCCGATCGCGGTCTCTCCTGAGCGACGGCGGCGCGGCCGCGTTACGATCGGCAGATGCGAAACCCCGGCACCGCGGCCGTGCTGAGCGCGGTCATTCCAGGCATCGGCCAGTTCTACAACGGCGACTTCCTGCGCGGCATCTTCTGGCTGATCGTGACGCCGGGGATGTGGATTGGCACCGGCGGACTGTTCGGCTGGGTCTGCCACGTGATCGCCGCGATGACGGCATACAGCCGGGCCCGCCGGAAGAACAGCCTCGCCGGCGCGACCTCCGTCTAGCCATCCTCGTCGCCCGAGTTGTGCCGATTCTGGACAGCTCGAGCGTGCCAGACAGGGGAACGGCGGTTACACAGTGGTACATGGCTACCGCGCTGGCATGGCAACGCGGTAACAACACATTCGGCATCGACCGATGCCGTATCACAGCGAAAGTACTGGGCACCGGATACCCGCTTTAGGGCAGGCATAACGGTCCCCGATCACAAAAATCGCCCGACAGGATCGAGGTCTTCGCTCGACCATATTCTGATGCTTGTTCGGTCAAGCAGAGCGAAATCGTCCAGGTCGTGGCGGGCGCTCCGGTTGACGCGCTGACAAATCTGGCATCCGCGTTGATGTGTGTCTCTGCGAACGTCGCATAACGCGACGCACAAGTTACACGGTTACATGCCTCGGCGGGCCGGTCCGCTGAGGATGCTGATCGCGAAAGGGAGGAACGCGATGCGGGCCGGAGTGTGGAAAAAATCAGTCACGGTTCTCGGGGCGCTCGCCGTCGGCGCCGGTGTGGCGCGCGCCCAGACAACGTCCACGAGTTCGACCAACAATCCGCTGACCACGCAACTGGGTGCGGCGCACATCATCGAGTGGGACCTCCCGGCTGACGTCGACTTCAATCCCGGCGCGGTCGCCGTCGACACCCGCGGCGAGGACAACAACAGCGCCTGGTTCGTCACCCGGCTCGGCGGCCAGAAGGTCTACCGTTTCGACTTCTCGCCGTCACTCATGAAGAACAACGGCATCGCGAAATGGACCTCATGGGACCTGGTTCCCGAACAGAACGAAGGCGGAATCGCCAAGCTCCGCCCGTCGCACGACCGCCGGTTCGTGATCGTGCGCACCGAGACGACGCTCGAGGAGGTGGACACCCAGGCATGCTTCCCGGGCACGAAAGCCGCGCCGACCACGTGCGCATTGGCCCTGCGGCGCTGGGATTTTGACGACCCCGAGAGTCCCGCGGCAGGCTTTTTTGTCTCCGATATCGCCGTCGACGATGCGCGACGCATATTTACCGTCGGGCGGAGCGTCAAGTTCCCGACCGGTTACCTGCAGATGGTCGTGCCGACGCGGGTTCCGTACTCCTCGTCCAAGTCGCCCGCTCCGGCGGGTGCCGTGACACGGTGGCGGGTTGACGGCGTCGATCAATGCACGTCCACCGGGCTCAGCGCGTTCTGCAACTCCGGGATCGATTTTCAGCCGAGCAGCAAGAACCAGAGCCTGATTTACTTCTCGGATCAGACGTTCGAAAACGCCGCCACCGACGTCATCGGCGCCATCGGCGAACTGGACATCACCACCAACACCATCCGGCGCTGGCCGATGCCGCTCGACGGCGATGCGAAGCCGGTGATCGAGCCCCGGCAACTGAAGATCGACAACAACGGCATCGTCTGGGTCATCACCGCCAGCGGTCATCTCGTCAGCCTGAATCCCAAGAACAGCAGCGGCTGTCAGGCGGGCTACAACCGCATGACGCGCCATAAGCTTCCGCCCGGAATGCTCCAGAACGACGGCTTCGGGATTGCTCCCGACTCCGACGTCATCGGCTATACCGATGCGAACAACAACAAGGTCGGGATGCTGGTGCCGCGGGACGGCGGCATCTGCGTGAAGCCCGTGCTCGAGACGACTACGAAACTGGACATCGGCGCGACCGTCACGCCGGTCCCCACGTTGGTCATGAGCGATGTCACCCCGGGCATTCCGAAGACCGTGCAGAAGCTGACGACGAGGAAGCAGGACGGCACCTACGTCGAGGCGAAGATCGACACCCCGTCGACGCCCTACGGCGACGCTACGCTCGCCCCGCCCAACTCGCTGTCGCCGCTGGGGATTACTCCGGTGAAGTGGAAGGGCCAGGGAACGTTCTTCTATGCCGTCGGCTTCAGCGCCGGCGCCGATCCCGCTGCGGGGCCCTCGTTCGCCAAACGCGTCGGCTTCGTGCGCCTCGGCGTCCCCGACAAGATCAAGAACCCGCGTGATGACGACGACGCCGACGACGGCATGGATCGCAACGCGCATCCGGGCTGGCACCAGTCGGAGGCCGGCGACGACGACGGGGACGGTGTCGGCGACGAGTACGATACGACGAACAACGAGCACCTGACGTCGTCCGATCCGGTGGCCACCCCGGCGTTCAGCGCGACGTCCTCCTTGCCCGCGCCGACGACGGCCTCGTCGATGACGCTGCTGGCGACGGCGAGCGCTGACGACCCGCTGGCGACGATCGCGGTCGACATCTACAACTCGATGGGGCTGCTCGTCGCGTCCTCGGGTCCAATGCCCGCGCTGGCGACCGTGACGATGCTCGCGCCTGGCGCCGGCGCCTTCAACGTGAGCGTGCGCAACCTGAGCGGGCGCGCGGTCAACGTGACCCCGACGATCCTCGTTCGTGAACCGCCCAAGTAAGATCTTCCCTCCACGAACGAAAAAGGGGAGCCGCGCGCGAGCGCGGCTCCCCTTTCGTTTGCAGGGTGCTTTCGAGTGAGTCCGTTACTTGACCTGGACCGCGCCGAGCGTGACGCTGGCGTTGGTAGCCGAGGAGGTCACCTTGAGCGTCGGCGCCGAGCACCAGAAGGCGGTCTTGTTCTTGCCGTCCGGTGACGTGGCGTTGTTGTTCGAGTTGGTCGGGTTGAAGATCGAGTTCGGGTTGATGCCCGCCTGATCGTAGGTCCACGTCCCGGTGCCGTCCGTGACCGCGGTCCCGACCGTCTGGTTGGTCGCGCTGCCCGTGCAGGCGAACCGGCTCGTCGCCGAGTTCCACACGTTGAACGTGCCGCTCGCGTAGCTGACGCGCATCGACTGACCCAGGTTCGGATTCACCGTCCCGGTGACGACCCAGCGGCTCTGGCTCGTGGTGTACTGCCAGCGCACCGGCGAGATGTTCTCCGAGGCGGCCACGGTCACGAAGTCGGTCACCGACGCGGACGGCGTGTTGAGCTGATCCATCACGTGATAGGTGAGGAACATCCCCGTGCCCGTGGCCGAGGGGGTAAAGGTCGCGGACCCGCCCGACACCGACACCGTTCCCAGCCGCGGATCGGAGCCGTCGATCACGATCGTCTTGAGATCCGCCGGCCCGTCCGGATCGCTGTCGTTGCCCATCAGGTTCACCGTGACTGAAACGCCGACCAGTCCGTTGACGTTCTCGGCGTTGGCCACCGGCGCGTCGTTGACCGGAGTGATCGTCACCGAGACCGTCGCGGTATTCGAGGTCAAGCCGTTCGCCGTCAGCGTGTAGGCGAACGAGTCGCTGCCGCTCGAATTGAGGTTCGGCGTGTAGGTCACGGTGCCATCGGGGTTGACCACCGCGGTGCCGAGAATGCCGGTGCTGACGAGCGTCACGGTCGCCGGCTGGGCCGCCGACGTGAGCGTCAGCGTGACCGGCTGCTCCTCCGGCGTCGTGGTGCTGACGTTCGGCGCGATCGGCGTCGTCGGCGGAGGCGGAGTCGTCGTGCCGCCGCCCGTCGTACCGCCGCCAGTCGTGCCGCCGCCCGGCGCCGGATCCGTCGTCGCCACCTGCCGCGCGGCCGATCCGCCGCCAGACGAGGTCACCGTAATCGTCGCGGGGGCCGCGAGCACCTGGTGCGCGACGAGCTGGCCATTGACGAGATTGCCGAAGCCCGGAACGGTCAGCGTCTGCACCCGGGCGCCGGTGCTGTCCACCGTCGTGTCGGACGAGATGGCCGCCACGGTCAGCGTCTGCGTCGAGGGGTCGAAGTCCGCCTGGGTGATCGTGATCTGGTCGGTCAGGGCCACGGGCGTATAGACCGTCGTCGACTGTCCGAGGGCGTTCGTGGCGTTCGCCTCGAGACAGCCCGCCAGGCCGGTCGGCAGCGTGTTGTACTGGGTGAAGAACTTCGTGCCGCTGTTCAGCATCTGCAGCGTGACGGCGCCGCCCGGGCGGCTGTACGGCGCGCCCAGCGTGCCGTCGGCGGCGACGGTCGGCACGCACGCGGCGTTGTAGTACACGAGGTTGGACGGGATCGGCGCCACGGGCGCCGTGCCGGGAATGCGAGTCGCCGTGATCGGCGACGCGGTGGCGAAGACGTCCAGCTTCTGCGCCGACGCACTGAGTGCGTAGCTGGCGCGGTCCAGCGTCATCGCGCCGGCAATCGAGCCTTCATAGATGCGGCCCGCCAGCGTGAAGTCGGTCGTCTGGTAGAGCGTGACCTTGCCGTTCGGCACGTCGGGCCCGGTGATGTCGATCCGGAACAGGTTCGGATTCGCGATCCCGTCGGCGGTGAAGTTGGCCACGCTGCCGGTCACGGGACCGAGACGCGCCGGATCCGCGATGTAGCGGCGGCCGTTGCCGGGGTACGGGGTGGGCGCCCCGCCGCCGAAATGGGCGGGATCGGTGTCAGGCGCCGGATTGGTCGCCGAGACCGGCGGCATTTCCGCGCCGCCCGGCGTGGCCGAGGGGACGATGAACGGATAGATCGCCCCGTTGAGCGCTTCCTGGAAGTTGCCGACGGTGAGGCCGACGTCTTCGGTGACGAAGAGCCGGTCGCCGGCGACCTGATCCTGGAACACGCGCTTGCCGTACGGCGTGTAAACGGTGTAGGTGCCGCTGTAGGGCACCGGATCGAGACGGACCCTGAGCCGCGCGAACACCATTTCGTCGCCCGGCTTCACCGGGCCGCCGCCGAACGCGCCTTCGATCGCCGCGACCAGCAGGACGCGCGTCGTCTGGCCGGGCTGTCCGGGCACCGGGACGCCGTTGGCGCCCGCGTTCATCAGGTAATAGAAGTGCTCGTCGGCGAAGTTCACCGGCGAGCCCGCCCGCGATTCCGGCGCGGTGCCCAGCGGCAAGTCGCCCGGCAGCAGGACGCACCAGCCGCCTGCGAGCTCGGGCTGCGTCTGGTTGTCGCAGAACTCGAGCGTCAGGCCGGTCTTGTCCTGATACCACGCGGGATAGCCGAGCGGACCCACCGGTCCGACCCGGTTCAACTGTGCGAACGCCGATGGCGCGACCGCCAGGGCGAAGGCGGCCGCGAGCGCCGCCCGTGTGAATACCGACTTCATGATCTATGTCCTTTCGATGTGTGTCTGTGCAAAGGGGAACGAGAGAATCAGCTGGTCAACTCGCCGCATGCGCGCATGCGGCTGCCGAAGTACGGGTTCTGAACCGGTCCGTCTTTCTGGAGCCAGGACTTCCTGGCCATCGGGCAGTAGGCGACGCGGACCCCCGCGGCCCGTACGTCGTCATGCGATTTCGCGTAGGCGACGAGCGCATCGCTCAGGACGCCGAACGAACGGCGGGCCGAGTCGAGCGTCGTCTGCTTCGCGAGATCCGCGGCGGCGCTGGCCACCGCGGGGAGATTCGCTGCCGCAGCGGCGGCACGCAGGGCCGCCGCCTGTCCGCGGACGCCGACCATCGTGTCGCGCGCCAGCGCGTCATGCAGCGCGAGTGCGGCCTCGACCATCGCGCTGGGCCGTGCCGCGGCGCCGCTCGTGGCCACCGCCGCCGCAGCCGCGGGCGCCACCGGAGGCGCGGCGGCCCGCGCCGTCTCGACGTACTTGAGAATCGTCTCGACTTCGCCGGCGTTCAGGCTCAGGTTCGGCATCCGGACCTCGGGATACCGGGCCGCCAGCATCACGGCGATCCGATCCTTCTTCGCGCGGACGGCGTCCGGGCTGAGCGTGTACTCCGCCATCCACGTCCGCCCGTGCGCATCCAGCGCCGCGGCGAGGTCGGGCCCGATCTTGATCCCCTGCCCGACGGTGTGGCAGGTCGCGCAGAGGCTCTTGAAGAGGTATTCGCCGCCGTCGCGCCGCGTCGAGATCGGTTTGGCCTCGGTGTAGCTCTTCGCCGGCAGCGCCGTCTTCCAGTTGCCGAGCCGATCGGTGATGAGCCGTGCGGTGAAGGCCGGATTGTCCAGGGCGGACGTCCGCATCCACTCGCCCGTGGCCTCGTTGCCGAGCAGCAGCATCGGCGTGTGGCCGTCCTGCGTCTCCTTCGGATCGGACCAGAGCCCGAGTTTCCTGCTGAGCGCGTCGATGTCGGACGCCTTGCCGGTCAGGAACGTCCAGCCCGGCCCGGCGTTGAACTTGGCGCCGTACGCCTTGAGGACCGCCGGCGTGTCGTGCTCCGGATCGATCGAGATCGAGACGAAGAACACGTCGCGCCCCATCCGGTCGCCGAGGATCTGCTGCATGCGCGCGAGCTTCGACGTTTCGATCGGGCACGCGTACTGGCAGTTGGTGTAGATCAGATCGATGGCAACGGTCCGTCCCTTGATCAGGTCGTAGAACTTGACGTCCTTGCCGTCCTGCGTCGTCAGCGTGACGTCGGGGAAGTAGCCCGCGCCCCAGCGCGTGTCGGCTGCCGTCGGCGTGGTGCCGGCCAGGGCGATCGACAACACGAGTCCTGTGACCGCCGCCGCGAAGGCGGCGCGCCTCGTCTGCGTCTTCATCGTTTTCTCCGAGAATGTGATGGAGGCGGACGGTCCCTTGAGGGACCGCCCGCCGGCTGTCATGGCGTCGTTAGAGGACGTCGTCCGGATTGATGAACGTGACCCCCCACGGCGTCGGCATCGGTGTTGGCAGCGGATTCAGCTCCGCCGTGCCGTCGGGATTGATGTCCCAGCGGAGCAGCATCGCGTTGTCCTCGTGCACCGTGTTGTGGCAGTGCTCCATGTAGGTCCCGGCGAAGTCGCGGAACTGCATGGTGATGCTCATGCGCCCGGCCGGCTTCAGCCGATACACGTCCTTGCGGCCGCGCTCCCAGAGCGGCACGTTCGCGTAGGAGCCGTCGCGATCGAGAATCTGCCCCTCCTCGAAGTGGATGTGGACCGGATGGTCCCACCCGCCGCCGCCGTTGTTGAGATGCCAGATCTCGCGCGTGCCCACCTTCGGCGCGGCCGAGACGCGGGCGTAGTCCGCCGCGAGCGTACCGCCGCCGTTGGTCGAGATGCCCCACGGGCCGGTCGCCGCGTTGTCGCCGAACGTCGTCTGGTTCGCGCCGCGGTTGAACTCGAAGGTCCGCTCCGCCGCCACCGGAATCTGCGACAGATCCGGGTTCGGGATGAGCATCGGCGAGGTCGGATAGGGGACGCCTGCCGGATAGGTCTCGCTGTAGCCCGGCACGACGCTCTTGTCCGGATAGGCCGGGTTGGCGCAGATGCGGAACTCCATGAACCGGCCGACGCACGGATCGTAGGAGCTGCCCGCCAGCGCCTGCGCCAGCGTCAGGTCCTTCGCCGGCAGCTTGCCGTCCTGGTGCTCGCACAGGTTGACCAGGTGCAGTTTCGTCCCGACCGCGTACTTCGAGAAGTCGATGACGATGTCGAAGCGCTCGGCAATGCCCTGCTGGTCGAGCTCGGTCAGCTTGATCGCCTTGGGCAGCAGGTTGCCGTCGTTGCCGATCTGGTAGATCGGCTGCGCCCCCCCGGACGTGTTGGCCAGCGCCAGCTTGAAGAAGCGCGACACGCTCGCGTTGAGGATACGGAAGCGGTACTTCCGGCGCTCGACGTTCATGAACGGCTTGTAGGCGAGGTTGACCGTCATCACGTCGCCGATGAAGCCGTCGAACTGGAAGATGTCCATCGCCAGCTGGCCGTTCGAGTCGAACGCCTTGTCGGCGAGCATCAGGTTGACGTCGTAGTCGAGGTTGCCCCAGCTCTTGCCCGTCTTGGCCGCCTGGCCGCTCGGCAGCCGCAGGTTGACGCCGTCGTTGATGTCTTCGGCGCCGCGATCGAGGCCGCTGTAGATGTTGAACATCCCGGCGTTGCCCTTGTAGACGTTCTGCGACGTGAAGCTGAACATGTGGTCGTGGAACCAGTGCGTGCTCATCGTCTCGTGCCAGTCGCCGGGGACCAGATTGAGGCCGCCCGCGTCGGTCGGCGACGAGGCCAGCCGATCCGTCGCCGCGGTGTTCATCGAGGTGAACCCGGCGAGGAGGATCGGGTAGTGATAGTCGTAGTACTGGCCCGGGAAGAAGAACGCGCCGGTGAAGCCGTCGTTCTCCGCGCCGTGGTGGCCGTTGTGCTCGTGCGTCGAGATCGTGTGCCGGCCGAAGTTGTTGTTCATCTGCCGGTCGTGCGGCAGACGGTTGTGGTGGCGGAACAGGATCGGCTCACCGTAACGCCCGATCAGCAGCTTGGGAGGAATCGAGCCGTTGAACGTCCACACGGAGTTCTCGTCCTGCACCGGCAGTCCGGGATGGAAGCGCAGGTCGAGCGTGGACGTGGGTCCCATGCCCATCAGGTTGATCTGCGAGGCCGACACCGACGGGTTGTAGGTCGTGTTCGGCCCCTTGTTGCCCATCTGCGACACTTCGACGGCGACCTGCGGCGGGCACTGCTCCCAGCGCTGGTGCGCCCACATCGGGCCCGGCGGACGCCCTTCCGCCGGTCCCATGCCGCCGCCGTTGATCGGATCGACCTGGTACTGCGTCGTGGTGTTCGCCTCCTTGGTCGGCGGGCAATAGTCCAGCGAGGACATCGGCTTGCGCTGCAGCACGTCGAAGCGCGGCATCGGCTGGGTGAACGCCGTCACGCCGAAGAGCGGCGAGGCGGGCAGCCCGGTCGGGATGCCGGGCCCGCCGGGCGTCTGCGCCAGCAGGTTCGGCACGAACGGGTTGAGGCCGCGGATCGGCGCCAGCATGCCGGCGCCGGTGAAGAGGCCCATCTTGATGAGATCGCGCCGGGAGACCTGTCCGTGTGACAGCGCCTTGATGATGCCCCGGCGTTCGTCCTGCGCCTGGCGCGCCGCTTTCAGCTGCGCCCTCGACGCGTCCTTTGGCAGATAGATACGGCTCATGAACACAAGCTCCTTGGAACTAAGCGAAACGGATGACGAACGGCAACAGTGAAAACAGTTACGGGCGAATGGTGACGGGCACGGTCACGACCGTCCCGCGGTTCGAGCGCACGGTGATCTCGGTGGGCGCCGGGTTGACACCGACCTGCGTGTAGCTGCGGTCGCCGGGGGACGCGGGGACCCCGGTGGCCGCCGGCAGCGCCGGGCCCATCACGCCGAAGCCCGCGACTTCGAGGACCGCACCCGGATCGCTCGTCGTCGCGTTCACGTCGAGCCGCGAGCGGGCGACGCGCCAGATGGCGGTGACCGCGCTGATGCTGTCGGCCGGCTTCGGCGTCTTGACGACGGTGATCGTCGTCAGCGCCGACGACGTGGCGCACGCCGACGGATCCGACCACGGCGTGCAGTTGCTGGCGTCGACGCGGAACTTCAGCACCGTGCCGTCCGGGATGTTCTGGCCGTTGACGAACTTGTCGACGGTGAAGGTCATCCGCGGGACGTCCTGTGGCGTGCCGAACGGGGTGACGCCGGGATCCAGCGCGACGCGGTGCGCGAAGTCGCCGAAGCCGAGCGGGGTCTGGCCGTCGGCGCCGACCTGCCACCAGGTATAGGTGAGCGGCACCGGGAACGGCACGGTGGTGTCGCGGCTGGCCGACGCGTCGAGCGTGACCACGGTGCCGCGCGTCACTTCGCGCGAGACGCCGGCGTCGGCGATCGGCGAGAACACCGCCGGCAGCGGATTGCCGTAGTCGTCGGTCTTGCACTGCGGCAGGGTCGGCGCGACGGCGCCGGGCCACGGCGCGAGCTGGCCGAGGCGGGCCGGGACGATCGGCATGCCGTTGTCGTCGAATTGCGGCCCGTTGCCGCCGGTCGCGCCGTAGTACGGGCCCGAGCCGTGCGCGAGGAACGGAAAGTCCTGGAAGTTCGACGGCACGGGCGGATTGCCGATGCCGAGGTTCTCCGGGAAGATGTATTCGAAGTTCGGCGCGGTGTAGACGCCTGCCGCGAGACCGGCCGGGGTCTTCATGTCGCCGGTGTTCCAGTCGAAGTACTGGCCGTTGATGCTGGTCGCGCGCAGCATGCGCGTCGGCGGCAACGTGATCGCGTCGGTGTTCGGGCGCCAGCGCCAGCGGCCCGCGACCGCGCCGAGCCCGTGCGCCTGCCGCGCCGGGCCCGGCGGGCCGGGGTCGACCGC
>Ga0207708_10002464_pt1 | contig 13608 bp, 11 predicted proteins | sample KBSK5101metaG_FD_184340 | JGI IMG/M metagenome (GOLD analysis project Ga0207708, IMG submission 184340) | Corn, switchgrass and miscanthus rhizosphere microbial communities from Kellogg Biological Station, Michigan, USA - KBS K5-10-1 metaG... | ecosystem: Host-associated > Plants > Roots >...
GACGTCGTCGTGACGGCGGACCACGGCCACCGCGACCGCGGCGGCCACGGCGGCGAAGAGCCCGAGGTGCGGGCGTCGTTCGTCGTCGCCGCCGGTCCGGACATCAAGCCGGGTGCGCGCGTGGACCGCGCGCGCAGCGTCGATCTCGCGCCGACGCTGGCCGCGTTGCTCGACGTCGCGGCGCCCCTGGCGGCGAGCGGGCGCGCTCTCGTCGATCTGCTCGAGGTGCCACCGGCCCGACGAGAGGCGCTGGTCGCGGCGGACGCCGAACGTCAAGCTCGCGTGTCGGCCGTGGTAACCGCAGCGCGCGCGCGCCTGGCGGCCGCGCAGCGCCGCGCCCGGATCATCCGGGCGATCGCCGTCGCTCTCCTGCTCGCATTGGCGGTGGCCCGGCTTCGGCAGGAGGCGCGCGCCTTTGCCCACGGGTTGATCGCGCTCGCGGCGACGGCCGGGACGTTCAGCTGGTTGTTCGGGCCGATATCATTCAGCGCCGCGCGGAGGGGCTTTGTCTGGGTGGCGGCGCTTGCCGCGATCGCATTCGCGGCGACGGCGGTCGCCCTCGGGCTGGGCGCGCGCCGACGCGATGGCCTTTCCGCCACGGTCGCGACGGTGACGGCGCTTGCGCTGCCGGCGCTCGCCGCGCTCGTCTGGACCGGCCTGTTCGCGACGCGCCTCGACTGCGAGCCGGCATGGCTCGCGGCCGGACCCGTATGGACCTACACGATCCTCGCCGCGGCCTGCGGAGCGGCGGCGATGCGATGGCTGATGGCGTACTTTTTCCGGCCCCGGTGAGCGGTTACCAGCCGAGACGCGCGCGCAGCTCGGTCGCCAGCTGGTTGCCGACGATCATGTTCTCGGCCGGGTTCGGGTGGTACTGGCAGGCGGCCTTGTCGCTGGTCTGCGCGACGACGTCGCCGAAGTACTCGATGTTCGCGTCGCCGGCCGCGTTGCGCGCCTGCACGACCGCGCGGATGTGGTTCTGGATCGTGGTCAGCTCCGTGCCCGACAGCAGCGGGCCGATCATGCAGATGATGAGCGCGCCCGGATACTTCGCGCGCACCGTCTCGACGAAGCCGCGGTACGCGTCGCGGAACGGCGTCCCCGGATCACCCTTGCCGTTGCTGATGTCGTTCGTGCCAAGGTTGATGACCACTGCCTGCGGCTGGATCGCGAAGCTCCACACCGAGGCGGTGTCGTTCATGAGCGTGCGCGCGTAGATCTTCGGCATCGTGTCCGTCATGTCGCCGCCGTAGTTGCGGTACATGCCGTGTCCGGACGCGGCGATCGTGCTGACCTCCGCGCCCACGGCGCGCGCGGCGATCGCCTCGAACGAATCCCAGTGGCTCTCGGTGACGAAGCAGTCGGCGTCGTTGAGCGTGCCGAGCGCGCCGTAGCCGGCGCTGATCGAGTCGCCCACGACCTCGATCAGACGACCGGGCCCAGGCGGCGGTGCCGACAGCAATCCACCCGCGACGGTCAGCGAGAGGAGCTGGCTGTTGCCCTGGCCGGCTTCGGTCTGACGATAGAGCTCGACGGTGTGCGTGCCGGTGGACAGGCCGGTGGCGAGGGCATAGTCGGCCGAGCCGTTGGTGGTCGTGAACGTGGCCTTCGGCGTTCCGTCGACGACCGCCTTGAAGATGAACGCGCCGGTGTTGTTCAGGCGCGCCGTCAGGCCGGTGCCGGAGAACCGCGCGACGAACCCGGTGCCAGACCACGAGAAGCGCGGCTGCGTCGCGTTGCTGATGTCCGCGCGCCCGAACAGGCGCACGCCCGCCGCTTCCAGTCCCATGACGCCCGAGCCCGCGCTGCCCGACGCGCCGCCGTTGCCGCCGGTGCCGCCGCGTCCCGCGCCACCGCCGCTGCCGCCGGTGCCGCCGCGTCCCGCGCTACCCCCGGTGCCGGCCGTACCGGTGGTCCCGCCGCGTCCGGCGACGCCGGTGGTCCCGCCGCGTCCGCCGGCGCCGGTCGTTCCCGCCGCGCCGCCGGTGCCCGCGCTGCCAGTCGTTCCACCGACGCCCGCCGCGCCCGTCGTTCCCGCCGACCCCGTCGTCCCGCCGCCGCCCGGGCCGGTCGTTCCCGCGCCGCCGGACGTCCCGGCGACACCCGTCGTCCCGGCCGCGCCCGTCGTCCCCGCCGCGCCGCCGCCGGACCCGCCGGTCCCGCCCGTATTGCCGCCGCCTCCGCCTGTGCCGGACGTGTCCAGATCGCCGTCGCCGCCGCACGACATCAGAAGCAAGCAGACCAGTAACACTCGCCGATAAGCCATCTCGGCAGGGTGCGCGCGTCGCCGTCCGCCGGTCAAGGTCGATGAAACCCTGATGAAAAAATTGCTCACATCCCACATCGCAGTTAGCGTTTTCGTCGGTGAGCACGTCTCCGCAGCGATCTCGCGAGCCCATCAGGCCGCCATCAGGCTACGAAGGATTCCTGTCGCGGCGGCAGGTCGCCGCGGCGCTCGGCTTCGCCAGCGAGTTCAAGGTCCGGCGCCTCGAGAAGGAGGGCCGGCTGCGGCCGGTTCGCGGCGTGATGGGTTCGGCCTGGTACCCGCGCGCGCAGGTGCTGTCGCTGCGGGACGCGCTGGCCGCCCCGCCACCGCTCGTGCCGGCCGTCGAGGAGCCCGGCAATCCACATCCGGCTCCGGCGCGCTGGTCGGACGCGCAGCTGATCGCTCACCTCCGCAACCGCGCGCGCGCGGTCGACGGCAGCGCGGTTTCGCGGCCCCGCACCCCGGTCGATCTGGTGGCCGACACCGGCATCAGCATCGCGCGCGCCGAGCGCGTCTACCGGTTCTGGCTGGCGCATGACGCGCACCCGGTCGCCGGCGAAGCGCGCGGCGGCGCCGCGCCGGCTAGCACCCGCGTGGTCACCGCAGCGCCATCGGAACGCCGGAGCGAGGCGCGCATCGAACGTGACACGCTGCTGCAGCAGATGCGCGCCGCCGATCCCGCCGCGCGCGCTGCGGCGTTCGAGAAGTTGCGCGCCCTCCGCTGACCCTCTAAGGTCACGCGCGATGATCGACCGCGCGACGCGTTTCTCGACGGTATTCCTGACCATCGGACTATTCGCGGCGGCATGCGGCAGCAGCCGGCCGGCCGGCTCGGCCAGCGACGCCTCCGACGTGGGTTCGAGCCCCTCCGACGCGGGCGCCGAAAAGGGTCAGGACGTCTCCATCCCGATGGACACGGGCGTCGATACCGCGCAGGACGTTCCCGTCACGACGGACACGGGCGTCGACACGCCGCAGGACGTTCCGGTCCCGATGGACACGGGCGGTGCGGAGGTTCCGGCCGCCTGCGGCACGATCCCCACGACGGCCACGCTGACGTCGCACCTGCGGATCACCGCGGACAACGAGTGCGACGTGTACGTCAACGGGACGATGGTCGGCTCGACCAACAACTGGGGCGTCGCCGTGACCATCGACGTGTCGCTGTACGTGCATCCCGGCCGCAAGAACGTCATCGCCGTGCGCGGCACGAACACGTCCAGCCAGGACGGAAACGACCGCGGCATCATCGGCCAGCTGACCGTGGACGCAGACGGCGGCGTCGCGCCGCTGGTGGCGACGGACAAGGACTGGCGAACCTCGGCGACGGTGCCCGACGTCGACGCCGGCGGAGCCAACTGGACGGCGCTCGACTACAACGACAGCGCCTGGTCGATGGCGACCGAGGTCGCGAGCAACGGCGACCCGCCCTGGGGCGCCGTGTTCGGAACCAGCGCCGCGAAGTGGATCTGGTCGGCGCCCATCCCGTCGAGCACCAGCGCGAAGCCCAACCTCGAGACGACGTACGCGCGGCGGACGTTCTACTTCTCGCTCGACGGCGGTTCGATCGCGTCCACGCCCGCCTGTCCCTGAGCGTTCTCGACGGCTACGGCCAGCGGCGCCAGACGGCGCCCTCGTGCGCGGGCGGGAACGCGGCGGGGTGCAGGATCTCGGCGAGGATCTCGGGCGTGTCGAACAGCAACGGCCCCGATCGGTTGAAGTAAAGATTGCCGTCGGCGACGAACACGCGGCCGGCGCGGACGGCGGCCAGCTCGCCCCAGCCGGGCAGGGCCGCCAGCGTCGGCATCTCGGCCAGCGTGCGCTCGACGCCGAACCCGCACGGCGCCACCACGATGACGTCGGGATCGGCGGCGCGCAACGCCTGCCAGGCCAGCGTCGTCGAATGCGCGCCCGCGACGCCCAGCGCGCACGCGCCGCCCGCCAGCGCGATCAGCTCGGGGCCCCAGTTGCCCATTGCGAACAGCGGATCGATCCACTCCAGGCAGGCGACCGCCGGACGCGGGCCGGGGAGGGCGCGCGTCCGATCCGCCAGCGCCGCCAGCCGCGCGCGGATGCCGGCGACCAGCGCGCGCCCCGCGTCGCCCGCGCCCAGCACGCCCGCCACGTTCTGGAAACCGTCGAGAATGCCGTCGACGGTGCCGGTGTCCAGCGCCACGACCTGCCGTCGTTCCAGCTTCGCCGGCGCCCCGTGCGCGAGATCCCCCGGACTGACCGCGCAGACTTCGCAGTGTGTTTGCGTGACGATGACGTCGGGCGCCAGCGACGCCAGCAGCGTCTCGTCGATCTCGTACAGCGGCGCTCCGGCATGCAGCCGCTCGCGCACCCGCGCGTCGATCTCGCCGCTGCTGCCCGCGATGTCGAACGTCGGCCGGCTCACCGCGGGCAGGCGCGTGACCCAGGCGGGAAAGTCGCACTCGTGTGAACGCGCCACCAGCCGCTCGCCCAGGCCCAGCGCGCACACCAGCTCCGTGCCGCTCGCGAGCAAGGACGCGATCCTCTTCGGTGCGCCGGTCTCCGCGCTCGCGTTCATCGTTGCCGATCCAGCAGCCGCTGCGCGCGCCGTTCGTCGCGCAGCTCACGGCGAGCGCGCCGCCGGGCGCCGCCCTCGCTCTCGCCCGGAAGCCGCATCTCGATGTTGACCCCGCCCATCATCGTCAGGCCGTGGACACGCAGCAGCGGCGCGTCCGGATCGGGATTGGCGGGCGCGCGGTTGACGTCGGCGAAGCCGCCCATGATCGCGGACCCGTGCATCTGCACCGCCAGCCCCGGCGGCACCACGATGTTGATCCCGCCCATCACGGCGGTCACGTGGATGTCGATGACGCCGGCCGGAAAGCGCGCCTCGCGCAGGTCGAGGTTGGCACCCCCGAACAGCGCGACCACGCGCATCTGGCGCGGAACGTTCCACGCCCCGCGGCGATCGATGCCGCCGAAGATCGCGTAGGCGGCTTCGCGTTCCTGGTCAGCCGGCGCCAGCGCCGTCACGACCGTCGGCACGACCGCCTTCGTCGCCGCGACGGGCCCGTCGGGCAGGTCGCCCAGATCGCTCAGCAGGGCTTCGATGTCGGCCGGGTTGTCGGCGGTCTGGGCCACCGTGACCCGGCGTTCGAACTCCTCGACGTCCAGCACGTCGTGCGCGAAATGATCGGACAGCCGCGCGATGACACGCTCGCGCGTCTCCTGTGCCCGGCGCACCAGCGCGCGGTCGGCTGGGGTGGGGCTGCTGGGGCGATCTCCGGTGGTCACGACGCGGCAGTTTAACGCCGGAACGCGGCGCGCAAAGCCAGGTCCGTCGTCACCCCGGAAGCGCCACCGGCGCGATTGGCGTCGATCGGCCTGTTCGTGTCACGTTGGGGGGGCCTTGCTCCCGGTCCTGCCCCTAGGTCTCGCGGCCGCGCTGGCGCTGGCGGCGACGCCACCGCCGGCGGCGAGCGGCGACATCGTCGCCATCCGGGTGGAGTTCGATGCGCCGGCAGGTTGTTCGTCGGTCGACGCGTTCTACGCCGGGCTGCTCACGCGCATGAACCGCGCGCGGCGCGCGACGTCCGGCGAGGACGCCGTTCACCTCGGCGTGCGTCTGACCCGCACCGGCACGAGGGTGCGCGGTGAGCTGCGCATGCTGGACGGTCCGGGTGACGGCGACACGCGCCGCGTGGAAGGCGAGAGCTGCGAGGCCGTCGTCGAGGTGCTGTCGTTGACCGCGGCGCTCGCGCTCGTCTCGCAACCGCAGCGCCCGACGCCGCCGCCGCCGCCACCGGTTCGCACGCCGCCACCGGTGCGCACGCCGCCCGAGACACCCAAGCCGCCGGAGACCCCGCCCGAGCCGCCTCCGCCACCCGAGCCGCCCAAGCCGCCCGAGCCCGAGAAGCCGATCGTCGTGAAGCCACCGCCGCCGCCGCCCGAGAACGTCCGCACGCGGTTTCAGGTCGGTCTGCAAGCGGTTGCCGCCGACGTCCTCACGAACACGATGAACGTGGGCGGCGGATTCAGCACGCGGCTGGAACGCCACGCCGACGATCGCCCGCGCGCATCGATCGGGCTCACGTTCGTGTACGCGCCCAACGATCTCCTGCAGACGCCCGACGACATCGTGCTGCACTGGATGGCGCTGGCCGTCACCGCGTGTCCGCCGTGGAGCCTGGGCCGGACCGTCACCTTGCAGGCCTGCGCGCAGGGGATCGGCGGCTGGCTTTCCGCGACGGGTCAAGGCCTCGACTTTCCCACTTCCGTCGGGCGCAGCTGGTGGAGCGCGGGCGCGCTGGTGCGCGCGGGCGCTCATTTTGGAGGCGGTTTCGCGCTCGAGCTGGAGGCCGGCGCGACGGTTCCCCTCGTCGAGCGGCGGTTCACGATAACGACACCGGAGCGGACAGTGGGCGAAACGCCTACTGTTGCACCTGTAGTCACACTCGGACTCTCCCGCGCACTTTGAGATATTGTATGGGTATCGCCGGATCACCGGTGATCACCTGGGGCTCATGCGGGAATTCAAAACCAAGAACGAAATGCCTCTACTTGCCGTGCGCGGGAACGTACCCGCCGACGCTGCACCGCCTCACGCTGCGATCGTGAGCGGCGCGGTTGCGACCTACGGCGCGCCGGCGCCCGCCACCACCGCGCGCGATCGCGACGCGCGGCTGCGCGGCATGGTCGATCGCTACCTGGACTTCGTTGCACGCGTGTTGCGCAACGCCGGGACACCGGACGCCGAGATCGATGACGAGGTTCAAAGAACATTCATCACGGCGGCGCGCCGTCTGGACGACGTACGGCCCGGCGCCGAGAAGGGCTTCCTCTTCAAGATCGCGCTGAACCTGGCCGCGCATGCGCGGCGGACGCTGGCGCGCCGGCGCGAGGTGCTCGCGGAAGAGGCACCGGAACGTAACGAAACCTTTCCCACGCCCGAACAGCTGACCGATCAGAAGCGCATGCGGCAACTACTAGATGGTGTGCTGGATCGGATGGACGAAAGCCTGCGCGTCGTGTTCGTGCTGTACGAGTTCGAAGAGATGAACATGTCGGAGATCGCGGACGTGCTCGAGATTCCACGCGGTACGGTGGCGTCGCGGCTGCGTCGCGCCCGATCGGAATTTCGAGAGCGCGTCGCTGCAATGGAGGGCGTCGTGCCGGGTAAGAACGACGAGAGGAAGCCATGACAACGCCGATGTCGCCATCCGAACCGGGTCGCCTGCGCGACGAGCAGGGTGAGGATTCCAGTCCGCTGGAACGGGCGCTGCTCCGCGCCGGCTCCTCGTACCGGACGTCCGCGCAGACGCGCGCCAAGGTTCTGGCGGGGCTTGGCCTCGCGGCTGGTTCGACCGCGCTGCTGACCGGATCGGCGGCTGCCTCGGTTTCCGCTTCGGCGGCGAAGGTCACCTGGACCAAGTTGCTGCTCGGCATGTCGGTGGTTGGCGCGACGGCCGTTCCCGTCGGGTACTACGCCCTGCGCAGCACCGATGCGCCCGCGCCGGCCGCAGTGTCGGCTCCGGCCGCGCCCGCGTCGGCTCCAGCGGCGCGCGATCTTTCGCAGACCCCGACGGCCGCGATGCTCAGCGAGGAGCTGGGCGCGCTCGATCACGCACGCCTGGCGCTCGCGAACGGCGACGCCCGCCGTGCCCTCTCCGAGCTGGACGGTTACGACCGCCGCTTCCCGGCCGGCCGCCTGCAGCTGGAGGCGGAAGTGCTGCGTATCGACGCGCTGGCGAAGGTCGGGCGCAAGGACGCCGCGCGCCAGCACGCCGAGGCCTTCCTGCGCCGTCACCCGAACAGCGTGCTCGCGACGCGCGTTCGCGCGCACGTCGGCGACTGAACCGGACCATGTTCGGACGCGGATCGGGCGTGGGGACCGCCGCGGCGGTCCTGGCCCTCGCGTTCGCGTTCACGGGTTGCGGCAGCACCACCGATTCGATCGGCTACAACGGTCCGGAAGGGATCCACCTGCGTCAGCTCCCCCGGCGGCCGGTCATGGCGCCGTTTCGCGAGCTGCACACCGACGCCGAGATCGCCACCAAGGTCAGCAACTGGTTCACGTCGCTTTTCCACGGCGACCCGAACACGGCGGCGATCTATTTCCCGATCGGCGCGGACCAGGCCAACGTCCAGGACATCCTGCACGGCGCGCAGGTGCGCACCGAGGGCGTGGGCCTGGCGATGATGATCGCGGTCCAGCTGGACAAGCGGGAAGAATTCGATCGGCTGTGGACGTACGCGACCGAGGTGCTGGAGTACAAGGACGCGCCCAAGCGCGGATATTTCCAGTCCCGGTGCAACGAGCCGAACGCGACGACGCAGCCGTGCGACGATCCGTTCGGCGAGCAGCAGATGACGATGGCGCTGATCTTCGCGCACGACCGCTGGGGCAGCAGCACCACCATCGACTACGAGAAGGCGGCGATCGGCTTGCTGACCGTGATGCGCCACAAGCAAGACGAGAACGGCGGCGTGGTCGACGGCGTGACGGATACGTTCGATGCGGTGGCGGCGTTGCCATACGACGAGCCGACGGACGTCGCCGCCGCGCTGAGCAGCAGCAGCCCCTCGATCGTGATGCCCGCGTACTACGATCTCTGGGCGTACGCGACCGACGATCCGTTCTGGACGCGGGCGGCGTCGTCGTCGCGCGCGTACTGGCAGAGGACCGCGCATCCTTCGACGGGGCTGATGCCGGTGCGCGCGACGTTCGCGGGCCAGCCCGTGCCGAACTGGGACAACTTCCTGGCCGAGTCCTACCGCGCGCAGATCAACATGGCGCTGGACCAGATCTGGACGCTGGCGGAACCCGACGCGTGGGAGGTCAGCGAGGCCAACACGCTGCTCGCTTTCTTCACCATGAAGGGCATCAACAGTTACGGCGCCACCTTCACGCTCGACGGCGGGGCGATCGACATCAACCGCGACAACGGCCTGATCGCGGCCAACGGCGTGACCGCGATGATCGCGACGAAGCTCGACCGCGCCGATTACATCGTGAAGGCCTGGGAGCTCGGCCCACCGACGGGAATCCCACGCTACTACTCCGGCATTCTCGGTCTGACCTCGGTTCTGATCCTCAGCGGGCTGTACCAGGTCTGGTAGGCCCGCGCCGCGCGAAGTGAAATGATATTAGCTACTTGCAGTTCGTCCTGATTGCCGCCGCCACGGGGATGATGGAAACCGGCGCATCCGACATGTACGGACGGAGGCCCCTGCATGTTCCGTCCGTTCCCCCGCGCGACGGCTGTCGCGCTTTCTCTGCTCGCCGGTAGTTTGATCGCGAGCTGCGCCGGCGACGTCGGCACCGGTTCGTCTCCGGGCGCGGGCGGATCGAATCCGGGCGGGACGTCGGGAGCGGCGGGGACGAGCGGCGTGGCGGGGACCACCGGCGTTGCCGGCACGACCGGCGACGCGGGGACGACCGGCGTCGGCGGCTCGGTCACGACGGCCGGCACGACCGGATCGTCGGGGACGACGGGCGCGGCGGGCGTCGGTGGAACGACGGGCGCGGGCGGGACGACGGGCGCGGCCGGGCGCGGCGGGACCACCGGCGTGTCCGGGACGACCGGCACGGCGGGGACGACCGGCGTGGGCGGTTCGAGCACGACCGGCGCGGGCAACAACACCGGCGGCAACGGCTTCTATCACCTCGAACGTCTCAACCGCGGCGTCGTCGCCGTCACCGTGTCGGGCGGCGTCTACGTCGGCTGGCGCATGTTCGGCTTCGAGTACGACGCCGCCAACCCGTCGAACATCTCGTACAACGTCTACCGCAACGGGACGATGGTCGCGAACGTCACCAACAGCACCAACTACCTCGACAGCGGGGGCACGTCGTCGTCGACGTACACCGTACGCGCGGTCATCGGCGGCACCGTCGGCGCCGACTCCGAGAGCGCGACCGTCTGGGCGCAGCAGTACCTGCGCATCCCGCTGATGGTGCCGGCCGGCGGGACGACGCCGTCGACGTGCCCGACCGCCAACGAGGCGTACACGTACAGCGCGAACGACGCCAGCACGGGCGACGTCGACGGCGACGGCGTCTACGAGATCATCCTCAAGTGGGATCCCTCGAACGCCAAGGACAACTCGCAATCGGGTTGTACCGGCAACGTCTTCATCGACGCCTACAAGCTGAACGGAACGCGGCTGTGGCGGATCGACCTGGGGCCGAACATCCGCGCGGGCGCGCACTACTCGCAGTTCGTCGTCATCGACGCCGACGGCGACGGCAAGGCCGAGATGGCGGTGAAGACCGCGCCCGGCAGCAAGGACGCCAGCGGCAATTACATCAAGATGGGTCCGGCCGCGAGCGCCACGCACACGATGATCTACCGGAACAGCGACGGCTACGTCCTGTCCGGCCCCGAATACCTGACCGTGTTCAACGGCGCGACCGGCGCCGAGATGGCGACGGTCGATTTCCCGGTCCAGCGCGGCACCGTCAGCTCGTGGGGCGACGACTACGGCAACCGCGTCGATCGCTTCCTGGCGACGGCGGCGTACGTCGACACCACCGGGCTGCCCAGCTTCATCATGGCGCGCGGTTACTACACGCGTACGACGCTGTCCGCGATGAACTGGCGCGGCGGGCAGCTGACGAAGCTGTGGGGCTTCGACTCGAACACGACCGCGAGTGATTCCGCCGGCAAGTCCTACCGCGGTCAGGGATCGCACAGCATGACGGTCGCCAACGTCGACGACGATCCCAGCCAGGAGCTGATGTACGGCGCCATGGCCGTCGACAACACGGGCGCGGGCCTCTGCTCGACCGGCTTCAACCACGGCGACGCCGAGCACGTGGGCGACTTCATCCCGTCGCGCCCCGGCCTCGAGATGTTCATGTGCAACGAGGACGGGACGCACCCCGCGTATCACATCCGCGACGCGCGCACCTGCGCGATCATCCAGATGGGACCGATCAACGGCAACGACACAGGCCGCTGCGTCGCCGACGACATCTCGGCGTCGAATCCGGGCGCCGAGATGTGGGCGTCGGGCGTCAGCGGTGTGTTCTCGGCGACGTCGAACGCCAACCTGGGTTCGACGCCGTCGTCACAGAACTTCCTGATCTGGTGGGACGCCGACGAGACGCGCGAGCTGGAGGACGGCACGTCGATCAGCAAGTACGGCGGCAGCTCGATCCTCAGCGCCAGCGGCTGCGCATCGAACAACGGCACCAAGTCCACGCCCGCGCTGACCGCCGACCTGCTGGGCGACTGGCGCGAGGAGATCATCTGGCGCGAGAGCAACTCCAGCGCGCTGCGCCTCTACACGACCACCAACGTGACCACGCGGCGGATCTACACGCTGATGCACGACGCGCAGTACCGCACCCAGGTGTCGGCGGAGCAGACCGCGTACAACCAGCCGCCGCACCCCAGCTTCCACATCGGCAGCGGCATGGCGGCGCCGCCCGCCCCGAATATCCAGGTTCGCTAGATCGTCGTTGGTGATCTAGCCGGGCGTTTCCCCAGGGCGTACGCTTTGACCGAATGCGCACGCGCATCACGTCAGCGATTGTCGCGGCGTTGTCGCTGGCGGCGTGCACGGACAGCGGGGCGCCGCTGACGATCGGCGCGCGCATTCTGGAAGGCCGCGACTTCCACGACACGTGGTTCTGGCGGCCCCGGAGCCTGGCATTCACGCGGCCAGCGGCCAGCGGCCGGAGCGGCCTCGATGATCTCTGGGTGCGCGAGCTCGACGAGGCCGAGCCGCGCCTGGCTCTGACCGATCTGCAATGGAACGCGGATGCCTGGCCGGTCGTCCGGATCGGGAATGTCCTGGCGACCGGCAACGACCATGAGACGCATGTGTACGACGTCGACAAACACGCGAGCCAGTCGTTACCTCTCGGCACGGTCGTGCTGAGTCCGGACGGAAGCGCGCTGGCTTACTGGGAGTACCCGAACCTGAGTGTCGGCCTCAACGCCATCGGGCCGGTGAAGGGCGAAGGCGGCGTCGAGGCGTTCGTGATCCGCGCCGGGGCTTTCATGGGCAGCGACCTGGCGGCGCTCGGGCATCCCAGCGGAGATCCCGCGGGCGCGCAGGTCCTCGCCCGATTATCGCCCGCCGACGGCAGTGTCACCGTGCTCGCCGCCGGTCTGCCGGAATGGGACCCGGCGTTGAGCGACGTGGTGGCGGCGAGCTGCTTCAAGCTCTCGACGGAGATGTGCCGGTTCTTCCAGGTGCTCGGGTGCACCGCGGACACACAGGCCTGTCCGGAGACGGGTGAGATCCCGTGCGCGATCGTCTACGCGCGCGAGGTACCCGGATCGACGCCGGGTTCGACGCCCGCCTCCTTCGATGTCGCGGCCTACGACGTCAACCGCGCGATCGAAGTGCCGATCGAGGCCCGGGTGCGCTTCGACAGCCGCCTGCTGCGATCGCCCGACGGGCGGCGCATCGCCTGGACCGACGGGACCGCGCTGAACGTGTGGGACGCGTGCGCGCGGCGCGCGCTGCAATGCGCGGGCCCCGTCGAGCTCGGGGCCGCCGAGATCTCGCCGGAAGCCTGGCGTCCCGACGGTCGCGCCGTGCGGGCGATCCTCGGGCGCCAGAGCCTCCTGATGATGTCCGCCGAGGACGGAAGTTGCGTCTTGCCCGGCACCGTGGCCCCGACCTTCGTTTTCTACAGCGACGACGGCACGAAGATGGGCTGGCTGGACCACCCGTTTTCAGGCCCGGACCGGACGCTGTGGATGGCCGACGGGCTGGCGCGAGGCGCCGTGGCGCTGGCGTCCGGTCCGATCGTCGACGCGTTCTTCTCCGCCGACACGCGCTTCCTCGTGATCCGGCGGCTCCACGACAGCACGGGGTCGATCGGGGTCATCGACCTGAACGCGGCCAACCCCGTCGAGCGGCCGATCGCGTCGGCGACGTCGTTCATCAGGATAGCCCTGGGCGCGCGCCGGCTCGCCGCGCTGACCCGCTGGAACAGCCAGGACGACTCGGGGCAGATCGAGCTCTTCGACCTCGAGCGCGAAACGTCGACGGTGCTGGCCGAGCGCGCGACGACGCTGACCGTTGCCGGCTCCGTCGACGACGCCGTCGACATCGCCTACGTCGTGCGCACCCGCGTCCCGTCCGCGTTCGACGGTCTGTGGCTGGCGACGCTGCCGGCGGCCGGCGCGCCTTGATGAAAACGTCGCGGACGTCGCGGCGGCTGGCGTTCGTCGCCGTTCCGATCCTGTTCGCGGCCACGCTCGCCCACGCGCACGATCCGTTCGAGATCACGACCGACGCGCACGTCAGCGGCGATCGCCTGGGCCTGCACACGACGATGTCGCTGCTGACCGCCGCCCGTCTCTGCTTCACCGGCGCGGGCGCGCGCAAGACCATCGAGGTTCCCG
>Ga0207708_10002468_pt1 | contig 13597 bp, 9 predicted proteins | sample KBSK5101metaG_FD_184340 | JGI IMG/M metagenome (GOLD analysis project Ga0207708, IMG submission 184340) | Corn, switchgrass and miscanthus rhizosphere microbial communities from Kellogg Biological Station, Michigan, USA - KBS K5-10-1 metaG... | ecosystem: Host-associated > Plants > Roots >...
CCCCGGCCGAGCGTCGTGAAGAAGGAAGGCGTGACCGCGAGCGTCAGAACCTGCTCGGGCTGTCCCGACGACGAGAGCGTCGAACGCCGTGTCGTGAACAGCGTCGCGTCCTCGATCGCCGGCGCCTCCGAGCGCCGATCCAGGTAATCGGGAATCGAGACGTCCGTGCGTCCGCCTTCCTTGCCGCTGTTCCAGACGAACACGAGGCGGCCGGGATCGCGATAGGGCAGCGGCCTCAGGAGGACCTGGTAGAGAACGCTGAAGATGGCGGTGTTGGCGCCGATCCCGAGCGCCAGCGTCAGGACGGCGGCAAGCGTGAACAGCGGCTGCCGGCGCAGCGAGCGCACGGCGTACTGAAAATCGCCCATGCGCTGTTGGATGGAGCTGCGCCTCGCATGGTTTGAATCGAGGCCAAAAAGTCCGGGCTTCAGGAATCGCGCAGCGCGACCATCGGGTCGACCCGCGTCGCCCGGCGCGCCGGGATGTAGCACGCCGCCATCGCCACCGCGAGCAGCAGAACGGTCACGCTGCCGAAGACGCCGATGTCGCGCGGCGTGACGCCAAAGAGCAGCGACTGCAGCAGCCGGCTCAGCGCCACCGAGGCCGCCAGACCCAGCACCATCCCGACGCCCGCGGTGCGGAGCCCCTGCTTGAACACCAGCGACAGGATCGACGCTCGATCCGCGCCGAGCGCCTGGCGGATGCCGAACTCGCGCACCCGCTGCGCGACTCCGTAGGCCAGCACGCCGTAAATGCCGATCGCCGACAGCACCAGCGCGATCGCGCCGAAGATCGTCAACAGGGTCATGCTCGTGCGGCGGTTCTCGAGCGACCGCGACACCCACTGCTCCATCGTCCGCACGTCGGCAACCGGCTGTTCGGGATCGATCGCACGGACGGCGGCGCGCACCTGCGGGACCAGCGACTGCGGATCGAGGCCCGTCTTCAGCACCAGCGCCATGCCGCCGACCCGGAACGGGATCTGGGACACCGGATAGTAGATCCGCTCCTTCATGACCGGCTGCCCGAGATCGATGCTGTTGATGGTGCCGACCACGCCGACGATCGTGAAGCTGAGGTTCCCGCGCTGGATCTGCTGGCCGAGCGCCGTGCTGTTGGGGAAGTACTTCTTGACCAGGTACTCGTCGACTATGCAGACCGCGGGCGCGTTGACGGTATCGCCGTCGTTGAACGGGCGTCCCGCAATCAGCGGAATGTGCATCGCCTTGAAGTAGTCGCCGCCGACGACTTCCTGGCGCCCGTGCGGGGACGCTTCACCCGGGGCGATGGCACGGCCGGCGATGGTGTACGACCCGGAGCTGATGTTCCCGTTGAACGGCACGTTGGTCGTCGAGGCCGCCGCGATGACGCCCGGGATGGCGCGAGAGGACTCGATCAGCCGCGCCCAGAATGCGCGATACGCGGCGGGGTCCGGGTAGCGCGCCTGCGGCAGCGCAATCTGCGCGGTCAGGACGTTCTCGGTGGCAAAGCCCGGGTTGACGCCCTGCAGCCTGGCGAAGCTCTTGAGCAGCAGGCCTGCACCGACCAGCAGCATCACCGCCACCGTGGTCTCGCCGACGACGAGAAACGCGCGGATCGCGCCGGTGCTCCGGCTCGCGGTGCCGCTGCGGCTGTCGTCGCGCAGGTACGACGCGGCGTTGCCGCGGCTGACCGCGATCGCCGGCACGATGCCGAACACGAGCCCGGTCAGAATCGCCAGCGTGAAGGTGAAGGCCAGGACCGCGAGATCGAGCGACGCGCTCGGCGTTCCGGGAATCTGCGTGCTGCTGAGCGCGAGCAGCGCGCTCAAGCCGAGAAGGCCGACCGCAATGCCGCCGACGGCGCCGGCGCCGGCGATGACCAGCCCCTCGGTGAGCATCTGCCGGACGATGCGCCACTTCCCCGCCCCGAGCGTGGTGCGGATCGCCAGCTCGCGGTTGCGCCCTGTAGCGCGCATCAGGATCAGGTTGGCCACGTTGGCGCACGCGATGAACAGGACCAGCAGCACGCCGATCTGCAGCGTATAGAGCGGCGTCCGCACGTCGCCCACGAGCTGGTCGCGGAAGCTCACCGCGAAGCCGCCGAACTGGCTGGTCTTCATGAACCCGGCGCGCGCCGGCAGCCGCTCCGCGACGTGCTGCGTGATGATCTTGATCTGCTCGTTGAGCTGCGCGATCGTGGCGCCGGGCCGGAGCCGCGCGATCATCTGGCTGAACTCGTTGCCGCGCCCGTTGTCCGACATCTGCGCCGCGGTGAACGCAAACGGCGTCAGCAGCGCGATGTCACGCCCCGGCAGATCGAAGTCCGCCGGCAGCACGCCGACCACCTTGTGCGCCACGCCGTTGACCCGGATGTCGCGTCCCACGATGGACGGATCCGATCCGTAGTGCGAGGTCCACAGCCCGTAAGTCAGGATGACGAACTTGTCGGCGTCGGGCTTCGTCTCGTCCTCGGTGAAGCCTCGCCCGAGGAACGGTTGTCGCTGCAGCGTCGAGAAGAACGACGGCGTCACCGCCAGCGAGCGAAGCTGTTCGGGATTGCCCCCCTCGTTGAGGTTGGCGGTCCGATTGGTGAACAGCGCCGCGTCCTCGATCGCCGGCGCCTGCGTCTTGCGGTCGATGTAATCCGGGATCGAGACCGACGCCTGGTCCAGGTTGATCCCCTTGTAGCTGTTCCACACGAAGACGAGGCGATCCGCGGCCGGATACGGCAGCGGACGCAGCAGCGTCTGGTAGAGCAGGCTGAAAATCGCGGTGTTGGCGCCGATCCCGAGTGTCAGCGTGAGGACGGCGACGAGGGTGAAGACGGGCTGCTTGCGCAGCGAGCGGAGGGCATACCGCAGATCCTGCATGAGGCCTTAGACGGATCTGCGGTTCTATTTGGTTGCGCCTTCGATGATGTCGAGGATCTCCGCGACCGCGTGGCGCCCCTGGTCGTCCGCATACCACTGGCGGCGCTCTTCGCGCTTCCAGTGCTCTTTCGTGTATTCCCACAGCGCCGCGGGACGCTCGATGAGCGTTCCCTTGACGCCCCCGTCGGCGTCGAGCACGACCACGGTCGGCGTCGCCTGGCGCCCGTCCGGCGTGCGGTGCGCGGTCGTCACCGCCTCGGCTTCAGACTTGTGGACGATGCGGACGGCGATGGTGTCGGGGGAGGCGTCGGCCAGTTTCGCCAGGTAGGGAACGGTGTTGACCGAGTCGTGGCACCAGTCTTCGGCGACGATCAGCAGGCGCCACTGCCCTTTCAGCGCCTTCGCGCGCGCGAGCGACGCCTCCTCGACCTTCGCCTCGGCGTAGTTGTCCTTCCACTCGCTCTTGAGCTCTTCGGCGCTCTCGAGGAACTGCGCGAAGGTGATCCCCTTGGCGTAGGTGCCGGCGTAATCCGGGGCGGCGTCAGGCCGCGACGCCAGGACGAGCGACAGCGCGAGAACGGGAATCATGGCCCATTATGCGCCGCTTCCGGCCACGCACGGTCATGCCGCCGAAAACCTGTACGAGCTCCGGAATCGGCACCGGCTGCGTGCGCATGACGACGCGTCCCTGGCGGATCGCGTCGCAGATCGCCGCAGGGTCGGGCTCCGCGTCGATCAGGGAAAACGTCCGTCCCAATTGCCGTAGATCGTGCAGATCCGAATTGCCGAGGATCGGCTTGCCGTGCGCCTCGGCCCAGCGCGCCGCGCGCGTGTTGAAGTTGAGGCCGTGCGTCCAGAAATAGCTCCACTCGACGCCGTCGAACAGGTCGGCGTGGCGGGCCAGGTCCGAGCGCAGGCACGTGGAGTCGGGGAAGAACGGGTGCGGCGCGATGACCACGCCGTCGTGCTGCGCCTTCAGCCGCGTCACATCCTCAAAGGTTCTGACCGATTCGACCGCAGTATCGGGAAAATTCAGGAGCAGGACGTGCGATCCCTCGACGGTCCGCTCGATGCCGGGCACCAGGACGATGCCAAGGTCCCTGGCGTAGGCGCGGACGCGCGGATCGCTGAACTGGCCGTCGTGGGGAGTAATCGCCAGCGCCCCGTAGCCGAGGGAGGCCGCGTGGGCGACCAGGTCGGTTGCGCTATGGGTGATCCGGTCGACCGGATCTTCCGCGGTGTGGAGATGAAAGTCTACTTTCAGCACGCTGTCGCCTCATCCGGGGCACAAAATCGGCCTGATTCCGCGCCCCGATGAGGTCTATCGCAAATGCCTTACCAGCGGGGCTCGCGCCGGCCGCCGCGGCCGCCGCCGCCACCGCCGTAACCGCCGCCGTCCCCGCCATAGCCGCCGCCACGGCCGCCGCCGCCGCCGAAGCCGCCCCCGGAGCGCTCAGGGCGCGGGCGGGCTTCGTTGACCGTCAGGTTACGGCCGCCGAATTCAAAATTGTGAAACTTGTCGATGGCTTTCTGGGCGTCGTCGTCATTGGCCATTTCGACGAAGGCGAATCCGCGCGCGCGGCCGGTCGCCATATCACGCATGATCTTCACCGAATCCACCGCGCCGGCCTGCCCGAACAGCTCCTGCAGCTCCGCCTCGCCTGCCGAAAACGGCAGGTTGCCCACGTACAATCTCCGAGCCATCTCAGTCCTCTCCTGGAACGCCCCGACCGTCAGCGTCGGAGTGCCTAAAAAAACGTGCATTCGCTGGGCGGGCTCGGGGCTTGAACACAAGGAAGCGGCGGGCAGTCGTCCAACAACCTGACCGTCTTAGCCTAACACAAGGATGGATAATCCGGCCTCATGGGGAAATACGCGGCGGCCGCAGTTGCGGTCGTGCTCGTGGCCGTAATCGCGGCGAAACTGCTGGTCCGGACGCAGGGGAACTGGAAGGACGGATCGCCGGCGTGGTCGCCCGACAGCCAGCGGATCGCGTTCTATTCGGAGCGCGACGGCAACGCCGAGATTTACGTCATGCACGCCGACGGCACTCACGTGACGCGGCTGACCCAGACCAGGGCGGACGAGGGGTATCCCGCGTGGTCCCCCGACGGACGGACGATCAGCTTCGACTCCGACGCGTCCGGCACGTTCGACATCTGGGCGATGGACGACAGCGGCGCCAACATGCGGCGGCTGACCGGCGATCGTGCGCGCGACATCTCCGCGACCTGGTCCCCCGACGGCTCGCGCATCGTCTTCATGTCGGACCGCGATGGCGGGTTCGACGCCTACACCGCGCCGGTGCGCGGCGGATCGAGCCAGGCCGCGGCGGACGCGGAAGTGAAGCGGGTCACGCACACCGGATCGACGTGGTTTCCGGTGTTCTCTCCCGACGGGGCGACGCTGGCGTTTCACGTCGGCCGCGACGTGCACACCATGGCGGCGGGCGGCGCGTTGCGGCGTCTCACGACCGATCCCGCCAACGGGATGTATCCGTCGTGGTCGCCCGACGGAGGGTCGATCGCCTTCATGAGCTGGAGGAACGGCAAGACCGAGATCTTCACCATGCGCGCCGACGGCACGAACCAGCGCGTGCTCGTGTCGATGCCGCGCGGCGATGCCGTCGATCCGCGCTGGTCCCCCGACGGCTCGCGGATCGCGTTCGTTCACATGCCCGACGGCATGAACGGAGACGCGGCGCTCATCTGCGTCGTGAACGCCGACGGCACCGCGCTCCGATCCTTACGGTAGCTTCCGCCTCTAGCGGCGCGACGTCTCGGCGAGCAGCGGGTCGGGCCGGATGGTCAGCCGCGACGTGTAGGCCTTCCCGTTCACCGTCATCGTCACGCGGTACTCGCCGGGGTCCGCGGGATCGCCCTGCGGCGGGCCGCCGCGGCCGCCGCGGCCGCGTCCCGCCTGCTCGGGGTTCTCCTCGGCGCCCGCAGCTCCACCCTGCCGTCCGCGTGCGGCGGCCTGCGCCTGCTGGAAGGCGGCGAGCTGCTCGGGCGTCGGGTCGTAGGTCATGTTCCACTCGAGCCGGTTGATGCCTGCGCGCGCCGGCACCGTGAGCGTCCGCTTGTTCCGGCCGGTCACGTCGGTGATCTCGAAGCGCACGTTCCCCGATGCCGCCGTGCCCAGGTAGTAGTTGATCGCGGCGTTGCGCGTCGGGTTCTCGCCGCGGAAGCCGAGCGTGCCGCCGGTGCCCTGCGGCTGGAGCCGCAGCCACTGCGTCGCGACGCGGTTGTCGAAGAGATGCGCCTCGGCGCCCGTCACCTGCTCCGACAACTGCTGCAGCGGCGTGATGTCGTCCATGATCCAGAGGCCGCGCCCCATCGTCGCGATGACCAGATCGTTGTCGCGCGGATGGATGGCGATGTCCTGGATGGAGACGGTGGGCAGGTTGTTGTTCAGGCGCGCCCACTTCTTCCCGCCGTCGATCGAGTAGTAGATCGCGAACTCGGTTCCTGCGAACAACAGGTTCGGGTTCTTGAGATCTTCCCGCACCACGTAGACCGGCCCGCCGTCCGGCAGGTTCGAGCTGATGCTCGTCCACGTCTTGCCGAAGTCCGTCGTCTTGAAGATGAACGGCTTGAAGATCGCCGACTCGTGCCCGTCGATCGACACGTACGCGGTGCCGCGGGCGTGGTGTGACGGCTCGATGCGGCTCACATACAGATCGTGGTTGGGCAGGTCCTTGATGTTCTTCCCGACTTCCTCCCACGTCGCGCCGTCGTTGCGCGTGACCTGGAGATTGCCGTCGTCGGTGCCGGCCCAGATCTCTCCCTGGCTCAGCGGCGATTCCGTGACGGTGACGATGGTGCCGTAGAACTCGGCGCCGCCGCCGGGATCTTCGTCCGGGGTCAGCCCGCCGGACTTCCGCAGTGTCTTCTCGATGTCGTTCTTCGTCAGGTCGGGGCTGATCAGGCGCCAGTTGTCGCCGCGATCGCTGGTCTTGAACACGTGATTCGCGCCGACATACAGCGTCTTCGGGTTGAACTCCGACAGGATGAACGGCGTGCTCCAGTTCCAGCGGAACGCGCCCATCGTCGCCCCCTGCTGCCCGCCCCGTCCGCCGCCGCCACCGCCGCCGCCGAACCCGCCGCCGCGTCCGCCGCGCTGTCCTGGCGGAGGCGGAGGCGGCATCTCGCCCCAGTTCAGATCCTTCTGGCGCTTCTCGATCTCGGGGGTGATGTAGTCGTTGTAGTTGACGATGTTCACTCCCTTGCGCGGGCGGATCGAGGTGCTCTGCCCGGTAGCGCGATCGAAGCGGACGATGTTGCCGCCGCTCGTGGCGGGCTGTGATTCGGTATAGACGGTGCGATTGTCGTCGGGGTCCATCGCGGCGTGATAGCCGTCACCGCCACTCGTGTTGACCCAGTCGCTGGTGTAGATCGCGCTCGCGCGCGTCGCGGAAGGCCCGCACGACGATCCGGCGTCCTGCAGCCCGCCGCACACCCAGTACGGATCGCGCATGTCGACCGCGACGTCGTAGTACTGCGTCACGTTGAGGTTCTCGAAGCGCAGGTAGGTCTCGCCGTCGTCATGCGTCAGCGCGATGCCGCCGTCGCTGCCGATCCAGAAGCGCTTCTTGTTGTGCGGGTCGAGCCAGATGGCGTGCCAGCAGTGCATGCCGCTGCCGGCGGGCGCCGTCGACGGCTGGTTGCCGCCGAATCCACCCCCGCCGCCACCGCCGCCGCGTCCGGTCGCCACGAGCGTCTTGCCGCCGTCGCTCGAGCGGTCGAAGGAGATGTTGTAGTGATACGTCTCCTTGTCGTTGAACGGGCTGATGGCGACGTGGTTGTAATAGAACGGCCGCCGGTTGTAGCGGTTCATGAACGTCCACGTCTCGCCGCCGTCCTCGGAGCGGTAGATGCCCGCGCCGATTTTCGACATGTCGCGGAACTCCGGGCTGCTCGGGTCGGGCTGATACTCCGCCTCGACGTGCGCCATCACGACCTTCGGGTTGCCGCGCGCGATGGCGAGGCCGATCTTGCCGGTCTTCCCGGTCGGCAGTCCCTTCGTCAGCTTCTTGAAGGTCTTGCCGCCGTCGGTGGTCTTGAAGATGCCGCCGTTGGCGCCGCCGCTGTCCAGGTTCCACGCGGTCCGCTTGCGTTCCCAGAAGGCCACGTAGAGCGTGTTGGGATTGCCGGGATCCATGCGCGCCTCGATGGCGCCGGTCCAGCCGTCGTTGGGCAGGTTGCTGGTCAGCTTCGTCCACGTCTTGCCGCCGTCGACGGTCTTGAAGAACCCGCGATCGCCGATCTTGCCCCAGATGTTGCCGGCGGCCGCGACGTAGACGATGTTGGGATCGGTCGGGTGCACGACCACCGACCCGATCGTGTAGGTGTCCTTGAGGCCCATGTGGGTGAAGGTCTTGCCGCCGTCGGTCGACTTGTAGATGCCGTCGCCCCACGCCGCGGAGTTGCGGCCGCACTCTTCGCCGGTGCCGACCCAGATGATGTTGGGATCCTTCTGGAAGATCGCGACGTCGCCGATCGACGCCGCGCCGTAGGTGTCGAAGATCGGCGTCCAGGTGACGCCGGCGTTGGTCGATTTGAACACGCCGCCGGCGGCGCTGCCGACGACGACGTGGGCGAAGTCGTTTTCGAGCGCATCGATCGCCGAGATGCGCCCGATCAGGTTGGCGTTGCCGATGTTGCGCCACTTGAGCGACTGAATCAGGGAATCCTGCGAGTAGGTCGCAGGCGCCTGTGGCTGATTACCCGCGGGGCCCTGCGCCATCAGCGTCCACGACACCGTGAGCGCGCAGATGGGTAGCAGGACCCGGAAAGACCGAAGTCTCGTCATATCCGCCCTCCTCCGTCAGAGACGGCGGGATTATATCTGCGGAATGCGTGCGTGATGTGTCGCCGCCTCCCGGGAATTCGCGGCGCTGTGGCGAGATCGGGGCTGCTCACTTTTCGCGCGGAGGGACGGAAGAAGGAGAGAGGCGGAGAGCTTTTCGATTCGCGGCAACCGGGCAATCAGTGAGTGCCCATCGGGTGTCGGTGGCCGCTTACGCGGCGAAGACAACTGAGCAAATGACGGCCGTCCACAAGCTGCTCGCAGCGGCCTTCTATCTCTGCGATCTCTGTTTTCATCTCGGCGGGACAGCGAAGGGAGCTCTGCGTGAAAGTCTTCGCCGCAATCAGCGGCGGCCGGCGCGTCAGTTCGGCACGATCAGTTTCGCAGCGCCGTGACGGGATCGACGCGGGCGGCGCGCCAGGCGGGGATGGCGCAAGCAGCCGCGGCGGCCGCGAGCAGGACGAGGGGAACGCCGGCGAACGTGATCGGGTCGCGCGGCGCGACGCCGTACAACTGCGTCGCCAGCAGTGGCGCGACCACCAGCGAGATCGCCGCACCTGCGGCGATGCCGACGGCGGCGAGCGCGACTCCCTGGCGGACGACCAGCGCGAGCAGCATCCGCGGGTCGGCGCCGAGCGCGATGCGGATGCCCATCTCCTGCGTCCGCTCCCCCACCGCGACGGCCATGACGCCGTAGACGCCCACCATCGCCAGCACGAGCGCGACGGCGCCGACGATCAGCGCGAGCCACGTGATGAAGCGGCGCTCGGTCATCGACGCGGTGCGCAGCTCGGCCAGCGTCTTCATGTCGAAGAGCGGCACCGAGGCGTCCACCTCTTTCACCGCGGCGCGCACCGCGCCCGCGAGCGCGGCGGGATTGCCGCTGGTCCGCACCACGATCAAGGGCGAAGACGGCGGGTTCTGCAGGTAGTGGATGTAGACCTCCGGCTCCGGCGCCGACTCGAGGCCGCCGTGGCGCACGTCGCCGACGATGCCGATCACCGTGGCGGTGCCGATCCCGGCGTTGTCGGCAAGCGTCATGCGCCGGCCAATCGGGTTCTCGCCGGGGAAGACGCGTGCCGCCAGTGCCTGGTTGACGAGCACCACGGGCGGGGCGTCGGCACCGTCGGCGGCGGTGAAGCCGCGGCCGCGCACGATGGGGATCTGCATCGCGGTGAAATACTCGTGCATCGCGCGGCGCAGGCCGACATCGAAGGCACCGTGCGCGGTGTCGCGCCCTTCAACGGCGATCCGCGTGTTGGAGTCGGCGCCGCCGAGCGGCAGCCGGGTCGTCCCGCCGACGGCGGTGACGCCGGGCAATGCCTCGAGCCGAGCGAAGAGGCGGCGATAGAACTCGCGGCGCTTCTCGGGAGTGCCGTAGGCGCGCGGCGTCGTCACCTGCACGCTGAGCACGTGGCTCGTCTCGAACCCGGGATCGACGTTGAGCACCGCGACGAAACTGCGAACGAGCAACCCGGTCCCGAACGCAAGGACGACCGCGAGGGTGACCTCCGCGACGACCAGCAGCGAACGCAGCCGCGCACCGCGCGTCGATGCCGGTCCGCGCGACGCGTCGGTCAGCCGCGTCTGCAGGTCGACGCGCGACGAGGCGAGCGCCGGCAGCCAGCCGGCGGCGATGGCGGTGACGAGCGCCAGCAGCAGCGTGTAAATCCCGACGCGCCAGTCCGGCGAAACCTCGGCCAGGCGCGGGATCTCGCTCGGAGCGAGGAGGACGAACGATCGCGTCAGCCACTCGACCACGATCCACGAGAGCGCCGCGCCGATCGCCGTGAGTAGCGCGCTTTCGGTGAGCGTCTGGCGCAACAGCCGCCCGCGCGCCGCGCCGACCGCGGACCGGATGGCCATCTCGCGCTGCCTTCGCACGCTGCGCGCGAGCAGCAGGTTGGCGACGTTGACGCACGCCATCAGCAGCACCAGCCCCACGCCGGCCGCCAGCAGCCACAGCACGGGACGGACGCCGGCGACGACGTGATCGTGAGGCGGCGAGACGATCGCGCCCCAGCCGGCGTTGGTCGCCGGGTACTCCGCGGCCAGCCGCGTGCCGATGGCGCCGACGTCGGCCCGCGCCTGCTCCACGGTGACCCCCGGCGCCAGCCGCGCCACGGCGCCGACGATCCGCAGCGCATCGTTGGGGCGCCGCGGCTGCAGCGTCATCGGCACCCAGACGTCGACGTCGGCGTCGCGCGTGAAGCTGACCGACGCCAGCAGCATCGAACGGTACGGGAACGCGAAGTCGCGCGGCATGACGCCGACGATCGTCGCCGGCGTCGTCCCCACCGTGACCTGGCGGCCGACGACGGCGCGATCGCCGCCGAACTGGCGCTGCCAGTAACCATAGCCGAGGACGATCGCAAGGCGATCCCCCTCCTGCAGGCTGCGGCCGAGGATCGCCTGGCGCCCGAGCAGCGCGAACGTGCCCGGCGTCAGCGACACCGCCTGCGCCTGGAAGGCAGTGCTGCCGACGCGCATCGTGATCGGCACGAGGTTGGCCTGGAACGCCTCGAGCTGCGAGAACGACCGCGCCTCCCGGCGGATGTCGAAGACGTCGCCCTCGATCAGCCCCGACGGCCGCACCGCCGCTTGCCGCTCGTTGAGACCCCACACCATCACGAGCCGTTCGGGATCCGCATACGGCAGCGGGCGCAGCAGCACGCTGTTGAGGATGGTGAAGATGGCGGTGTTGGCGCCGATGCCCAGGGCGAGCGTGATCAGCGCGGTCAGGGTGAAGCCGGGGCTGCGCACGAAGGATCGCAGCGCGTAGCGCAGGTCGCGCACCAGCGTGTCGAGCCACCGCGTCACCCATGCGTCGCGCGAGTATTCGATCATCAGCGGCGTGTTACCCATCCGCCGCCGCGCCAGGAGCGCCGCCGCGCCGCGGCTCGCGCCGAGACGCTCTTCGTCCTCGCGCAGCATGTCGCGGTGGATCTCGAGCTCCTCCGCCAGGTCGCGATCGATGCGTCCGGGCCGCACGAGATAGCGCAGCTTGTTGCCAAGGCGCGTCCACAGGTTCAACATCGGGGCGGCTATCCTTCCTGCATGATCGCGGCGATCGCGCCGACCACCCGCTCGAACCCCGCCGCTTCCGCCGCCAGCCGCTTCCGCCCCGCGGCGGTGATGCGGTAGAAGCGTGCGCGCCGGCCGGTGTCGGTCTCTCCCCATTCCGCGGTCACCCAGCCGTTGACCAGCAGCCGCTGCAGCGCCGGATAGAGCGAGCTCTCGCCCACCTGCAGGACGTCGGCCGAGACCTGCTCGAGGTGCCGCGCGATCCCGTAACCGTGCGCCGCGCGCCGCGACAGCGTCTTGAGGATCAGCATCTCGAGCGTGCCGGGCAGGAGCTCCGAGCTGATCGACGCCTTGTTTCGCATCGCCGTTAAACGTTGCATCGTTTATCGATGTATGTCAAGTATTCTCCCGTGGCGCATGCAGAGCTATCTCGCGGAACTCCTCGGCACGATGATCCTCGTGCTGCTTGGCGACGGCGTCGTCGCCAACGTCCTTCTCCAGCGATCCAAGGGGCAGAACTCCGGCTGGATCGTGGTGACCACCGGGTGGGGCGTCGCCGTCGCCATCGCGGTCTATGCCGTCGGCCGCATCAGCGGCGCACACCTCAACCCCGCCGTCACCATCGCGCTGGCCACCATCGGCAGCTTTTCCTGGGCCCAGGTGCCCGGCTACATCGCGGCGCAGATGGTCGGCGCCTTTCTGGGAGCCGTGCTGGTCTGGCTCACCTACCTGCCGCACTGGCGCGAGACACCCGATCCCGGCGCCAAGCTTGGCATCTTCTGCACCGGGCCGGCGATCCGGAGCACCGGCGCCAACCTGATTACCGAGATCGTCGGGACCGCCGTCCTGATGTTCGGCATTCTCGCCATCGCCGCCAACGCGCAGACGCTCGCGCGCCCGGGCGACGTCGATCTCTCGGTCGTGTTCAGCCGCGGCCTGCAGCCGCTGCTCGTCGGCGTGCTGGTCCTCGGGATCGGCCTGTCGCTCGGCGGGCCCACCGGATACGCGATCAATCCCGCGCGCGACCTCGGCCCGAGGCTCGCGCACGCGCTCCTGCCGATCCCCGGCAAGGGCGCCTCGGACTGGGGATACAGCTGGATCCCCGTCGTCGGTCCGATCATCGGCGGCATCGCCGGCGCGGGCCTCTACTCCATCGTCGGTTTCTGAGGGACGGCAGGTTCACATGGCGCGATACGTCGGTGCGCTCGATCAGGGCACCACCAGCACCAGGTTCATGATCTTCGACCGCACGGGCTTCGAGATCGCCCGGCATCAGCTCGAGCATCAGCAGATCCTCCCCGGCCCGGGCTGGGTCGAGCACGATCCGCTGGAGATCGCGGCGCGCTGCGACGAGACGATCGCCCGCGCGATGCGCAACGCGAACATCGACGCCGCGGATCTCGCCGCGATCGGCGTGACCAACCAGCGCGAGACGACCATCGTCTGGAACCCGAAGACCGGCCAGCCCTGGTACAACGCCATCGTCTGGCAGGACACCCGCACCGATCGCCTCGTCAACGCGCTGAACGCGTCACAGGCGTCGGCGATCCGCGCCAAGACCGGGCTGCCGCCGGCCACGTACTTCTCTGGCGCGAAGATCCAGTGGATCCTGCAGAACGTCCCCGGCGTCCGCGACGCGGCGGCGCGCGGCGAAGCGGTGTTCGGCAATCCCGACACGTGGGTGATCTGGCATCTGACCGGCGGACGGAACGGCGGCGTCCATGCCACCGACGTCACCAACGCCAGCCGGACGATGCTCATGAACCTGGCGACGCTCGACTGGGACGACGAGCTGCTGGCGATCTTCGACATCCCGCGCGCGATGCTGCCGGCGATCCACGCCTCGTCGCACCGCTCCGCGTTCGGCGCGACGAAGGGGGACGGCCCGGCCGGCGGCGTCGTGCCGATCTGCGG
>Ga0207708_10002470_pt1 | contig 13593 bp, 16 predicted proteins | sample KBSK5101metaG_FD_184340 | JGI IMG/M metagenome (GOLD analysis project Ga0207708, IMG submission 184340) | Corn, switchgrass and miscanthus rhizosphere microbial communities from Kellogg Biological Station, Michigan, USA - KBS K5-10-1 metaG... | ecosystem: Host-associated > Plants > Roots >...
TGGTCAACGCGGCCGGCCCCGCCTGGGACTGCCGCCGCGGGGAGCACGCGCTGTTGCGCGACCTGATCGCGCGCGGCCTCGCCGCGCCCGGCCCGCTCGGGCTCGGCCTGCGCACGGCGGACGACGGCGCGCTCCTGGACTCCGCGGGGCGCCCGTCGGAGGTGCTCTTCACGCTCGGCGCGCTGCGCCGCGGCGAGCTCTGGGAGTCCGTCGCGGTGCCCGAGCTCGCCGCGCAGGCGTGCGCGCTCGCCGAGCGGGTCACGCAGCCCGCACGAGCCGTCGCCGCCTAGGCGCGCTCGGCTCCGGCCACGCTTTGGCAGGCGCCGAGGGCGTCGCGGGTTGCCCGGAACGTGGGCAACGGCATGGGCACCGAGGGGAGGGGGAGCGTCCCGGTTTGCATCGAAGAGTGGATAACTGTGCGTGAGGCATATCAATCCACCGGTCGGCGCAACCCGGGGCACACCCTTCCCCTACAAGCCACGCCGTTGCCCACGCCGGCGTCACCCGCGACGCCACCGGCGCCTGCAATCGCGCGGCATCAGCCCTGGCCGGCCACGTCCAGCGACGGCATCCGCGCCATCAGGACGACCGCACACTCCACGACCGTCTCGTGGTCGTAGGAGGTCGCGAAGCGCCAGCCGCCGTCCTCCTCGCGGCGGGCGACGAAGCAGGCGCCGTAGCCCGGGCCGAGCGCGACCTCGGTCCAGGTGCCGCGGAGCGGGTCGTCCTCCGGCAGCGGGCCGCCGCGCAGGCCCGGGGCCTTGTGGGCCGCGGCGCCGCCGAGCACGCCGACGAAGCCGATCTCGCCGGCCATCCGCTCGTAGCGCTCGAGCTGGGCGGGCGGGAGCGGCTCGTCGTCGGGCGTCGCCGCGAGCAGCAGCCCGGTGTTGCCGAGCTGGGTGGCCTGGGCGCAGAGCAGTGCGGCGGCGCGCTCGGCCAGCTCCGGCGGGCCGTGCGCGGGCCGGCGCCAGTTCGTGACGCGCTGGTAGGGCACGACGTTCTCCGGCACGCCGCCCGAGCTGGTGAGCCGCAGGCCGCGGCCCGGGTTGGGCAGGTCGTCGGGGAGCGGGGCGGGCTCGCCGAGCAGGTAGCCCTGGCCGAGCGTCGCGCCGGCGGCGCGGGCGGTCGCGAGCTGCTCGTCGGAGTCGATCCCCTCGGCCAGCACGGTGGCGAGGCGCTTCTCGGCCTCCGCGCCGACCGCCGTGACGATGCGCGCGACGTCCTCGGGCTCGCGGTCGCGCAGCAGGCGCAGGTCGAGCTTGATCACGTCGGGATAGAGCACCGGCATCAGCGCGAGCGAGCGCGAGTCGGCCCCGACGTCGTCGAGCGCGACGCCCCAGCCGAGCCGGCGCAGCTCCGTCAGCGCGCGCAGCAGGGGCTCCGGCCGCTCGGTCAGCGCGCGCTCGGTGACCTCCATCACGAGCGTGAATCCGGCGCGCGGCGTGTCGGGCAGGTCGTCCTCCAGCGCGCTCGCGTCCGCGTTGACGAACAGGCAGAACGGCGCGCCCAGGCCGCCCTCGACGGCGCCCGCCAGCGCGGCCTCGCGGCATGCGCGGTCGAGTTCGGCGACACGGCCCTGCTCGCGCGCGGCGGCGAACAGCGCCTCCGGCGAGGCGAGCCCGTTGCCGCCCCGGCCGCGGGCCAGCGCCTCGTAGCCGATCACGTGCCCGTCGCGCAGGTCGAAGATCGGCTGATAGACCGGCTCGATGTTGGCGGCGTCGAACAAGTCCACCGCACCGTCTTCCGGTTCATGGCCCACCGAAGACATTGAATCGGGTTCGCCTTGGCCGTTCCAGCGAACCGGGCGCCTCTGCGCGGATTGATGGCTGTTCGGGCAGGCCCCGCCAAGCCGGTAGCGTCCGCGCCGTGGCCGGATATTCCGGAACGCCGCTGCCGAAGAAGCTCGGCATCAAGCCCGGCCATCGCGTGCTGGTGCTCGGCGCGCCCGAGGGGTTCGCGCTCGACGTCGAGGACGTCAGCCTGCGCACCACGGCGCGGGGGCCCGCCGATGTGATCGTGTCCTTCCACGACCGCCGGGCGGAGCTCGCGCGGCGGATGCCGAAGCTGCGCTCGCTGATGGAGCCGGCCGCGGGGCTGTGGATCGCGTGGCCCAAGCGCTCATCGGGCGTCCCGACGGATCTCACGGAGGACGTGGTGCGCGAGCTCGCGCTGGCCAACGTGCTCGTCGACAACAAGGTCTGCGCGATCGACGAGACCTGGAGTGGGCTGCGGCTCGTGATCCGCCTACGCGACCGTTAGATCGCGACGTTACCTTCCCGCCATGACCGACCCGCTTCCGGAGGATCAGCGCCTCGCCGAGCTCTCGTCGAAGGCGTACGAGCACCCCGCCGACCCCGCCGACCGCGCCGCGACCGCCGCGCTGAAGAGCATCCCGATGCTCGACTAGGTGGTGCGCAAGCTGATCGAGTTCGGGTACCGCGACTGACTCAGCGCGCCCGGAAGCTGCGCGTGCGCTTCGCGCTGCCGGCGCTGAGCGTGACGCGGTAGCGACCGGGCACCGGCGGGCGCACGATCGTCGCGAACGCGCCGTTGTTGACGGGGATGCGCTTGTACTGCACGCGCACCCAGCGGCGGCCGAACCGGCGCTGGAAGTTGACCGTGACGCGCTGGCTCGCCGGGCTGACCGTGCCCGTGACCTTGACCGCGCGGCGGCGCCGCGGCCGCTTGGACCCGAGCTTGAACTGCAGATCCCGGAGGACCTTGACCGCGACCGCCTTGGACTCCATCCGCGGCCGCGAGTCGCCGGGGAAGACCGCGCGCAGGTTGGCGCTGTAGGGCAGCGAGACGCTCGCGAGCCAGCTCCCGTCGGCGTTGGCGACGGCGCCCGCGTAGTAGGTCCACGCCGCGCCGCCGGCCTGGATCTCGATCTCGATCGGGACGCCGGCGGGGGAGGAGCCGTCGGCGAAGCGCAGCTGGCCGCCGACGGGGGACGGCTTGACGCCGCGCACGCTCTTGGCCGCGTGCATCGTGATCGCGGCGACCGGGGCGGCGTAGCGGGCGGCGCGCGCGCGCAGGTCGGCGAGCTGGCCGTAGAGCACGTCGCCGGGGCAGGAGGTGGAGTCGCCGTCGCGGTGCCCGGAGATCCGCTGCAGCGTCACCGGCGTGCCCGACGGATAGCGGTTGGACGGGCCGCCCGCCGAGGTGACCGTGACCTGGCCCTGCACGGGCACGCCGTGCAGCGTGAGCTTCCAGCCGATCAGGCGGGCGAGCGAGTCCAGCGCCGGCTCCGAGCCCGCGATCTGCGTGTGGGTGCCGAGCACCGCGATCCCGGTCGAGACGCTGTTGTAGCCCTGAGCCTGGGCGCCGATGACGGCCGCGTCGATGCCGCCGGCGCGGCCCTCGAAGACCTGGCCGTACTTGTCGACGAGGAAGTTGTAGCCGAGGTCGTTCCAGCCGTTGGAGTCGCGGTGGTAGCGGGCGATCCCGAGCACGATCCCCGCCGAGTCCTCGGGGTTGTAGCTGTTGGTCGTCACCGTGTGGTGCACGAACGCGGCCTCGACCGTGCCGTAGTCGGCGGGCGCGCGCGGCGGGACCGAGTCGCCGCCCCACTCCGTCCGGGTGATCACGCGCACCGACGGGCCCTGGACCTGGCGGCGGGCGGAGATGCGCGCGCGCCGGCGCAGGCGCTCGCCGACCCGGCGGGCGACGGTCGCGGTCGGCAGGGCGCGCACGAAGCGGGCGCGCAGCGCGCGCGGGTTGCCGCGCAGGCGCAGCTGGAACTCGTCGGCGGCGCCGACGAAGGCGGGGTCGGTACCGGCGACCGGGCGCGCGCCGTCAGGCCCGTGGTCGCCCATGACGTGCAGCGCCGCCCACGCGGTCCAGCGGCCGCCGCGCCGGCGGGCGCGCACCTGCGCCTCGGCGTGGCTGCCGCGCGCCCAGCGCAAGCCGATCAGGTCGAAGCGGCGCGGCGCGCGCAGCACCCGCGTCGTGCGCCAGCGAGCGCCGGCGATCGAGGCGGTCAGATCCTCGCCGGCGAGGTCGAGCTCGAACAGCGCGCGCCGGCCGGCGAGGGCGGAGGCGGGCGGCTTCAGGGAGACGGCGGCAAAGGCGGCGGCGCCGAGCCCGAGGACCTGGCGGCGCGTGGAACGACGATCCGGCACGGTCTCTCAGAACACCACATGGACCGGAAAGGACCGGTCCCTGCACGCTCACGTGCAGTCAGGACAGGAACCATGCAGCACGACGTCGTGGGCGCCGACGTGGTAGCCGAGCCGCTCCCCGAGGCCGTGGATGAGCTTCTCGAGCTCGGGATCCGTGAACGCGTCCTTCTTGCCGCAGCGGTCGCAGATCGCGTGATGGTGGTGGTCGCCGCTGGGGTCGGCGGGCTCGAAGCAGGCGGTGCCGGAGACGTCGATGCGGTGCACGAGTCCGAGCTGCGCGAGCGCATCCAGCGCGCGGTAGACGCTCGCCAGGCCGACGCCGCGGCCGGCGTCGCGCAGGCGGTCGTGGATCTCCTGGGCGCTCAGGCAGCAGGACTGGCGCCCGAGCAGCTCGAGCACCTCGCCGCGGGCGCCGCCGGCGCGGTGGCCGGCGCGGGCCAGCTCCTCGCGCGCGTGGTCGGTCCAGGTCGACATCGCCCTCCATGGTAACGAGAATCGTTTTCAGTATGGTGGATGCAATGCGCATCGCACCGCTCCCGCTCGCCGCCGCCTGCGCGGCGCTCCTCGCGGGCTGCGGATCGGGCGGGGGGGACGGGCGCCCGTCGGTCGTCGCGACGACCACGCAGGCGGCCGACCTGGCGCGGGCCGTGGCCGGGGATCGCGCGCAGGTGCGCGGGGTGCTCGCGCCCAACAGCGACCCGCACGACTACGAGGTCCGGCCCGGCGACGTGAAGGCGCTGGCGCGCGCGAGCCTCGTGGTGCGCTCGGGCGGCGATCTCGACGAGTGGCTCGGCGGCGCGATCGACAGCGCCGGCGCCGACGCCCCGGTGCTCGACCTGCTCGACCGCGTGGGCCCGCACGACGACGGCGACCCGCACTGGTGGCAGGACCCGATCCGCGCGGAGGAGGCGGTGACGGCGATCGGCGAGGCACTCGCGAAGGCCGATCCCGCGGGCGCGAGCACCTACCGCGCGAACGCCGAACGCAGCGTGAACCGCCTGCAGGCGCTCGACGCCGCGGTACGCCGCTGCGTCGACCGGATCCCCACGGCCGAGCGCACGCTGGTCACGACGCACGACGCGCTCGGCTACTTTGCGGACCGCTACGGGCTGCGCGTCGTCGGCACCGTGATCCCGTCGCTGTCGACGCAGGCGCAGGCGTCGGCGGGCGATCTCGCGAAGCTGGTGGACACGATCCGCCGCGAGCGCGTGAAGGCGATCTTCGCCGAGAGCTCCGTCAACGCGAGCGTCGAGGACGCGATCGCGCAGGAGACCGGCGCGCGCGTCGGGCGGCCGCTGTGGGCGGACTCGCTCGGCCCGAAGGGCTCCAGCGGGGCGACCTACGAGGACTCGATCCGGGCGAACACCGCCGCGATCGTCGAGGGCTTGACGGGGGAGACGTGCTCGTTCCCGCGCTGATCCTCGACGCGCCCTACGTGCAGCGGGCGATCGCCGAGCTCGCGCTGCTGGCGGTGCTGGCGGGCGTGCTCGGCTCCTGGATCGTGCTGCGCCGGCTCGCCTTCTACACGCACGCGGTCGGGACGGCGACGTTCCCGGGCCTGGTCGTCGCCGTGCCGTGGGGCGTCGCGCCGCAGCTGACCGCGCTGGCGGCCGCACTCGGCTTCGGGGCCGGGATCGAGCGGCTCTCGCGCGGGCGCCGGATGGACCCCGGCGCCGCGACCGGGCTGCTGCTCGTGGCCGCGCTGGCGGCCGGGGTCATCCTCGCCTCCGACGTCTACGAGTCCGGCTCGGGGGTCGACCAGCTGCTGTTCGGGACGCTGATCGGGCTCGGCGAGCGCGACGTCGCGCTGACCGCCGTCGCGGTCGTGGCGGCGCTGGTCGCGCACGCCGTGATGCGCCGCTCGTGGCTGGCCGCCGGCTTCGACCCGGGCAGCGCCGGGGCGCTCGGGGTGCGGACGAAGATCGCGGACCGCGTGCTGCTGGCCGCCGTCGCCGTCGCCGTGGTGGTCTCGCTCGACGCCGTCGGCGCGCTGCTCGTGGCCGTCGTCCTCGTCGTGCCCGCGGCGACCGTGCGGCTGGTCGCGCACGACGTGCGCACGCTGCAGCTCGGCACCGTGGCGCTGGCGGGCGCCGAGGGGCTGACGGCGCTGGTGATCGCCGACTCGCTGGACATCGGGCCCGGGCCGGTGATGGCGGTGCTGGGCGGCGCCGTGTTCGCGATCGTGGCCGGGGCGAGGGGATGAGCCTCGTCCGCGTCGACGACCTGGCGGGCGGCTACGCGGCCGGCCGCGACGCGCTCGAGGGCGTCTCGTTCGCGCTCGAGCCCGGCACCGTCGCGGGCGTGCTCGGGCCCAACGGCGGCGGCAAGACGACGCTGTTCCGCGCGCTGCTCGGCGAGCTGGCGTACCGCCGCGGCGCGGTCGAGCTGGCCGGGCGCCCGGCCTACGTGCCCCAGACCGACGACGCGCGGCTGGACTTCCCCGTCAACGCGCTCGACGTGGCGCTGATGGGCGCCTACCACCGCACGCCGTTCTACCGGCGGCTCGGCCGCACGGAGCGCGCGACGGCCGAGCGCGCGCTGGAGCGGGTCGGGCTCGCCGAGCACGCCAAGGCCCGCTTCGGCACGCTCTCCGGCGGCCAGCGCCAGCGCGTGCTGATCGCCCGCGCGCTCGTCCAGGACGCGAGCGTGATGCTGCTCGACGAGCCGCTCTCGGGAGTCGACGCGCCGAGCGCGGCGCGGATCGAGGCCGTCCTGCGCGAGCTGCGCGACGAGGGCCGCGCGCTGCTGGTCGCCACGCACGACGTCGAGCAGGCGCGCCGCTTCGACCGCGTGCTGTGCCTGCACCGCCGCCAGGTCGCGTTCGGCGCGCCGGCGACGGTGCTGGGCGCCGCCGTGCTGCAGGAGACCTACGGCGACGAGCTGGTCGTGCTCGAGGGCGGCCGCTCGGCGGTCAACGTCGGCCACCACGACCACGCGCACTGATGCTCGCCTGGCTGACCGATCCGTTCCAGGACTCCTTCACCCAGCGCGCGCTGGTGGAGGTGCTCGTGCTCTCGCTCGCCTGCGGGCCGCTCGGCGTCTGGATCCTGCTCTACCGCCAGAGCTACGCGGCCGAGTCGATCTCGCACGGGATGCTGCCCGGCCTCGTGCTGGCGGCGCTGGCCGGCGTGCCGCTCGTGTTCGGCGCGGGCGTCGGCGTGCTGCTCGCCGCCGCGGCGATCTCGCTCGCGGGGCGCGACGAGCGGCTCGGCGGCGACACGGGCGTCGCGGTCGCGGTGTCCGCCCTGTTCGGGCTCGGCGCGCTGCTGGCGCTCTCGCCCGAGGCGCCGCCGCGCCTGCAGGAGCTGCTGTTCGGCGACCTGCTCGGCGCGAGCCGCGGCGACATCCTGGTCGCGGCCGTGCTGGCCGCGCTGATCGCGGCGTCGCTGGCCTTCGCGCACCGGCGGCTGAGCACGAGCGCCTTCGACCGCTCGGCGGCGCGCTCGCTCGGGGCCGAGCCGGCGCGCTGGGAGCTCGCGCTGCTGGTGCTGCTCGCCGTCGCGACGATGGCCGCCGCGCCCGCGCTCGGGAGCCTGCTGCTGGTGGCGCTGATCGTCGCGCCGGGCGCGGCCGGGCTGCGGCTCGCCGGGCGCCTGGGACCCGCGATCGCGATCGGCGCCGCGACCGCCGCGCTGGCGGGCGTGGCGGGGCTCGTGCTGTCGTTCCACCTGGGCATCGCGGCGGGCGCCTCGGTGGCGCTGTGCGCGGCGGCGCTCGCGGGGGCGGCGCAGCTGCGGCACGCCTGATCGCTGCACGATGTCCGTCATCGGTCCAGGCCGGTTGACGGGTTTCGTGGCATACGCCACCATCGCGATCGTGAGCGCTGCAAGGGTACGGCTGCCGCCACGCCGCAGGGGCGTCCGCCTCTGGGGAATGCGGCTCATGGGGGTGACGGCGACGAGCGCCCTGCTCGCCATCTTCGCCTGGGCCCTGCTGACGTTCTATCCAGAGCGCGGCAACGAGGCCGTTGAGTCCGCGCCGATCGCCGCGACGCCCGCGCCGGTCGCCAAGAAGGAGAAGGCGAAAGCGAAGCCCAAGCCGTCCAAGCCGAAGCTGACCGCCGCCCAGCGCCGCGACCGCGCCGCCGCCGTGGCCCAGCTCGGCGACCTCGGCTACCGCCCGGTCAGCCTCAAGACCTACGCGCCCGACCACGTCCTGCGCGTGCTGATCGGCAAGGGGGAGGGGGGCAAGCGGGCGTTCTTCTTCAACGGCGCGACCTACCTCGGCAACGACGCCGCCGACGACAGCGAGTCGCTCGAGGTCGTGCGCGCCGGCAACCGCTCCGTGGCGCTCTCCTACCGGCTGTTCGCCGAAGGCGACAAGCCCTGCTGCCCGACCGGGACGAAGGTGCGCGTGCTGTTCCGCTTCGACGGCGAGAAGCTCGCCCCGCAGACGGCGATCCCGCCGTCGGCCCAGCGCCGCGCGCCCAACTAGGCCGCGGCCGGCACCTGCATCAGCACCCAGCCGTTGCCGTCGGGGTCGACGAATGACGCCGACGTGCCCCACGGGTCCTCGCGCACCTCGCCGGTGAACTCCACGCCGCGCTCGCTGAGCGCCTCGAACGCGCCGTGCGCGTCGGGCGTGTCGAGCACCAGGCCGGTCACGCTCCCGGGCGGCATCTGGTCGAACCAGGTCACGAGCGCGATCGACGCCTGGCCGCCCGGCGGCGCCAGCTCGACCCAGCGCATGCCCTCGCCGAACGGGCCGTCGAAGCGCTCCTCGAAGCCGAGCACGTCGACGTAGAACGCCTTCGCGCGGTCGACGTCGGCGACGGGGATCGAGACGAGCCGGAGGTGGGCGATGTGGTCGGGCATGGGGAGGTAGCCTCCGTCGCGAGGGAAGGAGTTCAGAGTGCGGCCATCCTATGTACACGGCGCCTCCGAGACGCCGCTGCTGGGTCAGTCGATCGGCGAGAACCTCGACCGCGCGGTGGAGCGCTGGGGCGACCGCGAGGCGCTCGTCTCCTGCCACCAGGACCTGCGCTACACGTACGCCGAGCTGGGGGAGGCCGTCGACCGGCTGGCCCGCGCGCTGCTGGCCGGCGGCCTGGAGCCGGGTGACCGGGTCGGGATCTGGAGCCCGAACTGCGCCGAGTGGGTGCTCGTGCAGTACGCGACGGCGAAGGCCGGGATCGTGCTCGTGAACATCAACCCGGCGTATCGCACGTCCGAGCTCGAGTACGCGCTGCGCCAGTCCGGCTGCCGCTGGCTGATCGCCGCGCCCGCCTTCAAGACCTCCGACTACGCGGCGATGATCGACTCGGTCCGCGGCGACCTGCCCGAGCTCGAGCGTGTCGTGCTGCTCGGCACGGACGACTGGGAGGCGCTGGCCGCCGGCACCGGCGAGGCCGTCGAGCTGCCGGACTGCCAGTTCGACGACCCGATCAACATCCAGTACACGAGCGGGACGACCGGCTTCCCGAAGGGCGCCACGCTCAGCCACGCGAACATCCTCAACAACGGCTACTTCGTGGCGGAGGGCTGCCGCTACACGGAGGCCGACCGCGTCTGCATCCCCGTGCCCTTCTACCACTGCTTCGGCATGGTCATGGGCAACCTCGGCTGCACCACGCACGGGGCCTGCATGGTGATCCCGGAGGCGTCCTTCGACCCCGAGGCGACGCTGCGCGCCGTCCAGGAGGAGCGCTGCACCTCGCTCTACGGCGTGCCGACGATGTTCATCGCCGAGCTCGAGCACCCGGACTTCGCCTCGTTCGACCTCTCCAGCCTGCGCACCGGGATCATGGCCGGCTCGCCGTGCCCGATCGAGACGATGCGCCGCGTCGTGAGCGAGATGCACATGGAGGAGGTCACGATCTGTTACGGCATGACCGAGACCTCGCCGGTGTCGACCCAGACCGGCGCCGAGGACCCGCTCGACAAGCGCGTCGGCACGGTCGGGCGGATCCACCCGCACGTCGAGATCAAGGTCGTCGACCCCGAGACGGGCGCGATCGTCGGGCGCGAGCAGCCGGGCGAGCTGTGCACGCGCGGCTACAGCGTGATGCTCGGCTACTGGGACGAGCCCGAGAAGACGGCCGAGGCGATCGACCGCGCCCGCTGGATGCACACGGGCGACCTCGCCGTGATGGACGACGAGGGCTACCTGCGGATCGTCGGCCGCATCAAGGACATGGTCATCCGCGGCGGCGAGAACCTCTACCCGCGCGAGGTCGAGGAGTTCCTCTACGGCCACCCGGACGTCGCCGACGTGCAGGTCGTCGGCGTGCCCGATGCCCGCTACGGCGAGGAGCTGATGGCCTGGATCGTCCCGCGCGGCGGCGCCTCGATCGACCGCGACGCGATCGCGGAGTTCTGCGACGGCAAGATCGCCCGCCACAAGGTCCCGCGCTACGTCGCGACGGTCGACGAGTTCCCGATGACCGTCACCGGCAAGGTCCAGAAGTACAAGCTGCGCGAACTGGCGATCGAGCAGCTCGGGCTCGAGGACGCCGCGGCGATCGAGACCGCCTAGGGCGGGCCCGAGCGCAGCACGATCGTGGTCTCGGTGTCGGCGGCGCCGAACCGGTTGCGCAGCGTGCGCAGCAGCGCGTCGAGCTCCGCGGTGTCGCGGCAGGCGACCCGCAGCTGGTAGTCGGGCGCCCCGCTGAGGTGGAGGATCTCGACCACGGGCTCCAGGCGCGCAGCCGTGGCCCCGAACGCGTCGGAGTCGACGCCGCGCCTGAGCGTCACCCCGACCAGGGCCTCGAGGTGCCGGCCGCCCGCCGCGGGGTCGATCAGCGCGGCGAAGCCCCTGATGACCCCGGCCTTGCGCAGGCGGCGCACGCGGTCGGCCGCGGCGTTGGCGCTGAGCCCGACCGCGGCGCCGAGGTCCTGCCACGAGGTGCGCCCATCCTCGCGGAGGATCTTGAGGATCTCGCTGTCGATCGCGTCGAGGGCCACGGTTCCCGCGGTCGTCAGCCGGAACGGCTTGCCGCGCTCGCAGTGTCTCGGATATCCCGGCGGCATGCACGCACTCTCGGTCGGATTCGGGCTCGGATTCCTGGTCGCCCTCCAGCTCGGGCCGATGTCGCTGTTCCTCGTCCGGTCCACGCTGCGGGCCGGCTGGGCGGTCGGGCTCGCGATCGGCGCCGGCATCGCCCTCGTCGACGCGCTCTACGCGGCGTGCGGGGCGCTCGGCGCCGCGTCGCTGCTCTCGATCGACGCGCTGCGGACGACGTTCGCGCTCCTCGGCGCCGCCGTCCTGCTCCTGCTCGGGGCGCGCACGCTGCGCGACGCGTTCCGCGTCCGGGCGACCGCCGAGGCCGGCGCCCCGGTCGCGTCGCCGCGGCGCGCGTTCGCGACGTCGGTGGCCGCGACCGCCTCCAACCCGGCCACGATCGCCTCGTGGGCGGCGATCTTCGCCGCGGCGAGCGGCGCCGGGGCGGCCGATGCGCCGGTGCTGATGGTCGCCGGCGTCGGCATCGGGAGCCTCTGCTGGGTCACGCTGCTCGCCGGCGGCACCGCCGCGGCCAGGCGCGCGGTCGGCGCACGCGCGATACGGACGGCCGACGTGGTGGCCGGCGCGGGGCTGATCGCGTTCGGCGTCGCGCTCGCCGCGACCGCCGGGTGACCCGGCCGCGGCTAGCCTTCGAGGCATGTGCGGGCGCTTCACGCTGACGAAGATCGACGGCCACGGGATCGCGCAGCGCTTCGACGTGCCGATGGATCCCGAGGAGGCGACGCTCGGCCGGTACAACGTCTGCCCGACCGAGCAGATCGCGGTCGTCTCCGAGAAGGAGGGCGAGCGGGAGATGCGGGCCGCGCGCTGGGGGCTCGTGCCCGGGTGGGCGACGCAGCTCGGCAAGCAGCGCGAGCCGATCAACGCGCGCAGCGAGACGGTCGCGGAGAAGAAGCCGTTCGCCGACCTCTACAAGCGCGCCGACCGGCGCTGCCTGGTGGTGGCCGACGGCTGGTACGAGTGGCTGCGCTCCGAGAACCCCAAGCAGCCGCGGATCCCGTTCCGCTACACGGTCGACGACGACGAGCTGTTCGCGTTCGCGGGCCTGTTCGGGTTCGCGAAGATCGGCGAGGAGTTCGTGACCTCGGCGACGATCCTGACCACGCGCGCGAACGAGGTCTGCGCGCCGGTCCACGACCGCATGCCGGTCGTGCTGGCCGGGCCGGACGAGGAGGCCGCGTGGCTGGCCGGCTCCGACGACCCGGAGCTGCTCGCGCCGTTCGCCGCCGCGCGCACCACGGTGCGGCCGGCCAACCCGGCCGTCAACCGGGCGGGGGTGGAGGGTCCTGAGCTGATCGTGCCGCCGCCAGCGGAGCCCGAGCCCGAGGCGCAGCAGACGCTGCTGTGAGGAAGCCGTCGAAGAGCGTGCGGCCGATCTCCATCCACACCGGCAGGCGCTCGGCGGCCTCGGTGATGTGCTCGCCGGGGTCGAAGCCCATCGCGATCGCGTCGGCGTCGCTCTCGTAGTCCAGCGCCCACTCGCGCACGATCTCCGGCAGCACCTCGGGATGGAACTGCACGCCCCAGGCGGACTCGCCGAGCCGGAAGGCCTGCGGGCAGGCGGCGCTGCGCGCGAGCATGACCGAGCCCGCCGGCAGCGCGAACGCGTAGGAGTGCCACTCGTAGGCGAGGAAGCGCGCCGGGAGCCGGCCGAGCAGCGGGTCGAGCTCGCCCTCGGGCGTGCGCGCGACGTCGAACCAGCCGATCTCGGGCGACGGGCTGCGCCGCACCTCCGCGCCGGCGGCGGCCGCGAGCAGCTGGGCGCCGAGGCAGACGCCGAGCACCGGCACGCCCTGCGCCGTCGCGTCGCGCAGCAGCGCCGCCTGGCCGGCCAGCGCGGGGTCGGGCGCGGTCTGCTCGCCGCCGAGCACGAGGATCCCGTCGTGCTCCCCGGCCGCGGGCAGCGGGTCACCGGCGCGCAGGAAGCGCTCGTCGAGCTCGATCCCGGCCTCGCGCAGCACCGGACCCGCGTGGCCGAGGAACGGCCGCAGGAGATTGTGCAGGACGGCGACGCGGGCGGCCACGGCCGTCGAGGCTAGCCGCTACGGCTTCAGCTTCACGGTGAGCGTCTGCTTCACGGCGCGGGTCCCGTCGGCGGGCACGAACGTGACCGCGACCTTGACCTTCAGCGCGCGCTTGCGATTGCGCTTGAGCGCGGCGCGCAGCTTGCGCGTGAGCTTGACGTCGACCTTCAGGCGGGCCGGGGCCGTCGCCGTCCGGCGCCCGGTCCCGACGGTCGTCCCCTCGTGTCGCCCGAGATCGTGAACCAGCCGTTCATCCGCACGCCCGACGGCCGGGAGAACGTGCTCGTGCGCGGCGTCGAGCCGGCGGCGTTCATCGTGCATCGCGGTGTTCGCCTCGTCGAAGGCCGTCTGCGCGCGTTCCAGGTGAGTGATGGCCACGCCCAGCTCGCTGCGGGCGTTGACGCCCAGCTCGCGGGCCAGGGTCAGCGCCTGTTCCAGCCGGGGGCGGCCGCTCCGGCCCTCGGCCAGGTCGAGGTGGGCTCGCTCGC
>Ga0207708_10002475_pt1 | contig 13582 bp, 8 predicted proteins | sample KBSK5101metaG_FD_184340 | JGI IMG/M metagenome (GOLD analysis project Ga0207708, IMG submission 184340) | Corn, switchgrass and miscanthus rhizosphere microbial communities from Kellogg Biological Station, Michigan, USA - KBS K5-10-1 metaG... | ecosystem: Host-associated > Plants > Roots >...
TGCGGGGGCGGCGCGACCGCTACCACCGGCTCGGGCTCCTGATCCCCCTCACCGTGGCCTGCATCGCCACGCCGATCCAGTTCATGGTCGGCGACACGGCGGCGCGCGCGATCGCCGAGGACCAGCCGATCAAGTTCGCGGCGATGGAGTGCGTGCAGAAGACGTCGACGGACGTCACGGAATACATCTACGGCCGCTGCACGCCGACCGGGGTCAAGGGCGGCATCGGCATCCCGGGCTTCGACTCGTTCCTGGTGGGGTGGAGCACGAGCACGCAGGTGACCGGGCTCGACACGGTGCCGCCGGACGACCGGCCGCCGGCGAACACGATGCTGCACTGGGCGTTCGACACGATGGTCGGCATCTGCTCGGCGCTCATCGCGCTCGGACTGTGGCTCGCCGTGGCGTGGTGGCGCAAGCGCGACATCCCGAAGACGCCGTGGTTCCTCCGCGCGGTCGCGGTGTCGGGCATCGCGTCGGTCGTCGCGCTCGAGTGCGGCTGGATCGTCACCGAGGTCGGGCGTCAGCCGTGGATCGTCAACGGCGTCATGCGCACGGAGGACGCCGTCACCCAGGCGAGCGGCGTCTGGGTCACCTTCACGCTCGTGCTGGCGCTCTACGCCGCGCTCGGCGCGGCGCTCGTCGTCACGCTGCGTTCGATGTCGCGCCGCTGGCGCACCGAGGGCGAGCGCGAGGACGACGTGCCCTACGGACCGTCGGGGACGCCCTCCGACGCACCGCCCGCGGCACCGCTCGAGGTCGGGCGATGAGCAGCGCGGACGCCGTCGCGGCGATGCTCTGGACGGGCGTCACCGCGTACGCCGTGTTCGGCGGCGCGGACTTCGGCGCCGGGTTCTGGAGCCTGGTCGCCGGGGGCGGGGAGGAGGGCACGCGTGCGCGTGAGCTCATCGACTGGGCGATCGGGCCCGTCTGGGAGGCCAACCACGTCTGGCTGATCTTCGTCCTCGTCGTGCTCTGGACGGGGTTCTCCAGCGCCTTCGAGTCCATCTTCTCGACGCTCTTCATCCCCCTCAGCCTCGCCGCGCTCGGCATCGTGCTGCGCGGCTCGGGCTTCGCCTTCCACAAGACCGCGCGACGGCTCAAGGGCCGCCGCGCCGCCGAGCGCGTGTTCGGGCTCTCGTCCGTCCTCACCCCGTTCTTCCTGGGCACCGTGGTGGGTGCGGTGGCCTCCGGACGCGTGCCCGTCGGCAACGCGACCGGCGATCCGGTGACGAGCTGGCTCAATCCGGTCTCGCTGGTGATCGGCGCGCTGTTCGTCGCGACCTCCACCTACCTCGCCGCGGTCTTCCTCGTCAGCGATGCCCGCCGCGCCGGCGCCCCGGATCTCGAGCACTACTTCACGGTGCGCGCGCTCGCGGCCGCGGTCGTCGCCGGCGTCCTCGCCGTCGCCGGCATCGTCACGCTGCGCGCCGACGCGCGGTTCGTCTACGACGGCCTGACGAGCGACGCGCTGCCGCTCGTCATCGCGTCCGTCGTCTGCGGTGCGGCGGTGCTCGGCGTGCTCCATCGGCGGGCCCGGCGGGGCGCGCGGCCGCTGGCGGTCGGCGCGGTCGTGGCCATCGTGTGGGGCTGGGGCGTCGCACAGCACCCGTACCTCCTGCCGCAGACGCTCACGATCGACGCCGGCGCGGCGCCCGGCGCGACCCTCACGAGCCTGCTCGTCGTCTTCGGCGTCGCCCTGCTCCTCGTCATCCCGTCGATCGTCCTCCTGTTCACGCTGGCCCAGCGAAGCCTGATCGAGGAGACCGCGGGGCCCCAGGCGCCGGGCGCGGACCCGCGCACCCGGACCCACGCCTGACGGCCGGACACGGGATCGGCCCGGCGCCGGTCGACGCGGGCGGGGAGGTCCCGATCAAACGAGCTTCTGCCCACCGTCGACGTCGTAGGTCGCGCCGGTGACCGCGGTGTTGGCCATGAGGTGCACCGCGAGCGCGGCGATGTCGCCGGATCCGACGACGCGGCCGATCGGCAGCGTGGCGCGGAGCTCCTCGCGGCGCGCGTCGAGCTGGTCGCCGAGCAGCGAGGCCGACACCGGCCGCCGCATCGCGACGGCGCCTGGGATAGTTCGCGCCCGCGGAGACATCCGGCGCCGGTCGCGGCCCGACCGCGGGTCGTGGTCGCGCCGGCCGGCGAGCGACGACGGGAGGCGACCGAGATGGCGGAGGAACGGACCGCGCGGGGGGAGGCGCCCGGCGCCGCGGAGGCGGCGATCCGATCGCGGGCCGACGAGCTGATCGCCGGGATGACGACGGCCGAGAAGGCCGGCCAGCTGACCCAGTACTTCTACTTCGGGTCGCTTCAGGAGACCGACGCGGAGCCGAGCGTCGGCGGTCTGCCGTCGCGTGCGTCGACGGTCGAGGAGGCGCTGGGCCGGGGTGAGGTGGGGTCGCTGCTGTTCGTCACCGACGCGGCGGAGATCAATCGCCTGCAGCGGCTGGCCGTCGACGGCAACCCGCACGGCATCCCCGTGCTGTTCGGCTTCGACGTGATCCACGGGCTGCGCACGATCCTGCCGGTGCCGATCGCGCTGGCGGCGTCGTGGGATCCGGAGACGATCGCGCGCGGCCAGGCGGTCGCGGCGCGCGAGTCGCGGGCCGTGGGCATCCATTGGGCCTTCGCGCCGATGGTCGACATCGCGCGCGACCCGCGCTGGGGCCGGATGATCGAGGGGGCGGGCGAGGATCCGTTCCTCGGCGCCGCGGTCGCCGCCGCCCAGGTGCGCGGCTTCCAGGGCGACGCCGTCGGCGCCCCGGAGCGCATCATCGCGGGTCCCAAGCACTTCGCCGGCTATGGCGCGGCGCTCGGCGGCCGCGACTACGACGAGGTCAACCTCTCCGACTCCGAGCTGTGGAACGTCTATCTGCCGCCGTTCGCGGCGGCGGTGGCCGCCGGCGCCGGGAACGTGATGACGGCCTACATGCCGCTCAACGGCATCCCCGCGACCGGCAACCGCTGGCTGTTCACCGACGTGCTGCGGGGTGCGCTGGGCTTCGAGGGGTTCGTGGTCAGCGACGCCAACGCGGTGCGCAACCTCGCGACGCACGGCTTCGCGGCGGACCTGACCGATGCGGGTGCGCGCGCCGTGAACGCCGGCGTCGACATGGAGATGGCGATCGCCGATCCCGCGCATGCCCACCTGCCCGAGGCGGTGGAGAGCGGCGCGGTGAGCGAGGAGACGCTCGACACGGCCGTCCGCCGCGTGCTGGAGGCGAAGCTCCGCCTGGGGCTGCTCGACGACCCGTACGTCGACGAGCTGCACGCGCGCGAGGTGCTCGGCGACCCGGCGCACCGCGAGGTCGCCCGCGTCGCGGCCGAGCGCTCGGCGGTGCTGCTGCGCAACGAGGGCGATCTGCTCCCGCTCGATCGCGGGAGCGTGGACTCGATCGCCGTCATCGGGCCGCTCGCGGACTCCAAGCGCGACACGCTCGGCCCGTGGTGCTTCGACTTCGACCTCGACGAGACCGTCACCGTGCTGGACGGGATCCGCGGCACGGCGGGCGACGCGGTCCGGGTCGAGTACGCGCCCGGGATCCGCCCCGCACAACGCGTGTTCGCGTCGATGTTCGACATGTTCCCCGGCAACGCGCCGGAGGACCCGGAGGGGTTCGACGACGACGCCGAGCTCGCCCGCGCGGTCGAGCTGGCCCGCGCGGCCGACGTCGCGGTGGTGGTGGCCGGGGAGTGGCAGAACATGATCGGCGAGGCCGCGTCGCGCTCGTCGCTGGAGCTGCCCGGTCGCCAGCTCGAGCTGCTGCGTGCCGTGGCGGAGACCGGCACGCCGGTCGTGCTGCTCGTGATGCACGGCCGGCCGCTCGATCTCCGCTGGGCGGCCGGCAACGTCCCGGCGATCCTCGACATCTGGTACCCGGGCACGCAGGGCGGCGCCGCCGTGGCGAACCTGCTGTTCGGCGACGTCGCGCCGGGCGGCAAGCTCCCGTTCACGTGGCCGCGGACGGTCGGGCAGGTCCCGATGATCTACTCCCACACCCGCTCGCACGAGCCGGAGAACCAGGCGCGGCGCTACTGGGACGAGGAGAGCACGCCGCTGTTCCCGTTCGGGCACGGCCTCGGCTACACGCGCTTCGAGTACGGCGAGCCCACCGTCGACCGCGACGCGATCGCTCCCGGCGACACCCTGACGGTCTCGGTGGACGTCAGCAACGCCGGAGCCCGGCAGGGCGACGAGGTGGTCCAGCTCTACCTCCACCAGCGGCACGGCTCGGCGGCGCGTCCGGTGCGCGAGCTCAAGGGCTTCGAGCGCGTCGCGCTCGAGCCCGGCGAGACGCGGACGGTGCGGTTCGCGCTCGGCCCGGCCGAGCTGCGCCACTGGAACGCGGCGGCGCGCGACTGGGTCGTCGACGCCGCCACGTTCGACGTCTGGGTCGGCGGCGACTCGACCGCGGAGCGCGCGACGACCTTCACGGTGACCGGGGGATGACGCCCGGCCGCCGGGACGCCGGCGCCCCGGGCCGGATCAGGCGTCGCGCGCGCGGCGCGTCGCGCCGACGAGGTGGCGGACCGTGAACGCGCGCGTGAGCGCGAACGGGCGCTCCTCCACGGGCACGTCGATCTCCGTGGTCCGGTCGTGCTGGCGCATGTGCTCGCCCCACGTGGCGCTGCTGAAGGTCTCCACGAACAGGCCGGGTCGCGCCGCGTCCTCGTAGAGCTCCCAGCGCAGCGCCCCGTCGCGACGGCGGACGACGGACAGGTCCCGCATGGCGGCCACGAACGCGTCGTGGTGCTCCTCGTCGACCTCGTACTCGATCACGACGAGGACGGGCCCGTCCTCGTCCTGCGGCTCGCCGGCGACCACGGGGTCGTCCCAGTTGCCGGCCGGCTCGGGCGCGGGCCCGGCGCCGGTCGGCAGCGCGAGGACCCTGCCCAGCGCCACGGTGGCGACGAGCCCGATCGCGGACGCGAGCAGCGCGGCGCTCAGCGACGCGTTCGCGACGAGACCCCACACCACCCCGCCGGCGGCGAAGCCGAGCTGGAAGGCGAGCAGCCACGCGGCGAGGGCGCGCCCGCGGACCCAGGCGGGCGCCACCATCTGCGCCGCGGTGAGCAGGCTCGTCACCACCGTCATCCATGCCACGCCCGCGACGACGAGCACGATGGCGGCGAGCGGCGGCGACGTGATCACCGAGAGCGCGGCCACGACGGCGGCGACGACGAGGGTGCCGGCCGCCGTGGAGCCGTTGTAGCCGAGCCGGGCCTGCAGCCGCGGCAGCACCGCTGCGCCGGCCACCGCGCCGCCGCCGATACACGCCATCAGCAGCCCGAAGGCCGACGCGTCGAGCCCGAGCCGGCGGACCGTGACCACCGGCAGCATCGCCCACATCGCACTGCCGAAGAGGACGAACAGCGCCGTGCGGCCGATGACGACCCGCAGCGGCGCCGAGAAGCGCAGATAGCGGGCGCCGGCGAGGACGGCGGAGCCGATGCGCTCCGGCCGGTCGGGCGCCGTGTCGCGCGGCCCGGCGATGGCGAGGATCGCCACGGCGACGACCAGCACGCCGGCCAGCACCCAGAACAGCCCGCCGGCGCCCGCGACCGCGATCACCACGCCCGCCATGGCGGGCCCCACCGCCCGGGCCACGTTGACCGACACGTTGGTCATGGCCACCGCGGATGCGAGCAGGCGCCGCGGCACGAGATCGGGCACGGTGGCCGAGAACGCGGGCAGGAACATCGCCAGGCCCGCCCCGAGCGCCGCGGTGAGGATCAGCACGACCGCCGGCGTGGCCAGGTCCGCGACGGTCAGCGCCGCGAGCACGCTCATCGCGACGGCCATGGCGAGGGCGGCCGCGACGAGCAGGCGGCGCCGGTCCACCACGTCGGCGACCGCCCCGGCGAACAGCGAGAGCACCACGCCGGGCACGCTGATCGCCGTCTGGATCAGGGCCACGAGCGCCGCGGACCCGGACTGCCGCGTGATCACGTCCACCGCACCGACGGTCTGCGCCCAGATCACCAGCTGGGCGGCCAGGAACGCGAACCACGCGACGCGGAAGCGCGGATCCCGCAGCGGTGCGAGCGCCGAGACCTGCGCGGCGGCGCCGCTGCCTCGCTCGGCGGGCTCGACCCGTCCGTCGCCGGCAGGCTCCGGCGTGGCCGGATCGAGCCCCGGGAGGAGGGCCTCGCGCGCCTCGTTCGTGCGGTCCACGGCGCCGATCGTAGGCGCCGTGCGCGATCGAGGCACGCTGCCCGATCACGGCGATCCGGCCGCGACCGGCTGTCGGACCTCCGCCTGCAGGGCCTTCAGCGCGTCGACGTAGATCTCCGAGAAGGTCGGGAAGGGCTGGATCGTGTCGCGCAGCACGGAGAGCGGCACGCGGGCGCGGATGGCGAGCGTCGCCTGCTGCAGCCACTCGCCGGCCTCCGGCCCGAGCGCGTAGGCGCCGGTCAGGCACTCGCCGTCGCTCAGCAGCGTGAGAAAGCCGTTGGACTCGGCATAGGCGTGGGTGTACGTCGCGGTCTTGGCCACCGCCGAGACGAGCGCGGTGGCGCTGTAGCGAGCCTCGGTCGCGCCGGCCGCCGCCGCCTGCGGATCGGTGTAGGTCACCCGCGGCACGGCGTCGTAATGGGCCTCGCGCGGCTCGCCGAGGATGTTCGCCGCGACCACCTCGCCCTGGTACTTGCCGACGTGCGTCAGCGGCCAGACGCCAACGACGTCGCCGATCGCCCACAGCCGCTCACCCGCGCGCATGGACGGGTCGACGGGGACGCCGCGCGGGCCGGCCTCGATGCCGACCGTCTCGAGGCCGATGTCGGCGACCCGCGGGCGCCGGCCGGTCGCGACGAGCAGGCGGTCGCCGGTCAGCTCCTGTCCGTCGTCGAGCGTCAGGACGTACGCCTCGCCCCTGCCTCGCGCTGCGCGCTCGTCACCGCTTCGCTCGCGGCGCGCCGCGGTCGCGTGCACGCCGAGCACGAGCTCGATGCCCTCGCGGCGCAGGACCTCGCCGAGCGCCTCGCCGAGCGGCGCAGGCTCGCGCGCGAGCACGTGCGCCGCGCTCTCGACGAGCGCGACCTCGCCGCCGAGGCGGCGGACCGCCTGCGCGAGCTCGACGCCGACCGGCCCGCCGCCGAGGACGAGCAGCCGGCGCGGGACCGCCTTCATGGCGGTCGCCTCGCGGTTGGTCCAGATCCCGTCGAGCTCGCGCAGTCCGGGGATCGGCGGGATGACCGGGTCGGCGCCGTTCGCGAGGACGACGTGCTCGGCGGTGTGGCGCACGCCGTCGACCTCGACCACGCCGGTTCCGGCGAGCCGCCCGCTGCCGCGCAGGAGCGTGATGCCGGCTCCGTCGAGCCAGCGCGCCGCCCCGGCGTCCGTGTGGTCGGAGACCATGAAGTCGCGGTACGCGAGCGCGGCGTCGACGTCGACCTCCGCGGTGGCCGCCGCCTCGCGGGCGCCCTGCACCGCCTCGCCGGGCCGCAACAGCGTCTTGGACGGGATGCAGGCCCAGTAGGAGCACTCGCCGCCGACCAGCTCGCGCTCGACGACGGCGACCCGCAGGCCGCCCTCGGCCAGCGCGCCCGCGCAGTGCTCGCCGGGCGACCCCGCGCCCAGCACGATGACGTCGTAGTCGTAGCTCACCGCGACCTCCGTTCACGTGCGGATCCGGATCCGGCCGACCCTCGCGAACGCGATCATCTCGCTCCCCGCGTCATCGCGCGAGCCGGCACGCCCGGAGCCTGCCGTCCGGGTGTCGGGGTCGCGCCAGGGCATGCCCTGGTCGGATGCCCGGGTGCCTACGCCGGCGCGGCTTCCCGGTCCTCGCTCCGCAGCGCGTCGTGCAACGCCCTGCGCGAGCTGATCCCGAGCTTGGTGAACACCTTCTTCAGGTGCCACTCGACGGTGCGCGGGCTGAGGAACAAGCGTGCGCCGATCTCCGGGTTGGACAGGCCGTCGCGCGCCAGGCGGGCGATCTGCTGCTCCTGGGGCGTGAGCTCGTCGCGCCGTTCGACGGTGCGCTTGCGCACCTTGCCGCCCGTCGCCACGAGCTCGCGCCGCGCCCGCTCGGCGAAGCCGTCCAGGCCGATCGCCGCGAGCATCTCCTGGGCGGCGCGCAGCTGCTGCCGCGCATCGGCACGCCGGCCCTCGCGGCGCAGCCATTCCCCGTACAGGAGATGCGCGCGGGCGACCTCGGGCCGCAGGCCCGTGCGGCCCAGGCGCTCGATCGCCTCGCGGTAGGCGCGGTCGGCCGCGGCGCCGTCGCTCATCAGCGCGCGGACGCGCGCCTCCGCACCCAGCGACCACTCGCTCCGGGTCGCCCGCGTGCGCTCGGTGAGCCACGTGTGCACGGCGCCCAGCGCCGCCGCGTCACCCGTCCTCGCCGCGGCCTCGGCCAGCTCGGGCACGACGAACGGCCCGAAGCCCAGATGATCCGGGTCGAACGCGGAGCGAGCGGCGGCGAGGGCCTCGGCGTGGCGTCCGAGGCCGTTGTGGAGGACGGCGCTCGCGTAGGACGCGTAGCCGGCCACGCGTCCGCCGGCCGGCGCCGCGCGCAGCGTCGCCTCGATCAGCTCGGACGCCTGCCGGTCCTGACCGCGCCAGGCCGCGAGGACCAGCTCCGTGTAGGCGATCGACGGATTCCCGGTCGCCTCCGCGACCAGCTGCTCCTCGTCGAGCACGAGCCTGGATCGACGCGGGTCGCCGGCCGTCACGTGGACCCAGGCGACCATGTTGAGCGCGAACTGGAGCTGCACGAGCGCGCCGGTCTCGCGCGCGAACCGCTCGTGGCGAGCGGCGAGCGTGTGCCACGCGCCGGCGTCCCACAGCTCCTGCGCGATGGTGATGGCGTTGCCCGCGACGGCGAACCACAGCCAGTGCCCGTGATCGTCGGTCGCCGGTTCGGGCGCGAGCACGAGATCGAGCGCCCGGCGGAGCGCGGGCGCGGCGCGCCCGTGTCCCTCGGTCGCGAACCGCGCGGACGCCTCGAGCAGCGCGTCGCTCGCGGCGGGAGCGCCGGGCGCCGGCGGCGCGTGCAGCGCGGCCGCGGCGATGGTCCGCACCCGGCCGGCGCCATCCCGCTCGCCGTCCCACATCGCGGCGCCGAGCGCCTCGAGGTACGTCGTGCGAGCCAGGCCGGCGGCGACCGGCTCGAGGCGTCTCGCCGCGCCCGCCAGATGCTGCGCCGCCTCACCGAGGTGGAACTGGTCGAAGGCGATCTGTCCGCGCAGGATCTCCACGCGGGCGCGCCCGAGCTCGTCGAGCGCGCCTTCGTCGACCGCGCCGAGCAGCCGGACCGCGGCGTCGAGCGCCCCGGCGTCGCGCTTGGCCCCGGCGGCCGCCAGCAGCCGCGCGGCGCGGTGGGCGGCGTCGGGCGACAGCGTGGCGGCGCGTGCCAGGAAGGCCGCGGCGGCGCCGAGCCCGCCGCGGGCCTGGGCCCGGGCGGCGGAGCGCTCCAGTTCCCGGGCGACCTCCTCGTCCGGAGCGATCGACGCCTGGGCGAGGTGCCAGGCACGACGGTCCGGGTCGGCGTGCGGATCGGTCGCCTCGGCCAGGGCGAGGTGCGCGGCCCGGCGCTCCGGCAGCGACGCCGACCGGTAGACCGCCGAGCGGACGAGCGGGTGACGGAACACCACGCGCTCGCCGATCGCCAGCAGGCCCTCCGTCCCGTCGGCGGCCGCTGCGGAGAAGCCGATGCCGAGCCGCTCTGCCGCACGCCAGAGCAGCAGCGGGTCACCGACCGGCTCGGCCGCGGCCACGAGCAACAGCAGGCGCGACGGCTCGGGGACCCCCTCGAGGCGCTGCAGGAAGCGCTCCTCGATGCGACCCGTCAGCGCCTGCGGCTCGGCCGGCTCGGACCCGCCCGGGAGCTGCGTCGCGATCGGCCCCCGTGCGAGCTCCAGGAGCGCCAGCGGGTTGCCGCGCGTCTCCGCAACGATGCGGTCGCGCACGCGCTCGTCGAGCGGCCCCACGATGACCGTCGCCAGCAGGGCTCGCGCGTCCTCCTCGGCGAGTCCGGCGAGCGGAAGGTCCGGTAGGCCGGCCAGCTCGCGCTCCTCGCTCGGCTCGCGAACGGCGAGCACGAGCGCCACGGACTCGGCCAGCAACCGGCGGCCGACGAACCCGAGCACCTGGGCGGAGGCGGCGTCGAGCCACTGCGCGTCGTCCACGAAGCACAGCAGCGGCCGCTCGGCGGCGACCTCGGCGAGCAGGCTGAGGGCGGCCAGCGCGACGAGGAAGCGGTCGGGGGGATCGCCGGACGACAGGCCCAGGGCCACGCGCAGGGCGGCCTGCTGTGGCTCGGGCAGCGCGCTCAGCCGGCCGAGCAGCGGCGCGCACAGCTGGTGCAGGGCCGCGAACGGCAGCTCCATCTCGGACTCGACGCCGGCGATCCTGGCGACGCGGAAGCCCGACGCCTGCCGGGCGCAGTAGTGCAGGAGCGCCGTCTTGCCGACGCCTGGCTCGCCCCGGACGACCAGGACCGCGCTCTGGCCGCCGCGGACGTTCTCCAGCAGCCGGTCGAGCAGCTGTCGCTCGCGGGTTCGGCCGAGCAACACCGGCCGGCGGTGTGCGGCCATCGGTCAACCCTAAACGACCGGTCACCGCGGCAGGAAAGCTGTGGTGCGGGCGCCGCGGGGCGGTCGTGTGGGCACGCAGCCGGCGGCAGTCCACGCCCGCGGCCGCGCATCGGGCGCGGCGTCCTACGCCTCGGCGGCCGTGTCCGGTGCGACGCCCGGGTCGTCGCTCGCGAACAGCATCCGGACGTCGTGGACGCCGTCGGCCGTGGTGATGCGCGTCTCGTGCGGCCCCCGGGAGAAGACGTGGAGCATCGCGGGATTGCTCGTGAGGACCTCGGCGACGAAGCCGCGCACCCCGCGTGCGCGCGCGTACTCGGCCATTCGCCGGTGGAGCGTGCTCGCCAGGCCGGTCCGCTGCCAGTCCGGGTCGACCATGTAGCCGACCTCGGCGAGGCCGCGATCGTCGCCGAAGTCGCAGCTCGTTGCCACGACCTGTTCGTGCTCGGGCGGCCCGACGACCGCCGCGAACGCCATGTCGCGCTCGTAGTCGACGCTGCACAGGTTCTGCGCGGCGACGTCCGTCAGCGCCGTCAGCTCCTGGAAGAAGCGCGTCCGCACGTCCTCCTGCGGCATCCGGTAGAAGAGATCCTGGAGCGCGCGGAAGTCGCCGGTGCGGGTCGGCCGGATGCGGACCTCGCGGCCGTCGCGCAAGCGTGCGACGCGCTCCTCCGCGACCGGGTAGGCGGCGCGGCGGCGCAGCTTCTGCCGGCGGCCGACGAGACCCAGCTCGACCGCGGCGGCGAGGAGGCCGGCACGGTCGTCGGGATGGGCGATCTCGATCAGGTCGATCGCGCGCTCGCCGAGCGAGCGGCCGAACAGGTAGGCCATGCCGTACTCGGTCACCACCCAGTGCACGTCGCCGCGCGCGATCGCGACGGGCTCGTCCGGCGCGAGCTGCGGCCGGATCGCCGGGCGGCCGGCCGGCGTCCGCGACGCGAGGCAGACGATCGCCTTGCCCCCGGGCGACGCGAGCGCACCGCGGTGGAACGCCGGGCCCGTCGAGAGGCCGCCGTAGAGGTCGCCGTCGAGCGACTCCATGCAGACCTGTCCGCCGAGGTCGATCGCGAAGGCCTGCGTGACCGACACCATGCGCGGCTGCGCCGCGATCACCGCCGGATCGCAGACGTGCTCGATCGGATGGAACGCGAAGCGCTCGTCGTCGTCGACCAGGTCGTACAGCCGGCGCGTGCCCATCGCCCAGCTCGTCACGACGGGACCGGTGACGACGCCCGCGGCGATCAGGTCGACGACCGGCTCGGTGATCACGTCCGAGTGGATCGCGAGATCGCGGCGGTCGATCAGGTGCGCGAGCATCTGGTTCGCGACGCGCCCGACGCCGACCTGGAGCGTCGATCCGTCGTCGATCAGTCGCGAGACGTAGGCGGCGATCTGATCGGCCTCGGCGTCCGCCGGCGCGTGCAGGTACTCGGCCAGCGGCCGGTCGACGGCGACGAGCCGGTCGATGCGATCCAGCGGGATGCGGCTGTCGCCGCGCGTCCGCGGCATCGCGGGGTTGACCTCGGCGATCACGCGCCGCGCGGTCAGCGCCGCCGCGCGGGTCACGTCGACCGAGATGCCGAGGCTGCACATGTCGTCGCCGTCCGGCGGGGCGACCTGGATCAGCGCCACGTCGAGCGGCATGCGGCCGCTGCTCAAGAGCGCCGGCACGTCGGCGAGCGAGAGTGGCACGTACTCCAGCCGGGTCGGCGCGCGCAGGCCCCGGATGTCCCGGCCGACGTAGAAGACGCGGTGCCGGTACCGCGTGTCGCCGGAGCCGACGCGGTCGGTCAGGAAGTGCGTCAGGACGACGCCGGCGGGCGGCGCGTCGAGCCGCTCCAGCGCGTCGACGAGCGCGCGCGGCGTGGCGCACGCCGTCCCGACGAAGACGCGGTCGCCCGGACGGATCGACGACACCGCCTGCTTCGCCGAGATGGCGCGTGCCTGCCAGCCCTGCGTCGTCACGGCGGCCACGGCAGGCGCACCGGCTCGTACTCGCCCGCCCAGTCGGCGTAGGCCTCGTCGGGGTCGTCGGTCTCCGTCGCGACGGAGGCGCCGTAGCGAGCGGCGACCTCGCTGACCGGGTAGTGCAGCGTCTCTTCCTCCGGGCGCAGGCCGATCATGAGGATGGCGCACGGGCCGTCGCCGGCGCCGACGAAGACGTGGGCGGTGGTGCCCGGGCAGTGGAAGTAGTCCCACTGCCGCAACAGCCGCTCCTCGTCCTCGACGACGAGCGTGCACTCACCCGCCAGCACGAGGAAGCCCTCCTGCCCGGTCTCCGAGTGGTAGCGCGCGTTCGGCACGCCGGGGAGCAGGATGCGGACGTTGACGCCGAAGTCGCGGAACATGTGCTCCCGCGACTCGAGCGGATACACCGCGCCCATCGCGTCCTGGCGGACCGCCAGCGCGTCCCCGAGGTTGAGCACGAACCAGCCGTCCGACGTGATGTAGCGGCCGTACGGCGTCTGCTCGGAGCTGGCTTCCTTCACGGCGGTCGTCCTCCTCGGGTCCGGCGCGACGCAGCGGAACGCGATCGCTGACACGAGTTCTCGCACATCGGAGGGCTCGGCCCTGGCGCCGGGGGTCGTCAGCACGGATGCTCTCGGGTCATGGCATCGATCGACATCGAGCTCACGAGCGCCACGGCGACGGAGCTCGCCGGGCTGATCGCCGCGCGGGACGTCGCGGCGGTCGAGGTCGTCGCGGCGCACGTGCGGCGCATCGCGGACGTGAACGGCGCGATCAACGCGGTGGTGGCGCTCGACGCCGAGCGCGCGCTCGCCCGCGCACGCGAGGCCGACGACGCGCTCGCCGGCGGGGAGCGGTGGGGACCGCTGCACGGCGTGCCCTTCACGGTCAAGGACAACCTCTCGGCCGCCGGCCTCCCGATGGCGATCGGCGCGCCGGAGCGCGCCGGCATCGTGCCGGACGCCGACGCGACCGCGGTGGCGCGCTTGCGCGCGGCGGGCGCGATCCTGCTGGGGAAGACGAACTGCCGCCCTACGGTGGCGGCATCGAGACCGACAACCCGGTCTAC
>Ga0207708_10002479_pt1 | contig 13575 bp, 11 predicted proteins | sample KBSK5101metaG_FD_184340 | JGI IMG/M metagenome (GOLD analysis project Ga0207708, IMG submission 184340) | Corn, switchgrass and miscanthus rhizosphere microbial communities from Kellogg Biological Station, Michigan, USA - KBS K5-10-1 metaG... | ecosystem: Host-associated > Plants > Roots >...
GCGAGCGGCCGCGGCCAGTCGTTCTCCACCGCGTCGCGCAGGCGGTGGAGCGAGCCCACGCCCGGGTTGCCGCCCCAGGAGAAGACGAGCCGGGACGCGCAGCCGGCGCCGATCATCTGGTCGTACAGGAGGTCGGGAGTCATGCGGATGAGCGTGAGGTCGCGACGGCCCTGACGTATGACCTCGTGGCCGGCGGCGAAGGGAATGAGATGCGTGAACCCCTCCATCGCGACGGTGTCGCCGTCGGCGACGGCGGCGGCGATGGCTTCCGGCAGCGAACAGAAACGGGCCACGTCACTCCCTCCTGCGGGTGAGTCGGCGCGCGGGAGAGTCGCACGAGGCCCGGATCGTGTCAATCCGAATAGCGAACCGAATGGGCGATAATCGAACGCGTCAGCGCGGGGCGTGGCCGAGCGCGAATCCGATCTCCTCCGCCGCCGCCTGCAGCACGGGGAGGTACTCGCGCACCATCGTGTCCCGGTCCACGCGCGTCGCCTGCACCCCCACGTTCATGGCCGCGGCCACCGACTGGTCGGGCCGGCGCACGGGCACGGCCAGCGAGCGCAGTCCGATCTCGAGCTCCTGGTCCACGATCGCGTAGCCCGCCTCGCGCACGCGCGCGATCTCCGATCGCAGCCCCTCGCGGTCCACGATGGTGTGGGGCGTGTGGCGCACGGGCCGGACGCGCGAGAGGTACACCGACCGCTCCGCATCGCTCGCGAAGGCGATGAGGACGCGGCCCATCGACGTGCAGTAGACGGGCAGGCGGCTGCCCACGGAGAGGCCGACGGAGAGGATGCGCCGCGTGGCCGCGCGCGCCACGTACACGATCTCGTCGCCGTCGAGGACGGTCAGGGAGCAGGACTCGTGCAGGCGGTCGGCGACGCGCTCGAGCACGGGCTGGGCCGCGCGCGCCACCGGCGCGGAGCCGAGGTAGGCGTAGCCCAGGGCCAGGACCTTGGGGGCGAGGCGGTAGCTGCCCGCGGAGCCGCTCACGTAACCGAGGACGGAGAGCGTGTGCAGGCAGCGGCGGGCGGCGGCCCGGGACATGCCGCCGAGGCGCGCCGCCTCCGCGATCGACACCACCTCCGCCCCGTGGCCGAACGCGCGGATGACGGACAGGCCCCTTGCCAGGGACAACATGTAATCGGGGTCACTCTTGGTGCGGGGAGGGCCCGCGCGTCGTTTAAGCTTGGAAGGACCCTTCATGAGGAGTGGTCCGATTATCGCACAACCTGTGCGCTATTCGCCTTGACACTGCGCGCCCGTCCTCGTTAGCATCCAACCGCCGAACTGACCACGCGTTCAAAAGCGGAGGATGTCATGGAGACCAGATGGGCTCGCCCGCTCGCGGCGGCAGGGGTCGTCCTCTTCATCTCTATGCTGGGGGCCGGAACCGCGGCCGCGCAGACGACGGCGGCGGCCCTCACGGGCGTGGTCACCGACGACTCGGGAGCGGCGGTGCCGGGCGCCTCCGTGACCGTCCGCAATACGGGCACGGGAGCCGTCAGCCGCGCCACGACCGACGCCGCGGGGCGCTACTCCCTGCCTGGCCTCGATCCCGGTGACTACGAGGTCCGCGTCGAGCTCGCCGGGTTCAAGACGGTCGTGCGCGGCGGCGTGGGCCTCCGCGTCGGCGGCAGCAGCACCGTGAACGTGACCCTCAACCTCGGGCAGGTTTCGGAGCAGGTGATCGTCCAGGAGAAGGAGCCGCTCATCGAGACGACGAAGGCCGAGATCAGCCGGGTGGTGGACACGCAGGAGATCGAGACCCTGCCCAACATCGGCCGCAACTTCGTGGACTTCGTGAAGCTCTCCAGCGCCGTCGCTCCCGGCCGCGAGAACGTGGGCGGCGGGCCCTTCAAGGAGCCCGACGTGGCCGTGGGGGCGGCGGCGGCGCCGCGTCTCTCGTTCGGCGGCCAGCAGGAGCTCAACACGCTGGTGCAGGTGGACGGCGTGGACAACGTCCAGACCTACACCGGCCTGCCGCGGGCCACCCCGTCGCAGGAAGCGGTGCGCGAGTTCCGCATCCTGCAGAGCACGTACGCGGCCGAATACGGGCGTGCCCTGGGCGGATTCGTGAACATCGTCACGAAGTCCGGGACCAACGACCCGCACGGCTCCGTCTACTACTACGGGATGGACGACGGCCTGGCCTCGCCGTCGATCCTCAACGCCCCCGGCGCGGACAAGCTGAGCCAGCACCAATACGGCGCCTTCTTCGGCGGCCCGCTGCAGAAGGACCGCACCTTCGTCTTCGCGAGCTACGAGGGGCAGCATCGCTCGGAGTCGAACCAGTTCTCGAGCGTGATCCGCGACAACTTTGCCGCCATCAACGCCGCCCGCGCCCGCTACGGCCTGAGCCTGGAGACCCTCGACCAGGTGCGCACCAACGACTACAACACGTTCATGGCCAAGCTCGACCACAACGCGGGCGACCGCGTGCGACTCTCCCTGCGCTACAACTTCCTCGACTCGGAAGCGCTGAACTTCCCGGGCGGAGCCGGCCGCGCTTCCGCCGCCTCCAGCGCCGCGCGCGACAACCAGACCCGCGACCACTCCGCGGTCCTGGGCGCGACCGCGACCTTCACGCCGCAGCTCCTGGGCGAGGCGCGTCTGCAGTGGGCGCGGCGCTCCTACTCATTCGAGCCCATCGTGGGCGAGCCGACCATGGAGGTCACCAACCTGATCCTCATGGGCAAGACGACGTCCGACCCGGACTTCTACAAGGAAGACCGGTGGCAAGGCTCGGGCAACCTTCTCTATACACGCGGCGGTCATCGTGCCAAGTTCGGCTTCGACGTGAGCCACGTGGCGGACGAGGCGACGTGGAACCTCTTCTTCCCGGCCCGCATCATCTTCCCAAGCCTGACTGCTTTCACCACGTTGACTCCGGCCGTGTTCTGGTTCCCGGTTCTCACGGACTCGCCGATCTATCCCGGCGTGAGCACGGACTGGTCGGACCCGGTGCCCGTGCCCTATCACGACGACACCCAGTTCGACCGCGATCATTCCTCCTTCGGCTTGTTCGCCCAGGACGAATGGAGGATCGGCCGCGAGCTGACCCTCACCTACGGCCTCCGCTACGACCTCGAGCAGTACCCGGATTTCTTCGTGAACAAGCGCGATTCCAACAACGTGCAGCCGCGTCTCGGCTTCGCGTACGCCTTCTCGCCCCGGAGCGTCCTGCGCGGCGGCGTCGGCCTCTTCACGGACCGCCTGGCCAGCAGCGTGGGCCAGGTCTTCACCGCCGCCGAGTGGTCCAGCCGCGGCGACGCCGACAACGCTGTCATCCTCTTCCCGGCGGTGGCGCGGATCCGTGGCCGCTTCCGTCAGACCACGGTGGGCGGACCCGGCGCGCCCCCGGCCGCGGCCACGTTCCTCGCCACGGGGAAGGCGCCCCTCACGGGGACGACGAGCCTCACCGACAACGTGAGCGGGGAGCTCGACAACCCGTACAGCATCCAGGCCAGCCTGCAGTTCTCGCAGGAGCTGGGATCCGGCCTCGCGTTGTCCGCCAACTATCTCTTCGTGCAGGCGCGCGACCTGCTCGGCCACGGCGGCAACCTCAACGCCGTGCAGACGGGCGTCCAGGTCACGGGAGAGCCGATCGTGGCCGGGCGCCGTTTCCCCGAGCTCGGCAACTTCCACGTCACCGACAACATCGGCCGCTCGACGCACCACGGCGGGACGATCGAGCTGCGGCGTCCCATGTCCCACGGGATCGGGTTCACCGCGTCCTACACGCTCGCGCGCACGCGCGCGAACGTGGAGTCGATCACGAACCTGGGCGACTTCCCGGAGCTGCTCTCCCTCGAGGCCGAGGAGTCGCTCTCACGTCAGCACGTCGCCCACCGCGGGACCTTCTCGTTCATGAGCGAAGTGCCCCGGGGCGTCGCCGTCCTCGGGGGGACGCGCTTCGCCGCCCTCGTCACCGCGAGCTCGGGCCGCTTCTTCACCGTGTTCGTGGGCGCGGATGCCAACGGCGACGGCAACCCCAACGCCGACCGCGTGGGCACGCTCGGCAAGAACACGCTGGAAGGCCCCGGCTACGCGAGCGTCGACGTCCGGCTGGCGCGAGAGATCGGCCTGGGCGCGCGCGCGAAGGCCGAGGTGAGCGTGGACGTCTTCAACCTCTTCAATCGCGTCAACGTGAAGGACCTCAACACGGTCTGGGGCAACGTGGACCCGAACGTGCCCGCCATCCCGAGCTTCAACACCCCTCGCGAGGTGTTCAACCCGCGCCAGGCCCAGATCGGGTTGCGCCTCCGCTTCTGACCTCGGAGACGACGGTCCCCACGGTCCGCGCGGCCGCGCTCGACGTCTTGCGCGCGTGCGGCCTCACGACCGTCTTCTCCAACCCGGGCTCGACGGAGGTGCCGCTCCTCGCGGGCTGGCCGCGCGACCTGCGCTTCGTGCTCGCCCTGCACGAGGCCTCGGTCGTGGGAATGGCGACGGGGTGGGCGATCGCGTCCGGCGAGCCCGCCTTCGTGCTGCTCCACACCACGGCCGGGCTCGGCAACGGCGTCGCCGCCCTGGCCACGGCACGCGTGAACCGCGCCCCCCTCGTGGTCGTGGTGGGGCAGCAGGACCGGCGCCACCTGGCGGCGGAGCCGTTCCTGGCCGGCAAGCTGGAGGGCCTGGCGGGCGAATATCCGGTGTGGGTCCACACGCCGCCGCGGGCCCAGGAAGTGCCGGCCGCGATCGTGCGCGCGTGGCACGAGGCCAAGGCCGCGCGCGGTCCCGCCCTCGTGATCGTGCCCATGGACGACTGGATGGCGCCGGCCTCCGACGCCCGCGAGCGATCGGCGGCGCCGCAGGTCGTGCGCGCGGCGGCCATCGATCCCGCCGCGGTGAAAGAGCTGGAAGGTCTGCTCGCCTCGTCGTCATCGCCCGCGCTGGTGGTGGGGGCGGGTGCGGACGATCCGGAGACGTGGGCCGCGCTGGTCGCGCTGGCGGAGAGACTCGCCTGTCCCGTGTGGCAGGAGTCGTTCGGGGCGCGTGCGGGGTTTCCCCAGGACCATCCGCTCTTCGCCGGCCACCTGCCCGCCGGCCGCGCCCGGCTGCGCGACACGCTCGGGGCGCACGACTTCGTCCTCGCCGTGGGCGCGCCCGTCTTCCGCCAGTACCCGTACGAGCCGGGACCGTTCGTCCCCGCGGGCACAGGCCTCGCCATCGTCACGGACGACGCGGCGGAGGCCCATCGCAGCCCGGTGCAGCTCGCGATCGTGGGTCCGCCCGCCGGCGTCTGTCGGTTGCTGGCCGATCGGCTCCCGGCGCGGACCGGACGCCCGGTCGCACGCCGTTCGCCCGCGACGCCCCATCCGTCCGCGGACGGGCGGCTGCGTGCGGGCGACGTCCTGGCCGCGCTGGCGCAGCGGCTGCCGCGCGACGTCGTCCTCGTCGAGGAGTGCCCCTCCAGCCGCCCCGAGCTGCATCGGCGCATCCCGGCGCGCGCTCCGCTCGGCTTCCTGAGCGCGGCCATGGGCGGCCTCGGCTTCGCCCTGCCCGCGGCCATCGGCGTGCGCATGGCGCGGCCGCAGCGTCCCGTCGTCGCCGTCGTGGGCGACGGCTCCTCGATGTACGCCATCCAGGCTCTCTGGAGCGCGGCGTACTATCGCGTCGGCGTCCTGTTCGTGATCCTCGCCAACGGAGGGTACGCGGTCATGGATCGCCTGGCCGAGAAGCACGGCGGCGGCGCGCCCTGGCCGTCCTTCGACGTGCGTGTCTCGGACATGGCGCGGGCGATGGGATGCCAGGCCGTGCGCATCGACGACCAGGCGGCGCTGCTGCGCGTGCTGGACGAGGTGATGCCGCGGCTCGCCGGCCGCGAGGAGCCGCTGTTGATCGAGGTCGCGATCACGCCGGACGCGACCTTCGAGCCATGAGGCGGCCCTGATCGCGGCTCCCGACGCACGCCGATCGGTGGTGGGCCTGCTCGGCGCCGTCGTCCTGCCCGGAGTCCTGCTCCTGCTGCCCGCTCCGGCGGGCCTCACGGTGCCCGGCCAGCGCATGGCCGCCGTCTTCCTGATGGCGCTGATCCTGTGGGCCACGGAGGCGCTGCCGATCGCGGTCACGTCGCTCCTCACCGTCCTCGTCCAGCCCCTCCTCGGCATCGAAGACGCGCGGGCCGCGTTCACCGCCTTCATGAGCCCGGTCTTCTTCTTCGTCCTCGCGATGTTCTTCCTGGCCGCGGCGCTCACCCGGTCGGGCCTCGATCGCCGCTTCGCCCTGAGTCTGCTCGTGCGCGCGGGCACGGACCCGCGGCGCGTGCTCCTGGCCCTGATGGCGGGGACGGCTGCGCTCTCGTCGATCCTGTCCGACGTGGCCGTGTGCGGGATCTTCATGGCGGTCGCGCTCGGCATCTTCGCCAAGGCCGACGTTCGGCCCGGCTCGTCCTTCGGGCGCGCGGTGATGATGGGCATCCCCATCGCGTCGCTCATCGGGGGCGTGGCCACGCCCGCGGGCAGCGCCATCAACGTGCTCGGCATCTTCTTCATCGAGGAGTTCGGGAAGGTGCGCGTGCCCTTCCTGTCCTGGACCGCGATCGGCGTGCCCATGGTGCTGGCCCTCACGCCGGTGGCCTGGGCCGTCTTGTGCTGGTGGTGTCCACCCGAGATGAAGTCGGTCGGCGATGCGGACGAGATGCGGGCGGACCTGGCGCGCCTCGGTCCGTGGAGCATCGCGGAGAAGAAGGTGATCGCCCTCTTCGCCGTGCTCGTGGTGCTCTGGGTGCTCAGCACCTGGATCAAGTCCTTCGACGTGACCCTCGTCGCGCTCGGCGGCGCCCTCGCCCTCTTCCTGCCGGGAATGCGCGTGATGACCTGGGAGGAGGGCCAGAAAACGGTGGGCTGGGACGCGCTCCTGATGATCGGGGGCGTGACGTCGGTGGGCGCGGCTTCGCTCAAGACCGGCCTCGCGAAGTGGCTGGTGACGGCGGTCCTGGGCGGGATGACGGGATGGAGCCCCGTGTGGGTGGTGGCCGCGATCAGCGCGTTCGCGGTCGTGGCCCACCTGCCGATCCCGATCGCGCCCGTGATCAACAGCGTGCTGATCCCGCCCATCGTCCTGCTGGCGATCGCGGCCGGCCAGAGTCCCGCGCTGTACGCACTGCCCGTGGCCTTCACGGCTTCCTGCGCGTTCCTGCTTCCGCTGGACGCGGTTCCCCTGTTGACCTTCGCCCGCGGGTACTACCGGACGTTCGACATGTTCGTGCCGGGGGCCGTCATCAGCGTGGCCTGGGTCGTCTGGATGACGGCCCTCATGATGCTGCTGGGGCCGCCGCTCGGCTTCTTCTGAGCCGGACTCTAGGGTTCCCTTCGATAGGTCGCGTTCCAGACGGTCGTCCAGGCGTCGCTGCCATCGAACCGCCGCTTCCGTTCGACCGTGATCGTTCGTCCGGAGAATCGATACTCCTGGCGGAGCGTGATCGTGCGGCTCAGGCGGACCTCCGCTTCGAACGCGAAACCGTTCGGAGTGGTGGATCCGGTGAAGGTCAGCAGGCTGCCGTGCGCCGAATCGGAGTGCACGAGCTGGTAGCGTTTCGTTGCCGAGTCGTACGCGAACAGGGTAAGGGTGGCGAAGGGCTTGCCCTTCATGGTTCCGCGTAACCGCTCGGCGGTCAGGCACCCGCCCAACTCCGACGAGAACTCTGATTCGCCGACGACGGGATCCATGCCGCCGTCCGGCCCGAGCCAGCTCCCCGTGACCTTCCAGGTGCCGCGGAGAGGCTCGAGAGCTTGCATCTCGTGGTGGGCGCAGGGCAGCGGCGGGGGGACGGCGAAAGCCTCGGGAGCCGAGCCGACGAGGAGGAGGGCGGCCAAACAGACCGGCAAAGCCACGACCACCGTCTTCAGGCGACGTGATCTCCCGGCGAACCGATAGCTTCCCAGCCTCCGCCTCGCACGAGATCCTGAACCGCCAAGGACGCGGCCACCCTCACCAGTTCTTCGCCCTGTTCGGCGGGACTCCAGTCCACGGAGCTGCATTCGAGATGACATCGCCAGGGCGGATCCTCGCAGTCCACGGTGCCTTCGAGGATGCCGCGGAGAAGCGCGGACTGGAGGGCCTGCCTATCGCGAGCGCCGAGTGACGCGGGCCAGGGGTGGGTCAAGCGGAGCACGAACCCATCGCCGGGTTTCGCGCTGAGCGACACCGTGCTCCAACGCCGAACGCCGCCCTCGTCCTTGATGCAGCGCCCCTCGCCCGATGTGCGCCAAAGGCACCGCAGGACGCGATCGGTTCCCCGCGACACGTCGGGGAACATCGCGAACAGCTCGTCCAGTTGCCAGCCCGCGCCGCTCGTCATGTTCGCTCCGTCACCGGCCGACTCCGTGAAACACCTCCGCGATGACGACCCTGTCCGCGGAGTCGAACACGAGGTTCTCGGAGACGCGCCTGGCCTTTCCGTCCGTTTCGGACGTGTAGATGATCGCCAGCTCTCTGGTCTGCGGGTCCCACGCCACGCGGTCTACCGTGAACCGAAGCGACGTCAGGCGTGACAAAGCCGTCGTCCAGTATGCGCGCAGGGACTCCTTGCCTCGCACGGTAGGAGTGCCCATCACCGCCAGCGCGGTCGGACTCGTGAAGACGACGTCATCATGGAAATGCGCCAGTACCTGCTCGATGTCTCGGCGGTTCCAGGCCTCGGCCCAGCGGACGGCGAACGTTCGCGCGTCATCCGTCGTCACTTCGTTCCGCGCACTCGTCAGGCCTCTCGCCGCTCTGCTTCCGCGAGCAGGGTGGCAATCCTTCGCATTCCCTCCGGAAGTGTAGGCCCGAAACCCTGCCGGACCTGCTCCGCATGCTCGGCTTGGGACGGGCCACCAAGGCCGATCTTCTGCCGAAGCCTGGTTCCCTTCTCAGGGAGTGCCTCGAAGATCCACTGGAACAGGAGCACCGCTCCTTCCAGTTGGGACTCGATCGTGTACGAGCGGGCCGGCTCCACGTCGCGAATCACCCAGTGCAGAGGCTCACGCTCTGGGAAGAACGTCGTTCCGCGAGAACCGGAAGCGAAGGGGCCCTCGAGCTGGAATCGTGCCGGAGGGTCCGCCCAATGCGTGACGTCGGTCAGGTACTCCCACACGAAGTCCGGCGCAGCGGCGGTGTCTTCGGCATGTTCGAGCAGCCAGGTAGCGCCAGCAGACATTCCCTCGCTCCGGTCCGGCGGATACGTCGTTGATGTGCCCACGTTAGATGAGTTCGAGTTTCGGCGCACCATTCCGGCGGCGGCGAAGATGCACCATGACCTCCCGCGAGGGTTGACGGGTACGCCGGCAGCCGCTAGGGTCTGGCCGCGGCATTGCTGAGAGGCAGGCGGACAGCCGTCCCCGTCTTGTCGTGCGTGTTCCTCTCCGCTATCGGTGTCGCCGCCGCGGCCGACGGGCTTTCGGCGCCCTCGCAGACGGCGCGGCTCGCCATCGAGCGCGTGGCCCCCGGCCGCCTCCCCTGGGTCGTGTTCGACGAGAGGTCGGGCCTCCCGCAACACACGATCGTGGACATGCTGACCGACCAGCGCGGGTTCGTGTGGGCGGCGACCCAGGACGGGATCGCGCGCTACGACGGACGGTCGTGGGTGCCGATGTCGCTTCCGCGTGCCATGGGCTCGAACTACCCGCGGACCATGCGCGCGGCGCGGGACGGCGGTCTGTGGATCGGCTCCTTCGACGGCGGGCTCGCCCATCTGCGCGACGGGCAGTGGACGCTCACCGGCACCCGGGAGGGCCTTCCCAGCAACCGCATCCGCGGCCTGCTCGAGACGACCGATGCCTCCGGCGAGTCCGTTCTGTGGATCGCCACCGACCATGGTGTCGCGCGGCGAGCGCGAGGCCGCCTGGATGTCTTCGCCGAGGAATCGGGCCTGCCGAGCCTCGATACGGAAGGCTTGTGCGAAACGGCCCTCCTGAACGGCGAACGGGTGCTGGTCGTGGGGACCACGAACGGGCTGGCACGCTTCACCGGCGATCGGTTCGTTCCGGTCCCCGTCCCACGCCAGGTGCTCGGCCACCGGCTCGGGGACGTCGTCGAGAGCGCGGGGCTGGGGGGCCGGCCCGCGCTGTGGATCACGTCGTACGGCGCCGGAATGGCCGTCCTCGAGGGCGGGGAGTGGACGGTCATCGACACGAGCTCCGGCCTGCCCAGCAACGTCGAGGTGATCACGAAGAGCGAGGCGGAGGACGGCTCGCCCGCTCTCTGGATCGGCACGGAGGGCGGCCTCCTGCGCTTCGAGCGCGGCCGCTTCACGCTCTACGACGAGCGCAGCGGGCTGCCCATCCGCATCATCTGGAAGGTGCTCGAGACGACCTCGCCCGGCGGTCTCAAGACGGTCTGGCTCGGCACCTGGGGCGGAGGCGTCGTGCGTCTGTCGCCCAACGCCTGGAGAGGGTTCGACGGCGCGACCGGCATGCCCTCGGGGTCGGTGACGTCCGTATTGGTCACCGCGGACGACGCGGGGAGGGAAACGGTGTGGGCGGGGACGTCGGACGGCGAGCTGGCGCGATTCGTCGGAGACCGCTTCGAGGCGATCCCTCTACCCGAGCCGTTGCGTCACGCCATCATCTTCTCCCTGCTCGAGACGAAGGACGGCGACGGCCAGCGCTCGCTGTGGGTCGGGTCGTTCGGTGGTGGCGCAGGGCGATGGAAGGACGGGCGCTGGTCGTTGCTGGACTCGCGGCTCCTTCCCAACAAGCGCGTGTACGACGTCGCCGAGACGAAGGCGGAGGACGGCTCCAGCGTCCTCTGGTTCGGCACCGAAAACGGGCTGGCCCGTGTGGAGCACGGCAAATCCACCTTCTTCCGGCCGGGCACGGATCTACCGAGCGAGATCGTGACCGAGCTCCTCGAGACCACGCGCGCCGACGGCACGCGCACGATCTGGGCCGCGACCAGCCGCGGCGTCGCCCGCCTCGAGGGCGGCCGCTGGAGCATCCTGGGCAAGGCGTCGGGACTCCCCAGCGACAACGTCTCGTCACTCGCGGTGGCGACGGACGCCAGCGGCAAGCAGTGGCTCTGGGCGGGAACCTACGCCGGCGCGTCCCGCCTGCGCCTCGACGAGCCGGCCGCTCGCTGGGAGTCTTTCACGACCGCCACCTCACCCGCGCTCCCAACCGACATGGTCCAGGGTGTGGCCCAGGACCACGAGCGGCGCATCTACCTCTTCACGGCCCGCGGCGTCGTGCGTCTCACGCCGCGCGCGGCCACCGCCGACGACCCGGCCGTCTTCGCCGCCGAGCTCTTCACCGTCGAGGACGGCCTGCCGAGCAGCGACTGCCAGCAGCTCGCCCGCTTCGTGGACCATCACGGACGGGTGTGGACGGGGACGGCGCGCGGCCTCGGGATGCTCGATCCCAGTCAGGAACGCCCCGATCGCTCGGCCAAGCCGCTCGTGATCGACTCCGCCGCGCTCACGGACGGGAAGCGTACGCTGCGCGGAGGCGAGTCACTCGCGTATTGGCAGCGGAACCTCTCGTTCAACGCGGTGCTCCTGGCCTACGGCGGCGAGTCCAGGATCCGTTATCGCCACCAGCTCGCCGGATTCGACCTCCAGCCGTCGGAGTGGGCCGCGAGCGGCAGCAAGGAATACACGAACCTCGGCGCGGGCGACTACGTGTTCCACGTCTGGGGCAAAGACGCGCGCGGGAACCTGTCCGGTCCCGTGGACCTCCCGTTCCAGATCCGCCCCGCTCCGTGGATGACGGTCTGGGCCTTCGCCGCCTACGCCCTGGCCATCGCGTTCGCGGTGCACAAGGGGATCCAGTGGCGGGTGAGCGCGCTCGCCCGGCGCACGCTGGAGCTCGAGGGCATGGTGGCGGACCGCACGCGGGACCTGGTGGCGGCGCGCGACGAGCTGGAGCAGCTCGCGTCCGTCGACGCCCTCACCGGCGTGGCCAACCGGCGGATCTTCGACGCGACGCTGGCCCGCGAATGGAAGCGCGCCCAGCGCGGCGGGCACTGGCTGTCCGTGGTCCTGCTCGACGTCGACTTCTTCAAGCGCTTCAACGATCGCTACGGCCACGGCGCGGGCGATACCTGCCTCCGCGCGGTCGCGCAAGCCGTCGCCGCGCAGTGCCGCCGCCCGACCGATCTGGCCGCGCGTTACGGCGGCGAGGAGTTCGGGCTCGTGCTGCCGGAGACGGATCCGGAGGGTGTCCGGGGGATGCTGGGCGCGGTGCTGGGCGCCGTGGACGCGCTGGGCATCGCGCATGCAGACTCCGGCTGCGCGCCCCACGTCACGGTCAGCCTGGGTGCGGTGAGCCTGAAGCCGCCCACGGACGGTGACGCCTCTTCAGCGCTGGCGCGAGCGGACCGTCTCCTGTACATGGCGAAGGAGGGCGGCCGCCATCAGGCGCGACACGATGACGGCGGTGGGGAGGGCCGCCAGGTCCTGGCCGATTCGGTCCTCCCGTCCTAGACGCTGGCGGGTTATTCCCCTGAAGTCTCGCCGTCGATCACCGTTTGCGCCGCGCCTAGCTCTTCCGCCCAGCCGACCCGTTGACGAACCGACTCACCTCGAGCCCCTTGCCAATGGCCAGCGTCACCGACTCCACGCCCGGGTAGCCTCGAACCGCGCTCACATACCGACCCAAGTTGTGCGACAGGATGTTGTCGGCCACGACGACCGCGCCACGAGCCAGACTCAGCAACGACAGGAAGCGCTCGTAGTCCTCCTTCTCGCAGTCGATCAATACGAACTCGAGCCCGTCATATTGGGTCAGAACGTGACCCGCATCGCCAAGAACGAAGTCGACCCGATCGCTGAGGCCGAGCCCGGCGAGACGCTGTCGTGCCAACGCTTGCCTGGCCGGCTCGACTTCGATCGAGACGAGGCGCCCCCCGGTCTCGCGAGCCGCCGCCGCCAAGGCGATGGTGGACAGGCCGCTCGAGCCACCGACTTCGAGCAACCGCCGCGCCCTGATGCCCGCCGCGAGAGCGCAGATGAACTCGGCCGACGGCGGCTCGAGGTTCCGATGCCGCTCCGATTGGGGAAGACCGCGGGCGTCTTGCGCCAGCTTCTCTGACCACAGGCCAGCGATGGCCTCCCGTTCCGATGCCGTCAGCAAGCGCCTCTCTCCTCTAGGAGCTGGAGGCGGCTGCCGCCTGGGCGGGCTTGTAGCGGCCGGGCAGCGCACGCGTGGAAATGGCCAGGCGGTTCCACAGGTTGATCATGCCCAGGGCGAGGGTCAGGTCCACGATCTCCTTCTCGCTGAACTGCTTCTTCACTTCTTCGTAGACGTCGTCCGGCACATGGGTCTCCGAGACTCGCGTGACCGCTTCCGTCCAGGCCAGCGCCGCGCGCTCGCGGTCGCTGAAGAATGGCGTTTCCTCCCACGCGTCGAGCGTGTAGAGGCGCTGCTCCGTTTCTCCACCCGCTCGCGCATCCAGCGAATGCATGTCCAGGCAGTAGGCGCACCCGTTGATCTGCGAGGCCCGCATCTTGATCAGGTGGAGCAGCTTGTGCTCCAGGCCGCATTCGGCCAGATACTTTTCCATTTCAAGCAACGTCTTGAGTGGCTGCTGGGCGAATTTCCTGTAGTCGATACGCGGCTGCATGGCGATACCTCCCTCAACCATCCTATA
>Ga0207708_10002491_pt1 | contig 13545 bp, 6 predicted proteins | sample KBSK5101metaG_FD_184340 | JGI IMG/M metagenome (GOLD analysis project Ga0207708, IMG submission 184340) | Corn, switchgrass and miscanthus rhizosphere microbial communities from Kellogg Biological Station, Michigan, USA - KBS K5-10-1 metaG... | ecosystem: Host-associated > Plants > Roots >...
CTGGACAACATCGACCGGATCGGCGCCCAGATCGCCGCGCTGGATGCGCGCATCGCGGAGGCGATCGGCCCGTTCTCCCGCCCGGCGGCCCAGCTCGCTGACATCCCGGGTGTGGACACCGTGGCCGCCGCCGAGTTGATCGCCGAGATCGGCGTCGATATGGCCCGGTTTCCCACCGCCGCGCATCTGGTGTCGTGGGCCAAGTTCTGTCCGCAGACCCACCAGTCGGCCGGCAAGTCCCGCAGCAAGGCCCGCGGCAAGGGCAACCCCTGGCTGGCCGGCACCGTCGGGCGGATCGTGTTCAGCGCCACACGCACCGACACCTTCCTGGGTGCCCGATACCGGCGGCTGGCCCGGCGTCGCGGTAAGTTCAAGGCCATCGTCGCCGTCGGTAATTCGGTGCTGACCGTCGTCTACCACCTGCTCTCGGACGCCGACTTCGACTTCTGCGAGCTCGGGCCCGCACACTACGAATCCCGGATCAACAAGAATCGTCGCGCCCGCGATCTAGCCACCCAGCTACAAGCGCTCACCGGACAACGCATCGTCATCCGCGACGGCAAAGCGATCATCACCGACGACGCGGCGTAATCGCTACGCACACAACATAATCCGGCTACGCCGGATGCCTTCGGCCTGCCCACTCACCATCCGATTTTCGGGTCAGTAAACCCGGCCGCTGCGCTGGCCGCCGTCGAGGCGGGAAAATGGCATGGCGTCCGTCCGGGACGCCGACATGTCTGTGATGCCGTTTGAGCTCGTGGTGTCAGTATGGCGTTGGGAGCCACCGACAGGAACTGTCGATTGTTGCCGTGAGCACGCGGACCAGACTCTTGAGGCCCTGTGGTTCCTCCGGACGGGCGCGCCTGGTTGGAAGCTGTTGTGTTCGGAGGGATTTGATGGAACTGCTGCACGAGCGGTGCGCCGCATTGGATATCGGCAAGAAGGATCTCAAGGCGTGTGTGCGCACGCCCAGCCCGAAGGGTAAACGTTCGCGGCGGCAAGAGATCCGCACCTTCGCCACCACCACGAATGCGTTGTTGGAGTTGCGGGACTGGCTGGTCGGCGAGCGGGTCAGTTTGGTGGTGATGGAGGCCACCGGCGATTACTGGCGCGGCGCGTTCTACCTGCTGGAGGACGATCTGGAGGTGATCCTGGTCAACGCCGCGCACGCCAAGGGCCTGCCCGGCCGCAAGACCGACGTCTGCGACTCCTCTTGGTTGTGTCAGATGGGTGAGTGCGGGCTGCTGCGGGCCTCATTCGTGCCGCCGGAGCCGATCCGGCAGCTGCGGGATCTGACCCGCTACCGGACCACCCTGGCCACCGAACGCACCCGCGAGGCGCAACGGTTGGAGAAGGAGCTCGAAGACGCCGGGATCAAGCTGTCGTCGGTGGCCACCGACATCCTTGGGGTCTCCGGGCGGGCGATGCTGGCGGCGTTGATCGACGGCGAACGCGACGCGCAGGTGCTGGCCGAGATGGCCAAGGCGCGGATGCGCCCGAAGATCCCGCGGCTGGTTCAGGCGTTGACCGGCAACTTCGGTGAGCACCACGCGTTTTTGTGCCGGCTGCATCTGGAGCGCATCGACCAGCTCACCGCGGCGATCGGGGAACTGTCGGCGCGCATTGAGGAGCAGATGCTCCCTTTTGCCCGCCAGCTTGAGTACTTGGCGACGATCCCGGGGGTGGGCCAGTCCGTCGCCGAGGTCATCGTCGCCGAGACCGGTGCCGACATGAGTCGCTTCCGCACCGCCGCACACCTGGCTTCCTGGGCCGGGGTGTGCCCGGGGCATCACGAATCGGCCGGCAAACGTCGCTCCGGCAAGACCCGTCATGGCAACCGGTGGCTGACGGGCGCGCTGGGCACCGCCGCCCTGGCGGCGGCCCGCACCAAAGACACCACCTACCTCGGCGCTCGATACCGCCGTCTCACCCGTCGCGCGGGGAAGAAGAAAGCCCTTGTCGCCGTGGAACACTCGATTCTGATCGCGGTGTGGCACATGCTCACCAACGACGTCGAGTACACCGATCTCGGCGGCGACCACTTCGCCCGACTCGACCCCGAACGCGCCATGCGCCGCATCGTTCGCCAAGCCAACGCGCTCGGATTCACCGTGCGCTTCGACCCCATCCAGGCCGCCTGACCACCCATACGACTTCGGCACAGCGCCAGAAACATCAATCACCCTGGCGGCGCGACTCACCCATCATTTTCGGACCAGACGACATACGAGAGTCTCGAAAATTCGGCGCAGTTCTGCTGCCGAATCGAGTCGGGGCCTGCTCCTCCACTAAGCCCGGGCATCGGTGATAGTCGGCACGAATCCGCGGGGGCCGAAGGCGTCTGGAGCCCGGCCTGAGGGGTGGGCCGCGGCTTAGGGCGATGGCTGTTGTGTGGTCATGTCGGCGATGGTGACCGCCAGGTCGAGCAGTGCCGCGTCAGATCCCGCCGGTCCCAGAAGCGACAGTCCGAAGGGGCATTCGTCAGCCCTGGACAGCGGCATTGAAATCTGAGGCGTGCCACAGAGACTCGCAAGCGACGTGAGCATGAGCAAGCGTCCGGTGTAAAGATCCACGTCGTCGTCCGGTTGACCCTTTAGGGGGGCGGCTCCCGGAGCGGAGGGCAGGAGCACGCACGTGCCCGGGGACAACACTTGCTGCAGCCAGTCGTTCAGCGCTTCGCGCGCTCGCGTGGCGTCGGTAACGTCGACCGTGGTGGCTGTGATGTGCTCGATGCGGCGTCCCACGAGACTGCCGAAGCTCGGGTCCGACTCAAGGAACGCGCGATGCTCGGTGAGGATGCCGTCACTCTGCAGTGCGGCGTAGGCCGCAGGCCACCGTTCGAACTGGGGCGCAGGCGGGCGCACCGCGCAGTCGTCGAGCGGGAAATGCAGCGCGTCCGCGATGCTGGATGCGGCCGCCCCGAAGATGCTCCATGCCCCCTTATCCATCGGTGCGCTCATATCGGGGATCACGATGAACCGCGTGAATGGCTGCCCGGGCATGGCGTCCGACTCCAGCAGGACGCTGCCCACGGTGGCCAGCAGCTCGGCGTCGCGCGAGAACCAGCCGACGGTGTCGAAGCACCGGGCCAACGGGATGATCCCGTCAGTGCTGACTGCTCCCGGCGAGGTCCGGATGCCGTACACGCCGCAGTTGCTCGCGGGAACCCGCACTGATCCGGCCGTGTCGGTGCCGAGTGCGAAGTCGACGACGCCTGCTGCAACAGCGGCAGCCGACCCCGATGACGATCCGCCCGGCACACGCTTGGGGGCGAGCGTGTTCAGGGGCGTGCCGTAGTGCGGGTTCTCACCGGTGAGGCTCAGCGCCAGCTCGTCGGTAATTGTGATGCCGTCGAGGTTTGCGCCCGCGTGGAGCAGGAGGCTGATTGAGTGGGCGTCTCGTGCAGCGGGGAAGTGTGTGTGCAGCCAGGTGGGGTTGCCGAAGCACGGGGTGACGCCCTCAATCGCGATGATGTCCTTGGCAGCGAACGTCAGCCCGGTGAGGGGGCCTGCGCTTCGGCCTGGACGTCGGGGGCGGGCGTGCCGACAGAATGCGCCGGTGTCGTCGGTCATGTTCAACGGCTCCTTCCCAGTGGCGTTGTTGTACGCGCAGCCGACAGCCGAGGAGCCACGCAGGCTTCATTTGCCATCGCACTGACCCTTGCACGGTTCCACGACGAGGCGATGACCAACGCGGCGACGGCTAACCACGCTTTAGTGCAAATTGAGCAAGCCCGAGAGGAACCGAACGCCGTCTCGAGATAGACAAGATATGCGGGTCTCAACCTCGTATCAGAGATGCCTGTCGATATGACGGACACCGTTGACCAGCGGTGACACGATACTGGCGTGGACGACGGTCGCGGTGCACTGACGGCAACGGGACTGTCATGTGGGTCGTGTGGCGCGGAGCTGCCACCGAACTCCAAGTTCTGTAACGCGTGCGGCGCGCCGGTCAGGCCAGCGGCGACAGCGGCGGAGTACAAGCAGGTCACGGTTTTGTTCGCCGATGTTGTTCATTCGATGGACATCGCCGCGGCGGTCGGTGCGGAGCGGCTGCGCGAGATCATGTCCGAACTGCTGGACCGTTCCACAGCGGTGGTGAAGCGTTATGGCGGCACGCTGAGTCAGTTCACCGGCGACGGCATCATGGCGGTGTTCGGCGCACCAATCACACTGGAGGACCATGCTGTTCGTGCCTGTCTGGCAGCCCTGGGTGTTCAGGAGGAGGCGAAGCGGCTTGCCGTCGGCGTCCAAGAACGAGACGGTCTCGACCTGTGGCTGCGGGTGGGCTTGAACTCCGGTCGGGTGATCGCCGGTGAGATCGGTTCGGGGCCTTTCGGTTACACCGCTGTCGGTGGGCAGGTCGGGATGGCGCAGCGGATGGAGTCGGTGGCTCCGCCGGGTGGGGTGATGCTCAGCGCGTCCACTGCCCGGCTGGTTGATGGCGCAGCGGCCTTGGGCGAGGCCGAGTTGGTTCAGATCAAGGGTGCCGACGAGCCGGTGCCCGCCCACCGTCTGTTGGGCATGGGCGACCGGCATCGCGGCGTCGGGCGTGTTGAGTCGAATCTTGTTGGGCGGCGGTGGGAGATGTCGGCCGTCGAGGGCTTGCTGCAGCGCGCCGTCGACGGCCACGGTGCTGTGGTCGGCGTGGTGGGGCTACCGGGCATCGGCAAGAGCCGTCTGGTGCGCGAGGTGGCGGCGATGGCCCGTGACCGTGACGTAGAAGTGTTCACCGCCTTCTGCGAGTCACACACCAGCCAGGTCCCTTTCCATGCCGTCGCGCGGCTGGTGCGCGCGGCCACCGGCGTCGAGGGTCTTGACGCGGTGACGGCCCGCGTGCAGGTCCGCGCTCGGGTTCCCGACGCAGACGCCGAGGACTTGGCGCTCGTCGATGACCTACTGGGCATCGCCGATCCCGAGGTTTCCCTGCCCAGAATCGATCCCGATGCCCGTCGACGGCGGCTGACCGCGCTCGTTAACGCCTCCTCGTTGGCCCGCGAAACCCCGGCGCTCTACATCATCGAGGACGCGCACTGGATCGATGAAATCAGCGAGTCGATGCTGACCGAGTTCCTCATGGTGATCCCGCAGACGCCGTCGCTGGTGCTGGTCACCTACCGTCCGGAATATCACGGCGCATTGACCCAGATGGCAGGTGCGCAAACGGTAGCCCTTGCGCCGCTGAGCGATGCAGAGATCGCGGCATTGGTTTTCGAGCTGCTCGGCCCAGACCCCTCCGTTGGTGCGCTGGGCCAGACGATCGCCGATCGGGCCGCCGGTAATCCGTTCTTCGCCGAGGAGATGGTGCGCGAACTGGCCGAGCGTGGTGTCCTGCGCGGGGAGCGTGGAACATACATCTCGACCGCAGAGGCTGCAGAGGTGAATGTGCCTGCCACGCTGCACGCGACGATCGCCGCGCGCATCGACCGGCTCGACGCGAAGGCCAAACGCACGCTGAGCGCGGCGGCGGTGATCGGCTCGCGGTTTGGTCTCGACCTGCTGACTGCGCTGGGGGTCGAACCGGTCGTTGGTGACCAGGTGGCCGCCCAGCTCATCGATCAGGTCGGGTTCACCCGTCAACCCGAGTATGTCTTTCACCATCCGTTGATTCGCACCGTGGCCTACGAATCGCAGCTCAAGTCGGATCGCGCTGACTTGCACCGGCGGCTTGCCGCCGCGATCGAAGCCCGCGAGCCGGAATCGGCCGACCAGAACGCTGCGCTGATCGCCGAACATCTGGAGGCCGCCGGTGATGGGCACGCCGCCTACGGCTGGCACATGCGGGCCGCAAAGTGGGCGACCAACCGCGATATCGCCGCGGCCCGACTGAGTTGGGAGCGTGCGGAAAAGATCGCCGACGCATTACCCGCCGAGGACCCCAACCGGGCAGCCATGCGCATTGCTCCTCGCACCATGTTGTGCGGGATCGCCTGGCGAGTCCATGTCAGCGTTGCCGGGGACCACTTTGATGAATTGCGTGAGTTGTGCACCGCCGCCGGGGACAAGGCGTCGCTGGCCATTGGCATGGCAGGGCTGGTGATCGATCACGCGTTTCAGGACCGGGTGCGCGAGGCGTCGCAGCTGGCGTCGGAAGCCATGGGCCTCGCTGAGTCGATCGGCGATGCGACCTTGACGGTGGGGCTGTCCTTCCCCCTGGTCTACGCCAAGATTGAAAGTGGCGAGTGGTGTGACGTGCTGCTCTGGTCACAGAGGGTCATCGAGCTGGCCGACGGTGACCCGTCTAAAGGCGACTTCATTGTCGGGTCTCCGTTAGCGCTCGCCTTCACGAACCGTGGTTTGGCCCAGTATTTCCTGGGTCGTCACGGGTGGCGCGACGACCTGCGGCACGGCCTGGCCATGGCTCGCAGCGCCGACCCGATGTCCTACGCCACGGTTGTCGCCTACGTCTACGACGCGGGGATCCCCTTTGGCGTGCTGAGGCCCGACGATGGTGTGGTGCGCGAGATCGAGGATGCCCTACGGGTCGCCGAACGATCCGGCGATGACCTCGCGGTGTCTAATGCCCGGGGGACGCTGGGCATGGCGTTGGCGCACCGCCAAAACGCTGGGGAGCGTGACCGGGGACTGACGCTTCTGGCCGACGTCAGCGACGCGTTCCTGGGCCGGGGACACAACCTGGCCGAGTTACCGATGATAAACGTGTACTTGGCACGGGAGAGGGCTCGGCATGGGGATCGCGAAGGCGCCATACCGCTCCTGCGCGCCCTCGTCGACCATCTGTTCCGCGAGGGACAGCTGCTGGCGTGGGGCATTCCAGCGACGGGTGTTCTGGTGCAGACACTGCTCGAACGCGGCGCCGACGATGACGTGGCCGAAGCCGAGGCCGCGATCGAGCGATTAGCGGCGGCACCGACCGACGAGGGTCTGGTTTTGCGCGACATCTGGCTATTGCGGCTGCGCGCCCTGCTGGCTAAGGCTCACGGCGACGAGGCAAGCTACTGCGACTATCGCGACGGCTACCGCGAGATGGCGACATCACTGGACTTCGAGGGGCACATGGAGTGGGCCGAGGCGATGCCATGACGTCGGGCGACTCGGAAAGCTAAACCCTGTCTTGAAATAGACGACATTCGAGAGTCTGAAAACTTCGTATCGGAGATGGCGCGGCGATCCGACGGACATCACCGAGCAGCAGTGAAACGATACTCACGTGGACCCCAGCGGGGACGGTGGCGGTGCGCTGACGGCGGCGGGCGTGTCCTGCGGGTCGTGCGGCACCGAACTGCCACCGAACTCCAAGTTCTGTAACGAGTGCGGTGCACCGCTCACACACGCCACTCGATCGGCGGAGTACAAGCAGGTGACGGTGCTGTTCGCCGATGTTGTTCATTCGATGGACATTGCGGCGGCGGTGGGTGCGGAGCGGCTGCGCGAGATCATGGCCGAATTAGTCAACCGTGCGGCAGTGGTGGTTCAGCGCTATGACGGCACGGTCGGCAGTTTTACCGGTGATGGGGTCATGGCGGTGTTCGGTGCACCCGTTGCATTGGAGGACCACGCCGTTCGCGCCTGCATGGCGGCGTTGGGTGTGCAAGACGAGGCGAAGCGGCTTGCTGTCGAAGTCCGAGACCGCGACGGCTTGGAATTTCAGTTGCGTGTGGGCCTCAATTCCGGCCAGGTGATCGCCGGTGAGATCGGTTCTGGTCCTTTCGGTTACACCGCCATCGGTGAGCAGGTGGGGATGGCTCAGCGGATGGAGTCGATCGCGCCGCCCGGTGGGGTCATGCTTAGCGCGTCCACCGCGCGACTGGTTGAAGGCGCAGCCAGCCTCGCTGAGCCTGAGCTTGTTCAGATCAAGGGTGCCGATAAGCCTGTCGCGGCCCAGCGGCTGTTGGGCATGGAGGAACGGCATCGCCTCATCGAGCGCGTCGAGTCGAATCTGGTCGGGCGGCGGTGGGAGATGTTCGCCGTTGAAGGCTTGTTGGACCGTGCAATCGAGGGGCACGGCGGTGTCGTCGGTGTGGTGGGGCCACCTGGTCTCGGGAAGAGCCGTCTGGTGCGTGAGGTGTCTGCGATGGCGCGTCCTCGGGGTGTTGAGGTGTTCACCGCCTTCTGCGAGTCACACACCAGTCAGGTCCCGTTCCACGCGGTCACACGGTTACTGCGCGCGGCATTTGGTGTCGACGATCTTGACGGGCAGGAGGCCCGCGATCGAGTGCGCGACCGGATTCCTGAGGCAGACCCGGAGGATGTGTTGCTGTTTGATGACCTGCTCGGAATCACCGACCCCGAGGCTGCCCCACCGCGAATCGATCCCGATGCCCGTCGACGGCGGCTGACTGCGCTCGTGAATGCCGCCTCCGTGGCCCGCGAAACCCCGGCGGTGTATGTCGTTGAGGACGCGCACTGGATTGATGAGGTCAGCGAGTCGATGCTCGCCGATTTCGTGACGGTAATCCCGCAGACACCCTCGCTGGCGTTGGTCACCTACCGGCCCGACTACGAGGGGGCGCTCACGCGGATGCACGGTACGCAAACGATAGCCCTTGCCCCGCTGAGTGATCCGGAGACGGCGGCACTGGTCTCGGAATTGCTCGGGCCGGACCCCTCGGTTGTCGGGCTGGGCCAGACGCTCGCCCAGAGGGCCGCCGGTAATCCGTTTTTCGCCGAGGAGATCGTGCGCGAACTGGCCGAGCGGGAAGTGCTGCAGGGGCAGCGCGGGGCATACATATCGATGGGAGAGGTCGCTGAGGTGAGTGTGCCTGCCACGCTGCAGGCCACCATCGCCGCACGCATCGATCGCCTTCCGCCAGAAGCGAAACGCACGTTGAGCGCGGCGGCGGTCGTCGGGTCACGCTTCAACCTGTACCTGTTGACCCAGCTAGGCGTCGAACCCGTCGTTGCCGACCTGGTGGCAGCCCAGTTCATCGATCAGGTGAAATTCACCCGCCAACCCGAGTTTGTGTTTCACCATCCGCTGATCCGTACAGTGGCGTATGAATCCCAACTCAAGTCGGACCGTGCCGGCGTGCACCGGCGGCTCGCCTCCGTCATCGAACAACGCGACCACGACGCGGTCGGCGAAAGCGCCGCCCTGATCGCCGAGCACCTCGAAGCGGCGGGCGATCTACGGTCCGCGTATGCCTGGCACATGCGCGCCGGTGCCTGGTCCAACAACCGCGATATCCGCGCCGCACGGATCAGTTGGGAACGCGCCCGCCGGGTGGCGGACGCGCTACCGGCCAACGATCCGGAACGCACGGCTATGCGCATAGCCCCGAGAACGGCGCTGTGTTCGAGCACGTGGCGTGCCGGGCTTGGCGTCGCCGACACCGGTTTCGACGAGCTTCGTGAATTGTGCTGCAGCGCTGGCGATGACCTCTCGCTGGCGATCGCGATGTACGGGCAAGTGCTAGGGCTGGGCCTTGAACACCGGCACCGAGAAGCATCTGCGCTGGCCTCCGAACAGTTCAGACTGATTGAGGAAAGCCCCGATGCGCTGCGGGCGGTTGGCGTCATGGACGGGGCGGTGTTAGCGAAATTGTGGGCCGGTGAAGCTGTCGAGGCATATCGGTTAGCGCAGTGGTGCATCGACCTGGTCGGCAACGACCCGGTGAAGGGCAGGACTACAGGTTTTGGTTCACCGCTAGCAGTGTCATTGCTCTATCGCGGACTGGCCGGATGCAGCTTGGGTCGTCAGAACTGGCGCGACGACATGCGAACAGGTATCGCCATGCAGCGCTCTGTCGACACACACGGGGTGACGCTGCCGGTGCTTATCACCGTGGCATACGCCAGGGGCATTTTGACCGGGGCGCTGCTGGCCGACAACGACGCGCTGCGGGAAACCGCCGATGCTGTGCGGATTGCCGAAGAGCGCGGCGACGATGTCGCCCTCGAACGGGCGCACCTTGCTCAAGGGCTGGTGTTGAGCCGCCGCCCCACGGTTGCTGACCGTGACGTGGCACTGGAGGTGCTGCGCCGGGCGCGCGACGCCCAAGTACGGCAGCGGCATCTGGTCTACGCGACGATGGCGGATATCGGCATCGCGGAATTGACCGCAGAGGCCGGAGAGGTCCAAGGCGCGATCGAAAACGCGCGCTCCATTGTCGATCGGCTCTTCGAGAACGGCGAAATGTTTCTGCGCGGTGTCGCGACCGCTGCACTGGTGGAGACGCTGCTACGAGGTGGGTCCGATTCCGACTTACTGGAAGCGGAGGCTGCAATTGAACGGTTGGCCGCCGTACCCACCGACCCCGGATTCGTCCTGAACGAAATCCCGCTGCTGCGGATGCGCGCGCTGTTGGCCAAGGCCCACGGCGACGAGGCCGCCTACCGCGACTATCGGGATCGCTACCGCGCGATGGCGAAATCCCTTGGCTTCGAGGGGCACATGAAGTGGGCCGAGGCGATGCCATGACGGCGGCTGCTCCTTCGGGGGTGGTGACGTTTTTGTTCACCGATGTGGAGGGGTCGACCCGTCGGTGGGAGACCGACGCCGAAGGCATGCGGGCTGCGCTGGCCGCCCATGACGAGGTGTTGCGCTCCGCGATCGAGGCGCACGACGGTTTTTTGTTCAGCCACACCGGCGACGGTGTGGTGGCGGCGTTCGCCTCGCCGAGGTCAGCTGTCGATGCTGCGGTCGCGGCGCAGCGGGCGCTGGAGTTGCCGGTGCGCATGGGTTTGGCGACCGGTGAGGCCGAGTTGCGCGACGGCGACTACTTCGGCACGGTGCTCAACCGGGCGGCGCGGGTAATGGGCGCCGGGCACGGCGGTCAGATCCTGCTGGCCGACTCGACGGCGGCTCTGCTCAGCGGAATTGATCTTCTCGATCTGGGGCCGCGACGGTTGCGGGACCTGCCAATCCCGGTGGGGGTGTTTCAGGTCCGAGCACCCGGCCTGCGGACGGACTTTCCGCCGTTGCGTGGAGTCGACTCGAATCCCGGCAATTTGCGTCCGGCGATCACGAGCTTGATAGGCCGCGCCGCCGAGGTCTCCAATCTTCAAGCGGCCCTGCGCTCGCATCGGTTGGTGACATTGGCGGGCGTCGGTGGAGTGGGCAAGACCCGGCTGGCGTTGGAAGTCGCGACGCAGTTAGCCGACGAATTTGTGGACGGGGTATGGGTTTTCGAGTTGGCGGCGGTGGCTGATCCTGCTGCGGTACCGGATGCGGTGGCGGCGGTGTTGGGAATCACTCAGCAACCTGGCAAGAGTGTCGGCGAGTCGGTGACGTCGGCTTTGGAGGGCCGGTCGCGGCTGTTGGTGTTCGACAACTGTGAGCACGTCGTTGACAGCGTCGCGGATCTGGTCGCAGCGATCCTCGCGGCGTCGGCCACCGTGAAGGTTCTGGCCACCAGTCGTGAGGGAATCGGTGTCGCCGACGAACAGTTGTGGCGGGTACCTTCACTCGACGCCGGTGCGGCGGTGGAGTTGTTCGTCGAACGCGCTCAGAGCATGGTTTCGGACCCGTTGGCCGATGAGGCGACCGCCGTGGAGGATGTTTGTCGTCGCCTCGACGGGATCCCGCTGGCCATCGAGTTGGCGGCCTCGCGGATGGCGTCGATGACGGCGGCAGAGGTGCGTGATCGTCTCGATGACCGATTCAGGCTGCTGGTGGGATCCCGACGCGGATTGGAGCGCCACCAGACACTGCGTCACGCGGTGGCGTGGTCCTACGATCTGCTGGATGACGCTGAAAAGTCTTTGTTGGAACGCTGTTCGGTGTTCGCAGGCGGGTTTGACCTTCAAAGTGCTTGCGCGGTAGCCGGATCCGACGACATCGACGAGTACGCCGTCCTGGATCTGCTCGATGCGCTGGTGCGCAAGTCGCTCCTCATCGCTGACCGATCATCGGGGCGGACCCGGTTTTCGATGCTGGAGACCATCCGCCAGTTCGCCGAGGAACAACTCGTCGCGCGCGGGGCGGCAACCGAAGTCCGGGCCGCGCATGCTCGCTACTTCGCCGGGCGCGAAACCGACATCCTGGCCCTGTGGGACAGCTCCCGACAACGCGACGCCTACACGTGGTTCACCGCCGAACTGGCCAATCTGCGCACCGCGTTTCGGTGGGCCGCCGACCACAACGACCTCGACACCGCCGCCGCCATCGCCACCTATGCGGGGCTTCTCGGCTATCTGATCGAGAACAAGGAGCCGATAGCCTGGGCCGAAGAACTCATCGAACCCGCCAACGCCGTCGACCACCCCCGCCTGGCCGCCCTGTATGTGATGGCGTCGCAGTGCTACATGGCCGGAAGGATCGAGGCCGCTGTCGGTTACAGCAAGGCAGGCCAGACGGTTCTCTGCAATCGCCGCGGCGAGATGCCATTCGGCCTCGAGGGCTGGGTTGGCGGTGCATACGTGTACATCGGCCAGCCCGAACGGTGTGTTGAGTGGTGCCGCGCCCAACTCGCGCGCGGTCGCGACACTCACACACTCACCAGGGCAACCCTGGTCATCGCGCTGAAGATCGCGGGTTCCGGGGACGAGGCGATGGCTGCCACGAAGGGTCTGATCGACGCCGCCGAAGCCACCCACAACCCGTGGGCGCTCTCGCTGGCGCTGTGGGCCTACGGCACCGCTTTCCTCGACGCCGATCCCGACCGTGCGCGGGAGGCCATGCTTCGGGGCGTGGTGATCGCTCAAGACAGCGGTAACCGCACGATCGAGACCTACCTGGCGTCCCGTCTGGCCCGACTTGAAGCCCAACACGGCGATCCGCTGGCCGCGCTCGATTACTTCCTTGTCTCAATCCGCCACCTGCATGACTCCGGCAACAGCACCACGATCCGTGCCGTCCTGGCTGCCCTCGCCGCCCTTTTCAACCGGCTCGGGCACTACGAAGTCGCCGCGACCATGAGCGGATTCGCCGACATGCCCTACTCGCGGTCAGTCGTGCCGGAGATCAGCACCGGGATAATCCACCTGCGCAAAGTTCTCGGCGACGAAACCTACGAATCCTTAGCTCGCAGAGGCGAACAGATGACCACCGCCGCGATGGTCACCTACGCACTCGACCAAATCGACGAGACCCGAACTGAACTGAACGCGGTCTCGTAATACACCACATATGCGACGTCTCAGACCAGCACCCGGCGCGTTGGGATGTGCCAGGTCGGTGCGTCTCGAAAGTTCGTCTCAGAAGAGGCTGTCGCAATATTGAACCGTCGCGGGTTTGATGCCGCTTCCTTCTGTGAGAAGGATGCAGATTATGTCGAAGCATTACCCGGTCGAGCAGCGTGAGCGTGCGGTGAAGATGGTGCTCGATCACCTCGATGAGTACCGGTCGGTGTATGCCGCGTGTCGGGCGATCGGCCCGAAAGTCGGGGTTGGTGCGGAGTCGTTGCGGAGGTGGGTGTTGCAGGCTCAGGTCGATGCCAGTGCGCGTCCTGGCGTCACGACCGTCGAGCAGCAGCGGATCAGGGATCTTGAGCGGGAGGTCCGAGATCTCAAGGAGGCCAACGAGATTCTGAAGGCCGCCTCGATTTTCTTCGCGCGGGAGCTCGACCCGCGCCACCGCTGATCTGCGGGTTCATCGACGAGATGCGTGCACGAAATTTCAGGGTCGAGTCGGTCTGCC
>Ga0207708_10002493_pt1 | contig 13543 bp, 8 predicted proteins | sample KBSK5101metaG_FD_184340 | JGI IMG/M metagenome (GOLD analysis project Ga0207708, IMG submission 184340) | Corn, switchgrass and miscanthus rhizosphere microbial communities from Kellogg Biological Station, Michigan, USA - KBS K5-10-1 metaG... | ecosystem: Host-associated > Plants > Roots >...
CACCTCGATGGCCGAATACGCCTGTCCGTTGGCCCGGGTGCAAGTGTACTGAATTCGCTGGCCAGGCAGCTGGTAGTTGGTGCTCACACGATACTTCGTAGCCGTGCAGGGCTGTCCGTCGACCTGGATGGTGCCCTTCCCTTGATACTCGAGCGACACGATCAGTTCGTGCTCGTCGACGCCGCGCAGCATGCCCAGGTACCAAGTCCAGTTGAACAGCACCGACCGCAGATCCTTGGCATCCTTCGCCGGTCGGTAAGGCGGCGGTGGCTCGCGGACGTCACCACGCCCCTGCCCACCTGCCGGGGCCTGCGCGCCGGCCGGCGCCTGCGCACCCGCTGGCGCCTGGGCGCTGGCCGTCACGAGCGCGCCGATGGTGACAATCGCGCCAATCGCGACCCCCGTCCAGATGTGTCTTCGTCGAAAGGCCGTGATGGCCCCTCGCTCTTGCCTAATCATTGGCATTGCCAGCGGAGATCTGAATCACGCGCCCGTCGGGCATTGTCACAGACTTGAGGAATCCGAGCGGACTGCCGTTCCTCGCCGGGATGAACTTCACGCTGATTTCGTCGCCGGCGTGAAGGGCGTTCTCTCCGGTCTTCCCGATGCCCCGCTGCGCGAGCGCGGTTGCGGAGCCGAGCGTAAATACCCACTCGGTCTTCGTACCATCCGGGTTCTTGACCGCAAGCGTTAACGACCCGTGGGGGTTCACGAACTGGATCTTCTCGACCGAGCCCGAGACCTCCGCTTCCTTGTGCATGTCGTACACGCCGGCAAGAGAGTGATGAGCCTGCAATGAGACACCGGCCATCAGCCACCCGAACATGACGACGCATCCGAGAATTCGCCTTACCATTGCTGCGCCTCCGTGAACTTGTGAACGGCACCCGGTGCCATCACGTCGCCCCGAAAAAGAATACGAACGCCGGCCAGAGCGTACCACTGCGCGCGTCCAGGCTCAAATCTGGACTGAATCTCACTTTAGGCAAGAGCCAGGAGTGACGAATCCCGGATCTGGCAGGCAATATCCTATGATCGACGACCTGCTGCCGCTATGGGGGAACCACCGGAACAAAATTCACATAACGAGCCGCACGGCGGTCCGGTTGAGAAGCCACCTCGAGGACGACTGAGTGCTTTCTTCCAGTGGCTGACGGGAGCGTCATCGCCGCCCGACGTTTCGCCCAGCGCCGCCGCGCCACGCGACCCGTCGCATCCCGATCGCATCGGACACTATGCAATCGCGCACAAGCTGGGAGCCGGCGCGATGGGCGTCGTCTACGCAGCGCGCGACGAACGGCTCGAGCGCACGGTCGCGTTGAAGACGATGTCGTCATTGGCCGATGACGAGACCGCACGCAAACGGTTCTGGCGCGAAGCCCGAGCGGCGGCGAGCGTCAATCATCCCAACGTCTGCCAGATTTACGAGATCGGCGAGGATCGTGGTGAGCTGTTCATCGCGATGGAGCTGCTCGAGGGCGAGCCGCTCGCCGAGCGATTGCGACAGGGCCCGATGAGCGTGTCTCACGCAGTCCCGATCGGCCTCGAGATGCTGGCCGCGTTGTCGGCATTGCACAGCCGCGGCATCGTCCATCGCGACCTCAAGCCGTCCAACGTGTTTCTCACGCCACACGGTGTGAAGCTCCTCGACTTCGGCCTCGCCCGGCCGGAGCCGACCGAGACGATGAGCCCGGAGATCGAACTCACCCGCACCGGATTCGTGATGGGCACGCCGCGGTACATGGCGCCTGAGCAGGTCATGGGCGATCCCGTCGACGGACGCGGTGACCTCTTCGCGGCGGGCGCGATCCTGTTCGAGATGCTCGCCGGCCGGCCGGCGTTCACGGGCCGCACGGTTGGCGAGGTGCTGCACGCCACGATGTCCGAGCAGCCGCCGGCGCTCACGGGCTCTCCCGCCATCGCCGCCGTGGACCGCGTGATCCGTCGCGCCCTGGCGAAACGCCCGGCGGATCGACCGCCGACAGCCGACACGATGGCCGAGGAACTGCGCGGCGTGCGTGGGACGGACAGCGATGGCACGCGAGCGCTGGCCCAGGCGCTCACTCGCATCGTCGTGTTGCCGTTCCGTGTCCTGCGGCCGGATCCCGAGACCGACTTTCTCGCGTTCAGTCTGCCGGACGCGATTGCCACGTCGCTATCGGGAGCAGGATCGTTGATCGTCCGCTCGAGCGCGACAGCCGCGCGCTTTCCCGGCGATGCGCCCGACCTCAAGGCGCTCGCGGCGGAAGCGGACGTCGACCGCGTCGTCATGGGCACGCTCGTGAGATCCGGCGATCAGCTGCGTGCGACGGCGCAACTGGTCGAAGCGCCAAGCGGCACCTTGATCACGTCGCAGACCGTGCAAGCCTCTCTGGGTGATCTGTTTCGACTGCAGGATGACATTGCGCAGCGCGTTGTCGAAGCATTGTCACTTCCGTTGACGGGAGCACCCGCACCCGCTGCCGACGCGCCTGGCAATGCCCGCGCGTATGAGCTCTACCTCCGCGGAAACGAGATGGCTCGCACGTACGACGGGATGGCACGCGCGCGCGACCTGTACCGGGAGTCGTTGGATCTGGACTCGGACTTTGCCCCGGCCTGGGCGCACCTCGGGCGTTGTCACCGTGTGATCGGCAAGTACGTCAGCGGCTCCTCAGACAGTGAAGTCCGTGCCGAAGAGGCTCTTCGCCGCGCGCTCGAACTCAACCCGCATCTGTCCGTGGCCCACAAGTTCTACGCGAACCTCGAAGCGGACATCGGTCTGGCGCAGCGCGCACTCGTGCGTCTGTTGAGCGAAGCGAAGCGTCATGGCAACGATCCCGAGCTTTACGCGGGCCTGGTTCACGCCTGCCGGTACTGCGGTCTCTTCGATGAATCGATCGCGGCGCATGCCGAGGCGCGCCGACTCGACCCGAACGTGCCCACCAGCATCGAGCAGACGTGGCTCATGGACGGCAATCTCGATCAGTTGCTCGCGTTCGAGCCCCCTTCACTTGTCGCAGGCGCCGATGAAGGCATCAGGGTCATTGGCCTTGGCCTCGCGGACCGCCGCGACGAAGCCCGCCGCGCGCTGCTGCGCATGCGACGGGCACACATTCCCGCGTTCCAGTCGTGGACCGAGTACCTGATGGCGTGGCTCGAGCGCCGCACGGAGGACATGCGTGCCAGGATGTCGGTGTTCGATGGACTGAAAATTCGCGACGATCCTGAAGCGATCTTCCAGGAAGGACGGTTCTTCTGTGACGTTGGCGAGTATCGACTCGGCCTCGACTACCTCGGTCGTGCCATTTCGAAAGGGTACTGGCCACTCGCCACGCTTCAACACGCTCGCGAGTTCAACGGAGTGCGCGGGGACGCGGCGTTCCAGGCGCTGGTGGCGGATGCAGCTGCAGGTCGCGATGGTGCACTGACGGCTTTCCGCGAGGCCGGCGGCGAACGTCTGCTCGGCTCGCCGTCATGAAAACAATGGCGCGTCCGCGCGACAAGGCCGAGATCGTCCGGCGCTTGAAGATGGTGCGCCCGGACTGCAGGCGCAAATGGGGACGGATGTCAGCTCACCAGATGGTCTGCCATCTGAGTGATTCGTTCCGGATGGTCACGCGTCAGAAGGCAACCAGTCCAGCGACGGGCGTCCTGCAGTCGACATTGATCAAATGGATTGCGCTGTACGCTCCGCTCCCCTGGCCTGCCGGCGTTCCTACACGGCCGGAAGTGGATCAGGAAGTCGGCGGCACCTCACCGGGCGACTTTGCCGCCGATCTGGCAGAGCTCGAACTGCTGCTGGAGACCGTCACGACGCCGGTCAACGCGATTTTCGCTGGCCGGCGCATCCGATCTTCGGACCGATGTCCGAAGCCGCGTGGCTACGGTGGGCTTATCTGCACACAGACCATCACCTTCGCCAGTTTGGGTTGTGAGCGCTACCTGCCCTCGATGATGAATTCCGCGCGACGATTGAGCGCGCGCGTCTCTTCCTTCGAGTTGTCGTACTTGGGGCTCTCCTCGCCCTTACTGAGCGTATCGAGACTCGACGCCGGGATGCCGCGGCTCACGAGGTACTCACGAACTCTCGCCGCTCGCCGTTCACCAAGAACCAGGTTGTACTCGGCCGTCCCCTCGAAACTCGCGTGCCCCTCGATGCGCAGCCGCGTTCCCGGGTTCTGCTTGAGTCCATCCACGAGACGATCGAGTACCGCGATGGCGTCCGGGCGCAATTGATCCATGTCGTAATCAAAGCGCACTTCGTCCAAGGCGAGCGCCTTTGCCGCGGCAGGCTCGGCGCCCCTTGCCGGAGCCGCTGCGGCCGCAGCCGGAGGAGGTGGAGGTGGTGTGGGTTTCGCCGTCGTCCCCGGCGCTGCCGGTGCCGCTGGTGCCGCGTCAGCAACACGCGGTTGAGCAGGCGGCACATACATCCTGACCCCGTTGTGGAAGCCAAGCCGGAACTGCATGCCCACGGCGTGGCCGGCGCCTGAACTCTGACCACTGAGGGCCTCGACCGTACTCTCATCCTCCAATCCAAACTGGTATGTCACCCCGGCTCCGAGTGACAGGCCGTTGGAGTGCTGCCACGTCAGCCCTAATGCGGTGGTGACACCTCTCTTGATCTGAGAAAAAACCGGAGCGAGCGATCCGTCAGTCCCGGTCACGGCTCCGGGCACCGTGATCACGCTGTCGTCGTTCAGATGCTCGCCAAACATTTCGGCGGTGACGCGCAGATTCGAGCGGGCACCGAATGCGGCACCGAGCCCCCAGCGAACGCCATCCGAGATGCTCACATCGTCAGGGTCGCCCCTGAAGGCGTAACCGGTGTAGCCGCTGATTTCGACACGCTGACTGATCTCTCTGCTGATCACGGCGTCGGCGAAGTAGTCGAATTGCCCCGTGCTCGCACCGCCGTCCTGGTCGCCAGTCGGCAACTTGACCGTACCCCGAAAGGCCAGCGCGAACGGCTGCTGACGATGCTCGGTGAGGAGGTTGAATTTGCCGCCGAGAAGCAGATCGCCGAACTTGTTGCCGGTCCACGTATCGCGCACGAATGGGTTGTCGTTGTTAACTCCCCCATCCTCCTGGTTGCCAGGTTCAAACAGCGGACGGAGATCGCGGTCTATGCGGGTCACGACGCGTAACGCGCCGAAGATTTCAGTTCGCGGGCCGGCGCCAACCGCGGCGGTGATCGGCCAATCCGACAGATCGGTCACCCCTTGTCTGAAGTCGAACTCAGTGCGATACACGCTAAACGAAAAGCCACCTGGCTTTACGGTCTCGGCGGTGGGCACGAACCACAAGCCGGTGTCGCCCCAGTACGTGGCGGTCGCCGGACGCTCCGTTCGAGCCGCTGCGGAGTCTTGCGCCGAGGCGGGCACAGCCGTCAAGGCTCCGGACAGCGTCAGCATCAGTATCTGGTGTTTCATGTAAATCCCCCTGCAAGCAACTCGTGACTACGGATGAGGCAAATACACCGAGAGACTGCAAAGGTTGGTGAGCCTGTCAGGCGCTTACGGCCTCGGCCATTACAGGGATGCCGACAAGCGTCGACAACTGCGCGGCAAGGATTGCCGCCGCGGCGCGCACACATTCAAGCCGTTCTCCCCCATGGCATAGTTCGAGTGCCAGCACTCCGGCACATCCGGTCGGCGTGAGCAAGGGAACGACGACCGCCCCCGTTGCCATCTCTCCGCGATCAACGACCCGGGCCTCTGCGTTTCTGAACGCCGACCCGATGGCGTTATCGGAATCGCGCGAGACCGACCCGAGTTGGGACATTGTTTCGTTCGAATATCCATGGGCGTATACCGGGGTCAGTTCACGACCCCGTTGGTCACGCACCCATAGGATCAGCCCCACGGCGCGCAACACCGCGACGGCTTCTTCCAGTACCGGGGTCACTTCGTAGACCTCGAGCGCGCGGCCGAGCCTGGTGCAAAGTTGCGCCACCGCGGCGAAGTTCACGCCGCTCGATTCTTCCTCGAACGCGGCCGCGAAGAGAGGCGCTTGCTCGAGTTCGGGCTCGAGTTCGGGCTCGAGCGCTGGCGCAAGCTCAGGCACGGGCGGAGGATCAGTGATCACCCGTGTTTCCGAAAACTCCGGCTGTGGACGACGCTCCGGCTTGACGCCCGATGGCGGACTCTTGAAACTCTGCTGCATGTGAAACGCCGGCAACGCGCTGACCGCTGAATCAATCAGACATCGAAGCCTGGTCGGCGGGCGCCGATGGCCGTTCAGCTGGCGTGCCTGCGTCAGTACCTCGGTGATGTCCTCGGTCGCTTCCGGATCAGGGTAGAGGGCCTGGAACTCGCGCAGCATGCGGTCACCTTCAAGGCCAATCGCCTTGGCGTACGCACGGAAATACGAACGGCGGAAAATTCCCGTAGGCCATCGCGACACATCGTCGCGCTCCAATCCCTCGAGAAGTGACAGCTTGATCTTGGTCTGCTCCGCAATCGTCGCGAGTGGAATCTGCTGTTCCTCGCGCTGCAACCGGAGCTTGGTACCAAAAGTTGAATCCATTGCACACCCCGCCGGACAGAGACACGGCCGGCATCAATCATTGTGTTTGGGGGAGAACTGATCCGCCTCCGCCACAGGCTTCGGCGAGACTCGCCGGAGCGCGCGTTGCGCGCCTTGCACGCGAAGACGGAATTCGCGGGTTCGTGGCCTATGGGAGATGGGTGCCGCACGACCTCGAGCGGGACGAGGCGCCCCCGTGCGGTTGGGCCACGAAGTTTCGTCAGAGTAACAAGAGCGACACGCAGTCGCAAGCGTTTATCGCATGAAATCCCGGCGCATCTCATCTTTTATGGTTCGCTGTGCCCCATTCGCGATTTGAAGATCGGTCTTCGAAGCAGTTGGGAGTTGGAAGTTTGAGATCGAAAGAAGAATGTTGTGCAGATGGTGTTCCGACGATAGGTACCTGGCGTTACTAGCTGGTGCGACGGTTCCGAGCGACGAGCGCTCTCTGATCTCCGTTGCCGAGGAGCGACGCCATGGCAGTGCGGTTTGACGGTCAGGTTTTCACGTTCAGCCAACCCGACGGCACCCCTATTCAGGTACGTGGTTGGGGAGACCAGTACTACGCAGTCTTCGAGACTCTCGACGGATACACCGTTGCCAAGAATCCCGCTACTGGCTACTGGGAAGTGGCACGCTTGTCGCCGGATGGCGACGCGCTGGAACCCGCGGCCGGTGCATGGCCCCGCCTCGATGGCGCGCGCGCTGGCGTCCCGAAGGGTTTGCGCGTCCGTCGAGAGAGCGCCATGGCGGCGGCTCGGGAGTCGGCCCTTCGCGCCTCGGGCCGGCGCTGCGAGCAGCGTCGACGGGAGCGGCGAGAGCAACAACGTGCCATACGAGCCGTGGCGGCGGCAGGCGGCCCTATGCTCGCACCGCCTCAGCGACAGACGGTCGGGACCTTCGTCGGTCTGTGTATGCTGATCGACTTCAGCGACTCCCCGGCGGCGATCCCGCGCGAAGAGGTCGAGCATTTCTGCAATCAACCGGGGTACAGCGGGTTTGGCAATCACGGCTCGGTGTCGGACTTCTTCCTGGAAAATTCGATCGGCCGCTGCAACTACACCAACATCGTCCTTCCCTATTACCGCGCGCAGCATCCGAAGACGTATTACACGGACCGCACGATCCCGCAGCCGCGGCGTGCCTACGAGCTGATGAACGAGGCGCTCGCTTATCACAAGGCGCAGGGATTCGACTTCTCACCGCTCACCGCCGACAACCAGGGGTTCGTGTACGCGATGAACGTCTACTATGCCGGACCGGTGACCAATAATTGGGCCGAGGGACTCTGGCCCCACTCCCATCATCTGGCAACGGCCGTGCAGCTCCGGCCAGGCATGAAAGCGTTCGACTATCAGTTCACGGCGATCGGTGCCCAGTTGGATTTGGGGACGTTCTGCCACGAAAACGGTCACATGTTGTGCGACTACCCCGACTTGTACGACTACGGCTACGAGTCGAGCGGTGTCGGCGGCTACTGCCTGATGTGCGCGGGAAACAACGTCAGCGAGAAGAACCCGATCCCGATCAGCGCCTATCTCAAACGCCTGTCCGGCTGGGCGCGCAACGTCACCACGATCACACACGGCGCGACGATAACGCTGGACGCCGGCACCAACGACTTCGCGATCTACTCCCGCGGAGGACGCGAGTACTTCCTGATTGAAAACCGTCGCCGGACCGGCCGCGACGGCTCGCTCCCCGATGAAGGGCTGGCGATCTGGCACGTCGACGAGGACGGCGATAACAGTCACGAGCAGATGACCAGCGGCAGTCACTACGAGCTGTCGCTCGAGCAGGCAGACGGCCTTTTTCAGCTGGAGCGCCAACGCAATCAGATCGGCGATGCCGGCGACCTGTTTGCCGGCCCGCTGGCAGGCTTCGGGGACGGTACCCTGCCGGACAGCAAGTGGTGGAATGGCACCTCGTCGAACCTGAGGATCGAACAGATCTCTGCCGCCGGTCAGTCGATCACGTTCCAATGCTTTCTCGCTGATGTGACTGCGCCGCCGGCGACGACGCTCACGCGAGCATCGACGCCGAATCGCGCCATTCCTGAAAACGATCAGGCCGGCATCACCGACACGATCGAGATCTCCGACGCCCTGCCTATCTCCAGCTTGAAAGTGGGCGTGGACATCACGCATACCTATCGCGGCGATCTCAACGCGACACTGACCACGCCGTGGGGAACGGTCATCGAGCTTCATCCCAAAGGACGCGGCGGCAACGCGCATGACTTGAAGGTGACCTACGACGCCGCGACGCTGCCGGCGCTGGCGACGCTGCGAGGGCGCGACGCCCAGGGCACGTGGCGGTTAATGGTGCGCGATCTCGCACCCGGTGATACCGGCCAACTGAATCAGTGGTCGCTCGAGTTCTCGGCGGCGGCCGTACCGGCAGATGCTGCTATCGAGCTGAAGGAGTCACCTGGATTGAAGATTCCGGACGCCCCGAACGGAGGCATCGTGCGTTCCCTCGCCGCGACGAGCGCCGCGACGATCGGCAGCGTCGAGGTGTCCATCGATATCACGCACACCTGGATCGGGGATCTTCGCGTCAGCGTGCGCGCGCCCTCGGGCACCGAGGCGGTCCTCCACGACGGCACGGGTGGATCCGCGGACAATATCGTCAAGACGTTTACCGCCGCCAACACTCCACCGTTGGCGGCATTGACAGGGCAGCCGGCAGGCGGCACGTGGCAGCTGAACGTCGTGGACCTCTCCGCTCAGGATGAGGGCAAACTCAACGAGTGGAAGGTATCAATCAAGCCGTCCTTAGTCCCTGGGCCTTAATCTGCACGGCTTATTTCGTAGTCCTGACCAGGGGCGGTTCGTTCTTGACGACGAAGCCGCCCTTCATCACGAAGCGGACTCGCTGCATCTCGCTGATGTCGGTCAGCGGGTCTCCCGAGACCGCGATCAAGTCGGCGTACTTGCCCTTCTCCACGCTGCCGATGTGATTGACCCAGTCGTAGTTCAACATCCGTGCTGTAGGCAGGAACGGCATCGACAACGCCTCACGCGTCGTCATCCCCCACTTCATGAAATAGGCAAATTGATCGGCCTGCTTGCCGTGCGGAACGTCAGCCGATGTGGCGCCGCTGCCGAACACGAACGGCACACCGGCTGCCTTCGCCTTCTTGAACGCCTGTTCCGCCATCTTAAGGCGGCTGTTCTTGCCGCCGGTTCGTTTGAGATCCGCGGCCTCGAGCCCGACAAGGTCGTCGACCGTCAGCTCAAACGGCAGTTTCTTGTCGATCAGCAGCTTGAGTGAGGCGTCGTCGAGATCGGTCAGGTGATTGGGAGCATCAACGCCGGCCTTGAGGCAACTGAGCTGTCCTTCACCACCGTAGGTGTGACACGCCACTTTGAGACCGAGCCGATGCGCCTCGTCGACGACCGCCATCACTTCTTCTTCGGTCAGGGATGGACTGTTCACGAGCGTGCCATCCGGCTTGAACACGCTGTACTCGTCGCCCACAAAGTCCTGGGTTGTGTAGATCTTCACCCAGTCCACGCCGTGCAACTTGGCCTCACGCACAGCCGCGCGCGCGAGCCAGGGAGAATTGGGGTTCTTGCTTTCCGTGAAGCGGTCCTGGAACCGCTCGAAAAAGGACGGATACGACGTGGTCGCGCGCTGGTTGAGCGACTGACCAACGACCTGCATGCGCGGTCCAAGCAGCACGCCACGATTGATCGCGTTGCGCAGGTCGACGGTTCCGTACCCGCCGCGCGAATCCATGTCGAGAACGGTCGTAAAACCGGCCTCGAGATCGGCTTGTGCATTCGCCACGGCGACGATCGTGCGCGTGGATTGCGACAACTCGTCGGGCGGATAGACGTGGACGTGCGCGTCGATCATCCCGGGTAGAACGGTCGCGGCGCTCAGGTCGATGACCCGCGCGTCCGGCGGAATCGGGATCGACGGGCCAACGTCCGCGATGCGATCGCCGCGGATCAGCACGATCTGATTGGCAGCCATCATCCCGGACCGGCTGTCGAAGAGACGGCCCGCGCGAATCGCGATGACTTGCCCCGCCGGTACGAGGAACTTGGCGGGTGCGCTCGCAATGCCACGCTGCCCCTGCAGTACCGCCGAACCGACGAGGACGAGCGCGATCGCAGCGATGACGCGCGTTAGGAGTCGCATGATCCCTCCAGGCTTCTGCCTCTCAACGGGTCTCGCCCCGGCTTCCCCAGCTCCAATGATCCGCTCGCCGCTCGATTCGCTTCAGACGGACGCGATTGTCATTCGGGTTCCGGTTGGGCGACGCCCAGATGCGTACCCAATCGCCCTCGCGGAGAGTACGTTTGCTGACGCCATCACGCTCGAGCCTCGACACGCTGGCCCACTCAGCAGAATAGACCTTCGACCTGCGAAAGGAATCTTCTCCCTGGACGTGGATCCACGAGTGCGGATTCTTGTATTGCACCTCGAGGATCTCACCCTCGATCTCGATGGTGTCATCCTCGATGTAGTACTCCGCGAACGAATGATGCCCCACGAGCGGAGTCGACAGGCTCACGATTCCGGCGACCACCAGCGTCCACAACTGCCGTGCCACCTTATTGTCCTCCCTTGGCGAGTGCCAACAGGTCTGCTTTCGTCATCCTCCGATCCGGGTTGGGCGCGTGCACCAGCACGTGGGTATCGAAATCCAGCTGCAACCGTTCGATATTTTCGATCAGCGTCGCAATCGATGGACTCACCGGCTGTCCCGGCGCCGGCACATTGAAGTCGGCGCTGAACAGGATGCGCTCCTTGGGCAGATAGGCAATCAACATCCCGTCGCTGTGCTCGAGATCATCGACGTGGTGCAGCTCGATGCTTCGAGTGTCATCCTTGATCACCATCTTCTCGATGACGCCCTCGACCTTCGGCTTCTTTCCCGACTTCGCGAGCGAATCTCCGACAAGCGTGCGAGGAGAGCTCAGCGCCTGCGTGAGGAAGTACTTGTTGTTGTCGTCGGTGAGGATGGTGATCCCTTCGGCCGCGAACGGGCCAAGCCCGCTCGCATGATCGAAATGCGGATGCGTGTTGACGACGTATCTGATTCGCTTGGTGGGAATCAGGCGCTTGGTTTCAGCGAGAATCGCCAGGCCGCGTGCCTCGCTCTGCCCACCCTCGAGGACGACGGCGAAGTCCTTGAATTCGACGGCGAGCGCCACGTACCCGCCAGTGATTCGGTATACGCCTTCAGCGAGTTTCTCGGAAGCCACGACAGCCGGCGGCTGCGGTGCCCCGCCCCGACCTGCCGCCGGAGTCACTCCAGGGGGCGCGGTCATCAACTGCGTGAGGTTGGGCGGATTGGCTTGCGCGGCGTTGATCGACGCCACGAACGTTTCCATTCCCTGTTGCCGCTGCGCCATCCTCATGGGCACTTTGAGCCCGCCAAAATCCTGGTAGTTGCTGTACAGGAACTCGACGTGCATGTCCCCGAAGATCGGATGCTCGACCCACGTCTCGACTCGCTCGACCATGTTGCTGTCGTTGATGTAACCGTTGAGCCGATACGGCTGACCCGAGGGCGCCTTCTGGTCGGGGCTCCAGGTCACGACGCGGTAGCTGACGCCATCAATCTTGCGGGACCGCACGGTGGCATTCCGGGCAGCAGCGGCGCGTAAGAATCCCCATGGCGTCGCCCAGATCTGCATCTGCTGCGCCCACGCAGGATTGGCCGGACCGATCGCCTGATCGAAGATGCCCGGTTGTGGAGGCGGGCCGCCACGGGGAGCGGGAGGCAGTGTTGCGCCGGTGGCACGCGACGCCGGCTGCATGAAATCGATCGTGCGTGCGTAGCTTCGGATCGACGTCGAGGCCAGGCCGAACGAGATCGTCCGGCTCTGACCGAAGTTGGCGTTCGCGGCCAGCCCTGAATATGTGACCGATGTCAGGCCGGCCGAACCTGCCGCCTTCATCGCTTGCTCAACGACCGTGTTCGCGTCCTGTGCCAGCGCGGCGGCGGGTACGAGTGTCCAGGCGAGCGCGAGAGCCGCACATGTCCTTCGCATGTTCGGACATGCTCGGACCATCGGCCGGGTTCGTCAAGAGCGAACTGTTCAGAAGGATTTCCCGGCAAATGGCAGTGACGGCGGGTCTAAGACCCGCCGCTAGATGTGCAATCGCGCTCGCCGGGTCGGGATTGGAACGGGGGTGGACCGGTGTAAGTCTTACCTAACCGGTCGGGCGCCGTAGCCCCGCGCGCGCCGAGGCCGGCGCGCGAATCGCCTTGACAACTCCCGCAACCCACGATATCCACTGCGTGGATTTCCGGCACTCTCGTCATCACCGCATACAGACATCGCAGGCATCGGCAACTCGGAGCCAGTTAGGGAATGGCAAAAGGAGGAGCCAATGGTACGGACCCGGGGAGGTTTGGGCGTCATCGTCGTCATGTGCGCGTTGCTGCTGCCATCAGTTGCGTCGGCACAGCAGGCATCGGCCAGCGGAATCGCAGGGGTCGTCAGAGACACGTCAGGTGCGGTGTTGCCTGGCGTCACCGTCGAAGCGTCGAGCCCGGCGCTGATTGAAAAGTCTCGTAACGTTGTTACCGACAGCGAAGGGCGGTACAACATCGTCGATCTTCGTCCAGGGGTCTATCTCGTCACGTTCTCGCTCCAGGGCTTCAACGTCCTCCGCCGTGACGGGATCGAGCTGACGTCCGGGTTCATCGCAACGGTCAACGCAGACATGCAGGTCGGCGCGCTCACCGAGACGATCACCGTGACCGGGGAGTCGCCGCTCGTCGATACCCGGAGTGCGCGCAAGCAGATCACCGTCACGGACGACTTGCTGAACGTGCTTCCGAGCAGCGTGAAGAACCTGAACAACCTGGTGACTCTCACACCTGGGTTCCGCGGCAATGAAGGCTTCGACGTCACTGGCGCGTACAGCGGTCAGATCGGCGGAACGTACCATGGAAAAGGCGCCACGAACGTGCAGTTCGACGGCATGGGTATTCAGCACGCATCTGGCAACCAGGGCTACAACGCCAACGCCGAGACGGTGCAGGAAATGGTGATGTACACGAGCG
>Ga0207708_10002495_pt1 | contig 13538 bp, 12 predicted proteins | sample KBSK5101metaG_FD_184340 | JGI IMG/M metagenome (GOLD analysis project Ga0207708, IMG submission 184340) | Corn, switchgrass and miscanthus rhizosphere microbial communities from Kellogg Biological Station, Michigan, USA - KBS K5-10-1 metaG... | ecosystem: Host-associated > Plants > Roots >...
CAGCTCGAGGATCCGGCCGGACGTGTACGGCTCCGCGGGGAAGACGTCGAGGGCCGCACCGCCCACCTGGCCGCTCTCGAGCGCGTCGACCAGCGCGTCGAGGTCGACCAGGTCGCCGCGCGCGGCGTTCACGATCCTGACGCCGCGCTTCATCAGATGGAGGCGATCGGCGTTGATGAGGTTTCGCGTGTCGTCGGTGAGGGGCGCATGCAGCGTCACGAAGTCCGCCTGGAGGAGCACGTTCTCGAGCGAGCCCGAGGTCACCTGGAGCTCGCGGCAGCGTTCGGCCGACACGAACGGGTCGTAGACGACGACCCGCATCCCGAGCGCCCGGGCGCGGGCGGCGACGAGCTGGCCGATCCGGCCGAAGCCGATCACCGCCAGCGTCTTGTCGGCCAGCTCGACGCCGGCGAAGCGCGAGCGCTCCCAGCGGCCCTGCACGAGGGCGGCGTGGGCCTGCGGGATGTTCCTGGCCAGCGCGAGCAGGAGGCCGACCGCGTGCTCGGCGGCCGCGACCATGTTCGAGCCGGGGGCGTTGGCCACGATGATCCCGCGCCGGGTCGCAGCGGCCACGTCGACGTTGTCGACTCCGGTGCCGGCCCGGCCGATCACCCGCAGCTTCTCCGCCCGGTCGATCAGGTCGGCGGTGACGCGGGTGGCGCTGCGGACGATCAGCCCGTCGTAGTCGGCGATCCGGAGGGCCAGCTCGTCGGCGGGAAGGCCCAGCTCGACGTCGACAGCGAAGCGGTCGCGGAGGAGGTCGACGCCGGCGCCGGCGATCTCCTCGGTGACGAGGACGCTATCCATCGACGGGCACCGGCTCCGCCGCGAAGAGCGCGGTGGCGGCCGCAACGCCGCCGCCGGGAGCCGGAGGTGTGTGGCCCAGCGCGCCCAGGGCCATCTCGAGGCCGGCGAGCGCCGTCACGATGTCGAACTCGTTCATGTAGCCCATGTGGCCGATGCGCATGATCCTGCCCCGGAGCGGGCCGTGGCCGCCGGCCAGGACGATGCCGTGCCGGTCGCGGAGGACGGTGTAGCACTCCTGGCCGTCGATGCCCTCGGGCATGAGCAGGGCGGTGACCATCGCGGCCGAGTCGTCGTCGGGCGAGAAGAGCTCGAGCCCGAGGCCCTTCACCCCGGCGCGGGTGGCGCGGGCCAGGCGACGGTTGTGCTCCCACACCTTCGCGAGGCCGCGGGCCAGGATCAGGTCGAGCGCGGTGCGGAGCGCGACGACGATGCTCACGGCGGGGGTGAAGGCGGTGTCGCCCTTCACCTGCGAGTCGGCGGCCAGCCGCCAGTCGAGGTAGTAGCGCGGGAGCGCCGAGTGCTCCACCCTGGCCCAGGCCCGCTGCGAGACCGACGCGAACGCCAGGCCCGGCGGCGACATGAGCGCCTTCTGGGAGCCGGAGACGACGACGTCCACACCCCACGCGTCGGTCGCAAGCTCGACGCCGCCGAGGCTCGAGACGGCGTCGACCACGAGGAGCGCACCCGTGGGCGCGACCGCCGCGGCAATGGCCTCGACGTCGTGCACGACGCCCGTGGAGGTCTCGGAGTGCGTCACGAAGACGGCGGCGGTCTCCGCCTCGCCGGCGGCCGAAGCGATGCGAGCGGGGTCGAGCCGCTCCCCCCACGGCTGCTCGACCAGCACCGGCTCGATCCCGTAGGCGCGGACGAGCTTCACCCATCGCTGGCCGAAGTTCCCGGCCGAGGCGACGACGACCCGGTCGCCCGGCGAGAGCAGGTTCGCCACCGACGACTCCATCGCGGCGGTCCCGGAGCCGGTGAAGAGCACGACGTCGTTCTCGGTTGCGAACACGCGCTTCAGCCGGTCGAGCGTCTCGAGCAGGAGCGCGCGGAACTCGGGGCTCCTGTGGTGCTGCATCGGCACGGCCGCAGCCGCGGCCACCTCCGGCGGGATCGGCGTCGGCCCGGGGGTGATCAGGTAGCGCTTGGTTGACACCGGCGCGAATCGTATGCGGAGGGGCGGACCGCTGGGACACTCCCCGCCTAGAGGCGGGAGCGAAGCAGCTCCTGGACCTGGCGGGCGTCTGCGCGGCCGCGCGTCTCCTTCATCACCTGGCCGACCAGCGCATTGATGACGCCGTCCTTGCCACCGCGGAACTGCTCGACGAGCGCCGGGTTGGAGTCGATGACCTGCGCGACGAGGGCATCCAGCTCCGACGAGTCGCCGACCGTCGCGAGGCCGTGCTGCTCGACCAGCGCCGCCGGGTCGGAAGCGGGATCGGCCTCGAGCAGACCGTAGACCTGCTTCGCGATCGTCGCCGTGATGGTCCCGGCGGCGATGAGGCCGATCAGCCCCGCGAGCGAGGCCGCCGGGACGCGGTCGACCGCGCCGGGCTGGTTTCGCACCCAGTCGGCGGCGGCCTTCGGGTCGGCGCCGGCCGCGACGACGGCCTCGAAGTAGCCGGCGATCGCCGGCGTGGCGTTCAGGTCGACGGCGTCGTGGGCCGGGATCCCGAGCTCGTCCCGGAACCGCGCGATCCGCGCGCCGGGCAGCTCGGGCAGCCCGCCGCGCAGCCGCTCCACGTCGTCACGCGAGGGCTCGAGCGGCACGAGATCGGGCTCGGGGAAGTACCGGTAGTCGTCGGCCTCCTCCTTCGACCGGCGCGCGTGCAGCCGGCGCTGGGCAGGGTCGTAGTGCAGCGTCTCCTGGAGGACGGCCTCGCCCGACTCCAGGAGCCCGATCTGGCGCTCGATCTCGGCCGCCATCCCCTCGCCCAGGAACTTGAACGAGTTCATGTTCTTGAGCTCGGTCTTCGTGCCGAGCGCCGAGTCGCCGCGGCGCCTGACCGACACGTTGGCGTCGCAGCGAAGCGACCCCTTCTCCATGTCGCAGTCCGAGACGCCGATCGTCTGGAGCGTGTTCTTGAGCAGCCCGAGGAAGGCGACCGCCTGCTCGGGCGAGCGCAGGTCGGGCTCGGTCACGATCTCGACGAGCGGCGTCCCGCACCGGTTGAAGTCGACGACCGACGACTCCGCCCCCGCGATCCGGCCGCCCGCGCCGCCGGCGTGCACCAGCTTGGCCGCGTCCTCCTCGAGATGCGCGCGCGTGATCCCGATCCTTGCTCCGTCCACGTCGAGGTGGCCGTGCGCGCAGATCGGCTCGTCGTACTGGCTGATCTGGTACGCCTTGGGGCTGTCCGGATAGAAGTAGTTCTTGCGGTGAAACTGGCATCGGGAGGCGACGTCGCAGTCCAGCGCCAGCCCGATCTCGATCGCCTTGTCGACCGCCCCCGCGTTGATCGTCGGGAGCGCGCCCGGATGCCCCAGGCAGACCGGGCAGGTGCGGGTGTTCGGCTCCTCGCCGAAGCGGTTCTCGCACCGGCAGAACATCTTCGAGTCGGTGTTCAGCTGGACATGGATCTCGAGCCCGATGACAGGCTCCCAGCGCCCGGCCTCGGCGCTCATGCCCTCGCCTCGGCCGCCGCGGGCGGGCGCGGGTCGAACCCCAGCGCCCCCTCGAGGGCGTGCGCCGCGGACAGGATCCGGTTCTCCGCGAACGCCGGCCCGACGAGCTGGAACCCGACCGGCAGCCCCTCCGAGAGCCCGCACGGCAGCGAGATCCCGGGCAGCCCGGCGAGGTTCACCGGCACGGTGAGGACGTCGGACGCGTACATCGCCCACGGGTCGCCGACCCGCTCGCCGATCCGGAACGCGACGGTCGGCGAGGTCGGCATCGCGATCAGGTCGCAGGCCCCGAACGCGGTCTGGAAGTCGTCGCGGATGCGCGTGCGCACCTTCTGGGCCATCCCGTAGTAGGCGTCGTAGTAGCCCGCCGAGAGCGCGTAGGTGCCGAGCATGATGCGCCGCTTCACCTCGGCCCCGAACCCCTCCGCCCGCGTGCGGCCGTACATGTCGATGATCGTGTCGCCGTCCTCCTCGCACCGCAGGCCGTAGCGGACGCCGTCGAACCGGCTCAGGTTGGCCGACGCCTCGGCCGGGGCGATCAGGTAATACGCCGGGAGCGCGTAGCCCGCGTGCGGGAGCGCCACCTCCACCACCTCGGCGCCGAGCCCCTGGGCGGAGCGGATGCCGGCGTCGAACGCGTCGCGCACGCCCGGCTCGATGCCCTGCTCGAGCAGGGCCGACGGCACCCCGATCCTGACCCCGCGCAGGTCCTGCGCGTCGGGCACCGCGATCGGCTCGGGCAGCTCCACCGACGTCGCGTCGCACTCGTCCTTCCCGCAGATGACCTGGAGCAGGAGCGCGCAGTCGCGCACGGTGAGCGCGAACGGCCCGATCTGGTCGAGCGAGGAGGCGAACGCGATCAGGCCGTAGCGGCTGACGGCGCCGTACGTCGGCTTCATGCCGACCACGCCGCACAGCGCGGCCGGCTGGCGGATCGAGCCGCCCGTGTCGGTGCCGAGCGCGAGCGGCGCGAACCCCGCCGCGACCGCCGCCGACGAGCCGCCGGACGAGCCGCCCGGTACCCGATCCGTGTCCCACGGGTTCCGGGTGACACCGAAGGCCGAGTTCTCGGTCGAGGAGCCCATCGCGAACTCGTCCATGTTCGTCTTGCCGAGCGACACCAGCCCGGCCGCCTTCACCCTGCTCACGCAGCCGCCGTCGTAGATCGGCACGTGGCCCGCGAGGATGCGCGAGCCGGCGGTGGTCTCCTCGCCCTTCGTGCACAGGATGTCCTTGAGCGCGATCGGGACGCCCTGGAGGCCGGTGCGGCCGTCGCGGTCGAACCCGTCGGCCTCGGCGAGCGCTGCCTCGCGCCGCGTCCGCAGGAAGGCGTGAAGCCCGGGATCCTCGCGGTCGATCCGGTCGAGGTAGGCCGTGACCAGCTCGCGGCAGCTCACCTCGCGCGCGTCGAGCAGCTCGATGCAGCGCTCCGCCGTGAGACCTGACGTGTCGGTCATGCCGTGGGCGGCACCCGGAAGCCGCCGTCCGCGGGATCGGGCGCCTGGCGGAGCACGTCGTCTCGGGGCCACGAGGGCCGCGCGGCATCCGGGCGCACGCTGTTCGACACGTCGAGCGCGTGGGCCGTCGGCGCGACGTCGCCGAGATCGAGCTTCGAGAGCTCCTGGACGTGGCCCAGGATCGTCGACAGCTCCTCGCGCATCCGCCCGACATCCTCCGGGTCCAGGCGCAGACGTGCCAGCCTGGCGACGTGGAGGACGTCGGCGTCAGAGATCGCCATCGGCGGCAGCTTAGTCCGCGCGGAGGGGAATCAAGCGATCAGGCAAGCATGCGGACCGCGCTGGCCTGAAGGCCCTTTGGTCCCTGGACGACCTCGAACTCGACCCGTTGCCCTTCGGCCAGGGTCTTGTAGCCATCCGACTGGATCTCCGAGAAGTGGACGAACACGTCCTCGGCCCCATCCTGGGAGATGAAGCCGTAGCCCTTCTCGTTGCTGAACCACTTGACGGTGCCTTCTGCCACCTTGCAGTCCTTCCTCGAACTCCCGGCCATCTCCGCCGGACGCGGCGAGCATATCAAGCCGTACGGCGGGCCGTGGCTGCGTTTACGGTGTTGCGCAGAAGCATCGCAATGGTCATCGGTCCGACGCCTCCGGGCACCGGCGTGATGGCCCCGGCGACCTCGCTGGCGGACGCAAAGTGCACGTCTCCGCGGAGGCCGTCGTCGGTGCGGTTGACACCCACGTCGATCACCGTCGCGCCGGGCTTCACCATGTCGCCCGTGATCATCTCCGGGCGGCCCACGGCGGCGATCAGGATGTCGGCCGAGCGGGTCACCCCGGGCAGGTCGCGCGTGCGCGAGTGGCAGATCGTGACCGTCGCGCTGCGGTGGAGCAGCAGAAGCGCCACCGGCTTTCCGACGATGTCCGAGCGGCCGACCACGACGGCGTTTCGGCCCTCGAGCTCCACGCCGGTGCGGTCGAGCAGCTCCATGACGCCCTTCGGCGTGCACGCCACCATCCCCGGCTGGTTGGCGACGAGCCGGCCGACGTTCAGCGGGTGGAAGCCGTCGACATCCTTCGCCGGGTCGATCCGCTCCAGCACCTCCTTGAAGTCGAGCCCGGCGGGGAGCGGCGACTGCACGAGGATGCCGTCGACGCGGTCGTCCGCGTTCATGCGGTCGACCATCTCGAGCACCTCGCGCTGGGTCGACGTCGCGGGCATCGGCTCGTGGAACGACTCCATGCCGGCCTCGCGGCAGGCGGCGATCTTGTTGCGGACGTAGACCTCCGAGGCCGGGTCCTCGCCCACGAGGATCGTGACGAGCCCGGCCCTGTGCCCCGTCCGCTCCTCGAGGGCGGCCGCATCGCGGGCCACCTGTGCGCGGACATCTGCGGCGATCGCCTTCCCATCGATGATCGCCGCCATGGCGGCAGACCATATCTCACCCGTCGAGGAACGGTCCCCCGAAAGGGGGATCTTGGCTGGAAAGGCCTTGCAGAACGGTGCGCGGTCCCCGACGCTGGGTCAGACACCCCCCGGCCGGCACCCCCGCCGACCGCGGACGCCAACTCCCCCGATCGGGCCTCAACTCAGAGGCGCGTGATGCCGAAACACCCTTCGACTATGCCCCGACGCACGCTTCGAAACCAGCGCGGCCAGGCGGTGACCGAGTTCGCGGTCATCCTGCCGGTCCTCTTGCTCGTCCTGCTTGCGATCTACCAGTTCGGCGTCGTGTTCAACAACTACATCCAGGTGACCGCCGCGGCCCGCGAAGGCGCCCGCAAGGCGGCCGTCAGCCGCACCGCCGGCAACTGCGCCGCCGTCCAGACGATCGCCATCAACGCGGCCAAGGCCGCGGCCCCCGGACTGAACCAGTCCAACATGGGCGTGACGGTCACCGCCACCTGCACCAACAACGCCTATGCGCCCGGGACCGACACCACCGTGCGCGTGACGTACCCCTACGCGATCTCGATCCTCGGCAGGGTCGTGGCGTCGGGGAGCCTCACCTCCTCCACAACTATGCGCGAGGAGTAACCCGGGTCGCGGCACCCCCGCCGCAACCCTTGAAGTCCCAGCCCGGAACGTCCTGCGACGCCCTCCGGGGGCCCCCGCCGGCAGCCTAAAGTCGCCGCCCGCGAGTGCCGATAGCACATCAGCTACGTCCCGTCATCTTTCTCCACGAGAGGCTGCCGCATGACCTACAGCGTCCGCAATATCGTCATCGCGCTCGTCCTGGCCGCGGTCGCGGCGGGCCTGGTGATCCTGTACACCGGCAACGTCAAGAAGCAGGCTCACGACAGCCAGCAGAACGTGACCATCGTGGTCGCCAAGTCGGCCATCGCCGCCGGTAGCCCGGTCTCCGAGCTGATCGACACCGGCGCCTTCGAGACGCGCCAGGTCGTCCAGCGCGACGTCGTGCCGGGCGCCTACACCTCGATCAGCTCCCTGAACAAGGACCTTTCGACCGCTGGCCCGGTCACCGCCGGCTCGCAGATCACGCCGTCGATGTTCACCGAGGGCACGAGCGCGCCGATCACCTCGCAGATCAAGGGCACGATGCGCGCCGTCCAGGTCGCCTACAACCCGAACCGGGTGCTCGACGGAACGCTGCGCGCCGGCGACCACGTCGACGTCATCGCGGCCTTCTCGGTGCAGTCGTCGCTCAACAACAGCCCGTACTCGCAGGTCGACGCCTCGCGCGTGCTCATGACCAACGTCCAGGTGCTCTCGACCAAGGCTGACGGCGTCGCCTCGGTCGCGCTGACCGCCGACTCCGACACGACCGGCGGCCAGGGCTCCGACGACGGGCAGCAGGGCGCGGCCATCATCCTCGCGATCCCGCAGGACCAGCTCGCGGCGTTCAACCTCGCCCGTGAGTTCGGCAAGCTCTGGTACGTCGTGCGGCCCACCAGCGGCTCGCAGGACACCAACACGGTCGTCGCGACGCCCTGCAGCGTCCTCGCCGCCGGCCTCAGCGTGACCCAGATCAAGACCTACCTGCCCGTGTGCCTCGCGAAGGGTGTGAAGTAACCAATGAGCAATCCGTCCCCGATCAAGGTCTTTATCACCGGCGCCGCCAACGGGCTCGCCGAGGTCCGCGAGGGCCTCGCGGATCACCCCGAGGTGGAGCTCGTCGGAACGGCCGCCGACCCAACCAAGGCAGGCGGCAAGCTCGCCGAGTCCGCCGCTCAGGTGATCCTGCACGGCACCACGGCGACCGATCACGTGCCGACCGCCGAGATCGAGGCGATCCGTGCCGTCACCGCGGCCCCGATCGTGCTCGTCACCTCGGCCTCGGCCCACCACATCCTGTCCGAGGCGCTTCAGGCCGGCATCTTCGACGTCGTCCTCCTGCCGCAGCTCACCGACAGCGTCGTCTTCACGATCAAGAAGGCGAACTCGCTGGCGGCGGGCCGCACAGGCGGCGCGCCGGGCAAGGCCTCGCAGCACGTCGAGGGCAAGGTCGTGACGGTGTTCGCCCCCAAGGGCGGCGCCGGCAAGACCGTCCTGGCCTCGAACCTCGCGGTCGTCTTCGCCCGCAAGCATGAGCGCCGCACGCTCCTGCTCGACCTCGATCTCCAGTTCGGCGACGCCGCGATCATGATGGGCATCGAGCCGGAGAAGACGATCTACGACCTCGTCATGGCCCGGCGCGAGCTGGATCCGGACGCCCTGGCGGGCTACGTCACGGCGCACCAGTCCGGCGTGCACGTCCTCCCGGCCCCGCTTCGCCCCGAGGACGCCGAGCTCGTCACCGAGGAACGCCTGGGCCACCTGTTCGCGGTCGCCAAGGAGAGCTACGACGTCGTCGTCGTCGACACGCCGCCCTTCTTCCACGGGCCGGTGCTCTCGACGCTCGACCGCACCGACCAGCTTCTGCTCGTCGCATCGCTCGACGTGCCGGCGATCAAGAACATCAAGCTGACGCTGCAGACGCTCGACCTCCTCCACTACCCGAAGGAGCGGCGCCACCTGCTGCTCAACCGCACCGGCTCCAAGGTCGGCCTGCGGCCGAGCGAGGTGGAGCGGGCCCTCGACATGAAGGTCGAGTTCGAGGTCCCGAGCGAGCGCGACGTGCCGGTGTCGATCAACCGCGGCGTGCCGATCGCGCTTGCCAATCCGCGTGCCGGCGTCGTGAAGGCGCTGACCGAGATCGCGGACAAGCTCGTGCCCATGCGGACGGCCGCCCCGGACGACAAGAAGAAGTCCAAGCGGCTCGGAAGGTAGGTAGACGATGTCGCTGCATTCCCGGATCCAGGTCGCGGGTCAGTCCGACGAGCCCGAGGCCGTCGACGTCAAGGAGGCGGAGCGCGCTTCCGTCGTCGCCGACCCGTTCGCCGAGCTCAAGACGCGCGTCCACAAGGAGATCATCCCGCGGCTCGGCCCGCGCCTGTTCAACCAGGACGGGAAGACCGACAACGACCTCGAGGAGCGCGTCAACGAGGTCGTGACGGAGGTGCTGGCGGTCGAGAAGACGCCGCTCACCCGTCAGGAGCGCCAGGACATCATCCGGCAGATCACGGACGACATCCTGGGCTACGGCCCGCTGGAGCCGTTCCTCCGCGATGACTCCATCACGGAAATCATGGTGAACGACCACCGCACGATCTACATCGAGCGGCACGGCAAGATCTCGAAGACGAACGCCCAGTTCGTCGACGAGGCGCATCTTCTGCGCATCATCGACAAGATCATCAGCCGGATCGGCCGGCGCATCGACGAGTCCTCGCCGTACGTCGACGCCCGCCTCCCCGACGGCTCGCGTGTGAACGCGATCATCCCGCCGCTCGCCGTGCGCGGATCTTCGCTCACCATCCGGAAGTTCCGGCGCGACCCGTTCACGATGGCCGACCTGATCAAGTTCGGCACGCTCACGCACAAGTCGGGCCAGTTCCTCGAGGCCTGCGTCCGCGGCAAGCTGAACGTCCTGATCTCGGGCGGTACCGGCTCCGGTAAGACGACCACGCTGAACGTGCTCTCCGCCGCCATCCCCACCGACGAGCGCATCATCACCGTCGAGGACGCGGCCGAGCTCCAGCTGAAGCAGGAGCATGTGATCACGCTCGAGTCGCGCCCGGCGAACATCGAGGGCAAGGGCCAGGTCACGATCCGCGACCTCGTCCGGAACACCCTGCGTATGCGGCCCGACCGCATCATCGTCGGTGAGTGCCGAGGCGCCGAGGCCGTGGACATGCTCCAGGCCATGAACACGGGCCATGACGGCTCGCTCACCACGATCCACGCGAACAACCCGCGCGACGCCCTCGCCAGGACGGAGACGCTCGTCCTGACGGCCGGCGTCGAGCTCCCGCTGCGCGCCATCCGCGAGCAGATCTCGAGCGCGTTCGACCTGATCGTCCAGGTCAGCCGCCTCGTGGACGGCACCCGCCGCATCACGCACATCACCGAGGTGCTGCGGATGGAGTCCGACGTGGTCACCTTGCAGGACATCTTCATCGCGAAGGCGGTCGACGAGGCCGGCGGGAACCAGGATGCCGGTCACCGGCTCCTCGGCCCCCTGACCTGCACGGGCCTGAAGCCCCACTTCCTCGACAAGATGGCCTCGAACGGCGTCAACCTGCCGCCGAACTTCTTCCAGGAGGAGTCCGGAGAGCGGGCGGCGTCCACGAGCGGCATCTTCGGACGGGCGGTCGGCGAGTAATGGGCGCCCGGCGCACAACGGCCGCCCTGCTTGTCACGGCCGTCTGCGCCCTCGTCGGGGCAGGCAGCTCCGCCGCGGCGCAGCAGGGCATCGTCGTGAAGACGATCGACACGAAGCACTTCCCCGCGGTCAGCGTGACCGTGCAGACGCCGGAGCCTGGCGCTGCACCCGACTTCAAGGTGAAGGAGAACGGCCTCGACGCGCCGGTCACCCTCCAGAGCCCCGATGCCGCCGCGGCCATCGCGGTGGCCATCGACACGTCCAACAGCATGGCCGGGCAGAAGATCGCCGACGCCAAGGCGGCCGCCGCACGGTTCGTCGCGTCGCTCCAGGCGGGCGACCAGCTGGCGGTCTACGGGTTCGGCGCAAAGCCCTACGTCGGGACGGCGTTCCCCGCCAGCCCGGTGTCGGCAGCCACGTCGGTCACCCAGCTCGGCACCGGCGGCGATCCCGGAACGGCGATCTACGGCGCCGTCCAGATGGCCTCCGAGGACCTCGCCAAGGTGAAGGCCCAGAAGCACGTCCTGATCGTGCTGTCCGACGGCGCCTCGCAGAACGACACCGCCAGCCTGGCGGATGCGACGGCGGCGGCCAAGGCCGCGGGCGCAACGGTGTACGCCGTCTCGATCGGCGGCAACGAGACCGCGCTCTCGCAGCTTCGCCAGCTGACGGGCCCGACGGGCGGCGAGACGATCTCGGCGGCCGACACGTCGACGCTCGACGCCGCCTACCAGAAGATCGCCGACAACCTCGGCTCGACCTTCACGTTCACGTACAGCAGCCTGGCCGAGAAGGGCTCGAAGATCAACCTGGTCGTGACCGCACCCGGCATGGGCGCCGGCACGACGTCGCTCACGGCACCCGGAACGGCCGGCTCGTCGTCCTCGAACGGCCCGACCGTCAAGCTGCCGACGACCGCCGCCGGCCGCGCCGTCATCGCCGGCGTCGCCGCGCTCTTCGTCCTGCTCGGCTGCCTCGTGATCCTGTCCTCGAAGCCCGCCGTCTCGGCGTCCAAGCGCATCGCGCCGTACACCGAGCAGAAGCGCAAGGCGGCCGAGGTCATGGGCTTCGCGCCCTCCAAGATCTCGACGCTGCACCAGCTCTACATCGCGACCGAGAAGATCGTCGGCTCGTTCAACTACTGGAAGCGCATGACCTACCGGCTCGAGCAGGCGGACCTGCCGCTGCGGACGGCCGAGGTCATGTACATCCAGATGGGCGCCTCGCTCTTCCTGGGCGTGCTCGGCAGGGTTGCGCTGGGCCTGAACGGGTTCTTCGTCCTCGTGCCGCTCATCCTGGGCGGGGCGATCCCGGCGCTCTTCGTCAAGTTCTCGGCCCGCCGGCGCCTGAACGCCTTCGAGGCGCAGCTGCCGGAGACGCTGATCACGATGGCGGCGTCGCTCAAGGCCGGTCACGCGTTCAACGCGGCGCTCGCGAGCGTCGTCAAGGAGGGGGCGGAGCCCACCTCCAAGGAGCTGGCCCGCGTCTCGCAGGAGATCGCGCTCGGCATGCCGTCCGAGGCGGCCCTCGAGGCGATGGCCAAGCGCATGGACTCGACCAACTTCGGGTTCGTCGTCATGGCCGTCAACATCCAGCGCACGGTCGGCGGCTCGCTCGCCGAGATCCTCGACATGGTGGCCGACACGGTCCGCCAGCGCCAGCAGTTCAGCCGCAAGGTGAAGGCGCTCACCGCCCAGGGCCGCATGTCCGCCTACGTGCTCGTCGCGATGCCCTTCCTGATGGGCCTCGCCATCTTCGGCCTGAACGCCAAGTACATGTCCGTGCTCTTCACGACGAGCGCCGGCAAGATCATGATCGCCATCTCGCTGGTCATGATGGCGATCGGTGGGGCCATTATCCGCAAGATCGTGAGCTTCAAGGGGTAGCCGTCATGATCATCGTCCTCGCCATTGGTTTGTTCTGCGCGTCCATCTACATGCTGCTCGGCGGCCTCACCGTCAAGCAGCGGGAGATCGCCCTCACGCTGCGCAAGGCCAAGCGCTACGGCACGCGCGACCAGCGTGAGATCGAGACCCGCCGCAGCGTCAACGACCGGATCGTCGGCCCGATGACGCAGCAGATCGCCGACATCACCCAGAAGATCCTGCCCAAGGCCGACCCGAACGAGATCCACGCCCGCCTCATGGCGGCCGGCCTCTCGCGCTCGATGTCGCCGCAGATGTACCTGGCGCTCAAGGGCGGCCTGGTCACGACGGCGCTCGTGGTCGGGATCCTCATGGCGGCCTCGGGCGCGATGCCCCCCATCATGGGCATGATGATCGCCCTGGGCGGCGGCGCCCTGTGCTTCATCGCGCCGGACTTCTACATCAACAACCGCGTCCGCGCCCGTCGCGAGCTGATGCGCAGCGACCTGCCGAACGTGCTCGACCTGCTGTGCGTCTCGGTCGAGGCCGGTCTCGGGTTCGACGCCGCCGTCAGCAAGCTCAGCGAGCGGATGGAAGGCCCGCTGGTCGACGAGTTCGGGCTGGTGCTCCACGAGATGCGGATCGGCGAGAGCCGCTCGGCCGCGCTCAAGAGCCTGTCCGACCGCGTCGACGTGCCTGAGATCGCGCAGTTCTGCCGCGCCATCATCCAGGCCGACCAGCTCGGTATCGCCCTCTCGCGCATCCTGCGTGTGCAGTCGCACGACATGCGCGTTCGGCGCCAGCTCGCGGCCGAGGAGAAGGCCATGAAGGCCCCGGTGAAGATGCTCTTCCCCACCGTCGTCTTCATCTTCCCCTCGATGTTCGTGGTCGCCCTCGGGCCCGCCGCGATCAGCCTGCTCGCAACGTTCGGAGGCGGAGCCAAGTAATCCCGTGGGGGCGCTCCCCCCACGAGCCCCCCACAGGGGGCACTCGGTACGTTCGGTGAGAGGCCCGGGGCCAAGCCCCGGGCCTCAGCCGTTTCTGGGCCTTCTCGCCATGGCCGGCTGATAGCCTCTTGCGCACTGCGGCGACGTGGCCGAGTGGTTAGGCAGCGGC
>Ga0207708_10002498_pt1 | contig 13532 bp, 17 predicted proteins | sample KBSK5101metaG_FD_184340 | JGI IMG/M metagenome (GOLD analysis project Ga0207708, IMG submission 184340) | Corn, switchgrass and miscanthus rhizosphere microbial communities from Kellogg Biological Station, Michigan, USA - KBS K5-10-1 metaG... | ecosystem: Host-associated > Plants > Roots >...
CGCGACGCCTATGCCGACGCCGAGGATCCAGGACCGAGCGTACGCGCCCGGCCCTACCGCCGGTATGAGGCGACGATCGTCGACCGCAGCCGCGGCGGCAGCGCCCGCTCGATCCCGCGCAGGAGCGTGGCGGCCGCGCGCCGCCGGCCGGCATAGCGGTGGAGCGTGGCGACCGGGACGACCCGCACCGGCTGGAACCCGGCCCGGACAAGCTGGTCGGTGAGCGCTGCGGGCGTGTTGGCGCGGTAGCGGACCGGGAAGACGTCGCGGGCCTCGGCGCCGGGCCCGCGGCCTTTGACCGCCGTCCGTACGCCCTGCGGGAGGAGCCGCGCGGCCGCCATGAGCGGGTTCGAGCGGTTGCTCGTCACGACCACGACCGAGCCGCCCGGGCGCAGCACCCGGTGCCACTCGGCGAAGGCGGCCGGCGGCCGCTCCAGGTGCTCGACGACGAAGTTCGAGTAGACCAGGTCGAAGCTGCCGTCCGGGAACGGCAGCGGCCCGCACAGATCGGCGGCCAGGAACTCGTCAACCTGCGCATTCGTGCTCCCGCCGGGCTCGTCGAGATCGACCCCGACCAGCCGGTCGATCCGGTCGCGGTACGCGCTGAGGCGGGTCGTGCGGCCGCAGCCCGCCTCGAGCACGCTCGAGCCCGGGCCGAGCGCCTGCAGAAGCAGGTCGGCCTCGACGTCGGTGTGCGAGGTGTGAAACGGCGAGGGCCCCTCCGGCGGGTCGAGAGCGGGGCCATTCTAGAATCGCGCGGATGACCTCGCTGAGCGATCGGTTCCCGCCCCCGGCGGTCATGGGCGTGATCAACGTCACCCCCGACTCGTTCTCCGACGGGGGCGAGTACCTGCATCCCGAGATCGCCGTCGCCCGCGGCGTCGCCCTCGCCGCCGAAGGGGCCGACCTGCTCGACGTCGGCGGCGAGTCGACCCGCCCCGGCTCGGAGGGGGTCACCGCGGAGGTCGAGCTGGGCCGCGTCCTGCCGGTCATCCGCGGCCTGCGCGAGGCGACCGACGTCCCGGTCTCGATCGACACCTCGAAGGCCGTCGTGGCCGAGCAGGCGATCGCCGCCGGGGCCGGTTTCGTAAACGACGTCACCGCGCTTCGGGCCGACCCGGGCATGGCCGCCGTGGTCGCGGAGGCCGGTGTCCCGGTGTGCCTCATGCACATGCGCGGCACCCCCCGGACGATGCAGGACGACCCCCGCTACGACGACGTCGTGTCCGAGGTGGCCGCGTTCCTGGCCGAGCGCGTGCGCGTCGCCGAGGCCGAGGGGATCTCGCCCGAGGCGATCTGCGTCGACCCCGGCATCGGCTTCGGCAAGACCGGCGAGCACAACCTGTCGCTCCTTCGCCACCTCGACGCGATCGTCGCCGTCGGCGTGCCCGTGGTCGTGGGCGTCTCCCGCAAGCGCTTCCTGGGCGCGATCATCGGCGATCCCGACGCGCCGCGGGCGGTCGCGACGGCGGCCGCGAACGTCGAGGCCGTGCGCCGCGGCGCATGGATGGTGCGCGTCCACGACGTGCGCGAGACGCGCGAGGCGCTTGCAGTGGCGGCGGCGGTGCAGGCGGCGCTATGAGGAGCGTCTCGATCGAGATCCGCGGCCTCTCGGTGTTCGCCTACCACGGCGTCCACCCCGAGGAGCGCGAGAACGGCCAGGCCTTCGTCGTGGACGTCTGGCTCGAGTGCCCGCCGTCGCGGGCCGACGAGTCGGACGAGCTCGCCGACGCGATCGACTACTCGGCCGTCTGCGACCGGGTGGTGGAGCTGGCAACGGGCGGCCCGTACCGGCTGCTCGAGCGGCTCTCAGCGCTCATCGCCGACGACCTGGTGGCGCGGTTCGGCGTGACCCACGCCCGGGTACGGATCGCCAAGCCGGAGGCGCCCATCCGGCACCGGCTGGACGAGGTCGCTGTGGTCGCCGAGTCTTCCGCTGGCCCGAATTCCGCCGTATAACGGAAGCATGTCGCAGGTGCGCATCCTGGTCGTCGACGACCAGCCGCTGTTCCGGCGTGGGCTCGTCGCGGTGCTGGAGGCGGGCGGCCTGACGGTGGTCGGTGCGGCGTCCGGCGTGTCCGAGGCGGCGGAGCTCGCGAGCCGCACCCAGCCGGACCTCGTCGTGGCCGACCTGCGCCTGGCCGACGGGAGCGGGATCGACCTCGTCCGCCGGCTGGCCGAGATGGACGGGGCGGCGCCCCGGGTCGTCATCCTGACCGAGTCTCGCGAGCCGAGCGACATGCTTGCCGCGGTGCGGGCCGGCGCCGCCGGGTACCTCACGAAGGACCAGCCGCCCGAGCGCCTGGCCGCGGCGCTGAACGGCGTCCTGGCCGGCGAGGCGGCCCTGTCGCGGTCGATGGCCGCCTACCTGATCGACGACGTGCGCGAGTCGCAGCGGCGCATGCTGCTCGCATCCAAGCTTCCGCACCGCGAGCGCCTGACGCCGCGCCAGCTCGAGATCCTCCAGCACATCGCGGCCGGCGAGACGACCGGCGAGATCGCCGACCGGCTCTTCCTCTCGCCCGAGACCGTGCGCTGGCACGTGAAGGCGATCCTGCGCAAGCTGAAGGCGCGCACCCGCGCAGAGGCGGCCGCCGTCCTGCGCGAGGTCATGGTCTGAGCCGAGCTAGCGCTCGCGGACGGTCTCGGACGCCAGCCGGACGATCCAGACCGACACCGTGAGGCAGTACGTGATGACCGCGCAGGCGGCGAAGAGGGCCGTCGCCTTGCCGGTGGGGCCCGAGAGCTCGGCCGCGATGGCGGCGAGGATGGCCCGCATGCCGAGGAAGGCCAGAAGGCCGCCGATGCCGAGGTGCACCGTGGTGCGCTTCACCTCGCGGGGGCGCAGGTTCGGATAGCGGGCATCCGCCCAGATCGCGAGCGCCGCGGGGCAGAGCACGAGCACGACGGTCAGTTCCATGAGGGTCGACATGGCACCATCCTTGATCAGAGCCGGGAGCGGGATACGGCCAACGCGAATCACCCGTACCCTGATCTGGACATCGGCAATTGTGATCGAATCGTTAAGGGGAGATTTGGAAAATCCACTCGACCGGGTGACACGCGCGTACGTCGGATTCGGTGGGAACATGGCGGATCCTGCGCAGACGCTGCGCGCCGCGGCCGCAGAGGTCGGCCGGGAGGCCGGCCGGATCGCCGCCGCATCGCCGATCTACCGTTCGCTTCCGGTCGGCGTGACCGACCAGCCCCCCTTCCTGAACGCCGTTGCCGCGCTCGACACCGAGCTCGGCCCGGATGCGCTGCTCGACGTGCTGCTCGCCGTCGAGGCGGCGCACGGCCGCGTGCGCGACGTGCGCTGGGGGCCGCGGACGCTCGATCTCGACCTCGTGTGGTTCGAGGGCGTCGTCCGCGACGATCCCCGGCTGACGCTGCCGCATCCGCGCGCCCACGAGCGCGAGTTCGTGCTGCGGCCGCTGTGCGATCTCGCGCCGGACCTGCTGCTGCACGGCCGCACGGCGCGCGAGTGGCTCGACTCGCTGGAGCCGCAGGGCGTCGAGCCGGCCGGGCTTTCGCTCATGTAGCCGGCCGCGCCCGCCGATGATCGGAGTGTGACCGAATACGTCTCCCGTGCCGGCCCGATCCCGGACGTGCTCACGCTGCTGGGCTCGCGCGCGATCCCGACGCTGCTCTTCACCGTCATGGTGGTCGTCCAGGTCGAGGCGACGGCCCGGTCGTCGTCGGTCTCGGGCGCTGCGTTCCACATCCTTTCGGGCGCACTGTGGGTGATGTTCACGGTGCTGATCAACATCCGCCCGGCGCCGCTCCGGCGCGACCGTGCGCCCATGGGCGTCGCCGTCGCGCTGCTCTCGCAGCTCACCATGATCTCGGTCGGGCTCTTCGGCGCCGACGCGGGCAGCGGCCTGCGCGTCATCGTCTCGGACGTGCTGCTCGTGGCCGGGCTCGCGTTCTCGATCGCCTCGGTCGCGTTCCTCGGCCGCTGTTTCGGCATCCTTCCCGACGTGCGCGGCCTGGTCGTTCGCGGCCCCTATCGGCTGGTACGCCATCCGCTCTACCTGGGCGAGCTCACGGCCGCCGTCGGCGTCGTGGTCGGCTCGCGCCACCCGTGGGGCGCCGCCGGCGCATGGCTCGTCTGCCTCGGGCTCCAGATTGCGCGGACACACTACGAGGAATCCAACCTGCGCGCCGAGTTCCCCGAGTATGCGCAGTACGCGGCCCGCACCAAGCGGATCGTTCCCGGGGTCGTGTAACCCACTATCCTCGGCCGATGCCCGCCGAGGTCTGGGAGAACGCCGAGTCGCTGGAGCGCTACGTGGGCCGGTGGAGCCGGCTCGTGGCGCGCGAGTTCGTCGCCTGGCTTCAGGTTCCGCCCGGCTCCCGCTGGCTCGACGTCGGCTGCGGCTCCGGCGCGCTCACCGAGACCGTCCTCGCCGACGCTGGGCCGGAGTCGATCGAGGGCGTCGACACCTCGGAGGCGTTCGTGGCGTACGCGGCCTCCCGCGTCACCGACCCGCGGGCGTCGTTCGCGGTCGCCGACGCCCAGGCCCTCGACCGGCCCGACGCGGCCTACGACGCCGTCGCGAGCAGCCTCGTCCTGAACTTCCTGCCCGACCCGGCGCGCGGCGCTGCCGAGATGCGGCGCGTCGCGCGCCCGGGCGGTGTCGTCGCCGGCTACGTGTGGGATTACGCCGGCGAGATGCAGCTCATGCGCCGGTTCTGGGACGCCGCCGCCGAGCTCGACCCGGCGGCCGCGGACCTCGACGAGGGCCGCCGGATGGCAGGCTGCAACCCCGCCGACCTGGAGGCGCTCTTCTCCGGCGCGGGCCTCGAGGAGGTGGAGACGCGCGCGATCGACGTCCCCACCGTCTTCGCGGACTTCGACGACTACTGGAGCCCGTTCGAGGGCGGCCAGGGGCCTGCGCCCGGCTACTGCGCCTCGCTGCCTCCGGATCGCCGCGCCGCCCTGCGGGAGCGGCTTCGCGAGACGCTTCCGGCGGCGGCCGACGGCTCGATCAGCCTGGTCGCCCGGGCGTGGGCGGTTCGTGGCACCAGTGGCAACTAAACTCCTCCCATGTCCTTTATCGAAGACCTCGAGGAATACGACGCAGAGCTCGAGATCCGGCTGAAGAAGGAGTACGCGACCGTCTTCGGCCTCTTCAGGTACTGCGTCCTCACCGCCGAGGCGACCTACCTGTGCAACCGCCTCGAGATGGACACGACCAACCAGCCCACCTACCCGCTTGTGCACCTCACGATGGAGGACGTGTGGGTCTGGGACAAGAACCGCCCCAGTCGCATCATCCCGCGGGCCGAGGTGCACACGACGCAGGACGTCACCATCGAGGAGCTGAAGCCCGAGAGCGAGATCGCGACCACGTTCCCGCCCGGGTTCGAGCTCTCCGACGAGTGATCGATGCTGCTCGCGCTCGACGCCGGCAACACCCAGACCGTGGCGGGCCTCTACGACGGCGCCGAGCCCGTCGAGCACTGGCGGACGACCACCGTCCGCACGCACACGGCCGATGAGCTGGCGCTCGAGCTGCGCGGCCTGCTCGAGCTGCGCGGCCGCTCCCTGGCGGACGTCACCGGAGTCTGCCTGGCGTCGGGCGTCCCCGCGCTCACCGTGGAGTACGCGGCCGTCGCGCGCGACCGGCTGCGCTGCCCGGCCGTGATCGTCGGCCCGGGCGTGGAGACCGGGGTCGGCATGCGGGTCGACAGCCCCGATGAGGTGGGGCCGGACCGGATCGCAAACGCCGCGGCGGCGTTCGCCCGCTACGGCGGGCCGTGCGTGGTGGTCGACTTCGGGACGGCGATCAACTTCGACGCGGTCTCGGCGGCGGGCGAGTTCGCCGGCGGCGCGATCGCCCCCGGCGTTCAGGTGGCCACCGACGCGCTGCGCGACCGGGCGGCGCGGCTGGCGAAGGTCGAGCTGCGGGCGCCCGAGCACGCCATCGGCACGAACACCGACACCAACATGCAATCGGGGGCGATCTTCGGCTTCGCGGGCCTCGTGGACGGGCTCGTGCGCCGGTTCCGGGCCGAGCTGGGCGGCGCGGCCGTGACGGTCGCCACCGGAGGGATGGCGGTGCTCGTCGCGCCGCACTGCGAGACCGTCGACCACGTGGAGCCGCTCCTCACGCTCGAGGGTCTGCACCTCATCTGGGAGCGCAATCAGGCTCGAGCCTGACCCGTTCAGGTGATAGCGGCACCCCCCGGCGTGCTGACACCCTTGGGGAGTGGGCACCGTCACCGGAACGGTCGTGTGCGAGGGCGGGCCGCGCCCGTCGATCGCGTTCGTCCACGACGACCCGACGCTGGTAAACGCCGCGGAGTGGTGGGCGTCCGTTGCGCGGACGGCGGTGCTCGTGCTCGTTCCGTTCGCGCTCCTCGGCGCGCTCGTCACCATCGCCGCCGGCGCGCCCGCCTGGCGGTTCGAGGCATGGCTCGCGGCCGGAGCTGTGGCCGGCGCCGGCGTGCGGCTGGCGGCCCTCGCGCTCTCACGCCGGCGGGTCGTCCTGCGCGACGCCGCCGGGGCGGCGACGGGCGCCGCGCCGCGGATCCGTGCGGCCCGGTTCGCAGCTGCCGTCTTGGCCCGGGCCTGGGTGATCTGGCCGGCGGTGGCGCTTGTCGGCGCGAGCGCCACGCCGCGGCAGGCGCTCCTGGCGGCGGCGTGGTCGCCGGCCGTGGTCGCCGCGTGGGCGGCATGCGGCGCGGCGGTCATGGCCGACGCGATGCGCCGCGCCGAGCAGGCGCACGGCGTGCGGCTCCTCATCCCGGCCGGCCTGCGCCAGCGGGTCGCAGACGGGCACGTGCTCCACACCGCGCCCAGATGACCTACGTCGTCACGACCCGCGATCTCGCCATCAGGTGGCGGCTTGCGCTGCCGGCTGCGGGTGGCGCGGTGGTGCTCGCGGCGGCCGATCTGCGCCTGTGGCCCTTCCTGAGCGCGCTCGTTCTCTTCGGATTGGGAATCGGCTTCACCGCCGGCAGGAGCCAGGCGCGCAGGTGGCGGCGTGCGGTCGAGGCGACTCTGGCGTCCGGACCGGGGGAGGAGGTCGACGTGGAGGTCGCCGCCCCGCGGCGGGTGGCGCCCGCCTCGCTGCTCATGGCCGCGGCGCTCCTCTACGCGGCGGCGACCGGCGCGGGCGGCGGGGCGGCGTTCGCAATCCTCGGTTCGTGTGTCGCTGCCGCCGGCGGCTGGTCGTTCGGGCGGGGCACGGCCGTCTCCGCGCTCGAGGCGGCCCGCGGCTGGACGCTGGTCTGGCCGGCCGGGTCGTCCCACCGTCCCGGCCTGCCGCGCCTCATCGCGATCCCTGCGGAGCGGCGCGAGCGCAGTCGCTGGTTTCGGTGGGGGCTCGCCGCCGCCGTGGCCCTGTCGCTGGGCGTCGCCGGGCTCGCCGGCGAGCGGCTCGTGGCGGTGCACGCCTACGCTACCCGGTCGCTGCCGTCGATCGCGGCCCCCTCGTCGAGGAGCCGGATCGACCCCGTCCTGGGACGGGTCGCGTCCGGGCTCGCAGGGCACGGCGTGGAGGTGCGGTGCTGGTCGGCGGCCGACTGGCCACGGGTCACCCTGCTCGACCCGGTGCGCACCGGCGGCTTCGCGGACCTGAGCGCCGGCACGGTCAACCTGCCGCCGTCCGTGTGCCGCGGGCTCGACGTCCTGGCCTACTCGAGCACGCACCGCTTCGCGTCCGCAACCTGGGAGCAGATCGCCGCGGTCCACGTCCTTGCGCACGAGGCGGCCCATCTCGGCCAGGCGGGCGCGAGCGAGTCCCACGCGGAGTGCGACGCCGTCCAGACGACCGAGCGGGCGGCGGTGTGGCTCGGTGTCGACGTGCCGTATGCGCGCTGGATGGCATCGCTCGACTGGACGCACCTCTATCCGCGGCTGCCGGCCTCCTACCGGACGACCGACTGCCGCCCGGGAGGCTCGCTCGACCTCCACCTCGCGGAGGGGTGGCCGACGGCTCCTGTTACGCCAGCCGGGCCGTGATCGCGCCGTCGGCCGCGACGGCAACCGCCGTCGGCACGATGCCGATGCCGTACTTGCGGGCCAGGTCGGGCCGTCTGCGGACGTCGACGGTGACGAGCGTGCGGCCCTCGGAGCGAAGGCGGCGCTCGACATCGAGGCACTCCGAGCACAACGGGTGGGTGAAGTGGACGACCACGTCGCCCGCCGCACCCCCGATGTCGCTGCGGTCGATCCGGCGCAGCTCGCCGTGGCCGACGCCGCGCAGGCGCGCGCCGAGCCGGTAGATCTCGCAGCCGGTGCAGAAGCCGGTGACGGCGGCCAGGAGCGCCAACGCCGCCACGAGGAGCCCGAGCGCCCATCCCAGGGTCGAGTAGCCGGCGGCGATGGCGACCGTCGCCGTGGTGAGCACGACCGCGCCCATCACGTTTGCGAAGCGGGGCGAGCGCGAGTCCTCGAGCGGCCCCTCGCCGAGCCGGGGCTGCACGAGCTCGAAGTAGGCGACGCACGCGAGGCACCAGCGCCGGCCGATCGTCAGCCCGACGACGAGCTGGAGCGCGAGCAGGCCGAGGATCGGCCACCAGCCGGTCACGAACGCGACCAGCGCCAGCACGCCGATCGCGAGCTGGTTGGCCCGCGGCGCGCGCCGGTCGATCACGTCGAGGTCGTGGTAGGGGTCGGCCAGCCGGTGCATGGTTTGGATCCAAACTCTAGCGGTAGCGTGTGCAGCGTGACGGACGACTTCGCGCTGGAGACTCCCCGCGGGCCGACCGCCGGGGCGATCGACATGCCCGCGGGCGCGGCAGCCGTCGTCGTCCTGGGGCACGGCGCCGGCTCGGGGATGGGCTCGCCGTTCATGGCCGGGATCGCACGCGCCCTCGTCGCCGAGGGCCTGGCGGTCGCCCGCTTCGACTTCCCCTACATGCACGCCGGCCGCAAGGCGCCCGATGCGGCGCCGGCGCTGCTCGAGACGTGGCGCCTGGCCCGCGACGCCGTGGCGGAGCGCACCGGCGGCCTGCCGCTCGTCGCCGGGGGCAAGTCGCTGGGCGGGCGGATCGCGTCGATGGCCGTCGCCGAGGGGATGCCGGCCGAGGCGCTCGTCTTCCTCGGCTATCCGCTCCACCCACCCGGGCGCACCGACAAGCTCCGTCGCGACCACCTGGCGGACGTGCGGGTGCCCATGCTCTTCCTCCAGGGATCGCGCGACGCCTTCGCCCAGCCCGACCTCCTGGCCGAGACCGTCGAGGCGCTCGGCGACCGGGCGACGCTGGTGGTCGTCGAGGGCGGCGACCACTCGTTCCGGGTGCCGGGCGGCCCGCGCGACGGCGGCGACATCGGCGCAGGCCTCGCGCCGGCCGTCGCCCGCTTCGTCGCCGCCGCGGTCACCGGGCGGTAGCGCGCAACATCGGGGTCAGACCCCGATGTTGCAGGACTCCCGGCTGCGATCGAGAAGCCCAAAGGGTGGTCAGGGGCGCGCTCGCTCTCGTTGCGACGTGCGCGATCTTCGGTGCCGTCTCCCCCGCGGTCGCGCTCGGCGACGTCTCACCGGAGGCGACGCTCGCCGACCGCTACTCGCCGGTCGTCCGCCTCGTCGCCCAGACCGAGGAGTGCGGCGCGGGCGAGCCGTACACGCCGATCGACGTCGACGCCGTCCTCGGAAACGACCAGGTCGCGCTGCGCGGCCCGTGGCAGGAGAGCAACCTGGTGGGCGTCGCCCCGACGGCGTCCGACCTCGCAGTCGGGCTCAAGAACTACCACCTCGACTTCCCCGGCGATGCGCTGCGGCCGGGGTGCACGTACGAGCAGTGGGAGCGCAGCCTCGGCACCGCGGCCATCCCCACCACCTACGCCCACATCGTGTCCGAGTCGGGGCAGACGGCGCTCCAGTACTGGTTCTTCTACATCTACAACGACTTCAACAACAAGCACGAGGGCGACTGGGAGATGATCCAGCTCAACTTCGACGCGCCGGATGCGAGCGCTGCCCTCGACGTCAAGCCGGCGCAGGTCGGCTACAGCCAGCACGACGGCGCCGAGGCCGCCGCCTGGGACGCCACGAAGCTCGAGAAGATCGGCGGGACGCACCCGGTCGTGTACCCGGCCCAGGGCTCGCATGCCGACTACTACGAGCCCGCGCTCTACCTGGGGAGCAGCGCCGCCGAGGGCGTCGGCTGCGACAACACCCGCGGGCCGTCGCGCGAGCTGCGGCCGGCGGTGAAGGTCGTACCCACCGACCAGAGCGAGATGGTCGCGGAGTACCCGTGGCTCGGATTCCAGGGCCACTGGGGCGAGGATCACGCCGGCTTCTACAACGGCCCCACCGGGCCGAACACCCAGGTCAAGTGGGACCATCCGATCGCCTGGTCGTCCACGGACTGGCGCCCGTCGGCCTTCGCCGTCCCCGGCGGGACGAGCGACGTCCCGCGCGCCACGGATCTCTTCTGCGAGGGCGTCGCCGCGGGCTCGACCGTGCTGACGGCGGCGGTGCGCGGCGGGCCGGCGGTGTTCCTGGCCGCGCTGGTGGCGCTGATCCTGATCGTGCTCGCGGTCGTGCGGATGAAGTGGCGGCCGTCGCAGCCCTTCGCCCTGGCCCGGCGCAGGACGCTCGGCCAGATCCTTCACGCCTCGGCCCGGGTCTATCGCGAGAACCCGCGCCTGTACATGACGATCGGCCTCCTCTTCCTCCCGGTCTCGCTCCTCGTCGCCGGCATCCAGCAGCTGCTTTTCAGCCTGAGCGGGCTCGATGTGCTCGCCGATGTCACCGGGCAGACGAACGCGGCGGTGGTCGCAGCGGCCGTCAGTGTCGGGCTCGTCGTGACGCCGATCGTGCTCACGGTCGTGCAGGCGATGGTCGCGTCCTCCCTGGCGTCCGCAGCCGAGGAGCGCGAGCTGATCCCACGCACGGCCTACGCCGCCATCAAGGAGCGACTGAGGCCGCTGATCCAGGCGCTCGCCGCCACGGCGCTCGTCGTGGTTGCGCTCCAGCTCACGGTGATCGGACTTCCGGTCGCGGTATGGGTCGTCGTGCGCTGGTCGCTCTTCGCCCAGTGCGTCGTCATCGAGCGGCTCCCCTGGGCGGCCGCGCTGCGCCGCAGCCACACCCTGGTGCGCGGCCACTGGCTGCACGTCGCCTGGGTGACGCTGGCGGTGGTCGGGTTCGCGCTCCTACTCGGCCCGTTCATCGGCGTCGTCCTGCTGCTCGCGACGCCGCTCAGCCTGACCGCCGTGAACGTGATCTCGGGCATCGTGTACGTCCTCACGATCCCCTATGCGTCCATCGCGACGACCTACGTCTACTACGACCTGCGCGTCCGCGAGCAGACCGAGCGCGAGCCGCTGGTGCTCCCCGCCGAGGCCGTCCTGGAGTGATGTGAAAGATTGGGGTCAGACCCCAATTTTTCAGCCGCCGCCGTAGATGGAGATGGGGAGGTCGAGCAGGCGGTCGGACTCGGTGTCGGGGAGCAGCGCCAGCTCGGCCTCGTGCTCGGCGAGCCGCTCGCGGGCGCCGGGGCAGAAGCGAAGCAGCGCGGCCTCGGCCTCGGCGACGGTCGGGGCGGAGGTGAGCTCCGGCTTCACCGACTTGGCGTCGGCCATCCCGCGCAGGTACCAGCCGTAGAACTTGCGCAAGAAGCTCGCCGCCCGCTCACCCATCTCGCGCTCGACCTCCCGCATGAAGCGGATCAGCTCCGCCACGACCTCGGCCGGCTCGGGCCGCTCGGTCGCGCGCTCGGCCATCTCCTGGAGCGTCCACGGCTGGCCCTGGGCGCCGCGGCCGACCATGACCGCGGCGGCGCCGGTCGAGTCGAGCACGCGCTCGGCGCCGGCCCGGTCGACGATGTCGCCGGACGCCACCACCGGCACGTCCACCCGCTCGACGAGCTCCGTCGTGAGCGCGTGGTCGGCGGTGCCCGTGTACATCTGCTTGGCCGACCGCGGATGCAGCGTGAGCGAGGCGACGCCCACCGCCTCGAGCCGCGGGCCCAGCTCGAGCGCGTCGCGCGAGCCGTTGTCGATGCCGCGTCGCATCTTCACGCTCACCGGCACGTCGACCGCGTCGACCACGGCGCCGGCCAGCCGGCAGGCCAGGTCGTGGTCGGAGAGGGCGCTCGCTCCGGCGCCGGTCTTCGTCACCTTGCGCACGGGGCAGCCGAAGTTGATGTCGACGATGTCGGCGCCGGCGTCGACCACCATCCGCGCCGCCTCGGCCATCCGCTCAGGCTCGGAGCCGAAGATCTGGACGGCCAGCGGATGCTCGTCGCGCGCGATCCGAAGGTACCCGAGCGTGCGCTCGTTGGCGTGCGAGAGCCCTGCCGCCGACACCATCTCGGAGCACACGAGGCCGGCCCCGAAACGGCGCCCCTGGCGGCGAAAGGCCTGCACCGAGACCCCTGCCATCGGCGCGAGCACGATGCGCGAGGGGATGACGACGTCCCCGATCGCCCAAGGCTGTGTGAGATCGGCCACCGCCGGGCATGGTAGAGCCTCGCGGCGGAGGGCCGGCCGAACCGGTTGACCCAGGTTTCCATGTTGCATATAATCCCGCCTCCCTCGGTGCCAGCCGGTGCGATAACCGCTGCAAAACGGCGGAATCCGGCGACACCGTTTTCGTGCAGATGGGGGGCAGAAGGGCAGGAAGTGGACAAGGACGTCATCCTCACTCCCGACGGCTACGAGAAGCTCAAGCAGCAGATCGAAGAGCTCGAGACCACCAAGCGCCGCGAGGTCGCGGACCGCATCCGCGAAGCGCGCGAGTTCGGCGACATCTCTGAGAACTCCGAGTACGACGACGCGAAGAACGAGCAGGCCCTGCTCGAGCACCGCATCGCCCGGCTCAAAGAGCAACTCCGCTCCGCCAAGGTGATCGACCCGAAGGACATCGGCACCGACGTTGTGTCGGTCGGCACCCGCGTGCGCGTCAAGGACGTCGACCACGGCGACGTCGACACGTACGAGATCGTCGGATCGGCCGAAGCCGATCCGGCCAACTCGCGGCTCTCGAACGAGTCGCCCGTCGGCCGCGCGCTCATCGGCCACAAGAAGGGCGAGACGGTCGAGGTGTCGGTTCCCGCCGGGGCGATCCGCCTGAAGATCATGGACATCAAGGCCGCGTAGAGCGGCCGAAACCGGTCGTCGGCTCACCGCTTTGCGGTACGCCCCGCGCCGGGCGGCGGCGTACCCTCTGCGTGAGATGCGCCGGGCACAGGGCCAGTCCGAGCGGCAGATCGTGAGGCGCGCGCAGCTCGGGCTCGCCGGCCTCGTCGTGCTGCTCCTCAGCCTCTTCGCCGCCGCCGCGGCGGCGAGCGCGTCCGCGCGCGCCGGTGCGGCCTGGGTTGCCCTCCTGATCGTCCTCGGCGGCGCGGCCGTCACGACGGCCGCGTGGCTCCTCGCGCGTCTCCCCGCAGAGATGCGCGAGCTGGCCCGCGAACGGCGGTTGGCATTCGACGACCTCCTGCGCGCCGAGGAGGACGAGCGCGAGCGCATCGCCGGGGAGCTGCACGAGGACACGGTGCAGGTGCTCACGGCGGGGCTGGTGTATTCGGTCACGCGCCACCAGCTGATCGACGAGGGCAAGCGGCAGCTGGGG
>Ga0207708_10002507_pt1 | contig 13504 bp, 15 predicted proteins | sample KBSK5101metaG_FD_184340 | JGI IMG/M metagenome (GOLD analysis project Ga0207708, IMG submission 184340) | Corn, switchgrass and miscanthus rhizosphere microbial communities from Kellogg Biological Station, Michigan, USA - KBS K5-10-1 metaG... | ecosystem: Host-associated > Plants > Roots >...
GCAGCGCGTGATTGAATTCGATGCAATCGAACGGGATTGCAGCGCCGTCTATCAGTGCAATATTCCCGGCATGGAGGTCTCCATGGCACTCGCGCACGCGGCCTTCCGCGTACCGGTGTTCAAATTGGGGCATATGCGTGTCGTATTCGCGCACGCTCCAGTCCCGGACAGCAGCCATCAGATCTATATCGGACTGCGTATGAAGGAGCGGCATCATTTGCTCGAAGTTATCGCACGCCGGCGCCAGCACCGATGCACGCGTGTCGCCACTTTGCGCTGCGTCCTGCGGAACGAGTTCCGCATGAAATTCGGCAATTTTCCGCGCCAGTTTTTCCACCGTGTTGCAATCGAGCTCCCCGCTGGCGAGCGCGTTGCCGAGCAGCGCAGATTGCGGAAATTCTTTCATCTTGACCGCGTATTCGATCGCCGGACCGGGACCTCCGATCAGCGGACGTTGCGGCGTGCCAGCGATAGCGACGACTTCCAGATAGAGTTCAGGTGCGAGCCGGCGGTTGAGTCGCAACTCTTCCTCGCAGTAATGCCGACGGGACGCGAGCGTGGTGAAGTCGAGGAAGCCGAGATTGACCGGTTTCTTTATTTTGTACGCATAGTCGCCGGTAAGCAGCACCCACGAAATGTGCGTTTCAATAACAGTTACGCAGCTGACCAGATGAGGGTAACACCGCGAATCGGCGAGGGCCTCGGGCAGCCGTATAGTCTTAGCTATCATGAGCGGAGAGCTCAGTGGACAGGATTCGCCGTGGCCGATCGCAGGATGCTTGGAAACGGCCTTGCACGGGCGCGCTAACTGTGCGGCGCGGCCTCGATGTCTTGGCGACGCGGATCTCAGTTCGCGCACCCGGCGGCGACGCGGCGTTCTAGCTTCGGCCGATCAATATCCCAATCAGGATACCGACGCCGGCCGCAATTCCGATTGCCGTCCACGGTTGCTCGTGAACATATGAATCACCCAGCTCGGCGGCCGACCTCGCATCGTCGGCAAGTGCCGCCTGGGCTTGTGCCAGTCGGGGCTTGAGATCCGCGATTGATTTTTGAATACTGTTGCGCGCTTGCGCGATCTTCTCGCCGGTTTGGCCCGCTGTCACTTTCACCAGTTCTTCGGCATCGGCTGCCAGTATCCTGACGTCGCTAACCAGTTTTCTCGTTGTCATTTTGCGCTCCTGATCGAAATCAACCTGAAAAGATAGATATATCAGTCTTTTTAACGCGCGGCGTCGTGCTTTGGTTGGGACAATGCCGCTTTTCCATATCGCAACTCTAGCGCGGTTGTCTCTGCGGAACTTGATGTAGATCATCAAACCGTTAACCGGGACGACCATAATTGCAATTGAGATAAGCATGTTGCCGCGGATAGAAGCCGAAGATGAAAACGACCTTAGAAGACAGCAACGTCGAACTATCTCATGCGCAAAACCTGGACCGCATGCTGCATGCGGCTATGGCCCGCGCTACAAGCGGACTTTCTCCGGCATCTCTGATCGCCGCTTACATGGATTGGTTTGCCCACCTGTCGATGTCACCGGGGAAGCGCCAGCGATTGCTCGAAAAAGCCGTACGCAAGTACAACCGCTTGCTGATTTATGCGCAGTCCGCCGCTGGACTGGGCAACAAATGCACCCCATGCATCAAGCCATTGCTGCAAGATCGGCGTTTCGCGCATCCCGACTGGCAGCGCTGGCCATTCAATCTGCTTTATCAATCGTTTCTGCTGACGCAGCAGTGGTGGTACAACGCGACCACCGGCGTGCGCGGCGTGACGCCGCATCATGAGCAGGTCGTGACCTTCGGCGCGCGCCAGCTGCTAGACATGGTATCGCCGTCCAATTTTGTGTGGACCAATCCCGAAGTGTTAGGCGAGACGTGCCGCACCGGCGGGACGAATCTTTGGCAGGGCGGGCTCAATCTGTTGCAAGACTGGCAACGCCAGAGCGCCGGCACGAAACCCGCTGGAGCGGAAGCCTTTCAGGTCGGCCGCGACGTCGCGATTACTCCCGGCAAAGTCGTCTTTCGCAATGGTCTGATGGAATTGCTGCAATACTCGCCGGTCACCGCACAAGTCCGGCCGGAGCCGGTTCTGATCGTGCCGTCGTGGATCATGAAATATTACATTCTCGATCTGTCGCCACACAATTCGCTCGTCAATTACCTGGTCAGCCAGGGTCATACCGTGTTCATGATTTCATGGAAAAACCCCGGTGCGGACGACCGTGATACAGGCCTGCGCGCTTATCTGAACGACGGGATCATGGCCGCGCTCGCCAGCATTTGCGGCATCGCACCGCAGCGCAAGATTCACAGCGTCGGATATTGCCTCGGCGGCACGCTCTTGTCGATTGCGGCGGCGGCCATGGCGCGCGATAGCGACGATCGCCTTGCCAGCGTTACGCTACTCGCCGCGGAAACGGACTTCACGCAACCCGGAGAACTCTCGCTCTTCATTGACGAGAGCCAGATCGCCTACATCGAAGACATCATGCGGGACCAAGGGTTTCTCGATGGTAAACAGATGGCCGGCACGTTCGCATTGCTCAATTCGAGGGATCTCGTATGGTCGCGCATGGTGCACGACTACCTGATGGGCAAGCGTCAGCCGCTTACCGACCTGATGGCCTGGAACGCCGATGCGACGCGACTGCCGTGCCGCATGCACAGTGAATACCTGCGCAGCCTCTATCTCAAAAACGATCTCGCGGAAGGGCGATTTGAGGTCGGTGGCAAATCGGTGGCATTGACGGACGTCCGGGTTCCGCTGTTCGTCGTGGGCACCGAGCGCGATCACGTTTCGCCATGGCGTTCGGTTTACAAAATTCACCTGCTGACCGACACGGAAGTTACTTTTGTGCTCACGAGCGGCGGACATAATGCGGGCATCGTGTCGGAGCCCGGCCATCGCGGCCGCACTTATCGGATTGCCAAGCATAGGCACGGCGACAAATATACCGACCCCGATACGTGGCATTCGGCCGCCCGGTGCGAAGAGGGGTCCTGGTGGCCCGCCTGGCAAAGTTGGCTGGTCGAACGGTCAGGGCAGTCGATACCGTCTCGGCGGGTTGCGGATGCGTTAGAGGATGCGCCCGGCAAATATGTGCTTGCGCCCTGAGGTCGGATCGCGCATGGGTTCGTATCAGCTACTGTGCCGTTGACGTGGATCAATAGCGTGGCATTCGCCACGCCTATCATTGATTTGGACGCACCTGAAAGGTGGATGTAAATGCAAACCCAACTGAAAATTACCCTGCAGGACCTCGATCATTCCGCTGCATTGGATGCACGTATCCGTGCTAAGTTCGCGAAACTGGAGCAGGCTTTCCCGCGTCTGACCGGCTGTCATGTCGTCGTATCCGAGCCGCATCGCCACCGGCAGAATCCGCGGTCGTTTGCGATCACGATCAACGTTACTTTTCCAGGCGGGGAAGTCGTCGTGACGCGCGGCGATCGGGACGATGTCTACGTGCTTGTGCGCGACGCGTTTGCCGCCGCGGAACGCGATCTGGAAAAATCTCTGGACCGCCGCGCCGTACGCGGCAATCCCCATCATGGATTGGCACCGCGAGCTGCGCTCGTGAACCAGGAGGGTGTCGAGAGCAAATATTGAATGGAGGTCGATATGAACGCGAAACAAAAGAGGAAGCAGGCGCCCACGCTTGAAATCACCGCAGAGGAGCGCTATCACCTGATCAACGACGCCGCCTATTTTCGTTCGCTGCAGCATCGAGGTGAGACCAAGCACCCTGAGGATCAGGCGAAGTCCTGGTGCGAGGTCGAGTCCGAAATCGATGGGGTGTTAAAACAGCACCATGCGAAGCCATAGCGTCGCGTTCGCCATCGTAACCTTGGCGATCGTCTGCCCGCCGGCCGCGCTCGGCGCCGATGCCGAGCGCGGCCGTTCACTGTATGAAAATCACTGTGTGGCGTGCCATACCAGCAAGGTGCACCGACGCGAGCCGCGGATGGCGGCGAATGGCGCGCAACTATATAAGATCGTGGATAACTGGCAGACGGAGCGAGGGTTGCGCTGGTCGCGCGAAGAAACTGACGACGTCGTCTCCTACCTCAGACTCACGCAGTACAATTTCTGAGGGCGCGGTTCAACGGTAAACGAACACCGGCACTTTAGTGTTCAGCAACACTCAGTGCGTGACGCTGCCGATGACGGCGGTCGCGAGGCCGCGCCGCCCGTGGCTGCCCATGACCACCACGTCGCATTGCAACTTCTTCGCGGTGTTGACGATGCCCGTGTCGGCCGGCACCGCTTTGGTGATGAAAGGACACTGTGGCGGGCGCTGGCTGCTATAGATATACGGAGGTTCAAGCGGACTGGCCCAGCATTGCGCGGATGCGCTCGATAGCCTTGATTTCGATGTCCTTGCCATGGACCGAAATCATGCCTTCGTTCTGGAAGTGCGAGAACGCGCGGCTGACCGTTTCGAGCTTGAGTCCAAGGTAGCTGCCGATTTCCTCGCGCGTCATGCGCAGGATGAACTGGGTCGACGAGTAGCCGCGCGCGACGAAGCGTTGCGACAAATTCAGCAGGAAGGCTGCCAGGCGCTCTTCCGCGCGCATGCTGCCGAGCAGCAGCATTACGCCGTAGTCGCGCGTGATTTCGCGGCTCATGATGCGATGAAAATGCTGCTGCAGCGCCGGGATGTCGCGGCCGAGGCGCTCGAGCTCCGCAAAGGGGATTTCGCAGACTTCGCTGTCTTCGAGCGCGATCGCATCGCACATGTGGTTGCCGGAGCCGATCGCGTCCATACCCAGCAGTTCGCCCATCATGTGGAAGCCCGCCACCTGCTCGCGGCCGTCGTCGTGCAGCACGCAGCTTTTGATAAAGCCGGTGCGCACCGCATAGATCGACTGCAGGGCGCTGCCCGTGCGGTACAAGTAATCGCCGCGCTTCAACGGGCGCTTGCGGTTGATGATGGAATTCAGCTGGTCGATTTCGCGCAGCGCCAGCCCCGCTGGGATGCACAGCTCGCGCAACCCGCAGGTCTGGCACGTGGCGGAAGCCTGCCCACGATGTGCGCAGCCGTCGCTGGACGGCACGGCGTTAAAGTTCGGGCGTCCCGGAAAAGAGCGCAGCACCGCGGTAGTTTGCATGACATCCCCTTTTTTAATGTTCATTGAAAGTCCCGCGAGCAGTGCATCCGCTCAGGCCGGCAATCACTTCTTTGACCTTGTCGAATTCGGTCGATTTATCGAGGAAATGCGCTGCGCCGTTTTGCAGGCAGATCCTGCGGTATTGCGGATCCGAGTGATTGGTCAGCATGATGAAGACGATGTGCGGCGCAACCGGGCACACTTTGCGCAGCACTTCGATGCCGGTGCCGCCGTCGAGGTGCAAATCCAGCACTACCGAGTCCGGCTGAGTGCGCAGAATGCCGTCGATCGCCGACGCGGGCGACCCGGCTTCACCGACCACGGTGACGCCCGCCAGATTGCCCAGCATCTCGGACAGGCGCGCGCGTATCGGCGCCGAATCTTCGACGAGAAACACATTGGTGCGGGCGGCTGATGCGTTATCCATGCCTCGCAGTATCCGCGAACCGCTCCGCCGCGAATATCGGCGACGGATGATTTAAGGCATCAGGAGAGTCTTAGCGGCGGGGTAGGAATATTCCTAGTAGCGTCTCAGCAGGACTGGTCGGGATCGTCGACGAGGCGATTTTTGATCGCGTAGCGCATCAACTCGGAATGGTTGGTCATGTTCATCTTCTGCATGATGTGCGCCTTGTGGGTGCTGACCGTTTTGACCGACAGGTTCAGGTGATCCGCAATGTCGGTGATGCTTTTGCCGCCGACCAGCAGCTCGAACACCTGGTATTCGCGATCCGAGAGCGTCGCGTGGCGCGGGCCGTTCGCATCGGCCATTGCGCCGAGCGCGAACTGTTCGGCCACTGCCGGGGTGATATAGGCGCCGCCCGCCGCGACTTTGCGGATCGCCGCGACCAGCAGATCGGACGCGCTTTCCTTGGTCAGGTAGCCGGCCGCGCCCGCCTTCAGCGCGCGCACCGCGTATTGTTCCTCTTCGTGCATGCTGAGGATCAGGATGCGCAGCTTCGGCTTTTCGCCGTGCACCTGCTTGATCAGTTCGACGCCGCTCTTGCCCGGCATCGACATGTCGAGCAGCAGCACGTCGAAGTCGAATTCGCGCACGCGCTGCATGACTTCGCCGCCGTTCTTCGCTTCGGCGACTACCGTTAGATCGCCGGCTGCAGCCAGCACCTGCTTCAGGCCTTCGCGGACTATCGTGTGGTCATCGGCAATGACAATGCGGGTCATGCGGTCGGGGCCTCTTGCGGCAATGGAATTCGCACTTCGATGGTAGCGCCTTTGCCCGGCGCCGTGTCCACCGAGATTTCGCCGTCAAGCAGATAGACGCGTTCGCGCAGCCCGACCAGGCCAAACGAGTTGGGCTTGCGCGGGTCGGCGGGCGCAAAGCCGCAACCGTTGTCGCGCACGCGCAGCGTGATTTCGCCGGCGGAGCCGTCGAGCGTTATATCGACGTTCGATGCATGGGCGTGACGCGCGACGTTGGTGAGCGACTCCTGCATGATGCGGAAGATCGCCGTCGCATGCGGATCCTGCAGGTCGAGATCGGGCGGGTCCACGGTAAAGCGGCAATGGATGCCATGGCGTTGAATAAAGTTGTTCACCAGCCATTCCGCGGCGGGCAAGAGGCCGAGATCGTCGAGCATCAGCGGCCGCAAATCGGACGAGATGCGGCGCGTGGCCTTGACCGTGCCGTCCAGCATTTCCTGCATCGATTCGAGCTTGCCAACGAGCGCTTGCTGTTCGGCGGGGACACGCTCCTTGAGCCACGTCACGTCCATCTTGAGTGCCGTCAGTGATTGCGCGAGCTCGTCGTGCAATTCACGCGCCACGCGGCTTTTTTCCTGTTCGCGCACCGAGCTCGCGGTGGCCGCGAACTCGCGAAGTTCTTCTTTTGAGCGTCGCAATGCCGATTCCGCCAGCATGCGTTCGGTAATATCCCGCAGGATAACGGTGAAGTAGGTGCGGCCGTGCTCGCTTGTCCTGGAAATCGAAGCCTCGATCGGGAATTCTTCGCCGTTGCGGCGCAGCCCGGTGACGACGCGCTGGGCGTTCATGCGGCGCGATTCAACGCCGGCCTCGCCGAACCGCCTGATGTGCGCCGAATGGGTCGCGCGGAAACGCTCCGGGATGAACCAGGCGAGCGGCGCGCCGAGCGCCTCGCTGCGCGGGCAGCCGAATACCGCCTCGGCCGCGGCATTGAACAGCACGATGTGTTCGCTGTCGTCGACGGTGATAATCGCGTCCATCGCCGAATCGAGGATCCCGCGCAGGCGCGACTCGTTGCGGGCCAAAAGCTCCTCCACGCGCGAGCTTTCGGTGACGTCGCGCAGGATTACGGTAAAGAATTTGCGCCCGTTCTCGGTATGCTGCGAGATCGAGGCCTCGAGCGGAAATTCCTGCTCGTTGGAGCGCAGCCCCAGCAGCACCGTCTTGTCGCCCATGCGCCGCGAGGTAACGCCGGTCGCGGCGAAGTGTGCGATATGGCCGGCATGGGCCTGCCGCAGGCGCGCCGGAATCAGTCTTTCCAGTGGCTGCCCCAGCATCGCTTCGCGCGGCCACCCGAAAACTTTTTCTGCCGCGGCATTGAACAGCACGATGCGTTGATGCTCATCGACCGTGACGATTGCATCCATCGCAGAATCAACGACGCTGTCGACTTTGGCGACGACGTTTTGCAGCGCGAGGTCGGCCGCGCGGCGCTGCATGGTTTGCAGATAATAGAGGACGAGGGCGAGCACCATCACCGCGCTGCCCAGCCCGGTGGCGACGAGGCGCATCGATTCAGCGTGCCAGCCCGCGTGCACAGCGGCGATGGCGAGCAGCGCGCCGACGGCGCCGGCGGCGAGCAGCGGTCCGAAAACGATCAGCGTACGGCCGCTGGTGCGGGGGGGCAGGCTGGGCATGGGCATGAGGTTAGAGCCACTCTGCGGGGGCACGTTTTTGGATTGCATTGATTCTATACAGCTTTTGATCTGCATCAAACCAGCCGGAACAAACTCCCCGATACTGGCGCGAACAAGTCTCTGGCAATCAGGCACTCACATGAATGCAAACCTGTCGGATGCCGGGCATTGCAACGCGCCCCCCGTGCCCGCGATCGAAATCGATCTCGATCTAATCAGGCGCTTTGACCAGCATGGTCCGCGCTACACGTCGTATCCGACCGCCGACCGCTTTGTCGAATCGTTCGATGCCGCTGCGTATGAGTCGTGGCTTGCCCGCCGCAACGTCGGCGCGGTCCGGCGTCCGCTCGAACTGTACATCCACATGCCGTTCTGCAGCACGCTGTGCTTTTATTGCGGGTGCAACAAAATCATCACGCGCGACAAGTCGAAGGGCGTCGAGTATCTCGAATATCTGAACGAAGAAATCGCGCTGCAGGTCAATGGACTCGGCGAAGACACGCGGGTCGCGCACATGCACTGGGGCGGCGGCACGCCGAATTTTTTCAGCTTGGAGCAGGTCGGCGGACTCATGCAGCAGCTGCGCGGCCATTTCGACTTCGCCGCGCAGGGCGAGTATTCGATCGAGATCGACCCGCGCGCGGTGGACGGCGCGTATATCGCCGGCCTGCGCGAGGCCGGCTTCAATCGCCTGAGCATCGGCGTGCAGGACTTCGACCCGGATGTGCAGCGCGCGGTGCATCGCATCCAGAGCGAGGCGCAGACGCTGGAAATAATCCGGGCGGCGCGCACGACCGGCTTTCACTCCGTCAACATCGATTTGATCTACGGCCTGCCCAAGCAGTCGCTAGTCAGTTTCGAGCGCACGCTGGAGCGTGTCATCGCTGCGGAGCCTGACCGGATTGCCGTCTACAACTACGCGCATCTGCCCGCACTCTTCACGCCGCAGCGCCGCATCCAGGAAGCGGACCTGCCCGCACCCGAGACCCGGTTGAAATTGCTCGCGCTCGCGATCCGCCGGTTGAGCGCCGCGGGTTATCAGTACATCGGCATGGATCACTTTGCAAAGCAGGGGGATTCCCTCGCGGTCGCCCAGCGCAACGGCTTGCTGCACCGGAACTTCCAGGGCTACTCGACCCACGCCGACTGCGATTTGATCGGCCTGGGCGTCAGCTCGATTGGCAACGTCGGGCCGACGTACAGCCAGAACTTCCGCACGCTCGCCGAGTATTACAGCAGCCTCGAGCGCAATACGCTGCCGATCATGCGCGGCATCGAGCTGTCGGCGGACGATCTGCTCCGGCGCGCGGTGATCGGCGCGTTGATGTGCCATTTCAGACTGGCCAAGGAATCGTTCGCGACGTCGTACCTGATCGATTTCGATCGGTATTTTGCGACCGAGATCGCGGAGCTGGGCGAGTTCGCAAAACTCGGACTGGTCGAATTCGAAAACGGATTCATCACCGTAACACCGCGCGGCCGCCTGCTGGTTCGCAACGTGGCGATGGTGTTCGACCGTTATTATCGCCAGGACCGCGAGCGCCGGCGTTATTCCCGCGTGATATGAGCGCGCTGCTGGAGCTCGCGCTGGCCGCGGCTTTCATCGGCGGACTTGCCGGCGGCGTGCATTGCGCGGGCATGTGCGGAGGCATCGTGCATGCCCTTTGTTGCGCGCCGGGCACCGGCGCGCGGCGTCTTCACTATCTGCTCGCTTATAACGCGGCGCGCATTGCAAGTTATGCGTGCGCCGGCGCGCTCGCCGGTGCGCTGGGCCAGGCCGGCCTGCTCACGCGGGCGGCGCCCATATTGCAGCCGGTATTGTTTACGCTGGCGAGCCTTATGCTCGTTATGCTGGGCTTATATCTTGCCGGCGTCCTGCCGCTGATGACGCGAATCGAGGCGGTGGGCACGCGATTGTGGCGGGCAGTACAGCCGTGGACGCGTGCGCTGCTGCCGGTCAACTCGCTGCCTCGCGCGTTCGGGCTGGGCGCGTTGTGGGGGTGGCTGCCGTGCGGCATGGTGTATGCGGTGCTGCTGACTGCGCTTGCGCTGGGCAACTGGTGGCAGGGCGCGGCAGTGATGCTGGCGTTCGGCGCAGGCACGCTGCCGAATCTGCTTGGCATCGGCTTGTTGTCGAAGCAGGTGGCGCGACTGCGCGGTGCCGGAATTGCGCGCGCGTGCGCCGGCGGCGCGGTGACGATGTTCGGTATCTACAGCCTGACCGGCGTTTTTCACCCGGCCGCGCTCGCGGGCGACGGTCTGCTGTGTCACGTGCTCCCGGGGCTCGACAGTTGGCTGCGCTGAAAAACCTCCATCCGGCATCGCCTCGCTGATAGTTGACCCAGGTCAAGAGCGCGTCCGCACGCGGTGCTATTCTGGCCATGAAATCTTTTTTAATTACTTGCCCGGGAGTCAGCAATGTATAAACACATCCTAGTGCCCACTGATGGTTCGAAGCTGTCCGCCAGGGCGGTGAAGCAAGCCGAACGATTCGCGAAGTCTGTCGGCGCCAAAATGACCGCCCTGCATGTGTCCCAGGAGTATCGCTCGCTAATGGACGAGGGCTTTACGCTGCCTGCGTTCAACACGTTCAAGAAGCGCTTCGACGAACAGAACGCCAGACGCTCCCACGCTCTGCTCGACGACGTCAAGGCCAGCGCTGACAAGGCTGGCGTGTCGTGCGACTGCGTTGCAGTGGTAAACGATTTGCCTTACGACGCGATCATCAAGCAGGCACGTAAAGGGAAGTGCGACCTGATCATGATGGCGTCGCATGGCCGCCGCGGCCTGTCGAGCCTGTTGCTGGGCAGCGAGACGTCAAAAGTGCTCACGCACTCCGACATCCCTGTGCTGGTTGTTCGTTAGCGACGGCGCCAAAAAAAACCGCGACCGAAGTCGCGGTTTTGAATAAGTTGAGGCCCGATAAGGGAGGTCTCGGACTTCAACGCGGGTCTTACTGTTACTGAACAGGAAAACTGCAACCCGAGCGTAGCTTAAGCGGGGTCTGGCGGGAATCGTAGCCACGCGTACGGGTTTGCACGTGTAGGACAACTGCACGGGCAGCAACGCGAGGGCTGAAAAATCAAGGTTTTATCGCTCCGCGGGCAAGGCGTCGGCCCAGCAGTTGGGGGTTTCGTAAATTCGCACTTGATCGACGTGCAGGCGCTCGCCATACGCAGCAGCAAACGCCGGCGCCAGAATGCGCAAGGCCGTAGCCGCGAGATGTTCGGCCGTCGGCGGCGCTTCGAAAGTCACGGTGCGATGGCCGGGCAGGGTGGCGAGAAAATCGAGCACTGCCCGGTCCCTGGCATAAGCGAGAAAAGCGTGGTCCCACGGCGCCACGATATGGTGCTGAATAAGCGCTTTGATCCCGCCGAAATCGGCGACCATGCCCTGTTCAGGGTCGCGATCGTCGACGATCACATCGCCGCTGACGGTTACCTCAATGGCATAGCGATGCCCGTGCAGATGGCGGCACTGACTCTCGTGATGGGGAATGCGGTGACCGGCGTCGAATTCGAGCCTGCGGGTGATGCGCATGGGGAGCGGACGCGGGCGGAGAAGCGCGCAATTATAGCATCGCGCGTTGGCCGCACCGGCCTCTCACCCCGGGGTCAGCGCGATGCGCGGCCCCCGCCGCCTTTGTCCTTGCTGCCGCCGCGGATTTGGCTCTTCAAGCGGGTGTAAAGCTGCGGATTGGTGTTGCGCAAATGGCTGGCGATAGCAAAATGCTCGCCGCGCGCGCGCGACAGGTCGATACCTTCAATGTGCACGAGGCGCACGAGCTCGACGACCGGACGCGGCATGTTGCGGCCGCTCTCATAGCGGGAACCGCCGCTTTGCGTTACACCGACTGCCGACCAGAATTGCTGCTGATTGAGCCCGAGGCGCTGGCGCAGATGGCGGGGTTTTGTGGTTTTGGATGATCGTGCCATTGCAGTTCCTTGTGTAAATGCGGATTATTCAGTTGACATAAGAAACGTGAAAAGGTTGCATGCGCGGACGCGTATCTTGCCGATCCCGCAACGGCGCTGTACCGGCTCGTTTTTTGTAAGGAAATACGATAAAATTCAAGGCTTTTTTAAGCCTACAAGCGCGTCCATGGGATTAATCGTCCAAAAATACGGCGGCACTTCGGTCGGCAGTCCGGAGCGCATAAAAAATGTCGCCCGCCGCGTCGCGCGGTGGCACCGCGATGGACATCAGGTTGTCGTGGTGGTTTCCGCGATGAGCGGCGAAACCAACCGGCTGATCGCGCTCGCCAAAGAAATTCAGGCGCACCCCGACCCGCGCGAGCTCGATGTGATGGTATCGACCGGCGAGCAGGTCACGATTGCCTTGCTGTCGATGGCCTTGTTGGACCTGGGGTTGAAGGCGCGCAGCTATACGGGCAGGCAGGTGCGGATACTGACCGACAGCGCTTACACCAAAGCGCGTATCGTCAAAATCGACGAAGAGCGCATACGCGCGGATTTGAGCGATGGTTATGTCATCGTCGTGGCCGGTTTCCAGGGCGAAGACGAGGGCGGCAACATCACCACCCTCGGGCGCGGCGGTTCCGACACGACCGGCGTGGCGCTGGCTGCGGCGCTCAAGGCCGAAGAATGCCAGATTTACACCGATGTCGACGGCGTTTATACAACCGATCCGCGCATCGTGCCCGAAGCGCGCCGGCTCAATACCGTTACGTTCGAGGAAATGCTCGAAATGGCGAGCCTGGGCTCAAAAGTGCTGCAAATCCGCTCGGTCGAATTCGCGGGCAAGTACAAGGTCAAGTTGCGCGTGCTGTCCTCGTTCGAAGAAACGGGCGAGGGGACATTGATTACGTTTGAGGAAGACGACAAGATGGAACAGGCCACTATATCGGGTATCGCGTTCAATCGCGACGAAGCCAAAATAACGATCCTCGGCGTACCGGACCGCCCCGGCATTGCGTACCAGATTCTAGGTCCCGTCGGCGACGCCAACGTCGACGTCGACATGATCGTGCAGAACGTCGGCCACGACGGGCTCACCGATTTTTCGTTCACGGTGCACCGCAATGATTACCAAAGGACGCTCAACATCTTGAAGCCGGTGGCCGCGCACATCAAAGCGCGCGAAGTGCAGGGCGGCGACAAAATCGCCAAAGTATCCATCGTCGGCGTCGGCATGCGCTCGCACGCGGGCATTGCCAGCACCGCGTTCCGTACGCTCGCCGAGGAAGGCATCAACATCCAGATGATCTCCACGTCGGAGATCAAGGTCAGCGTCGTGATCGACGAAAAATACATGGAGCTCGCCGTGCGCGTTCTGCACAAAGCGTTCGGGTTGGACCAGCAACCGTAGTCGGGCGTGTGATATCCTTCACGCCATGTCGTCAATGTTTCCAGTTGGCGAGTCACCGAAACACTGAAGGTCACGCACGCCGCAATGACGATACAGTAGAGTGGTCACGGCGCCAGCCGTCGTAAACTCCGGCGCCCGCGCCTTCGACCGCTCGGTAAGGTGATTTCAAGAACGCAGTCGCAATTATTGTGTGATACGCA
>Ga0207708_10002509_pt1 | contig 13501 bp, 9 predicted proteins | sample KBSK5101metaG_FD_184340 | JGI IMG/M metagenome (GOLD analysis project Ga0207708, IMG submission 184340) | Corn, switchgrass and miscanthus rhizosphere microbial communities from Kellogg Biological Station, Michigan, USA - KBS K5-10-1 metaG... | ecosystem: Host-associated > Plants > Roots >...
GTGCGTGCCCGTCACCTTATTCAAACTGTAAGCGACTTCCGCCGCGTCAAACCCACCACGCAGCATCTTCGAAGCCAGCAGTCCCACGCCACCGCTGATAGGTCCAGTGGCAAACACTTCCTGAATCATTTGGCCATCATGATTGACGGTGACGTAGAGATTCTGTCCGTCGAACGGAATCTGCCAGGTTGCGCCGCGCAATTCGCGTGGACGCTCGATGCGAATCGCCGTTTGCGCCGGCGGCGCAATCGCGACTTCCGAATGCTCGCGAGCGATCGCTTCCTGTCGCGCTGATGCGGAGTCGGCAGCTTCGGCTTCAGCAATACTAACTGCTTCTGATATCGGTTCGACAGTCGCTTCAGGATTGCAACCGACTTCTCCCTTTGGTTCTTCCGACTTCATTGACGTCAACACCTGGTTCTCACGAGAGCCATCCCGATAGTAACTGACAGCCTTGCAGCCAAGCTCGCGTCCGAGACGATACAACGCGTCGACCGATTCAACGGTGTCAGTAACAGCACCATTGCAGGTCTTCGACACGCTGTTGTCCACGTTGCGCTGAGCAGCCGCGAGCACATGAACGTGCTGCTCAGCGCTTATATTCATCGCGGAGATGAAATGTGATGGCAACTCACTTTCGTGCTCCACGACGTACGCTGCAGCTGCGTCTATCGATTCCTGATCCAATTGATCAACATCGATTCCAAGCGCTTGTGCTGCCAGCGTGTGGACATAAGTCCGCGTTCCCAAAGTATCTTTGCGAACGTAGGCCCAGGAGAAATTCGGCTCGATACCCGAAGACGTTTCGGCTACCAGTGAGATCGTTCCGGTCGGAGCAATTGTCGTGACTTCGTAGTTCCGTGGTGTTAATGGCACATCTTTCGGAATACCGATCTGGTTGTAGAGAAAGTCAGAATACGCTTCAAGGTTCGGCTCAAACTCCGGAAACGTCCCCTTCTCTGCTCCCAACCGGTTGCTTTCGATCCACGCTTCACGTCGAACAAAGCCCATCACTTCGTCCATCAGATCGATTGATTCGGCGGAGCCGTAAGTGACGTTCAGACTCAAACAGAGATCGGCAAAGCCCATGATGCCGAGACCAACGGGACGCGTCCGATGAACGACGTCATTGATCTCCGGTAGTGGCCAGGCGCACGTGTCGATCACGTTGTCGAGAAACCGTGTGCAGAGGTGCGTCACTTCACGCAGACGGTCCCAATCGACTCGCTTCTCTGGATCGTAGAACTTGGCCAGGTCGATCGACCCGAGGTTGCACGAGTTTGAAAAGTGCAAAAACTGTTCGCCACAGGGGTTGCAAGAGTAAATCGGACCCATCGACTTCATCATGTGATTGTGACGATTTACTTCATCGATGAAAGCGATGCCCGGTTCGGCGTACTTGTGCGCACTCGCAACAATGCGATTCCAGATATCTGTAGCGAACACCATTCCCGGCTTAGGCGCTTCTTCAATAGTGCAGTTCGAAAGATCAGCTTTCAGGAATGCCTGGCGATCACAGAAGGTGACGGTGGAACCGTCCGGACGACGGTAAACAACGTAGTCGGCCTCGCTTACCGGGTCGTAAATCGAGTCGGTCCATGACTCACCATTGAATTCGAGTTGAAACCACTCGTTGTTATCGACGGCCTTGAGAAACTTATCCGTGACGTTGACGGAGATATTGAAATTCGTCAGCGAGTGCTGATCGTTCTTCGCATGAATGAAGCGCAGTACATCAGGATGCGTAACGCGCATCATTCCCATGTTTGCTCCGCGACGGACACCTCCCTGTTTCACTACGTCCGTGACCTGGTTGACGATGTTCATGAACGACACAGGACCAGACGCCACACCGCTCCTTGAACTAACCATCGCTCCCGAGGGTCGCAGGAATTCGTAGGTCATTCCGGTTCCGCCACCTGTTTGATGAATGGCGGCTGCAGCTTTCGCGTGATCCATGATTCCGTTCAGCGAATCAGGCACCTCCAACACGAAACATGCAGCAAGTTGCCCGTTGGTTTTGCCGGCATTAACAAGGCAAGGGGTGTTTGGCAAAAACTCGCGCTCGAGCATCACTTCGCTCATCGACGCAAAAAACTTATCGCGCTTTTCGGCATCTCTCTCCGCCTGCGAAACATGGCCAACAACACGTCTAACGATGTCCGCCCACTCTTCAATTGCCCGTCCCTTCGAGTCCTTCAACGAGTAACGCTTGCTTACAACGCGCTTGGCATTCAAACCAAGTTCCTGGGACTTTTTGCGAGGGGTGATTGAAGGGGTGGCGACACCGTTGGGGGATTTTTTTCCGATAGCTGCGCTCATTGTTTTGCCTTTCTTGCGGGAGACCTGCAAGCCGATAAATCGGGTTTCAAAAACGGTTCGGCGCCGCGATTTACTCGCGTAGCCATTAACTAAGATGTGTGGCGGAAACCCCGGTTGGCTCTATTCGAGGCGATAATTACCAATCGAAACCGTAGCAAGGGGGGCCTGCCGCTGTTCCGATTACCCGCCTCGTCTCAAGCGGAGCGGAATATACTCCTTTGCGGGACGAGTGTCAATATCTTGTGGCCATCTTTTTTTTCAATGCTATAGAGTGTGCTTATTCAGCAGAAACATTAAGAACTAAAGTGCTGAAATTCGGTGGGTTGAGCGGTCGCAGCGGTGGTTTGGGCTCGGATTTTAGGTCTGTGGGCTTTGGTCTTGGGCCTTGGGTCTTTGGTGTTCTTTGTTCTTTGTTCTTGGTTCTTTGCCTCGGCTCTTTTACCCCCGCCTCGGCTTCTCAAATATCTCAGTTTCCTTTTCGATTACGCTGTGCGGTACTGCGTTTTCAAAGTCAGCTTCGGGTAGGCGCTGACGCGCTTCTGCAAACTCCTCGGCTTTGCTCGAGTCAGAAACGACAGTCTTCCTTGCTCCCTGAAATCTCGCTTTCAGTTTTAGATTTAGGACGAAACTCAAAAACTGCCAGGCGGCGACCAGTCCGAGAAAGACATAAACCAAATACACGATTGGTGGTGCGGCCTCTGACGTTCTCGCAGCTCGCCCATCAAAATATCCGTTCAAGAAAGCCACCAGCAGAATACTTACACCTGCTGTAACAAGATTGATAATCAAGTTAACAGTGATCTGTTTGGCAGGAGTGTTTATTCCTAAAAGCCGGCTGAAGAGTGAAAATGGATTGGAGAGATCGGCGAGGAATTCACCACAACCTCGACAGTACGTATCTACTGTTTGATCAGCTTTTCCGCAGTTTGGACAAAACATAAGTGCCGAGAGATTAGAACGAGATAACCTAAACGCACCAAGGTACGCTGATGTTGCGCGAAAGTTGAATAAGCAACGCTACGTTAATCACAAATTGGCAATCCAGCGATCCGACTCTATTATGTCGATGCTAACCTGGTGCTTTGTGAGGATCGACAGAACAGACGCACGTAAGGAGTTGTATCCATGGTGGTTTCTTCTCCACGTTCGAAGCTTTCCCAGATGCTTCTGATATTTCTTTGCGTCTCGTGCTTCCACATCCCGAGCTTTCAGGCGTCCTCGGGTGGTAGCACCGCTTCACAGGTCAACGCACAAGATCCAACGCAATCCGGGGAGGTCGATGCCTTAGTTGAAACTGGGTTCGCGCTTTATGAGAAAGGCGAATTTGACGAGGCGCTGGCTTACGCAACTAAAGCAAAGAAGCTAAGTCCAAAGGATTTCCGACCGTATGCGATTGCCGGTTTCGTCCGACTTGCTCAGCGGAAGACGGAGGACGCATCCAGGGAATTTGGTTCAGCGATTCGCTGTCAACCAAAACGCAAGGAGCTCTACGCCCTAAAGGCCAAGGCTGATGCTGGTCACGGAGCCATCAACGAAGCAATGGCAAGTGCTCGGAAAGCATTGGAGATTGATCCACGGTATGGTGAAGCATATGCCATGGTTGGAGAAGGGCTGGAAAACGATAATAGATTTCAAGCTGAAGCAATCTCCGTTTATCAATCAGCGCTCCGAATTAACCCTAATCTATTCATGGTCTATGATGCTTTGGGCCAACTTTTCGTTGAAGCAAAAGACGTAAAGAGCGCCGAGCAGATCTACAGACAAGGCATGACTATCGACCCGAAGCATATGAGCGGGCGATTTCGGCTGGGACGTCTGTTAGTGGAACAAGGAAGACTGACCGAAGCGAGACAGCTTTGGGAAGCTCGCACCTCTGACGAAGACAGAACACGGCCGTCCTTTATCACTCTGTTAACGCGCGCTGAGAACTTGAAACGCGCGAGTGAGACACTGGCTCAGAAACCTGACGATCCGAATGCACTGCTGGATATGGGATTAGCGGTGCTGGATGGAGAGTTGTGGGTAATTGACGGTCGTCAGGAGCGTGCGATCGTTTATTTCAAAAAGGCGTTGGCCATCCAATCAGGTTTCGCCAAGGCTCAGTACAACATTGTGAAAGCGATGGTGCAGTACTTGGCGAAGGACGACAAAAATCTGGATTACGAGCTCATGAAGTTGCGACAGCTTGACGTCTTACTGGCCAAAGAGATGGAGGAGTACAGGAAGACCTACGAGGGCGGATTAATCGCTTCGCCTCTCAAACCCGAATGAAGTTACTTCGAGGTTCCGGTATTGGATAACAGCAGTTCGTAGTTTCCGATGTCGCGGTTATGGCTGTCGAGCGCAGCAAATGTATCGGAAGTCTCTTCGAGCATCTGCTTCGTCATCGCGATCGAATCGCTGAGTTGCTCGAAATCAAGGGACGATACACGTTCAGGTGTAGGTAGGGTAACCACCTGGTCGTTTACCAATCCAAAGAAATTTTCGATCGACTGCAACTGTCCTTCAACTAACTTCACCGATCGCTCGATGTCGTTGAATGCAGCAACACGTCGCTTGAGTATTTCGACGTTTGCCTGCTGAATGCGTCGCTCGCGATCATCTTTCGAGGCCTGCACGGAACGTTCCGCCTGGACCAACTGATTCTGCACCGCCTGACGATTGATTGAGCGAAGGTGATGTTTGCGGCGACGATAAACATCCAGCAGATCGACGAAATCTTCCCAGCGTTGATCGAGGCTCTGAATGTTATGAGGGATCTGCTTGGTGCCGGTGAACTTCTTGTAGTTGGAATAGATCTGATTCTTCATCCAACGGAGATACTCAACGGCCTCACGCTCACGCGGATCGAACAACTTGATAAGCGCTTCGCGTTGTTGTTCGCGCAGTTTCAGCAGCCGTTGTTTTTCACGGCGGTCAACTAAACTGCGATAAAGAGTAGTAGCAGGCACGGTGGCTAAATAAAGACTCTCAGCTGCTAACGCAGCAACTAACGGTGTAACATCCTGAACATACGCAGCAGCAACGGCAAACCCGGCCATGCCCCAAAAGTTTATCGGCTCCTTGAAAGCCTCTTTTAGGTATTTCAGATCAAACTTTGGAAACTCGGCCATGTTGTTCTAACTGGCTTAAGAAGTGGAACCGCTCCCGTTTTGATTTGCGCTGCCGGAAGTTTCACCTTCAGCAGGTAACGCCTGCGGCGAACTTGATGCAGTTCCGGTGCCGAGCAGTCCCATTTCGCGTTTGTACGTAAGAAGCTTGTCCTGCAGTTGCATATCCATCGCCTCGCGTTCTATGTCCTGCATCTGCGTATCGACGTTGGCGGCGCCTAACTGCATCTTTGCCTCTGCCGCGGCCGCACGACGATCGATCTTGTCCCGCATTTCATTGAACGTTGAAGCATCGTCGCCCAGCTGGAACGACTCCATAGTTTGTGCGAGTTGTTCCTGAAGCTTCGCCTGCTTCGACTGGTTTATCAACTGCATCGCCTCGGCGGTGCGGCGCTGCATCTGCAACACGTAATTGTCGCGTGCCTTTAATGCCTGTTTCGATGCGCTGGTTGCGTGATCCAGTTGCTGTGATGTTTTTCCCAGATCAACCTGAGCTTGTTGCAACTGCCCGATGTACGCAGTCGCAATATCATCGCGACCCATCTTTACTGACGCCCGAATCTTGGAATCGAGGTCGACGACTTGCGTCTCGAGCCGTTCCTTATTCTTAGCCAGCAGTTTTTCGGTCGCCATCACCTGCGCAACCGAATTGTTGAGCTCAGGCACGCGGTCGCGCATGTCGCGGATGGTTTGCTGAAGTATGAGTTCCGGGTCTTCAGTCTTCTCAATTACCCCGCCAAACAGGGCGCGCATTGAACGCTTCATTCTGCTCCAAAGTCCCATCTCAGCCTTCCTCCGGCATTCGAAATGTACGAACGTTCAGTCCTGAAATTAAGCCGCTTTATCTCGGATTCCCACCACGTTCTAATGTACGACGTATACGCTCAGGCGGTTTCAACGTCCGGCGTAAATCGGGTTTGTGAGTATAACAGCACTACAGAAACCCTTCCAGAACGTGAGTAAACCCCCAAATCACCCAGCCGAGGCTCGCCGACCAATATCACGTCTAAATTGGATTCCCTCCCAGTGAATCTTATCGAGTGCAGCATAACAACGAGCCAGGGCAGACTTGAGATCATCAGCAGCAGCGGTGATTCCCAGGACTCGACCACCCGTCGCGATGAAACTTCCGTTGTCTGATTGCGATGTGCCGGCGTGAAAGATCTGAACGTCGCTGACCTGATCCAGGCCCTGAATGACAGCGCCTTTTTCATATGGACCCGGATACCCACGGTTCGCCGCAACCACACAGGCCGAAGCGCCGGGAGACCAGTTCACTCGCACGTCTGACAATCTTTGCTCTCTAATCGCTTGAAAGATTGACAGTAGATCAGTTCTTAAACGGACGAGAATCGCCTGCGTTTCCGGATCACCAAACCGAACGTTGTACTCCAACAACTTTGGACCTTCAGACGTTAGCATTAATCCCAAAAACAAAACGCCACGAAACGGGAATCCTTCCTGCTCTGCTCCGCCGAGTGTTGGCTCAATGATGCTGCTGATAACCTGTTGCATTGTTTGCTCATCGAGAATCGAACCGTCAGTAATACTCCCCATACCCCCAGTGTTCGGCCCAACATCACCTTCGCCAATTCGTTTGTGATCGCGGGCGGGCGGCATGACCACGTAATCACGCCCATCACTAAACAGCAGTACCGAAGCTTCCACACCGGAAAGCGCTTCTTCGATCACAATGCGATCAGCAGCGTCTGATCCCGCGACCTTCTTAACCATCAGGCTCTCAATGGCACTCTCCGCCTCAGATCTGTTTGAAGCAACAACCACTCCCTTTCCCGCCGCTAAGCCGTCAGCCTTGATGACGACGGGTTCATCTGCACGTCCAAACTCACCACTACGCAAGAACTCGAGCGCGCGACTCGGCGAATCTGCCGCTCGATAAGTTGCAGTCGGAATGCGATGCCGCGCCATAAAATCTTTTGCGAAGACTTTGCTCCCTTCCAAACGTGCGGCCGCAGCGGTTGGACCAACAATAGGAATCCCAGCACGCTCAAACGCGTCTACCAGTCCGGCGGCGAGGGGAGCTTCTGGTCCAACAAACGTCAAATCGATCCCCTCGGACCGGGCAAAAGAGGACAGCTGACTGTGGTCTTCGGCAGGGATATGGACCAGCTGGGCATCGTGCGCGATCCCGGCATTGCCCTGCGCACAGTAGAGTTGTAACTCGTGAGCCGACGTGTGGCGCAATGCCCAAGTGATTGCGTGTTCTCGACCGCCCGCGCCGATGATCAAGATTTTCATTTTCGTAGGTGGTTTAATCCTTGACACATTTTCGCCATAGATATACTTTTGCCAAACCAATTGACGCACCGACCCAGTCTACTTCCGGTAGGTATTGAACGAGCTTCCTTCATGAAAATTAATTCTATGACCAACCGGCATAATCAAGCTGTTACGACCCCAGGGAGTAAATCATGGCACAGTCGGAAGCCACTCAAGAAGCAGTGATGGATACCGAAAGTGAGTATCAAGACCGCACGATCAAATGCGTGGATTGTACTGAGAATTTCATCTGGACGGCCGGAGAACAAGTTTTCTTCCACGACAAGGGTCTGAAAAACGAACCCAAGCGATGTAAGCCTTGCAAGCAAGCCAAAAACGAACGCCTGGCCGCGATTGCGGCCGCCCAGTCATCCGGCGTTCGCCAGCGCATTGAGGTGTCAGTCCAATGCGCTCAATGCGGTCAACAGACAACGGTTCCTTTTTATCCATCACAGGGTCGACCTGTTTATTGTCGTTCGTGCTTTCTCGCCGGTCGAACGCCCGATCAACAGTCCGCGCCTGCTTAGTACACTTCTAATTCCCGACACTCCTCTTTAGCCGCCAACGTGAACAATTGGCCGCCGTTCTGGATCCTTCTCGGCCTGACGAAGCACCTCGTGAGTTACTGGTGCTGTATCCCCTTCGCCGAACGCTATGTACCGAAGCAAATAAGAGATTGGATTTCCTTCGCTCCAACCAAAATAGACGTGCGGAAGTTTCCCGGTTTCGTCGCGTAGGTACAAAAGAAAAGCAGCAATCGCATTAGGTACTGCGGGCGACGTTGTTCGGAGAACACGAAAGCCGTCAACTCTCTCACCGTGAATTGACAGAGTGCCGGCGAATTCCGAAGCGTCGCCAGGAGTCACTTCGAAGAACAATGTCTGCTCGCCTGCGGGGATATGATTGTCCGCGCGCTTCTCACGTTCCTTGATTTCGTACTCTTGTGCGTCACCGCGGTCTTTTCTGTTAGCGATGATACGAATCGTTCCGCGTCCGGCCTCACGTATGAAGTCGCGAGCCCTGTCGTCTAACATAACTTTATCGACTCGTAACTCCGTGGTTCGCCAGACACGTGACACCAACGAGGTAACGACAATCGTGAGAATGAAGAACGACGCTATCTTGATTCCTTCGGGTCGCTCGTGGATGTTTTGAATTGTCGTGTAAGCAAAGATGAGCGAGATGAACAAAAAGTGGTGCCACTTCTCACCTTCTCGATACGCAGCCAGAGTTACAGCAATCGCGGCGGAAGTTATCAGCACGAGCACGCCTGTCGCATAAGCGCCTGCCTGCGCATCAACATCAGCTCGAAACAGGATCGTCACTGCAAATGCAATCAGCGTGTAGACGAGTACTAGCGGTCGCGTCGCCCTGGCCCATTCGGGCGCCATTCCGTAGCGCGGCAGATAGCGTGGCACAATGCTGAGCAAACCAGCCAACGCAGACGCGCCGGCAAACCAAAGAATCAAGATGGTGCTCAGGTCGTAAGCACTTCCGAAAATATCGCCCAGAAAATGATGAGCCAGGTACGCGATCGCACGGCCGTTGGCTTCCCCGCCTTCCTGAAATTTCTCGGGTGGAATCAAAGTCGTTGTCACCATGCTGCTCGTGATCAGCAGCACGCTCATAATCAAGGCTGCGGTTCGAAGCAACTTCTTCGTGTTTTCGACACGACCTCTAAGTAGTTTTTGTGTCCTTTCCTCTGTTGGTCCCGTGCGACTGGAGTGGAGGCTGTTCCACTCTTCCTTGCTGAGATCAGTATCGCCCTTCACGAGAGGCATCACGGCAACGCCGGTTTCGAACCCTGACAGACCAAGTGCAAGCTTGGGAAATAGCAGAAGCGACACGAGCAATATGTAAGCTGAGTTTCCATGAACTCGTGGGTGAGTGAATAGCGCGGTCTTCCACTCAGGAAAGTGATGCGGATGCGTGGCGAGCTCGAACAAACCAACACCGATTACGACAGTGTTCAGCACCAGATAAATGAAAACCAACAATACGGCGATTCCGATTGCCTCTTTAAAGCCCTTGAGAAAAATCGCTCCCAGAACCGCAATCAGAGTTAGTGTTATGCCGACTTGATGCTTGAGGACTTCAGGAGTAAAGGGGTTTTCGATCAGGTGGGCCGTAGCGTCTGCGGCCGACAAAGTAATCGTAATGATGAAATCGGTGGCCACGAACCCCAAGAGAGCGAGAACAAAAAGCTTGCCTTTCCAGCGCGACAGCTGGTTTTCCAACATCGAGATCGAACCCTCGCCGTGAGGACTCTTGGCTGCGACCCGGTTATAGATTGGAAGAGCGCCGAACAGCGTCAGGGCGACTAGAATTAATGTCGCTATTGGGGAAAGGGCTTGAGCAGCAAGAAATGCGATGCCTGGCTGGTAACCTAACGTCGAAAAGTAATCGACGCCGGTCAAACACATAACCTGCCACCAGGGATGCTGTTTGTGAGTGGTTACGTGAACGGCGCCTTTACTTTGCAGACCACGAAACAACCAAAGTTTGAAGCGACGTCCAGTAGCCTTCTTTGCTAGCCGACTTAGCATTCGTTTTCGTTTCCGTAAACCTTCGGTTACGCAAACCCCTGACGTTAGACGACCGTCCACAAAATGAAAAAGACGCGAGGCATGAGCCCCGCGTCTTTCGATCGCGGTTGCTGCCCTTCCGTTAGCCTACGAGGTTAGCTGTCGGACTCGAACTGGAAGTGTTCGTCATACGAACATCGATGATGTTGGTACGATTAGCCCCGGCCTCATTTCTTGAGACGTTGGTTCCCCCGCGCTGCGAGCGTTTAGACCACAAGCAGCTTCGCCAGACATTAAGTTATCAATGATGGTGATGTTACTCGCGTCGACCCTGTGAAGCAACCACGAAGATCATGACGAAAATATCTATCCACCTACGTGCACGATGGGTCGTTGATCAGGATCCTTCTCGGCCTGACGTAACACTTCATGCGTTACAGGTGCTGTGTCGCCCTCTCCGAATGCGATGTACTTCAATAAGTATGAAAGCGGATTGCCTTCGCTCCAACCAAAATAAACGTGCGGTAACTTACCCGTCTCGTCACGCAGATAAAGAAGAAAAGCTGCAATTGCGTTTGGCACGGCGGCTGATTCAGTTCGTAGCACTTGAAAGCCGTCAACATTCTCACCTGTAATCTTCAGCACTCCAGAGAACTCTGACGCATCTCCAGCCTTAACTTCAAAAAAGATTATCGGCTCACCGGTCGGGATGTGATTGTCTGTGCGCTTTTCATTTTCCTTGGCTTTGTATTCCAGTGCGTCGCCACGATCACACCGGTTCGTGATGATTCGGATCGTGCCTTTCGCCGCCTTCCGAATAAACTCGCGGGCGGTATCGTCGAGCTCAATTCGTTCGACTCGTAACTCAGTCGATCGCCAAACACGAGATGAAAGCGAGCTAACGACGATCGCTCCAATGAAGATTAGCGAGATCTTGATCCCTTCCGGCTGTTCGAAGATGTTCGTAATAAGCGTGTACACAAAAACGACTGAGACAATCATGAAGACCCACTGGAGACGCTCTTTACGCCGCCGCGCAGACAGCGTGACTGCAATAGCGGCCGAAGTCATGAGAGCCAAAACTCCTGTTGCATACGCTCCAGCCTGTGCATCGACGTCAGCCTTAAAGAGGATCGTAACGATAAAGCAGATGACCGTGAATACCACAACCAGTGGCCTGGTTGCGCGAGCCCACTCTGGAGCCATACCGTATCGCGGTAGATAACGAGGCACGATATTCAGCAGGCCCGCCAACGCGGAAGCTCCAGCGAACCACAGGATCGATATGGTGCTCAGGTCATAGATGGTCCCGAACACGTCGCCGAGATAAAAATGCGCAAGATAAGCCAACGCACGACCATTAGCTGCCCCCGCTTCTACAAGATCAGTTTCAGCACGAAAGGCTTCGGCAGGTATTAAGAGTGTGGTGACAAGACTGCTCGCGAGGAGCATGAAACTCATTATCAATGCCGCCGCAAATAGTAGTTTCTTTGTGTTTTTGATGCGTCCATGAAGTTCCGGACTCTGCCACGGAGTTCGGCTATGAGTCGTGTCTAACCCGGATTGAGGAAGCGAACCGCCGCCGTTGCTTTGGACCAACGGCATCACCACCACCCCGGTCTCAAACCCCGACAATCCAAGCGCTAACTTCGGAAAAACGATTAGCGCTGTGCCCAGCATGGCAAACGGGTTCTTGTATTGCTGGAAAAGAAGATTCTGCCAATCCCACACGACAGCAGGGCTGGTCGCAATCTCGTAGAATCCGACACCAACAACCACAAGATTCAGTGCAAGGTAGACTAATACGATAACTACAGCTATCCCGATTGCCTCCTTGAATCCTCTGAGGAAGACAGCGCCTAAAGCCGCGAGGAGTGCAATCGTGACAACGATACGGTGATGTAAGAAATGAAGATGGTCCATCACGAACGGATTCTCGATGATGTGAGCCGTAGCGTCGGCTGCAGACAGAGTGATCGTGATGATGAAACTAGTTGTAGCGAAGCCTAGCAGCGCGAGGACAAACACCTTTCCCTTCCAGCGCGAGAGCAGGTTCTCCAACATCGAAATGGAGCCGTCGCCGTGGGGACTCTCTTCAGCTACGCGCCGGTACATGGGCAGCGCACCAAAGAGCGTAAGTACTATCAGGACCAGCGTAGCAACGGGTGAGAGTATGGTCGCCGCAAGAAAAGCGATACCGGGCTGATAACCGAGCGTCGAAAAATAATCGACGCCAGTAAGGCACATGACCTTCCACCACGGATGCTGCTTGTGAGCAGAAGACTGTTCCCGCGCTGAACTTGTTTGTCGTCCGCCCTTGTAAAGCCAGAGCTTGAACTTTCGCCGTGATCGCTGGAAGAACCCCATGTCATGCGCCACTAGGCTGGCGCAAATCTCCTCGGCTTCTACTCGTTGTATGGCTGTGGATTTTACGCAGTTGGAACTCTACGTCAACAGGGAGTTGTAAAATGAAATCTTTTGGGCAAAAAAAAGCGGGCGGGGACCTCCCACAGCCCCCACCCTAAGGCCACGTGTCCTCACCCCACGCGACCACTTCGTTCACCGGGGAGGTGAACGCAGCCGGATTATGCAATAGTCCGTCTAAACTTTCAACCTATCGGATTTATTGCACAGGAAAAAAAACGTGAAGAATCAGAAATGATTTCCGCGATCTTTTTTATGGCGTGTATAAGCCTTATAAATTGGGCCAATAAGGCAGTTGGACCACGTCTAAATTGAGTATTTGAGTGCGCGCTGCAAGGCTTATGAATCCCTCTTTCCGGGAGATTCTTGCGCGGGTGTGGCATCAGTGTGGGCCAAGTCCGCAAACGCGACTACCAATAAGAGAGCAGCCACTCCCAACGTAGCCAATATGTACAGTATGGCCGTCTTCTCAAACGCGATCAGTAGAACAATTATTACCAATAGTGCCAACGACCAACCGAAAGTTATTAATCGTCTTCTGCGTCGATCAGCCGCTACGTTTCTCTTTGTATTCATGAATAAGTGCAACTCCATTCAAAACAATACCGCTCAGAGCCGAACTACGACCGACCGTGTTCGAATGAGCGGTATTGAAGATATTTAATAGATGATCCGATTGGGTATACCGGTCGTTAATGTACTGGTCAATCCCCCGGTCAAAGCTCCCAGTAATGTGGGAACGATCCGACTACTGCTGAACGGGCTCGCTTCCGGTACGTCTATCACATCATAGGGTTGCAGAAAGATATCTGGCTGCAGATTCTTTCTGATTGCTGTGTA
>Ga0207708_10002511_pt1 | contig 13497 bp, 9 predicted proteins | sample KBSK5101metaG_FD_184340 | JGI IMG/M metagenome (GOLD analysis project Ga0207708, IMG submission 184340) | Corn, switchgrass and miscanthus rhizosphere microbial communities from Kellogg Biological Station, Michigan, USA - KBS K5-10-1 metaG... | ecosystem: Host-associated > Plants > Roots >...
ATGCGACCGACGGCGACTGAGCCACATCGGCTCAGGTCATCGCGTCCGTCCCTCAGTCCGGCTCACTCGGACTCGGCCCATCTTCCGGCGTCAATGGCGGCAGTTTGGCGGCAACTACCGGTCCTGCAGCGCCGCCGACCGTTTCTCCACCACGCGGATCCACTCAGCGTGGTCGAGCCGGAGTTAGCCGTTGGCGATCACCGCGCCGGCCTCGACGGGCTCGTCCTCGGCGCGAAGGATCAACCGGACGGCGCGACGGACGGCGTCTCGCATCTGGCGGCGGGTCGGATCGAGCGCCGCGGGTGCCGGTCGGGTCCGAGTCGGTGAACCCGTGGCCACGCCCGACGAACTCGAGACCTCCTGACTTCCGAGCGCCTGCGTCGGCGGCGTCCTTCAGGGGCGGCGCGAGCGTCTGAGCGAGCTCGGCGATGCGATCGAGCGACTGGATAGGAGACCGGTGGCCGTTGGAGCGGGACACGGCGCCGAGTGTATGACAGCCTCCTACAGGTTGCGCGGAGGCGACGCAGAGCGAGGTTGAGATCGGGCCCGCACCACTGGCGGCTACGGCGTTTGACGGTTGTGCTTCTCTGGGTTGTGCTCTAGCCATCGGCGACGGCCGACGAAAGGAGAAAGGATGAGAAGGGCGAAGCTGAGACGGGTTCTCCTCGGGGCAGCGATCGCCGGATCTATGGTCGTGCTTCCGGGCACCGGAGCGTCCGCGCACGTTCACGGCATCACCCCGTTGCGCTGCGTCGGTGTGGCAGACGACGGGGCAAACCAGACGGATAACACGCCAGCCTCAGCGGACAATGGCGGCCCGATCTCGGGGTTGATTCCGAGCACTGTCGGGAACGCGCCTCTGGTCCCAGGGGACGGTGGGTTCGACACACCCGCGTGTCCGGCCGGCTAACTACCTTTTGTGGGACAGGCCCGGGGTGCCACGCTCCAATCTGGAAATCGAGACAGCAGATTGGCACCCGGGCCGTGGCCCAAAGCTAGCCCGTTCCGAGACCGGTGGCGCCCGCTAGGGCGGCAGTCGGCCCAGTCGTACTTAACGTTCCGTATCGTGACCCTTGAGCAGATGGAGCAACCGCTCCGTGAGCGCCTGGACGCCCTCGGTCCCGCTCCCCGCGCCGAGCTGCTCCACGTTCTGATGCTCCCCGACTTCGAACGCGCCGACCGGATCGGCGAGCTCTGGGGGAACCCGAAGACTCGGACGTTCGCCGAGCTCCCCTGATCGACTGCGAGGAGGACCTGACCCTTTGACCGGTGCTCGTCGGAACGCTGCTCGACTGCGAGGAGGATCGGCCGCTGCGGGCGGTGCTGGTGGGGATGTTGCGGGAGAGCGAGCGTTGACCGGCCGAGCAGCGACTCGCATCATCGACCCGTGTGCTCGGAAGCGGCTGGTCGCCGCACGTTTCGGCGCGCCATCGCCTGGTCGGCGGCTCTCTGCGCGCTCGGCCTCGGATGCGTCGCCGCGCTCGTTGGCGCGCTCGACACGCGGCGCGTCTGCGTCGGGGTCATCGAGGCGATGTGCGACGGCCCGAACTGGGGGGAGGCACTCGTCGCGTTCGGGCTCGCATGCACCTTGCTGACCATCGGCGTCGTGCTTGTCGTACGGCTTCGACGCGAAGCATAGGGTCGTGACCTCTACTCGCACGTCCTTCCGAGCATGAGCCAGACCGCCGCCGATGCGATCGAGGCCCTCCTCGGCGAGTGATGGCGGCAACGTGGCGGCAACGGAGCGGCCCCGGCGAGACGGCCGGGGGCGTTTCCGCTGCTAGATTCCCGTCGGGAGGGTGGCCGAGCGGACGAAGGCGGCGGTCTTGAAAACCGCTTACGGGGCAACCCGTACGTGGGTTCGAATCCCACCCCTCCCGCCACCGAACTTGGCCGCGGGCGATAGCCATTGCGTCGACGGTGCGGGATGCGACGGGTCCGCTCAGGCTCCGTGTCCACCATCCCTAGAATCCTGCCGTCCATCGAGGCGAGGGGAGCACGTTGGGTGAAGTCGTCGGACGCGAGCCCGAGCTCGCCGTCCTCCAGCGATTCCTCGACTCGATCCCGAGCGCCCCGAGCGCATTGCTCCTGTCCGGCGATCCCGGCATCGGCAAGACCACGGTATGGAAGGAAGGGCTGGCGGATGCCCTCCTTCGGGACTACCGCATCCTGTCCTGCGGTCCGATCGAGGCCGAGACGCGGTTGTCCTACGCCGCGCTCGGTGATCTCCTCGAGCCCATCCTCGAGGAGGCGCTTCCGTCGTTGCCCGAGCCACAGCGCCTAGCGCTCGAGGTCGCCCTCCTGCGGTCCCCGAGCTCGGGTGCCCGGGCCGACCAGCGAGCGGTTTCCCTGGCCGTGCTTGGATGCCTCCGATCGGTGGCCTCCACCTCTCCCGTCGTGGTGGCCGTCGATGACATCCAATGGATGGACCTCCCCTCGGCTCGGGTGCTCCAGTTCGTCGTGCGGCGCCTGAAGGATGAGCAGATTGGGTTGATCACCGCCGCTCGAGGCGCCCGTGCCGATGACGACCCCCTGGGCGTCGTGTCGGCGTTCGCCGAGGATCGCGCTCACGCCGTCCACGTCGGACCGCTGTCGCAGGACGCCCTCGAACGGGTGCTCCGGGCCAAGGTCGGGGAAGGGTTCTCCCGAACCACGCTCCTGAGCCTCCACGAGATGTCGGGAGGCAATCCCTTCTTCGCTCAGGAGATCGGACTGGCGCTCCTTCGCCGTGGAGGTGGCGTGACGGCCGGCGAAAGGCTCCCGATCCCTGGCCGCCTCCAAGAGCTCATCGAGGATCGCCTCGAGGGTCTCCCCTCGCGGACCATCGAAGCCCTGGAGATCGTCTCGGCCCTGTCGGCTCCGACGTTCGACGTGATCGCTGCGGCGATCGCTCCTTCGCGCGGGGTCGACGATCGTCTGGGTCCTGCGATCGACAACGGCGTCGTCGAGGCCGTCGGCGACCGCCTACGGTTCACCCATCCCCTCCTCGCGTCCGCCGTCTATCAGAAGATCCCGCCGGCCCGGCGTCGCGAGCTGCACGCGCGGCTCGCGACGATCGTTCGCGATCCGGAGGAACGAGCCCGCCACCTGGCCCTGTCCGTCGAGGGCCCGGACGTCGCCGTCGCCGCCGCCCTGGAGGAGGCTGCCGTACTCGCCTTCTCCCGGGGAGCGCCGCAATCCGCGGCCGAGCTCTGGGAGATGGCCCGCCGCGCCACGCCGCCTGACCGAGGCGAGGACCTTGTGCGTCGGACCCACCAGGCGGGAGTGGCTCACCACGAGTGTGGGGACACCTCGCTGGCGCGGAGCGTCCTGGAACAAGCGGTCGACCTCTCGATGGCCGGGCCGGCTCGGGGCCGCGTCCTGCTGGACCTGGGGATGGCCCTCGCCGAGACCGAAGGGTGGCGGGGGGCCTGGGCCGTGTTCGAGGCTGCTCGGGGCGAGGCGGGCGACGATCTCGCGTTGCGGGCACGGGTCGAGCAGAACCTCGGGTACACCTGGCTGTTCAGGGGAGACCTCGCGGCATCGGAACGGCACGCTCACGCGGCGCTGCAACTGGCCGAGGAGCTGCAGGAGCCACGGGTGATGGCCGAAGCGTTCGTTGCGTATCCCTTCGTCGAGTTCGTCCTCGGACGCGGGGTCGATCAGGAGCTGCTCGATCGCGGGATCGCCCTGGAAGGGCACATGGAGGGCGAATTCAAATCCCACGTCCTGCGTGCGAGCTTCACCGTGGCGCAGCTCCTGAAGTTCACCGATCGCTTGGACCAGGCCCGCCGGACGTTCACCGATCTCCTGGGTGATGCGGCGGCGCACGCCGCTGAGATGGCGATCCCTCAGATCAGGTACCACCTCGCCGACCTGGAGTGCCGGGCGGGCAACTGGGATGCAGCCATGGAGCACGCCCGGGAGAGCAGGGCGGCCGCCCAGCGGATCCGCATGGGGCCCATGTCGGCAGAGGGCCACTTCGCCGTGGGCCTGGTGGAGGCCCATCTGGGGCAGGCTGACCCGGCGAGGCTGGAAGCCCTCGAGGGGCTGCGGATCGCCGAGGCGGCCGGCGAGATCCTCCTGCTGATCCCGAACCTGTCGGTCCTGGGGTTCCTCGAGCTCTCCCTGGGTCGACCCGCCGAGGCCGATGCGTACCTGTCCAGGGCGGTCGAGCTCGTTGAGGCGATGGGCGTTCGGGAGCCCGCGTACTTCCGGATCGTCCCGGACGAGGTCGAGGCGCTCGTCGCCCTCGGGCGGCTCGAGGAGGCCGAGGCGCTCCTCGCACCGTTCGAGGAAGCCGGCACGAACTTGGACCGGGCCTGGGCCATGGCCACCGGAGCGAGGTGCCGGGCGCTCGTGTTGGCGGCCCGGGGCGATCTCCCCGCTGCATCGGCCGCAGTCGATGAGGCCGTCATCCAACACGATCGCCTGCCCCTTCCCTTCGAGCTGGGTCGGACGCTCCTGGTCAGGGGGACGGTGCAGCGCCGCGCGAAGAGGAAGCGAGACGCTCGGGACACGCTCGAGCAGGCTCTTGAGATCTTCGAGGGGCTCGGCGCTGTCCAGTGGGCGGAACGGACGCGAGCCGAGCTCGCGCGGATCGGCGGACGGGCTCCCTCGTCGGTCGATCTGACCCCGACCGAGACCAGGGTGGCCGAGCTGGTTGCGGCAGGCGGCACCAACCGGGAGGTGGCCGACGCGCTCTTCGTCAGCGTCCACACGGTGGAGGCCAATCTCAAGCGGATCTACCGCAAGCTAGGCATACGCTCCCGAACCGAACTGGCCTCAGCCCTGCGACCCCCGCCCTCCGGGTCGTGAGCAAGACCTACCGGTCAGGGTCTCGATCGGTACGGGTTTCGGGGATTCCTCGGGTCGGTCCTGTCTCTAGCCTCGGGATCAGAGATCGGTACCCGAGCGAAGGGAGGGATCATGAGCACGAAAGCAGGAACCCTGGGGTTCTCCGAGCGACCGGCGCTGTTCACGTTCTGGACCGTGGCCGTGTCCACGCTGGCGGCGTCGGCGCTGATCCTGAGCGCGGTGGCGCTCAACGTGGCAGGTCGCGACGCTCAACCCGTGACGAGCGTGGAAGGCAGCGGGACCCACGAGGCCAGCATCGGAGCAACGCTGTGGGACGCGGGCAAGCTCGAGGCCATGAAGGGCCGCGTGCTCGCCGAGAGCGCCCGGATCCAGGACTACGCACCGCTGTGGGACGCGGGCAAGCTCGAGGCCATGCGAGGCCGCGTGCTCGCCGAGTCCGTCCGGATCCAGGACTACGCACCGCTGTGGGACGCGGGCAAGCTCGAGGCCATGAAGGGCCGCGTGCTCGCCGGGTAGCTCCCAAGTGTGGAGAGCGGCAGGCAGGGGACTTCGAACCGAAGCCCCCTGCCGCTTTCCTCGGTGCCCCTCGTTCGATCCGGGAGAGGGACGACGGGGCGCCAGCCTACGTGGGCGGCTATCCCGACCGGCCCATCACGAACCAGACCCCGTGTACGACCTCGTCGCCGAGGTTCCACAGGCGATGGGGGATGGTCGAGTCGAACGCGATCGAGTCGCCGGGCCCGAGCTCGTGCTGCTCGAACCCGAGCTGGACCCCCAGGCGTCCGGTCAGGATGTGGCCGTACTCCCGCCCCTGGTGACGCATGAGGCGACTATCCGGTGACGAGGAGCCCCCGACGTCGTAGGTCACGTGAAGGAAGTCGACGTCCTCGTGCTCGTGGCTCGTGAGCCGCTCCCACCTGACACCCGACGCGAGCTCGACCACGTGGCGTTCGGTGGGACGCACGACCGGCCCATCGATGTCGGACGTCGTGGTCTCGGCACCGACGGCGGTCGCGATCGACAGCTCGTGCTCGTGGACGCGGAAGACGTAGTCGAGCGAGACGCCGAGCTCGCTGACGATCGCGTAGAGCGTGCTGACCGACGGCTTGGACTGGCCGGACTCGATCTGCGAGATCAGGCTCGCCGACACCCCGAGCCGGCGTGCCAGCTCGCGCTGGCTGATGCGCGCCCGCTCCCGTTCCTCGCGCAGACGCGAACCGAGGTCGCCGAGCTCGCCCGCCATACCGTTCTCTCTCATCTCAGATGCCCGGGAGCTTGAAGCCCGACTTGTCGATGACGAAGTCCCGGGATTCGGCGGCCTTGTCCCGCAGCGCCGGCCAGTCGACGTGCAGGAGCTGGCCGTGCCGCTTCATCACCCGGCCGCCGATCAGGACGGTGTCGACGTTGCCCGTGTCCATCCCGGCAACGACCGCGGTCGCGGGGTCGTTGAGTGGCGTGACGTTCATCCGATCCGTGCGCAGCAGGATGACGTCGGCCTGCTTGCCCGGCGTCAGCGTCCCCACCTTCGTCTCGAGCCCGTTGGCCTTGGCCCCCTCCACCGTCGCGTAGCCGAGCACCTCTCGGGTCGACACGGGCGTCTTGCCCTCGGCGGTGGCGATCGCCCGCTGCAGCCCCAGCACCGAACGCATCTGATTGAACAGGTCGGCCGGGACGTTGGTCTCGACGTCCACGCTGAGGCTGGGCCGGAGACCGCGGTCCAGGAACTTCTGGATCGGGGGCATCCCGTGACCCATCATCATCTCGACCGGCGAGGCGAGCGAGACGGTGCCGCCAGTGTCGACGATCATCTGGATCTCGGTGTCGTTGAGCGTGGTGCAATGGATGTAGGTGGTGTCGGCGCCCAGGAGCCCCGCCTCGCCGAACTCCTGCAGCTTGCCGTCCTGACCGTAGCTCCCGACTCCGACGTGGGTCGTGATGCGTGCGTCCGTCTCCCGAGCCAGTTTCCAGTGGTCGCGGGTGATCTCGAAATCGGTGAACTCCGGGCCGGGCGCGGCCAGCGCGAGCGTCAGCTTCTGGTCCTTGCTCGAGAAGTGCTCGGTGGCGGCGCGGACGAACCAGCTCGGTTGCCGCTCCTCCCACTTGCCCCACCACGGGAACCCGTACGCGAACACCGCCCGGAGTCCGGAGTCGTCCAGCGCCTGGATCACCGCGTCGGTGTGGGCGGGCGAGTCCTGGATGTGCGACCAGTCCAGAAGGGTGGTGATCCCCGCGTCGATCGCTCCGAGCGCCGAGACCAGGTTGCCGACGTACGCGTCTTCTGGTCGGAACGCCGGCGCCAGCTTGTGCAGGACGAACGAGATGTAGCTCGTCCTGCCCTCCAGCGGGACGTCGGTTCCGATGTTGCGGAGCAGGCCTTCCCAGATGTGTCGGTGGCTGTCGACGAAACCGGGCATGACGATCATGCCCTCCGCGTCGATCACCTCGACCTCGCCGTTCGACAGGTCCGGCCCGACCGCGAGGATCTTCTCCCCCTCGATCAGCACGTCGCCGGATGGGAGGTCCCCGAGCGCCGGATCCATGCTGAGCACCGTCCCGCCGCGGATCAGGGTCTTGCCCGAAGGAGCCACGCGGAAGTCCGGGGCGCTCGGGTAGAAGGCCGGGAGCTGGGCGGCCTTCGGTGGCCGGTTCTTCATGACCAGGCGCCGGGCACGCTTGTAGTTGCTCTTGGCGAGCTCCTTCAGGTCGCCGAGCTGGAACAGGACGATCCCGAGCAGCACCAAGACGCCGATGATGAGCGGCCCATCGTCGGGTGACAGACCGAGGAAGGGTAGGACGGTGATGATGAGCGCGAGCAGGAGCGCCGCCACCGTGGTCCCCAGGAACGTGGCCCGGCCGCCGGCGAGGGCGGCACCGCCCAGGACGGCGGCGGTGATGCTGTTCAGGGCGAAGGTGGATCCGATCGTCGCGTTTCCGATCGGGGATCGGGCCATAACGAAGAAGGCGGCCACGGCCGCCAGCACGGCCGACAGGACGAGGGCCCGGACCCGGAGCCGGTTGGTCCTGACCCCTCCCCGTTTGGCCGACCGGTCGTCGAAGCCGGCGGCCTTCAGCGCCAGACCCGATCCGGAGGCGTGCAGCCAGAGATCGGCGAGACCCGCTCCCACGACGATGACGATGAACGCCACGGGGATCGGCCCGATGCTCGCGGTGAGCACGGATATCAGTCCGGGATCGATGACGCCCTGGGCCGTTGGCCGCATCGTCAGTGAGATCCCGTCCAGGATGCTCAGCGTGGCCAAAGTGGCGATGATCGAGGGGATCTTGAGTCCCCGGATCAGGCCCGCATTGACGAGGCCCAGGGCGACGCCGCAGACCAGGATGACGCCGATCCCGAACAGGATCTGGGGGAGGGAAGCCTCGTCGCCGATCAGGAACGAGGCGATGACCACCCCGAGGCCGATCATGCCGCCGACCGACAGATCGAGATACCCGACCAGGATCGCGTGGGTCTGGGCCATCGCGGCCACGATCAGGGGGAGCGCCAGGATCAGGATCTGTTGGACGTTGTAGGCGTTGACGAAGCCCGGGAACCGTGAGGTGGTGTAGAAGAGGAGCCCAGCAACCAGCAGGACCTGCAGCGCCACGGGCATCCACAGGCGGAACTTGACGATCTTCCGCCACTTGTTCTTGTCGCGTGCGTCGCGGAGGAACTTGCGGACCGCGAGGCGCGCTGTGTCGACGCGGCTGCTCACGTCGTCCCGTTCGACGAGGAACTCCTCGGCATCGCGACGCCCAGGGGCGATCGCCCAGCCCTGGACAGACCGGGTCCCCGCACCATCGCCTCGACGATGCGCAACTCGTCGAGCTCGTCGCCGGGGATCTCCTCGATGATCTGCCCCCGCGACATGACCAGGACCCGATCGCATAGCCCGGAGAGCTCGATGGGGTCGCTCGACTTGACGAGCATCGCCGTGCCCTTGTCGGTGCGCGTGCGCAAGGCCTTGTAGATGTCGAAGCGGGAGCCGACGTCCACGCCCTGCGTCGGCTCGTACGCAAGGATCACCGACGGCTCCTTGAAGAAGGTGCGTGCGACCGAGACCTTCTGCTGGTTTCCTCCGGAGAGGAACTCGACCGGTTGCTCGATGGATGGTGTTCGGATCTCGAGTTGCTCGACGAGGTCGGTGACGGCACGCCGCTCTCGGCGTCGCCTCAGGAGACCGAGGACGGAGAAGCGGCGTAACGATTGGATCGTGGTGTTCACCTTGACGCCGAGGACGGGCATCAGAGCCTCGTGCTTGCGATCGCCGGGCAGCAGCATGACTCCCGCCCCGACCGCTTCATGGGTCGAGATCAGTGACAGCTCCTTGCCATCGCAGACCACCCGTCCCGCTTTCGGCGGCTGGCGGCCGGCCAGGCAGTCGAAGAGCTGAGGCTGCCCGTTGCCTTCGGCGCCGGCGATCCCCACGATCTCGCCGGCGTCCAGGGTGAAGCTGACCGGCCCGAAGGACTGTCCCTGGAGCCCGTCGACCACGAGCACCTCGCGGCCTTGGTCCACCTCGGGAGCGGGCGGGGGGAACGCGGCCTCGAACGGGCGGCCGACGATCAGCTCGACCAGCTCCGCCTCGGTCGTGGCCTTCGCGTCGAACGTTCCTTGGTTCCTGCCGTCGCGCAGGACGGTGATCCGGTCGGCCACCTCGAGGACCTCGGGCAGACGATGGCTCACGTACACCACACCGACGCCACGACGGCTGCAGCCGGCGACGGTGCGGTGCAAGGCGTCCACCTCGTCCGGCCCGAGGGCCGTGGTCGGTTCGTCGAGCAGCAGCACCTTCGGATCCACGACGAGCGCCTTCGCCACCTCGAACAGCTGGCGGTCGGCCAGGGAGAGGGAACCTGCCGGAGCGTCCGGGAACAACTCGAGGTCGAGATCGAACTCGGCCAGCAGCTTCCTCGCCCACCGCTTCCTCTTCCAGAACCTCGGTCGCCGATCCTCGGGCGCCGCCAGGAACAGGTTGTTCTTCACGGGCTCGGGCAGGATCAGCGAGGTGTCCTGGTACGCCATGGCGAGGCCGAGGTTCCTGGCCTGCGCCGGGGAATCCCGGCGAAGGGGTTCGCCACCGATCCGGACGGTGCCCAGATCGGGGTCGACGAACCCGCTGGCGATCCCGAGGAGGGTCGACTTGCCCGACCCGTTCTCGCCCACGACGGCGTGAACCTCGCCCGCGCGGCAATCGAAGCTGACATCCGTCAGCGCTCGGACCGCCCCGAACTGTCGCGAGACGCCGCTCAGCTCGAGGACCAGGTCGCCGCCGGCCGACCCTCCTTCGGGATCGCCCCTTCTCATCAGTTCGCGAACATCGCCTGCAGGACCGGGTCCGGCACCAGCGAGGTCCCGGAAACCGCCTCGTTCACACGGTTGGGATCGCAGTCCGCCGGTGTCACCTGCCGCATGACGTGTGGCACGACAACCTCAGGGGGGATCTCGGCGCCCTGCAGCGACATCATCGCCGCGGTGACACCGACCCGTGACTGGAAGTTGCCGCCGGCCGAGTACCAGATGTTGTACGTGGGCTCGTCGCGCTCGGCCCAATCGCAGAACAGGTTCTGCTCGTCGGTGCGCAACGCGAGGGTCAGGTTCTTCACCGGGATGCCGAGGTCCTTGTAGGTCTGCAATCCGATGTACATGCCGTCGGCATACTCGTACGCGTAACCCTTGATATCCGGATCGGTCGTCAGCAACCCCTGGAAGACGCCGGGGATCGCCGGGGGGTACCAACTGGTATCACCGGTCGTGCTGTCCGAGTTGGCCGGTGGATTGACCAGATCGAGCCCGTCCGAAAGCCCGGAGATGGCACATTGCTGCCAGCCGAGGGACAGGGCGTTGCCCGGGGTTCCGCCGAGGAGCGCCACCTTCCCGGTGCCGACGCCATCGTCCAGGACCTGCGCGAAGCTCTGGCCGAGGGCGCACAGGTCCTCGCCGACGACGGTGAGGTAGTCCTCACCCGGAACGAGGGCCCCTTCCTGACCGGGAAGACCGACCCAGCCTGCCGAGAACGAGACGTAGGGGATGCCCGCGTCGTCGGCCTCCTTGATGGCGTCGGCGATGGCCACCCCCGCGTCGGGATACCCGACGATGAAGTCCACCCCCCGCTGGATCAGGAACCGGATGTCGTTGGCGGGCACGGCCGGATCGGGGTTGAAGTCGGCTGCCGTGGAGACGATGGTCCCGATCTCCGGGTAGGTGAGTGCCTGCAGGATCGCCTCCATGTGGCTCACCGCACGCCAGACGTTCACCGTGTCCCCGCCGCCGTCGGCGTAGCCCATCACCACGTCGCCTCCGGTGCCGGTGTCACACTCCTTGCTGCTCCAACACTCCATCGCCTTGTCGATGGTGGCCTGATCGGGATCCTGGTCGACCCGCGCGATGGAGGCGAGGATGATGTTCCAGCTCGCCTCATCCGACGGGTCCACGGGGCCCAGGGCCTTCTCGATGAGCGCTGGGTCCGCGTCGGTACTCTCCCCGAACTCCGCGAGGGCCCCCGTCGCGCCAGTGGCCGTTTGACCCTGGGTCGCTCCGGTCGCCGTCGTGTCGCCGTTGTCGTCACCGCCACACGCCGCCGCCATCAACGCCAGCGCTGCGATGACCGCGGCGATCCTGATCCGTTGCATGGTCCTCCTCCCTAGTCGATCTCCTGGTGTCACGGATCGGTCGTCCACCTCACATAGGCGCCTCCTCCTCAATCGATCACATCGGACCAGGGACGGGTTGCGACTGCGGCTCCTTCGAGCGTCTCCGCTCCCGAAGGAGCTGCTCGACGCCGCGGATGATCCGGTCGCCTGAAACGAGCATCCCTCCGATGATGACGAGACCGAACACCACGAACTGGAGAGAGGTAGGGAGCCCCATCACCCGCAGCATCTGGTTGAGGCCGGTAAGGAACAGGGCGGCCACGAACGTGGAAAGCGGGCTGGCAAGGCCTCCGGTGAGCGAGGCGCCGCCGATCACCACGGCCGCGATGGGGCCCAGGAGATACGTCGTGCCGGCGCCGACCCCGGGGTTCCGCAGGAGCCCCGCCAGCGCGACTCCGGCGATGGCGTAGAAGACCGCGGCCACCACGTAGACGAGGATCTGGTTCAGGTTCACCCGGACACCCACGACACGGGATGCCACCGGGTTGGCACCAACAGCCTGGAATCGGCGACCCACCGCCGTGTAGCGAAGGCCGACGATCAGGACGAACGTGAGCCCGGCACCCATCCAGAAGACGGGGCTCACACCGAAGACCCGGTCCGAGGTCCAGTCGGATAGGCCCGGCGGCACCCGGCTCTGGACCGGGAAGGTGCTCGCGTAGCGATTCACGACGCCGGCCACGATCAGCCCCACCGCAAGGGTGGTGATGAGTGGGTTCAGTTTGAGCCCGCCGATCAGGAGTCCGTTCACGAGTCCGATCAGCGCCCCGACGGCGATCGCGGTGGCGACGGCGATCCAGATGTTCTCGTTCGATCCGTCCCCGACCCCGACGATGATCACCGCCGCCAGACTCATGGTGCCGGGGACGCTGAGGTCGATCCCGCCGGTCATGATGACCAACATCTGACCGAGGGCGGCGATGCCCAGGATCGCCCCATAGGGAGCGATGGCGCGCAAGGCGACACTGCTGAGGGTCGCGGGGGCCCAGATCGAGGCCACGACGAGGAGTAGGAGCAGGGCGATGTACACCGGCATGTACCGGGAGGCCACTACGAACGACGTCAGGGCGGGCGACCGCGCGCGATCGCTGCTCACCCGGTACCTCCCGATGCCGCACCGACGATCTCGGCCATGCGCCCCCAGGCCTCGGTCGCCAGGCTCCGCGCACGTCGGACGTCCGCCTCGAGCACGCCGTTTCGCATCAGCGGTCGCCCACCGACGAACACCCAGTCGACGTTGGATGTGTCCATACCCCAGACGACCGCGCCGATCGGGTCGTTGATCGGGAAGATGTTCGGGCGGTCGGCCCTCAGCACCAAGACGTCGGCCTGCATGCCCGCCTCCAGTGAACCGGTCACGCCGCGCAGCCCGGCGGCCACGGCGCCGTCGCTCGTCGCGAAGCGGATGACGTTGCGCGTGGTCATCAGCTTCGGGACGCCGCCCTTGCCCGCCAGCTTGCGATCGAACACCGTGGCGTGCTGCATCGAGATCGCCCCCCGCATCTGCGCGAACAGGTCGCCGGGCGCGACGCGCACGTCGTCGACCGCGAGGCCCGGCCGCACGTCGCTGTCGATCAGGTGCTGGATCGGGGGCGATCCGGAGCCGCCCGTCATCTCGCTCACCGGCGCGATCGAGATCGCGGCGCCCGAGGACGCGATCGCGTCGACGTCCGTCGCCGAGAGCAATGAGCCGTGGACGACGGTGACGTCGTCGCCGAGGAGGCCGCTTTCGGACGCGGCCGAGATGGTGTCGTTCGCGTTGGCGTGTACGTGGATGCGCAGGCCGAACTCCCGGGCGGCCGCCCACGCCGCGGCGGCTCCGTCCGAGGCGACCCCCTGGGCGGTCGCTCCGAACGCGATCGTCGTGGACGGGCCCGCCCGATCGCGCAGGCGGGCGGCGCGCCCCGTCGTCGCCGGCGCCGCGTCGACGAACACGGTGCGAACGCCCGAGTCCGCGTGCGCCCGGAGCGCGGCCTCGGCGAGGTCGTCGGGTCCCGCGGAGGACCAATCGACGACGGTGGTGATGCCGGCCTCGGCCGCCCCGAGCAG